>Ga0209192_10000897_pt1 | contig 25997 bp, 20 predicted proteins | sample ArcticOcean_MG_C_11_FD_187433 | JGI IMG/M metagenome (GOLD analysis project Ga0209192, IMG submission 187433) | Marine microbial communities from western Arctic Ocean - ArcticOcean_MG_CB2_154 (SPAdes) (version 2) | ecosystem: Environmental > Aquatic > Marine > Oceanic | place: Arctic Ocean... | reverse complement strand
GCTTAACTGCAAGTAGAACTCAGGTAACTCTTCAAAGGCCATAGCGGGATGATGGCCATCACTTCCTGCTTCAATGTCCCTAACTTTCTTAGCCAGTGCAGGACTTGGATAAATCGTTGATAGATGCCCCTTCCACCTAGCTGGATTAACTCCGTCACTCCTCCAGCCGCTAACCTGAGCATAGTCGAGTATTGCCTCTATACGCCCCCTAACCCTACTGGCAGTTTCAGTCTTTGTTTTCCAAATAGGATCCAAACACCGTATTACATCTGCTTTTTCAATATCTCTTACTGGCATATCTCCAAAGAAGGGAAAGGCGTTTGCCCTAAGAGTATTAAGCCATTGAGTAGCGTGTTTTTTATTACGCCATTCAGCACGTTTGCTGTCTATATACTGCTCTGCCACAACTTCAAAAGTATACTTTTTAGCATCTAACTCATGCTTAGATTGCACCTCTAGTGCTGCTCTAGCTTCTTTCTCAGCCTTGCTTTGCTCAACCGGATGAATGCCTCTGGTGACCAGAAGCTTAGCCTCTGTAGCTTTCTGACGCGCTATGGCTAATGAGTTTGTTTTCTTGTTGTAGCCACCTAGACCAAAGAAAGTTCTTTTGCCTTTTAGCTGATACCTGAGGAGCCAACGCTTACCTGAATCATCAATTTCCAGATACAAACCTTCGCCAATAGCATGCCTGCCCTGCTTGGTTAGGTTATCTATTTGAAACGCCGTGAATTGTTTTAATTTTGCCATAGTGATACGTTTGTACCACTTTATGTACCACCACTCAACGCGTTGCAGCTAGATCTAGATAGACTGTAAAAGACGGTAGATGGGCTAAATTGTTGATATTCATACAATTTTTATCTATCAGGAACCTTTAAAGGACATTAAAGGACTGTAAAGTGGCGGAGGGACAGGGATTCGAACCCTGGAAGGTTTTAACACCTTGCTGGTTTTCAAGACCAGTGCATTCGACCACTCTGCCATCCCTCCAGCGCGGGGAATGATGAAGAAGTAGGCGCGGAATCTCAAGGGCTATAGCACTTTCTTAGCATCTTTTTTTTAAAACTCCACCAATTGCCGCTCGAATGGTGGCATTAACAGGCAAAACACCCCTTCACTGACTCTCCGGGTGGCGTATGATCGGCTGGCGAGTTCAAACTTAAACCTTCTTATCTTTGGGGAGATAATCGATGCAACGTGTTCTTAAAATAGTTCTGATTTTGTTTGTAGTTTATGCCGGCGTAGTAGCCACTTTTGAGTCTTTGTTGGGCTACTTTCAGCCTCAAGGCGACGGCATGATCGTCATTACCACTACGAACTCTGACGGCGTAGCGAAAGACCGAGTAGTTTCCCGCATTGACAGTGCCGGTCAGTTGTATGTGGCAGCCAATCACTGGCCGAGAGCTTGGTACAATCAGACTTTGGCTCTACCGAACGTCAGCGTGACTATAGACAACAACACCGGTGATTATCTTGCGGTGCCAGTTGCAGGCGCAGAACACGACCGCGTGGATGCAGACCGCCCTTTGCCGCTGAGTTTTAGAATTTTAACCGGGTTCCCTCCCCGTTACTTTATTCGTTTAGATCCTAAAGCCCAAACGCTTTTAAACTAAGCCGCTTATACTTACGCAACAGCAGGATTTAACCTGCTGTTGCAACCAAGCTGGTTTTGAGCGCTACTACACTGTGCATTCACGCATTGCTCACGACTCATTCTTTAGCCTAACTTTCTACTCAATTTCCCAATAGGCGAGATTTCTGTGATCTGCATAGCAAAAAGCATCCTTAAATTTGGCTGGTTCGGCCTCTTTCTTTTGCTGGTAAATGGCTGCTCACTCATCGTACCCAAAGTGATACCTTTCGATGACTTGCCTGCCCCCGCTGGACCCTACGCCGTAGGCACCCAAACCTTCACTTGGCAGGACAATTCAAGAGAGGAAACATTCACCCCAGAGGATGGCGACAAGCGTCGCGTGGTGGTGCAGATTTGGTACCCAGCTGAGCCTACTGACGACCAACCTGTTACCTACCTCCCCGACCCTGAGTTACGCATGGGGCCCTTTGCAAAGTCCTCGGGTCTGCCTAAATTCTTGCTCAACCATATGCGTTGGGTTGCAACCAACTCACATGCCAGGGCGCCTGTCAGAGAGGAACTTACAGAACTGCCATTGGTGCTGTTCTCACATGGCCTGGGTGGTATGAAAAACCAAAACTCTGTGCAAATGGAAGAACTGGCCAGCCGAGGCTACTTTGTTGCGGCCGTTGACCACCCCTACGACGCGTATTTGACTATTTTTGACGATGGCACCACAGCCGACTATCGTTCTAGCCATGACGGTATAGATTCTGAAGAGGCGTTTTGGGCTTTTCGCGGCCCACAACTGAATACCCGCGCCAAGGATATGTCCTTTCTGCTTGATCAAATCCAAGCCCGCAAGAATCAAAACTTACCACTCTGGCAAAACATCAGCACTGAGCGCGTGGGCATTTTTGGCCATTCTTTTGGTGGCGCCACTAGCATTTTAACTGCCGCCAATGATCCACGTATTTCTGCTGTCATCGCCTTAGACGGATGGATGGTACCGGTACCGCCACAAACTATAGAGGCTGGGCTAAACGTACCCATGCTGTATATGGGCCAACCCGAATGGCAAGGCACACCGTTAAACTATGAAAAGTTGGACTTGCTCATCAGCAACAGCTCTGGCGCAAGCGAAAAGTTGTTGATTAAGGAAACTAAGCACATGGATTTTTCCGACGCGCCGCAATTTTCCAACTTCGCTAAGCGAATAGGTTATGCTGGCAAAATCTCCAGCACCGAGCTAAAAGAGATACTCAACAGCGAAACCCTACAATTCTTTAACACCCATATCCGTGGGCAAGGTCAAAAATGAAATTATTTACTAGCGCTAACGTTATTGCGGCGCTCATCCTCCTTGGCGCCATAGGTTACACCGCCAGCCAAATGCTTGACCCAAGTGCTAAGCAGCAAGTTAGCGTTGCAAGCCCGGGTAATGTGCCTACTTCTGAAGCGCTACCAGACTTCACTACCTATACCGACGTAAAAGCTAAGAAAGCTGCTTTCTTTGGTTACATGCTGCCATTGATCAATGCGAGGAATTTACACATTCAACGCCAGCGGCAACAACTTTTGGCCATTGCTGAAAAGCCTCAAGAGAGCCTTTCAGTTGAGGACACGAAAACGCTGCAAGACTTGGCTACTGCTTATCGACTAAATGATGCAGATATGCCATCACAAGAAAAAATAGACGAGTTGTTAGTGCGCATAGATTCGGTACCACCTTCATTAGCGCTGGCTCAAGGCGCGGTTGAATCTGCCTGGGGCACCTCTCGGTTCGCGGTTCAAGCGAACAATTTATTTGGCCAATGGTGTTATGAGAAAGGTTGTGGCTTAGTGCCTAAGCAGCGCAACGCTGGCGCCAATCATGAGGTGGCAAAGTTCTCCAATGTCAGCGACGCGGTGCATTCCTACACGCGTAATATTAACACCCACAGAGCATATAAAGATTTACGCATGAGTCGAGCTGAACTCCGAGCCAATGACGCAATCATCACCGGCCACATTTTGGCGGATGGTTTACTGCGTTATTCTGAACGTGGTGCAGATTATGTTCACGAGTTACAGGCGGTTATTCGTATCAACAAGCTAGCGCCTTATGACGAGCCTAAAGCGGACACGGCGCAGGGCAGCATTTAGCTGATCTAGATACCCATTCAGCGTTTGTTATGCGGCTGGTCGGCACACGCACCGACCAGTCTCAAGCTTATTATACTTTAGCCCGCTAACCCATAATTCTCTAAAACATAGCCCTCTAAAACATAGCCCTCTAAACCATAGCTCCCTACCCTATAACTTGTCCCTTACGAGCATCGGTATAGCCAGAATCGCAGTTATAAGCCACTGCACCGCCGATAATTACAGTATCCACGCCTATAGCATCGCGTACATAACGGTAGCCATCACCAGGTACATCTTGGACATAATATTCTGGGCCACGGCCAATATTTTCGTCATCAAATATGGTGATATCTGCTGCGTAACCAGCTTTCACAAAGCCACGATTGTGCAGACCCCAAAGGTTTGCGGTGTCTGATGTGATCTTCTTTACTGCTTGCTCTAGGCCCATTGCCTTGCATTGGCGAACAAAGCGCGAGAACAGATATCCCGTATCGCCGTAGGTGGAGAAGGACAAAATATGCGCACCGCCATCACTGGCGCCAATCATGACATTGGGGTGGGTTAAGAAACTTGCCACCAACTCATCATCATTATGGCCCATGTCACTGGAGAGAAAATGCGCGTCCAAAGACTCTTCCAAAGACAAATCAATCATCACATTGAGTGGATCACTACCACGTAGCTCGGCGATTTCTGCCAGAGTTTTACCCACATAAACTTGATTGGCATCGGTCTGCACCTGACGCAATATCAGGCGTTTCCAAAGCGAATTCATACGTTGGGCTTCACCCACAAGTTTGGCTCGCGCTGCAGGATTTTGTAGGGTTGCCATAATTTGCTCAGGGGTACTAAAGCGCATCAACGCATACCAGCCAGGCAAACGTATAAACAGCAGACTAGGCACCGCGAAGGTAAAACTAATATCAATGGGGCGTGTTTGCACTTGGGGCCAAACTCTCGCGCCTCGGGCGGCTTGAGCTGCCACACGCTGCATAATCTGCTTAGCACCTTGTGCATTGTCTTCACTGACAAACAACGGCGATAACGTCGTCGTAATGCCATGCTTAAGGCTGATTTCCGCCAGTTGATCCACCCGCGCCAAGGTAAGGTCGGTGTCGTAAAACTCATGCACTGTCTGTAGAATTTTGTTGTGCTCGGCTAACACGTCACACAATGCAGCTAACTCGTGGGTGTCTGAATAACGGCTAGGCACCGGTTGTAGTCGCTCGTCCATATCAACGAAACTGGTCGAAAGACCAATAGCACCTGCGTGCAAACATTGGCCGAGCAGATCTTTCATGGCGTTAATTTGGGTCTCATTCGCTGGACCTTCCATAGCGGCATCACCCATCACCCATAAACGTAGAACACTGTGTCCGACTAAAGGCGCAACATTAATTGTTAGATCTTTTTCAATCCGGCCAACAAACTCTTCAAACGTCTCCCAGTTCCATTCAACCCCCTCTTCAAAGGCCTTGTGCGGCATTTCTTCAATCTGGTTAAACATTCCTACCAACTTCATACGGTGCTCTGCTTTCAGCGGCGCCAAAGACAGCGAGCAATTACCAGGCACAATGGTGGTAATACCGTGTTCAATGGCTGGTTTGGCAGCGCCATCCCATAAAAGTTGGGCATCAAAATGGGTATGGGGATCAATAAATCCAGGCGCGACTATTTGGCCTTTGGCGTCGCACTCCTCTTTGGTCGCTTCAATCACCTTACCCACGGTGACAATTTTGCCGTCTTTAATGCCGACATCTGCGGCAAACAAAGGCAGCCCAGTACCGTCCACTACCCGACCATTACGAATAACTAAATCTAACATTCCCTCTCCCCTATCAAAATCTGTTGTGCGCACTAGGCGCTGTACTAGGCACTGTACTAGGCACCGTACTAGGCACTATTCAGATGTATCTATTATATGATTGAGACAATGCATCACGCACTTTCTCCCAGTTTTGGCCGATCAAATCGTCTGGACCTTCTGCCGCGCAAGCATCCATCAATAGCTTGCTGGTATGAGCATCTAAGCTGACTTTAGAGATGCCGCCATTGTCAAACAGCAAATCTACAATAAGCTCTGCCACACCTTCATGGGCAGCGGCCAATTCGACCTTATTAATTACCGCCGGCAAGTTAAGCTTTGGCTGGCGGTTCGACGAATATCACATCGCTCGGCAATATCGGATTGCCCATTTCGCCGGTATCGTCGTTAATTACCCGGCGCGCAAAAACGTGCAAATTCCAGCTTTGCAGCTGGCTTAAAGCTTGTTCTTTATCAGTGGTTGCCAACTCGCGAGCGGCGATGCTTTCCCAACTGTCATTGGCACTGGGAAAAATAGATTTTCGTGCGGCGTCCATGAGCCCTCCTGTTAACATCATCTTTATTGCTGTCGAATACTATAGGACATGTTGGCGACAAAAGAACATCCGTAAAATTACTCTTTTGCACAACTTTTGCGTAGATAGGCACTGGACAATCTTGCGACACTCGCCCTACTTCGAGGTTTATGCTGTTCGGCTGGCCTTAGGCATAACTCGTCGCTGTAATTCTTAACCCGTAACTGTTATATCTTGGTGCGGGAGAACTGGATATAAAAGGGGATAATATGAACCAGCAAACAACACCATGGCATCTGCGCGGCAATTGGCAGCCCATGCTCGAGGAGCGCTCTACAGTTGACTTAGAGGTTACAGGGAGCATTCCGCCAGAGCTTGAAGGCGTCTATATACGCACCGGCCCTAACCCTCACTCCGGCACGTCAAACCACTGGTTTTTAGGCGATGGCATGGTCCACGGTATTCGACTAGCCAATGGCAAAGCCCAGTGGTATCGCAATCGTTTCATTCAAACCGATGAGGTTACCCAGCCGTTAACGGACCCGGGCGCAGGCCTAGGCGACCTTAAACGCGGCAAGGGTAATACCCACGTTGTTGCCCACGCTGGCAAAATACTCTGCCTTGAAGAGGCTCACTGGCCTTGGCGCATAGACCAAGATTTGAACACCATTGGCTATGAAAACTACGAGGGCGCGTTGACCTGCTCGATGACCGCCCACCCGAAAATTTGTCCTGTTACTGGGGAAATGCTGGCGTTTAGCTATTTTTCCTTTGAGCAGCCCTATTTGAAATACATACGCATCGGTCAAGACGGTCAGGTCAAGCAAATAGAGGGCATTGACCTGCCCAACATGGTGATGATGCACGACTTCAACATCACCGAGCATCACGTCATTTTTATGGATCTACCGCTGGCCTTAGACCTAGACCTGCTGGCCTCTGGAATTCCTTTTAGCTTTCAGCGGGACAAAGGCGCCCGCCTTGGCGTTATGCCCCGCAATGGCACCAATACGGACATACGCTGGTTCGAAATTGACCCCTGTTATGTCTTTCACCCGGTAAACGCCTTTGAAAAGGACAATGTCATCACGCTCTACGTTTCCAGACAAAACTCCGCCTTTGGCGCCGACTCTGAAGACTACTCTGAGGTAGGACGCCTGCACAGATGGCAGATAGATTTGAACAGCGGCACCGTGTCGGAAGATAAAGTCGACGATCGTGCAGCGGACTTCGGCAGGGTCAATGACTCTCTGGTAGGGCTAGAAAACAGGTTTGGTTACTTGATGAGCTTAGACGGTGAAGGCAACAGCGAGGAACCCATTTATGGTGCCAAACTGTATAAATACGACTTACCTAAAGGCAGTTGCGAAGAGCATTTCTTGGGCCATAATGTACGCGGCGCAGAGCCCGTATTTGCGTCAGGCGCCACCACAGCTTCTGACCTTGCAAAGCTTAGTGAAGACGAGGGCTGGATTATGACCTTGGCCCATGATGAAACCAGCGGCCGATCTCGGCTGGTCATTATTGACGCGCAAAATTTTTCTGCGCCGCCGGTTGCCACCATTGAACTGCCCTTTCGGGTGCCATATGGCGCCCACGGCAATTGGATACCAGACGTGGCAATGGGTTAACCATTGCGCATAGGCGTGTAATAACTTAACGGGCAGCACACAGAATTAATCTTAGAGGGAGAGGGAAATGAGCGAAGCAAATAAGGCATTAGACGCCATTGTAGTGGGCGCAGGTTTTGCCGGCATTTATATGCTACATCGACTACGTCAACAAGGTTTAAACGCCAAGGTTATCGAAGCTGGTACTGGCGTAGGTGGCACTTGGTATTGGAACCGCTACCCCGGTGCGCGCTGCGACATTCCAAGCATGCAATATTCTTATCAGTTTTCTGAAGAGCTACAGCAAGAATGGGAGTGGAGCGAAAAGTACGCCACTCAGGGAGAAATACTTAAATACGCCGAGCACGTTGTAGACCGCTTTGGGCTAAACGATGGCATTCAATTCAATACTAAAGTGGCTTCAGCAAAGTATTTAGAAGACCGCGAAATGTGGCAACTTAGCCTAAGCTCCGGTGAAACTTTAGAAGCGCGCTTTGTGGTGATGGCTACCGGTTGCTTGTCTAAACCCAACTACCCGAACATCAAGGGCCTGAATGAATGCAGCGTGCCGGTTTATCACACTGGCGCCTGGCCACATGAAGGCGTGGACTTTACCGGCCTTAACGTCGGCGTTATTGGTACTGGCTCATCAGCCATCCAAAGCTCACCTATCATTGCCAAACAAGCTAACAGCTTAACCATTTTTCAACGTACGCCTAATTATTCAATCCCCGCATACAACGAAGCCCTAGACCCAGATTACGTTAAAGAACTTAAGTCTCGATACAAAGAGTATCGTGCAGAAAATTGGCAGCGTGGGTTTGGCGCAGACTTTGATGACAGTGATCAATCTGCATTTGAAGTCAGTGACGACGAGCGCCGCACCGAGTATGAAAAGCGTTGGGCCAAAGGTGGCTTGGCGTTCTTAGCCGTTTATAACGATTTAGTTTTCGATATGAAGGCCAATGATACTGCGCGAGAGTTTTTCAAAGAAAAAATTGCAGAGCGGGTTAATGATCCAGAACTGGCTGAAAAGCTGGTACCAGTTACACCCATTGGCTGTAAGCGCCTGTGCGTAGATTCTGACTACTACGAAATTTACAACCAAGATCACGTAAAACTTGTAGACCTTAAGCAGACCCCTATCACCGAAATAAGGGGAGACACAGTTGTCACCTCAGGCGGCGAATACAAAGTAGACGCCATTATCTTAGCCACCGGCTTTGATGCCATGACCGGTGCTATCACCAATGTAGACATTCAAGGCGAAGGTGGCAAGAAACTACAAGACAAATGGGCGCCAGGGCCAAAAGCCTATTTGGGTTTAGCCACGGCTGGCTTCCCAAATTTGTTCATCGTTACCGGACCCGGCAGCCCATCGGTGCTGTCCAACATGCTGCCCTCAATTGAGCAACACGTTGAATGGATTTCCGATTGCATTGAATACATGAATGACAATCAGCATGTGGCGATCCGCGTTGATCAACAAGCTGAAGAAGACTGGGTTTCCCATGTGAACGAAGTTGCGCAAACCTCTGTTTATCCTGGCTGTAACTCTTGGTATATGGGCGCCAACGTAGAAGGCAAAACACGTGTATTTATGCCCTACCTCGGCGTGCCGCCCTATGTAGAAAAGTGTGAGCAAGTGGTTGCCGCAGGATACGAAGGCTTTGTGCTTTCTGGCAACGGCTAGCGGCTAAGTAGTTATGTAACTATGCAGTTATGTAGTTTAGGCGAGTTAGCAGGTGTTAACTCGCTGGCTTTCGTTAGCACACACACCAGCCTGTTAAACGCCTGCTTGCTAAGAGCCCAATTTCCAAAAACCTTTTTTAAAGAACTTTATTAGTACCAAAGGGCTTAGAGTCATTTCCCCAAACTTAGAACAACCTATATTGCAACTGAGTTTTCTGTCACCAGAAAATGCGAACAAAGAAAACGGACATACCCCATGAGCGATTTTTACGACCCCTCACATCAGCAATTACAAGATGAATTTCAGTCTCGCCCGTTGGCTGACCGTTTACATAAACTCATTGTAAAACCCTTTTTAGATGAAGAAGCGCAAACCTTCATTAAATCGCGCAACAACTTTTACCTCAGCACAGTAGATGCCCAAGGGTTTCCAACAGTTTCACATAAGGGTGGCGACGCAGGCTTCGTTATTATCGAAGATGAGCGCACCCTGCTGTTTCCCTGCTTTGACGGCAACGGCATGTGGTTGTCTATGGGCAACATTAATGGCCAAGGAAAAATAGGCATGTTGTTTTTAGATGCCGTAAATCCACACCGAGTTCGTGTGCAAGGCACAGCCGAATTAGTCAGAGATGCCGAAATATTATCCCAATGGCCTGAAGTAGGTTTGGCGGTAAGAGTTGCAATCACTAACACTTGGATTAACTGCCCCAGGTACATTCACCCCATGCAACAAGTCAGTCCCGCGACCCATGTGCCAAGAAATGGGGTCACTACCGTTGAAGCTGAGTGGAAATCCATTCCGCAGGTTGAGGATGTGCTGCCGAAGCCGCCGCATAAAGTTAAGGAATAGTTTTGCTCTATCCAGACAAATGCGCGGCAAATTCATCACCTACAGCGAGCGGTAACACATAGCGATCGCTTAGTTAGAGCAGTGCCGGGGCAACTTATCCGGGTGACTTATCCGGGCAGCCGTTCCTAGCAACCAAGGCCCTAAAAGTAAGACTCTCCCACTGCAAACCCACTCCCTCAACAAGCACTTTACAGCTCAAACTAAAACCAATAAGTACTCAGCCAAACTAATTTTGTCATCCGTCAAAAAACACTTGCGCAGCACTGAAAAATAAAGAGAATGCAGCTTCTTTTCCAATGCCCGTTGTGATTGTGAAAACCTTTACTTGGTTTTATACAAAAAGCACATTGCTCTTTTAGATTGCCAACACCGAGAAAACTATTGGTCCAAAATACTAACCCAGAAGCCCTACCCACCATCGGCTGGCGAGAGCGAGTCAGCCTACCTAATTTAGGCATTAAGCAGATTACCGCTAAAACCGATACCGGCGCCTACTCCTCTAGCATCCATGCCTTCGACATTACGGAATTCACAAAGGCAGGCGAACTTTGGATCAAGTTTTGCGTGCTGACGTCTCGGCATTCTGTCGACAGCACTCATTGGTGTGAAGCCAAAGTTGTAGACCAGCGCAAGGTGAAAAACTCCGGCGGCAAATCTATCAGGCGCTACTTCATAGCCACAACCATTTGCATTGGAGATAAGTGCTGGGAGATAGAGCTGTCTTTGGCGGATAGAGAATCTATGGGCTACCGAATGTTACTCGGCCGAACCGCTGTACGCGGCAATTTTCTAATCGACCCACGCAAGTCTTACCTCACCGGAAAACCCAGTCAAACAAATGGCGGTCCTAGTAATGGTTTGGGGGAGCAACCATGAAGATTGCTATTTTGTCTCGCAGTAAGTCCATATATTCTACCAACCGCCTTGTTGAAGCGGCCCAAGCCCGCGGTCACGAAGTTAGAGTCATTGACCATGTGCGCTGCTTTATGGACATCACATCAGACCGGCCCTCAATTCATTACAAAGACGAAGAGTTTGGTCCAGAGCACTTTGATGCAGTCATTCCCAGAATTGGCGCTTCAGTGACCTTTTATGGCACCGCCGTTGTGCGCCAGTTTGAGATGATGGGCGTATATAGTGTCAATGAATCCGTAGCCATTACCCGTTCCCGAGATAAGCTGCGCTCCTTACAACTTTTATCTAGAAAGAAAATTGGCATTCCGGTTACCGCTTTTGCTAACTCGCCAGACGATGTTCCCGGACTCATCCGCGAAGTGGGCGGAGCACCTTTGGTGATTAAATTACTGGAGGGCACTCAGGGTATCGGTGTGGTGTTAGCTGAAACTCGCACAGCAGCGAAAAGTGTTATTCAGGGTTTTATGGGGCTTTCGGCAAACATTTTAGTGCAGGAATACATTAAAGAAGCTGGCGGTTCAGACCTGCGCTGTTTTGTTGTGGGCGGCAAAGTAATTGCGGCGATGCAGCGCACTGCTCCAGACGGCGATTTCCGTTCAAACTTACACCGTGGTGGCACCGCAGAACTCGTGAAACTAACAGCTCAGGAGCGACGTACTGCAGTGAACGCAGCGAAAATTATGGGCCTGAACGTTTGTGGCGTTGACTTACTACGCTCTAATCGCGGGCCGTTAGTTATGGAAGTGAATTCCTCCCCTGGACTGGGTGGCATTGAGGCAGCAACCAATAAAGATGTGGCAGACATTATTATTGAATTCATTGAAAAAGAAGCGCGCCCCAAGCGCACGCGAACTCGGGGCAAAGGCTAACGCCAGCCAACAAACCATTAAGACAATTGATAGTCCGCCATATCGGGGCTATGGGTCATATGCCAATAATCGACTAACCGCCAAGGTGAATTGGAAACCACCCGCCCTTGGCTGTTTTTGTACCAGTTAGTGACACCGGCATGAGTCCAAACCATACGTTCATGTTCGTCATCCACGCGCTGGTTATATGCAGCATTAATGTCTGGCTTAACTTCAATTTTGCGCTTCCCTGCTTCCAACGTACGCATCAGACATTGCGCCAGATAACGGGTCTGGCATTCCACATGAAAAATTAGACTGCCGCCATGCCCCAACCCTGTATTGGGTCCATAAAGAAAAAACATATTTGGAAAATCCGGGGTTGTCATACCCATATAAGCCCGAGCATCGTCCGCCCAGGTGTCTTCCAAGGTAGCACCACTGGCGCCAACTATTTCCATCGGCCACATAAATTTGTGCGCATGAAAACCTGTCGCATAGATTATGGCGTCCACCGGGTGTTCAACACCTTGATCATCTACCACGCCACCGGCAGTAATCTTACTCACGTCACTTGTCACTAAGTCCACGTGATCTTGCTGCAACATGTCGCACCAATGATTATCAATTAACATGCGTTTGGCGAAGGGTGGATAATCTGGCACCACTTTGGCCAGCAGTTCTTCGTCACCATTCAAGGCATCACTAAGGTTTTTAATGTAGGCATTACGGTGGCGCTCGTTGTCTGCATTCAATGACCTGTCAGCATGGGGCCAGCTTGGATCTTTATGAATAGAATCCCAAATGCCATCGCCGTAAGCCCAAAACAATTTGAATCGATACCAATTTCTATAAAAGGGAATATTCTCTAGCAACCATTGTTTGCCGTCACCGACCTTGCGATGGTAGTCGGACAAAACGCGAATCCAATGCGGGGAGCGCTGAAAAATTGTTAGCTGCGAGACTCTCTTCGCCAGCACCGGGGCAAGCTGCATAGCAGACGCACCAGTGCCAATAACAGCCACCTTTTTATTTGCAAGGTCTACATCGTGACGCCATTGAGCTGAATGAAAGTTCGGCCCAGCAAAGTCACCTTTACCCGGAAAGTCCGGCACTTTGGCTCTATTCAAATGCCCTACCGCCGTAAACACAAACGGCGCTTGTTGCTGACTTTCAACGCCCTGCTTGTCTCGAACACATATTTGCCAGGTTTTACTTTCTTCCTGCCAAGTCATTTTAGTGACTTCTGTGTTTAATCGCGTTTTTGCATAAATACCGTACTCTTCGGCAAGGTTGCAGATGTAGGCATAAAGCTCATCACGCTTAGAGTAAAAGGAGGTCCATTGATGATTAGGCGCAAACGAAAAAGAGTAGAAATGATTAGGCGTATCTACCCCACAATCTGGATAGGTGTTTTCATACCATGTGCCGGCTAAAGAATCGTTCTTTTCAATCAACTCAAAATCAATACCCAACCGTTTTAACTGAATGGCCATACACAGGCCTGATAAACCGCCGCCAATAATCACCACTTTAGAATCATTCACCGCAGTTGCCGCACCGTCGTCAGATGCAGATGCGGCAGCATCTACCCATTGCACTCGACTAATAGCAGAGTCAGTGAAACCCATATCTTCCAGCATCATGGGTATGTATTCGCTGGGAACCGGCTCACCCACCAAAGTGGAAGCCATTTGCTCTAAGACCGCATCGCTGGGCATAGATGAAGGCATTGGCACTGCACTGTTCGCGTCAAGAAAATCACCGATAATAGCAACTGCTGCCTCTATAATTTCCTGTTGGCGCTCCTCGGACATCTTACGTATGCCATCAATATCCCCACGAGAAGGTTTTTGCTGATTATCCAGCAATGTCATATCTCCAGTAATGTGGACCATGGTCACCAGCAAGGTGGGAATGTTGGCGCTGGCTAACTTATCGCGCAGCTCATTTCTATTTATTCTTTTTAGCGACACAACTCTATCCTTAAACACTTAACTGCTATTCAATCATTACTCAACTAGCAAAAAGCCAGCAAACCCACTACGCGACCAATAAAACACCAGCTACTGTAAACCGGTAGAAATTGCAAAAGCTAGCGCAGTTTGTTTTTGCAACTCTGGAGAAAGCAAATATTCAGCCGCAGTCATAGCCATAGCTTTAGCACCGTCCAATGCCGCCACATCACCCTTCTCAGAGCGCGCCCACTTGGCAAACTCGGGGTTGTGGATTACCACGTTAGGCGGCGCAACAGCCAGCATAGGATGAATGGACGGCAGCCGGTAACTGACATTACCCATATCCGTACTTCCGGCGCCAAACTTGCTGCCTTGGTCCATGGGCAAAAATTCACGCCCTAAAGTCTCGGCATGAAATTGAAATCTATCCGCCAACGGCCAGTTGGTGTTCAAATCCAAATAATCCACATTGGCCCAATTCACTTCAACCGTACAACCGCTGCCGGTAGCGCCTGCTTCGAAACAAGCCTGTACACGCGGCTTTAACCGGGCCAACGCTTTTTCATCAGCGGCCCGAACATAAAATTGGCCCACAGTGCGGTCCGGCACAATATTCGGCGCTTGGCCACCTTCTTCAATAATCCCGTGGATACGTTCAGTTGACTTAATGTGCTGACGCAAATTGGAAATTGCTTGATAGGCCAGCAGAAGACCGTCTAAGGCGTTAACGCCCTTATGCGGCATAGCTGAGGCATGAGACGCTTTACCGTGGTAAACCACTTCCACCTCAGCAATACAAATGCTCGGCATGGTACCTAAGTTAACCCCAGCTGGATGAATCATCATGGCAGCATCCACGCCGTCAAAAGCACCGGCGCGTGCCATCAACTCTTTACCGCCACCCCGCTCTTCAGCCGGCGTACCAATCATGCGAACTCGCCCCGGCAACAGCGCAGACACAGCATTCAGAGCCATTGTCGCCCCAAGGGCAGCTGTGGCGATGAGATTGTGACCACAGGCATGACCAATACCGGGTAGTGCGTCGTATTCAGCTAGAATAGCCACTGTAGGACCAGCGCCAAGGCCATTATCAAAAGACGCCTCAAAAGCCGTATCAAGGGTAAACACCCCAGTTTCGGCCTTTAGGCCAAAGTCATGTAAAGACTGAGTTAGGGTTTCACAGGCAAAATGTTCTTTAAAGGCTAATTCAGGCTTGCCATGAATGGCGTGAGAAACATCTAACAGCTTAGCCGCTTGTTCATCCACCGCCGCATTGATGGCTTGATATATTTTGTCCGACATAGTCTCCCCCGGTGACGCCACGCGGCGATCTAGTAGTGTGTCTTTTATCTGTGAGTGCGGCTAAAGATCAACCCAGCTCAAATTCCCGGCACCGCTCGTTCTACTTAAAATGAACGCACCGAAGCGTCAATAGTACTGGCATAAGAGCAACCTTGCAGCCCTAGACTTTGCAACAAATTGCTCCCTAGCGCGCGCGAAAACTCCCTGCCTAAAGCAAATATTTTCCCCCAGACACAGCCAATCTAACCCTGCATCTGTTATTTTATCTTCTCAGTTTTGAGTGTGTATTCGGGGAGTGTGAAATGTTAGTAAATATAGACAGATACCAAATGGCCGTGGCCGACAGCGATGCCTGCGTCAAAGCTTGGCAACATCTTTTGGGCGCCGAACTTGCGGGTACCGACGAGGTACGCCACCTCAATGCAACTAGGACGCGCCTGCGCTTGGGTAAAGGCTTTATAGAGATACTGCAGCCTACGGGTCCGGGTATTGTGGCTGACGCTGTAGACGCACGTGGGTCCCACTTTTTTGCCGCTGGCGCCTCTACCCGTGATATGGCTGGTGTTGCTGCTCAATTAGCGAAATTTACCGACAACGTGCTGACCGAATCGGGTCAGATGTATGTGCTGGGCGCAGACGTCGGCATTCCTGGCCTGCGTTTAGTCATTAGCGACCATGAGGACCGACCTAGCGTTGGAGCCATTGATTACATTTACGAGGCCACCCTGCTTGCAGCAGACGCCCAGCAACAAACCGAACGTTTTGCTGAGGTTTTTAACTTAGATGCCCAGTCTTTCGTCAATATAGATTCACCGCGTTTTGGCTATAACGGCACTCTGACCTTATTTAAGGAACGCGAACTGCACCGCTTTGAGGTTATTAGCCCGATAAATCCTGAAACCACTATGGCGCGCTTTTTCCAAAAAATTGGGCCTTGTTTGTATATGGGCTTTGCCGAGACCAATGAGCTTTGGGACATAGAGCAAAAAGCCAAAACCAGTAATTTAGGCATGACTATTGATCGTCCCGACGAGCGCAGTGACGCACTGGTTGCAGATCAAATTTGGCTGCACCCTGCGACATTGGGCGGCATGATGCTGGGACTTTCTCGGCCTTCAATGGCTTGGTCTTGGTCCGGTAGCCCGGAACGCGTAACAAGCGTTTCCTAACAACAGCATTCACTAACAAATTCAACAAAGCGGATAAATCCATAACAGGGAGAAAACTATGGAAATGATGAACAGAGTAGCGGTAATCACCGGTGGCAGCGGCGGTATTGGTAAGGCTATGGCAAAAGCATTTTTGGCCGAAGGCGCGAAGGCTGTGGTACTGGCAGATTTAAATGCAGATGCAGTTGCAACGGCGGCTAAAGAAATTGGCTGTTCGGGTAAAACCTGTGACGTAACCGATGAGTCACAAGTGGCAGCCTTGGTAAACGAGACCATTGCAGAGCATGGCAAGATTGACTTGTTTTGCTCTAACGCTGGCGCTGGCGGTGCGGGGCTGCTTACTGACGCAAAAAATGAAGTTTGGCAAATGCAGTGGGAGCTTCATGTCATGTCCCACCTGTATGCTGCCAGAGCAGTTTTACCCAGCATGATTGAGCGTGGCGAAGGCTACTTACTTAATACCGCATCTGCGGCTGGCCTACTGGCTGCTATTGGTACCGGACCGTACACGGTGACCAAAGCTGCGGCGGTAAAAATGGCTGAGTTTTTATCCATTACTCACGCAGACGATGGCATTAAAGTTTCTGTGTTATGCCCTCAAGGTGTGAATACAGCAATGGCACCTAGAAGCTTAGGCGACGGCCAGACAGACGGCATTATTGAGCCTGAGCAGTTGGCACAATGTGTGGTGGACACCATTAGAGAAGAGCGTTTCTATGCCCTACCGCACCCAGAAGTTGAAGAGTACGTTAGACGTAAAGGCGACAACATAGACCGCTGGCTGTTAGGTATGCAGCGCCTACGCAAGCGTTCCGTCGACGGCAGCTAGCAAAGCGCCCTTAAAACAATGCGACGTTAAAGCAAAGCGCAACCCTTCTTACACAATAAATGGCATAAATTGGTAACGCCAATAGGTAACGCCAATAGATGACGAAAATAAAAGCCCAAAAAGAACTTCTTGTTGAGCTTTTATCTTTTGGACTTTTAGCGTCTTGTAGATACTAGCGCATTGCGCCGACGTCTAAAGTGGGTTTAGACCCGTTACCAACAAACAGCTAGATCAACATTTAAGCACAAAGGCCGCCGTCAATAACCAACTCTGTGCCTGTCATATAACGAGATTCATCACTGGCCAAAAACAACACACCATTTGCTATATCAATTGGATAACCTAATTGACCTGTAGGCACCGCTGATTCAGCCATATTATCTAGATCAAATGTATTCAATCCTGCTTCTTGAAGCTCAGGATTAATCTTGTCCCAAATAGGCGTGGCAATAATGCCTGGGTGCACCGAATTAACTCGGATCGGCCACCTATTTTGCGCGCACTCTAATGCTACGCCTTTGCTGAATATTCTCACTCCGCCCTTAGTCGCATTATAGGCCGACAACATTGCCGCCCCCTTAATACCAGCCACAGAAGAAATATTAATAATAGAACCGCCGTCTTCAGTGTCGCGCATGACAGGGATACTGTGTTTAACGCCCATAAATACGCCATCTAAGTTGATAGCCTGCTGGCGCTGCCACTCACCTAACGCCATATCTACAATGCTCCCGCCAATACCAATGCCGGCATTATTAACTAACACATTTAATCCGCCATATGTGGCTTTGACATGGGCAATCGCAGCTTCCCACTCGGACTCGCTGGTTACGTCGTGATGCATATACGTTGCAACACCGCCATCGGATACTATGCTTGCAACGGTTTGTTGGCCCATCTCATCCTGCACGTCCGTCACCAGAACACTGGCGCCTTCCCCTGCTAATCGAGCCGCGCACGCGGCGCCAATACCTGAAGCACCGCCAGTGACCAACGCGATACGTCCTTTAAGCCGACCGGCTTGAGTTTCTATTTGCATTTAATGTCTCCTTACATGAATAGGTTGAGTCGCTCTGCGACCAATAAGCTAAAAAGCGCCTGGCTAAATTTTTAGCCAGGCGCTTTATAAAGGTTACCGAGTTAAACTGGTGTAAACGCGATTGATGAATCCTGCTGAAGCACTCTCTGGACCATAAATTTGATCAAAATCTTTCGCTGTAACTTTGGCGTCCACCACTTCCTCTAACGACTTGCCGTCAGCGATCATTGCCGCAACACGATCACGTACAGTGGTTAGCATGTATATGTAACGCGCTAACGCCGCAGAATCTGTAATTGGACCATGACCGGGAATGACAATGGCATCTGGACCAATAGCATCTAGCGTTTTCTGACAAAAGTTAATCATGCCGTTAATGTCGCCGCCGCTGCCTACATCAATAAATGGGTAGCCTGAATTATTGAATACATCGCCCAAGTGAACAGCATTGTACTTGCGAAAATACACCGCAGAGTCACCTGTTGTATGAGCTGGAGAGAAGTGCATAAGGTCCACTTGCCCACCGTTGAAATGAATCTGCATGCCATCGTCATAGGTCAAAGTAGGCAGCGCTGCCTCCGGGTAGGCTTGCTGACGATACTTGGCGACCACCAAGTTCACTAGGCCGCCTTTTGCCATATCGGTGCGCGCCTTGGAGTGGGCGACAATAGTTGCGCCCTTAGGGCCAAGTACATTATTGCTTTCCGCATGATCAAAGTGCCAGTGGGTGTTAATGGCGTAATCTATGCCGTTGCCACCAATCTCTTCTATGGCTTTTTCGATCTTATCCATTACCTGGGGAAACTGATTGTCAACAATCATAACGCCGTCGTCACCGACAAGAACGCCAATGTTACCGCCCACACCAAACAGCACGTATAGGCCGTCGGCTACCTTTTCTGTGGTTATCTCAACATTTTCCATATCCCAGCCAAAAGCCAGAGCAATTTGTTGAAGATTAAGCACGCCTTCTTCGGATTCTGTTTGTTGATCTTTTTTGTGACCATCGGCTTGGGCTGAAAGGGTGAAAGACAGCACCAGTGCCAAACATAACTTCATAATTTTCATTTTTCATCTCCACTCTTGAACCTCTATCTTCTGTGAAAAGGAAGCCAATGTCCCTACCTTTATTTACACAGAGTTTGCACACAGCGACAAAACCAGCGCTGCCGAATGCTTGCTGTATGCCCAGATCACAGGTAAAACAGATGTCCTCAAATAAGCAATATCAAGAGAGAAAAATGAGCGAAGCAACAGATTTGGACAGCGACCTATTTGAATTGGCCATGTCCGCCAAAGCCCAACCCTTAATGGACGCGGTTAAAAAACACATCGCAGAAAATGTAGAACCCATTATTGAGGAGTTCCACGCCTTAGAAGAACAAAAGACCGATAGATGGTCATGGCACCCACGCCAGCTTGAATTGCTCGAGGGCGCAAAAAATAAGGCCAAAGAGTCCGGACTATGGAATTTCTTTTTACCCGATTCCGATACGGGCGAAGGTCTGAGTAACCTCGATTACGCCTACATTGCAACTGAACTGGGCAAAGTGCCGTTGGCCTCTGAAACACTGAACTGTAGCGCCCCAGATACTGGCAATATGGAAGTATTAGAGCGTGTGGGCACGCCTGAGCAAAAAGAAAAGTGGCTGAAGCCTCTGTTAAACGGTGAAATTCGCTCTGCCTACGCCATGACAGAACCGGGTCTACCCTCCTCAGATGCAAAGAACATAAGCACTCAAGCAGTTTTGGATGGTGATGATTGGGTCATTAATGGCGAGAAATTCTATATCTCTGGCGCCGGCGACCCGCGCTGCAAGATAATGATTACCATGGTACGAACCAGCCCAGACGCGGCGCCGAGCAAACAGCAATCGCAGATACTGGTACCCACAGACACACCAGGAGTAGAAATTCTCGAAGGTATGCAGGTATTTGGTCAAGACCACGCCCCGCGCGGGCATATGCACATTAGATTTACAGATGTACGTGTACCCAAGGAAAATATCTTGCTGGGCGAAGGCAGAGGTTTTGAAATCTCGCAGGTACGCTTGGGACCAGGACGCATTCACCACTGCATGCGCTCTATTGGTAAGGCCGAAAAGGCTCTAGAGTTGATGGTTAAGCGTGCGGCTACGCGCACAGCTTTCGGCAAGCCAATTGCCAAATTGGGTAAAAACCTAGAAGTGATTTCACGCGCCCGGATTGAGATCAACGCCATGCGCTTGGCGGTTCTGCAAGCTGCAAAAGCCATGGATGTGCTGGGCAATAAAGAAGCCAGAGTCTATGTCAGTGCGGTCAAAGCCATGGTGCCTGAGAAGGTTTGCCTGATCATTGACCAAGCCATTCAAATGCACGGCGCGGCAGGTATTTCACAGTGGACGCCACTGGCGTCAATGTATGCAGACCTTAGACACCTACGCTTTGCAGACGGCCCAGATGAGGTTCATCACATGGTAGTAGGCAGATCTGAGCTGCAAAAGTACGATCTTTGGTAGAAATAGAGATAGAGATAGAGATAGAGATAGTGCGCAGTTAACGCTGAGTTAGCGCTCAGCTGTGGCTCAATCGAAAAAAGGCCGGTAGCAAATTTTGTTACCGGCCTTTTTATTGGCCATTTTATTGGTTTTTTTTGCAACAGGTTCTTTGTTTACAAACCTCTTAGCTACAGAGCTTTTAACTCGGATTTTTTCTTAATAGCCACTTTTTACTTGGGATTGCTCAAATTTCTGTTGCCAAACATCCCAATAAGTCAGCCGATCAATAAACCGACTAACTACTTTACTAACCATTATACTAACCACTCTAATAAGTTGTTATAAGACCAACTGGCAGGCACACGCGTTAGCCGAACAGACCTAATCGAGTAAAGTCACCATTAAGCACTGTGTTTGCTTTGACCCCGAGCCAATCTTCTATGACAGATGCATAGACTTGTCTGAAGTCAGTCGTATATTGAATATTGTCGCCATCTTGCAACCCTACCAATGATGGCACCTCGCCAAAATGTCCGGCCTGCACCGGCGCGCCAGCCAACAGCATGATATTGCTGCTACCGTGATCTGTGCCTAAGTTGGCATTTTCCATTGGGCGGCGGCCAAACTCTGAGTGCAGCATGACCACCACGCGATGGCCTTGACCAATACGCTGCATATCGCTGACGAACCCATGCACTGCGTCAGAAACATAACTCAGTAGCCTTTGGTGCAGTGCGCTCTGCGCCACATGGGTATCAAAAGCATTGTTGCGAACGGCAACATGATAAAGCTGAGTGGGTAAACCGGCGCTTATACAGGCGGCTACTTTAGGCAAATCCATAGGCACCACGCCGTAATCTGCACCTGGCGTGTAGTCATTCCAAGCTTGTCTAATGCGGCTGGAGGAGGACTTGGCACTTTCACTCACCGCCAACAAAAACGCCTGATTAGCAGATATCTCATCAGTATTTTCAACCTGGAGATCTGCCGTGTTATTCATCCAACCGTTGCGCTGAAAGCGGTTTGGATCATCAAACACCAGTGGCGTATGTAACTTACTTTTAACCGCCAAGGACTGACTGGTACCTACGTTTATGAGCATTTCTTCGCGTCTTGAAGGCGCTAACTGATCAGCCACCCTCCCCATCCAGCCAAATTCATCACCACGGTTCGGTGCTGCGGTATGCCAATAGGCCATTGAGTTAAAGTGCGAGTACGATGGTTTTGCATAGCCGCAACCATGGACCACCGCCAAATCACCCTGCTGCCAAAGACGCTGTACACCACGTAAACCTGGATTGAAACCAAAGTGCTCATCCATAGCCAGCAGCTTATCTTTTCTAATGCCAATTTGTGGGCGCAGACGATAGTAATTGTCATCAGCAAATGGCACTACGGTATTGAGGCCATCGTTACCACCGGACATTTCTAGCACCACGAGAATAGGACTGTCAGCGCTGCCCTGAGATCCAGTGGCCCGCGCGCTTGCGCTTAAGCTGGGAGCAAATAATTGCAACCCGGCAAAGCCGCCCAACCCTTGTAGTAGTTGCCTACGCTTCATACCAATCCCCCGCAAAAATACTCATTTATATGCCGCCACCTATTACCACTAGCCTAATTGATACTCAGGCCGACTGAGCATCTGGTGCAATAGCTTGCGCAACGGTCCTTCTAAATAAGATTGCGCTGCACCAATATCGCGGGTACCCAACTCATCTAATAAGAACGTGACCAAGGCCTGCCGCACCGACAACGGCAAGCTCACGCTGAAAAACTTAGTTTCGTAATAACTGACTATTTGCTCTGGCGACGTTAACTTCGCAGTAATAACCTCAGCCACCAAATCCACTTTTGCTAGATCACGCTTAATAGGTTTCACGCGTTCTAGTGCCATCTGCCAACCGCGCATGCTGCCTAAACGAGTGTTAAAAGCCTCATCGCGATCCGCCAACGCATTAGATTGGGCCATTTCTCCGCCCATTTGGTTATCTGTCAACATGGCTGTGGGTCTCGTTGCCGCAGAAACACTCATACCCTCACGCAATCTGCTTTGTACGTTAGCAACTTCACGCACCAAAGGCGGAAAGCGATCTGGGGGGATAAAACCAATATCTGGAAACACCACATCAAGAACAAAGTTGCCACGTTCAAACAACAGCGATGGGGTAATCCAACTGCGTCCTTGAGACCATCCCGCTACGGTAGGTGGGTGCATAAGTCGCTGACCTAGGGCATCGGTAACCACATTAAAATCTGGCACACCGGGCACCTGGCTAAGGCCCAATTTTTTGTAAGTTGAAATAACCAACTCTACTGGGCTCTTTATATGTGCGCCTTGGCTTTGATAAAAATCATTAGATAGGAAAAGTATTCGCAAAAACTCGCCCACGTTAAATTGTTTATCGCGCAACAACTGCCCAAGTTGCTGGGTTGCAGCAACGCTGAGTTCGTCTTGAACAAAATAGCGATAAAGCTTACTCGCCAAAAACTCACTGGTAGCTTGTTGGGCAAGAATGCGGTCAATGACTTGAATACCGTCAAAATTACCTACTGCGCCCAAAAAACGTTTTTCTCCCGCGTCATGGTTTTGCGCATCCACGTAAAAATCTAGACCGCGCACAGACCAACCAGTAAAACTTCGCGCAGCCTCACGCACATCCTCTTCGCCGTACTCACCAACGCCCATGGTGAACAGCTCCATGATTTCACGAGCAAAATTTTCATTGGGTGAGTCCTTGGTATTAACCCCGGCATCAAGAAAAACCAACATAGCCGGATCTTGAGCAACGCCAATTAGTAGTTGGCGAAAATCGCCTAAACCAGCACTTTGGAAGAGCTGCAGTTGCTGCAGCATTTTTCGATAATCCCTGACCTTGTCTTCATTGCTGGCAAAGTGGCCATGCCAAAAGAGTGCCGTCTTTTCTTGCAAGGGATGTTTTGATGCAAGCATTCTATTTGCCCACCAATAAGCCACGCGGTCGGTTTCTAGCCGACTGGCGCGCAGCCAATAAAAGAACTTATTCACAACTGGTTGTAATGGCCGATTACCGCCGGCTTTAACAGCAACGCCTAGAGCGTGACCCTGCTTCTTTGCCAGCATAGTTGTGGCAGGCCTGCTGGCGGGAAACGGATCTAGCCCTTCCTCAAAAACCCCAGAGTGCTGGAAATTCTTGCCGAACTGGTTTTGGCTATCATTGGTCTGAGACTTAGGGACGCCATGCACAAAAGTGTTAACTGCCTCGGTTGGAGACATCGCAGAAAACACAGCCAACTCATCAACTGTGGCCCCAAACCCTGCCCTAGAGGCCAAGTGAGCTGCATGGGTAGCATTCCATCGCGCCGCTTCAATGGGCGACAAATCTAGCGGCGAAACGCCATGGGCTAGTGGCAACATTAGTGTGGCGAACAGAGCACCCACTAGCCAAATTGACTTGCCTCTATTGGCTAACACCAGCTCAGTCCAGTTGTTCTGGATATTCTCTATGTTGCAAAATAGGCATCTATAAATGCCCGTACCAACTCTATTGATCAAATTCTCCCCCTGGCCCGGTTTACGTTGTAATCATCGGCATTAAACAATGCTCGCAACTGACGCCTATACTTGAACAGGCTTAATTTTCGGTCACCACATCCTCGGCAGGCAGCGCAGGCTGGCCCAGAATATGATCGGATATTTTTTCTGCCATCATAATGGTTGGTGCATTGGTATTGCCGCCAATCAATGTGGGCATGAGTGATGCATCAATGACCCGCAAACCCTGCATACCGTGTACTGCACCCTGCTCATCCACTACCGCCATATCATCTAAACCCATCTTACAAGTACCCACTGGGTGATAGAGAGTTTCACCGGTATCTCTTATCCATTGATCAACTTGGGCATCATCATCCACATTTACGTCAACAGATGGCTTTAATTGCCGCCCCCTATACTCATCGAATGCCTCCTGCATAAACACTCGGCGAGTTTCTCTGAAACCATTCCGAGTATCGATAAGGTCTTGTTCCACGGAAAAATAGTTGGGAAATATTGCAGGTGCAGATTGCGGGTCAGCGTCCTGCAAACCTATGCGACCTCTGCTTTGGGGTCGACAGCAGTAGACAATACTCGAAAAACCGTGGTCCTTGGGTACACCTTCCCGAGCGTGTACGTCATTCATCGCCGCAGAAACATAGTGAATTTGCATATCAGGAATGGCTTTATCTGGATGGGACTTAATAAACGCGCCACCAGCAGTTGGCGGGTGTGCCGCGTCGCCGGTACCAAAGGCCAAATACTTAATACCCGAAGTCAAACGATTCCATGCGTTGGCACTGCGGTGCAGGGTCACCGGTTGAGTACAAGCGAATTGACTGACCACGCCAATATGGTCCTGAAGGTTTTCGCCGACACCCGGCAGGTCATGAACAAGATCAATACCATGCTTGGCGACCTCGGCGTTCGGCCCAATGCCGCTGCGTAATAAAATTTGTGGTGAATTAAGTGCCCCTGCACTGAGGATGACTTCCTTTTGCGCCTCCAGGCGAACTTTTGTGTTTTTTACAATGACATCTACCGCCACAGCCCGCTTACCGTCACACACAACACGGTCAACGCTGACATTTGACATGACCGTAAGGTTGGGTCGGTCTAATACTGGATGCAAGTAGGCTTGGGCAGCGCTGGAGCGTTTTGATCCTTTAATGGTGTGCTCATAGCGAGAAAACCCTTCCTGTTGACGCCCATTGAAATCATTAGTTAATGGAAAGCCTGCCTGGGCACCTGCCTGGACAAATTTGTCCAATAGAATATCGTCAGTTCGGTCTGACTTTTTCACCGCTAACGGGCCGTCGCTACCATGATATTGGCTGTCGCCAGCGCCTTCAAAACTCTCGGCCTTCTTGAAATAAGGCAGCACCTGCGCATAGGACCAACCCTTGTTACCTAACTGACTCCAATGATCGTAGTCATTGGCGTGACCGCGAATATAAACCATGGCGTTGATAGATGATGAACCACCCCAACCACGGCCTCGAGGCCAGTACATTGAGCGTCCGCCGACATTGGCATCTGGCTGGGTTTCATAAGCATAGTTCTGAGCATTTCTTGTCGGCACGATTTGTGAATAACCCGCCGGCATATGGATAAAAAGACTTTTATCTTTGCCGCCGGCTTCTATAAGCAGCACCGTATTATTTGGATTTTTAGAAAGTCTATTGGCAAGAACACAGCCCGCACTACCTGCGCCAACAATTATATAGTCTGCTTTTTTGAGCATAAAAACG
>Ga0209192_10000890_pt1 | contig 26071 bp, 24 predicted proteins | sample ArcticOcean_MG_C_11_FD_187433 | JGI IMG/M metagenome (GOLD analysis project Ga0209192, IMG submission 187433) | Marine microbial communities from western Arctic Ocean - ArcticOcean_MG_CB2_154 (SPAdes) (version 2) | ecosystem: Environmental > Aquatic > Marine > Oceanic | place: Arctic Ocean... | reverse complement strand
AATTCATATCTTTTGTTTTTTTTTTTGATATATAATCAAGATAATGTGTGTCAACATAATTTGTTATTTTTAATACTAAATCAGCCTTTTTAATTTTCTTTTCAAACTCTATTTCATATTTTTCTGCCAATGCCTTTACTTCTTTTACCTTAAGTTTTTTAAACTTAATAGGATTTAACTCTTGGGGTGGAATCTTGTAGTTTTTATTTTTTGCGTGTATTTTGCAGTAAAATTTATCTTTTTTTAAAAATTTTGCGTTTTTATTACAAGGTAACCCTTTTTTATTCTTCTCTCCACATATAAAATTTTGTTCTTCACATAAATTTAAAACATCCCATAATTTTATTTTATATTCTATGTTAGCTGTTATACTGAATAAACATATAGCTAAATTTTTCATACCTACATCTATACTTAATATATTCATATACACATGATATGATAATTGTTTTAAATATTATTAAATTACTAATAATATTTAATGAAATGTGTTTGACGAACAAGATCGCATGGGTCCGGCGTTATTTGCGTCTCCCATAGTGCATTTAGATGCTCTTCTTAATAATAGTTGTTCTTGTGTCATAATTGGTGCTTTTAATCTAGATTGTAATGATTGTCTTGTAACATACATATTTTTTAAATCTGAATTTTCATAACCATATGGTCTAGAATTATCAGCACAATTCTTAAATAAATATTTTTGTTGTGATGGTACTTGTGCCGCTTCAACTATACACTGTGAAGCTTCGTTACACGCTAATTTTTTATTTTGCTTTGCGACAGATTTACTATTATTAATCAACCATTGTCTGTATTGATAATTATTTTTAATTCCTAAAGAATCTCTTAACTCTGTGTTTGCCTTACATGATGGATCAAAAGTTGTATAATGTCTTCCATCACTCATAAGGGGTGGTATATTGAAATGTATATTATTAGATCCAGAATAGCAAGTAGCCCAACTCATTTATATAAATACTTAATAAAATTATTCTTCTGATTGTAATAAATCTACAAGTGATCCCTTCTTTAATGATTTATAATTTTGAAGGCCTTTTTGTTTTGCTAATGCTTTTAATTCTGAAACCTTTAATTTATTGTAATCAAAATCCTCGTCTATCTTTTGAACTGTCACTTCTTTTACTTCTTCTGTTACGTCTTCATTGTTATTTTCTTCGTCATCTGAATCTTCCATTTCATCTAAACTATCTGTAACATCTTCAAGTTCTTCCATTTGAATAGAATCGTCGATTAATACTTTATCTACTTCTTGAACTGTTATTTTTTTAATATCATTAACTTCTAAAGTCATATTTTCTGTTGAATCTAATGAAATTTTTGGTAGATCTTCATTATCTGATACATCTTCGTCTGAATCACTAACTTCTTCACTATCATCGTTGTTTTCATCGTCGTTTTCATCGTCGTTTTCATCTTCAGATACAGGAATTAAATTCACACTATTTTGTATATTTTCATCAAAATTATTAAAATTATCAGATGACATTATATTATGTTCTTCAACTTGATTATTTGTTTGTGTATTATACTGTTCTTGTTGGTGGTTTTGAATTAAATCAAACATTACATCTACTTTTTTTTCCATAGATGAAATTTTATTTCTAAAATATAAAAATAACAAAGTACATCCTAAAGCCGAAATGCTTAAACTAATCATAAGTCCGCGTGATAGAACCATTATTACTAGATATTTATAAAAAAAATTTCAAAAATAAACGCCATTATATATTTTCTAAAATACGAAGTGACATTTTTATAATATCTTCAGGGTAGTCTAAATTTCTTAATACACTTACACCCCCTTTTACGGTAGATATTCCATTTGTTATTTTATATGTATAAACAGGGTTTTTATTTTGATCTTCCATAGTTTTCATGGATTTGTTGATTATTTTGGATTTTTTTTCAAATAAAGTACATAATTTAATAAAATGAGTTGTTAATAAAAATCTAACATTTGGGTTTTTAGATATATAATCTAAGTAAGAGAATGCGCTGCTTATTGCTTCATATGGATTTGTTCCGGAATATAATTCATCAAAAATACAAAAATGTTTTTTACCAGGATATTTGTTAATACAATCTAATATATCTTTACATCTTCTTGCCTCCGCCTGAAACAAACTATCCCTAGAACAACTGTCTGGTATATTTAAATAAGAATGAATATAATCGAATGTACTTGTTTGACATTTGTCAAAAAATCCTAAACCTAATTGTTGAGTGAGTAATAGATTTATTATTGTTGCTTTTATTGTTGTTGTTTTCCCTGCTGCATTTGGACCAGTTATAATTATATTTTTATTCATATTTATAGAATTTTTGATGGGTGTTTTAATGGTTGGGTGGTACATGTTTTTCAATTTAAATGTAATTTTTTTCTTGAAAGAACATTTATTTAATTTTTTTTGTTTTAAATTATTATTTATACCCATTAACGTATCGATATATCCATGGAATCCAAATGAAAATCCCATAATTTGTTCTATTTCTTGATCGTCATACAAAATATAAAAATTTCTCATTAATTTGCCTATATATGTTATCTTGCCTATTTTTTGACTATTATTTGGTAAATCTCTTACAGAATTATGGAAAAGTTGTAATCGTTCAATGTAGGCATTCAACTTATGATTGAATTTGTCATATGATTTATATTTTCTTGTTAATCTCAAAAAGTATTTCATTTTTTCAATACTATAATCTAAATAATTGTTTATAATTTCAAATTGATTTGTGATATAAAAGGAGTTCTGATAAAATCTGTAGCAACTAATGAAATTTTGATAAATGTTCCAAACATACATACCAGCAGCAAAAAGTATATACATTTTTTGACCGAGTGTGGCTGAATTAAAAGTAAAAAACAACTTACCAATAGCGTGTTGTTTTACATTTTCTATTAAAATTTTATAGTATGTTTCCCATGTCATAGGTAATTTCATGGCTTTTAATACAAAAAAGGGTACAAGAAGTACAAATATAGGTGTTATTAGTTGTAATACAGGAGATGAAATATTATAGAAGCTTAAAATAGAGAGAAATAATGATGATTTATTCAACCATTTTAGTTTTTCCCATTCAACATATTGATACTTTTCCATAAAATCATTTTGATATCTTACTTCTCTCCAGGATTTCAACATATTGTTTACAGTTTCATTATCCATTGGAATCGTATCAATCTCTTTGTATATTTTTTGTGAATCTTTTAAAAAATTTTTATCAGTTGTGTAATATTTCCCCCAGGTTTTTATACTTGTTTTGCCTAATTCTGTTTGTGGGTTAAAAACATAAGTATAAATTGGATCTATCTCGTTGTCAATTGTTTTTTCTAATTCTAAATCTATTTTCAAATTATCTAAAACTTTTGTTTTATTTTCTAAAAATTCAATTGGTAATTCAAATTTGTTTTTAGAAAAAAAATTTTCTTTATCGAGCATTTTAATCAATAAAGAAAATCTATTTTATTATTAAACGATTATTAAACGATTATTTAATTATTATTTAATTCATACCAAGGTGTTTTGTGTAATCGGAAGGCATTTCCGCAATCTCGGTATGATAATACTCTTCAAATTTTTTAAGTCTTGGTGCGTCGTGTTTTGATGTAAAGTTGATAGCTACTCCTTTTCTACCCCATCGTCCAGAACGACCAATTCTGTGAAGATATGTATGTTCGCTTCTTGGAATATCAAAATTAATCACCATACTTACTTGTTGTACGTCAATTCCTCTGGCAAATAAATCTGATGTAATTAATACCCTACACCCACCTGCTTTGAAATCCTTATGAACTTCTTTTCTTTCAACATCTGGCATTTTTCCATGAATTTTTTTAACTGGGAAATTATCCGATGTCATCGCTTCTTCTAAATCATCAACTCTTCTAGTGCTATTACAATAGATGATTGCCTGTGATAATGTTAGACTAGAAAATAGGTCTTTGATACACTCGTATTTTTGTAAATCGTCATCTAGATTAATATAGTATTGTGCGATCCCTTGTAATGTAAGTTGTTCTGCTTTTACAAGGATTTTAATAGGGTGTCTAAGAAATTTATCAGTTAATTCTTGTAAATCATCTGGCATAGTAGCACTAAATAGTCCAACTTGAATATCATTTGGAGTATATTGAAATATTTTATACATTTGTTCGGTGAACCCAGATGATAACATCTCGTCTGCTTCATCAACTACCAGAATTTTTAATTTGGAAGGGGACAAATATTTTCTACGAAACATATCGTGGATCCTACCAGGAGTTCCAATTACAACATGTGGTGTATTTTCCAATAATTGTTGTTTATCTTTTTCTACAGAAGTTCCTCCTACAAGCAATTGTGTCTTGATTTTTAGAAATCTACCAATATCGTCCATTACTTGTTTTGTTTGATTTGCCAACTCATGTGTTGGGGCTAAAATTAAACCTTGAGTTTCGGCCTTTGTTTCATCTATAATTTGTAATATTCCTGTTACAAATGCCCCTGTTTTACCAGTTCCTGATTGTGCTTGAGCGATAATATCTTTCGCCGGTCTAGAAGTCATAGGATATAAAGCTTTTTGTTGAATAGAACTTGGTTTTTCAAATCCAAAGGCATAAATACCTCTTAGTAATGGTGCTTTTAAATTTAATGTCTCGTCGTCCCATTGAGATATAACATAATTTTTTGGTGTGCTTGTTTTGGTTTCGTTTGTGATAGAAGTCATCGTGAATAATAATATTATATATTATTTAAGTCTCTTTCAATTTTAACTTATATGTAATATAAAATTGATATAAAAAAAATAATATATGATTTGTTATTAACGCGATGACTACTAGCATACTTGCTGATAGACAATACACTTTGAGTGATTATAAGAACCATGAAAAATTACATATTAGTAATGAATTGAATAATGATATAATTGAAAAGATAAATAGAATTGCCAAGAGGGTTGGTGCTCCATCATATCAAAAAACACCTGTCTTTAAAAGAAATAATTACCATAAAAAAAGTATTAAAAAAGAAAATATTACGTCTGCTGATTGGGAGACTATACGCAATTTTAAGACAACAAAGTTGGAAAAAAATACAGAAGGTATTGGAGTTCATATGGATAAAATTCGTTCTTGTTTAAATAAACTTACCGATGAAACATATGATCTAATGCTTGACGAAATTAAATATATTATGAAAGATATTAACAACGAAGAAAATAAGGAATCATTTGAAAAAATTGGGGATGCAATTTTTGAAATTGGTAGTTTTAATAAATTTTGGTCTTTATTGTACGCAAGACTATACAAGGATTTAATTGTAGTTTATCCCTTTATGAAAGATATTTGTGTTAAGAATTTCCAAAGTTTTAAAAGTTTATTTGAAACTATAAATTACTGTGACGCTAATGAAAATTATGACAAATTTTGCGAATATAATAAAGAAAATGAAAAAAGAAGAGCACTTAGCAGTTTCTTTGTTATTTGTGCGGACTTGGATATCATTAGTAAAACAGAAATGACTAAAATTATCGTAGGATTTATTAATAGAGTGAAAAAAGATATCAATAAAGAAGGAAAATTAAATAACGTTGAAGAAATGGTTCAAAATATTAGTATTATGATAAACGCAGGTAAAAAGTTTCTTACTAATTTAGATGAATTTGATGATATTTTACAAGAAATTGAAATGTTTTCGTTGATGAATCATAAAAAATACCCAAGTCTTAGTAGCAAAATTGTATTTAAATTTATGGACCTGTTTGAAGAATTAGAAGAGTAAATAAAATAATATAAACATTTGTGGGTTTATATTATTAATATGAGCAGTAAAAATTTATCTTTTTCTTTGGTTGAATCTAATACAGGACAAGAGACACCTAGTGAGGTTACATATGATAGCTTACTTTCACTAGTAAACGAACAAACTAAAAACATTCAAGAAGACTATGGAACACCGGATTTAACACTTGATGACTATATAGCGTGTGAATTAGATTATAAAGAAAATTATACAAAAAAACAATTAGAACTTATAGCAGATTATTATGGTATATCAAAAAGAAAAAAAAAGAAGGGAGAATTAATTGAAGAAATTGTTATTTTTGAAAAAGAGGTAATGAATTATGATATGACACAAAAAAGGAAAACACTTTGGTTTTATATGGAAGAAATTAATAACGATAGTTTCTTAAGTAAATTTTTAATATTAGATTAAATTATATGGTATTATCAAAAATTACTGATGAAATTTCTTATCAAGAATTAAAAACAATTGACGAAAATGATAAAGGTAGAGATGTTTCTATGTACGAGATAAATTTATTTACAATTCCTACTGTAATAGCTTTAGGGGAGATTAAATATACATTTGTAGAACAAAATATTCTTTTTGTTCCTGTTTATTTAGTAGTAGATACAGATAACAAAATTTATCAAATAGGAGTTTATGAATTTCCCAGTGAAAAATTAGAAAACTTAAAGGATGAAGAAGGTGATTTGGATATTTCTATTATAGATGGACCTCTATTATACTCTTTCGTTAATGAACCATATGTTAAAAAATGTATGAAAAACGAAACATTAGTTCCTGATTATGATTCAGGAGATAACGAGGAGGAGGAAGAAGAAGAATTAGACGATCTTGATGGAGAAGAAGACGAAGAAGATGATCTTGGTGGAGAAGAAGATGACGAAGAAACAAGTAAGAAAAAGGGATTAAAAAATCCACCACCTGTTTTAGTTGAATTAAATATAGATGAAGATGATGATGATTTTTCACAAAAAGGAGAACAAGAAAAAGATGAAAAAAAAGAAAGGAAAAAATACAAAAAACCGGGTAAAGGTGAATCTGAATGGATTGAACATTTCATGAATAATAATAATTATGGTATCAAGGACAATCCCGGACACGGAGATTGTTTTTTTTATACTATCCGGGATGCTTTTGAAACTATTGGTATGGATGCAGGTGTTAAAAAAACAAGAGAAATTTTAACTAGTAAAGTAGATGATAATGTATTTAATACGTACAAGGAAAAATTTGACATGATAAACAAAGAATTAAAAACTTTGTCTAATCAAATTCCAAATGATAAAAAAAGGAAAGCAAAATTAGCAAAGGAATATAATAAATTAGTTAGAGAAGGTAAAAAAGAAAAAGATTTTCCTATAAAAAAGCAAAAAAAGACGGAAGCAAAGGAAATGAGAAAAAAACACAAGGCTCTAGAAGAAGAATTAAAAGTAAAAGACAGAGAATTAAAATATGCTAAAAACAACTATCAGGATATCAAATGGTTTAAAAAGATAAAAACGAAAGAAGAATTAATATCCAAAATGAAAACTTGTGATTTTTGGGCTGATGTTTGGGCTATTTCTACACTTGAATTAGGTTTGAATACAAAATTTATTATTTTGTCTAGTGATGAATATAAACGTGGTAATTATGATGCTGTTTTAAGATGTGGCGATTTTGTACCTGAATCAATAGAACAGAAAAAATATTTTAAACCCAAGTATTATGTAATAATCGAACATACAGGAAACCACTATAAATTAATTACATACAAAGATAAACATATATATAGATTCCACGATATCCCTTTTGGTATGAGAAGAAGAATAGTTGAAAAATGTATGAAATCAAAGGGTAAAAGTTTATATAATTATATTCCAAAATTCGCAAAAATGATAGGCGAAACGATTGAAATACCTAAGGAAGAAGAGGAAGAAGAGGAAGAAGAGGAAAAGAAAATTGATTCGTCGGTAATAGTAGTTGAAACAGAGACATCAGACAACGAAGACGGAGAAATAGTAATGCAAACTCCAACACCCCAAGATGAAAATTTATTTAATGATGATACTGTATTTTATTTCCGTGAAGGGTCTGCTAACAAAAAACCTGGAAAAGCTGTTGGGAAAACTATGCACGAAAAGATTAAAGATGAAGCCAAATTTAAAGATTTAGAAAAGATTAAAGATTGGAGAAAGGTATTATCAAATATGCATTATAATGGAGCAGGCTATGTTGAACGCACAGATGGTGATGATACAATTGAACCATTATTTGAACTTGATGGATTAAAATGGGCTTCAGTAGAACATTATTATCACGCAAATAAATTCAAGAAAAATACTCCCGACTATTACAAAAAATTTGCTATTGATTCAGGGTCAGCTTTTGCTTTTGAACCAAAGAAAGCTTTAGGAGCAGGAGGAAAAGGTGGAAAAGTTAGAGAGAAAAATCCGGAAACTAAAAAGGTAAAAATAATATTTAGTCGTCCTAGAGATATAGTTATGGATGAAGATTTCTTTGATGGTAAAAATCCTGAACTAGTAATGGAAAGAGCTCAACAGGCAAAATATGAACAAGATGATTTATCTAAACGCGTATTACTTGCGACGAAAGATGCCAAACTAGTTCATCATATAAAACCAAGAGGAGCACCAAAACCTTCAATTGTATTTTATAATACTATGAGAGTTAGACACAGGTTGAAAAAAAAGAACTAATAAATTTATAATGTCAATATAATATAAATTTATGTCTCTAAATTTTGAGGATTGGAAAAAAGATTTTTTAACTGATGCCGAACAGATGGGGTTATTAAAAATTCACCCTGAGGGTAAACAGCTTGGAGATAATGAGTGGTGGCAGAAACCCGAACGAGGTCTAGCGGGTGAAGTAATTGATCTAGAGGCTATATACCAGGAATACTTAAATGATGATACCTTTGAAGAGAGCTCTGAGGATGAAGATATTGATATGGATGATATAGAAGCTGAATGGGGAGAACATGACAGAATGGATGCTGAGAAGGCGGCTGAGATTACATGGTACTCAGAAAATATGGACGATTTAGTGAGAGAATTATTCGCAAACCCAAAAAAGATAGAAATTATGGAAAATGGGGAGGAGAAAGAACGTGGCCATGTTTTAGATGATAATGAAAAAAAAAGCATAACAGCTATTATAAATACTGGATTAAGTCCAGATAAATTATACAAACTGTTAAATTCTATAAATGGTTCTGCTAATTCGGGATTTAAGAATCCCGTTGCTTTTGGAATTTCCATAATGGATAGTTATGCTCCACAAGAAAAAAAAAAGATAATTGAGGCGGTTCGTCAGCATTTTCAAAATCATCAAGGAGGATTTTTTTTTAGTAAAAAAAAAACTAGAAAGAAACGTCAAAAGAAAACTCGTAAAAAAAATAAAAAGAAAAAACAGACTCGTAAAAAAAAGAAAAAACAGACTCGTAAAAAGAAAGATATAAAATTTACAGATACATCTTATCCTTATAGAAATATATCAAATCAGGAAGCTATTAATGATTTTTTAGCTTTGAAAAAAATAGTTCAGGGGACAATTAACCCTCGTTCAATATCTGGTAATAAAACGGTTGATTGGGGTACTGAAAAGGCACGTAGAAAAACAAAATACAGGAATAAATCATTTATTGAAATGTGGGATAATAAAGAAAGAAGGAAAAAAATGTTAGAATTTGCGAAAAGATTAAAGAAAAAACAACCGAAAAGATCAATAGTATCTTCTATAAGAAGTGCGATAGATTTGCAATGGGGGACCGTAAATACTATGAGAGCTGCCGCAGCTGCACAAATGTATAAAAAATATGGAGCAACTAGAGTGTTAGATTTTACTGCTGGATGGGGAGCAAGAATGATAGCAGCGATGGCTCTGGATATTGATTATATAGGCATTGATACCAATAAAGCATTAATACCTGGTTATAACAAAATTATAAAATTATTGAAACCATATACAAAAAGTAAAGTAAAAATGATATGGAAAGAAGCTCAAAAAGTTGATTATTCAAAATTAGGTAAATATGATTATGTATTTACATCTCCGCCGTATGAATATTTAGAAGCATATGAAAACATGACTAACTATGAAAATAAAGGTAGTAAAATAAAACAACCATCAAGTTCTCAAAAAATTAAAATAGATGATTCGGCGAAGTTTTACGATGAATTTTTAGTTCCAACATTGAAAAAAGCTTATAAACATTTACCAAAAAATAAATTTATTTGTTTAAATATGCCTGATATAATGTATGATAAAATAAAAAAGAGATGGAAAGGTGTGACAAAAAAGGAAACATATGAAATTATAAAAAGAACAGGTGGTCCTGTTGGAAAAGATAGAAGAGGAAAGGAACTTATTTTTTGTTGGAAAAAAAGATAAAAATAACACTATAATATATATCATAATGTCATTTACAGAAAAAAGTGAAAATTTGATAAAAGGTTTTGTGAAGGAGTTTGAAAATTATTGCGTTAAAAAATCACAATCAACTCAAAATAGAACTGATAATATTTTGAAAACCGTTTTTCATGATATTAAAGGGGCGGACCAATTTGTTGAATTGTCAGAAAAAAGAAAAAAAATACACATAAATGTTAAAGAAATCAAATCATTACGAGAATTACCTAAAACAGAACTGATGGATAGTAATTTTATGCCTGGACCAATAAAAGATGATATTTTATACAATATTTTAGGTTATATGAAAGCAAGTATAAATATAAACGGTATCGTTGTAAATATTTATTATGGGTTTTTTAATAAGTCAGATTTTAATCAATTAAAAAAGATAAAAAAGGAGATATATGAAGCTATAAAAATAATAAAGGTTTGTTCTTTGTATTCAAAATTAAAAACAATTAAATCGTTGAATGTTTATTTGTATTTAACGAAGGCTGAAAAGAAAATTCCAAAGAACCCGGTATTAGTATTGGGTCCTAATAATTGTAATTCTGCCGTAACTTTTGCGTGTGCTACAAAAGGTAGATTAATGATTTACAGAAAAGAAGAATGGAAAAAGGTCTTGGTACATGAATTATTTCATAGTCTTTGTTTGGATTTCTCGGGTATTAGATATAATAATTTAAGAAATAAAATAAAAAAAATATTTGATGTAAAAAGTGATTTTGAAATAAGTGAATCTTATAGTGAATTTTGGGCAACTATATTGAATAGTTGTTTTATTAGTTATAATTTACTGGATGATGTAAATGATATAGATACTTTTTTATTATTTACAGATTTTTGTATACAACTGGAGAGAATATTTTCATTATTTCAAATGACAAAATTGTTACATTTTATGGGATTGAGATATACAAATTTATACAAGACAGATGAATTAAGTTCAGGGTTTAGAAAAATATTATACAAAGAAGATACAAATGTATTGTGTTATTATGTAATAAAAACATTATTGTTGTTTTATAAGGATGATTTTTTAAAATGGTGTATGATGAATAATAATAATATAATAAGATTTGATAAAAACGAACAAAATTTAGATAACTTTTATAAATTCATTAAACAAAAATATAACGCGGAGTTTTTCGATACCTCTGTTAATAAAATGGAATTATTTTTTAAAAAAATGCGTGGTCCTTTTATTAAAAATATAAATAGTGATCTAGTTGACACAAGTAGAATGACCATATGTGAAAATTGATTATATGTTATATTATAAATAAAGTATGAAACAAATGGGTGTAAAACTATTATCTAAATTATTGAAAACAGAATGTTACGATCAAACAAAACAAGTTCATTTATCTAGTTTATTTGGAAAAAAAATTTGCGTAGATGTGAGTATATACTTATATAGATATAAAGGACAAAATACTTTAATAGAAAGCTTTTATACTATGTGTTCTTTATTTAAACAGTATAATATAGCGCCTATATTTATATTTGATGGTAAGCCTCCTGAAAGTAAGAAAGCGGAATTAACAAAAAGACGAGAAAAAAGAGAAGAATGTTTAAAAAAATATGAAGAGTTGAAAAAAAGTTTAGATAATAATATAAATAAGGAGCAAGAAAGGGAATTAAATTATTTGAAAAGGAGTATGACAAAAATTACTTGGGAAGATGTAAATATAATTCAAAAATTATTTGATTCATATGGTATTAAATATATGACAGCAAATGGTGAGGCAGACGTTCTTTGTGCTAGTTTAGTTTTAAAGAAAAAGGTGTATGCTGTATTAACCGAAGATATGGATTTATTTGCTTATACATGTCCTATTGTTTTAAGATATTTTAGTCTAGCAAACCATAGTTGTATATTATATGACTTAAAAAAAATCTTAACAAAATTAAATATTAACAAGGAAAATTTTCAGATACTATGTGTTTTGGCAGGAAATGATTATTATAATAGTAATAATAATATTTTCCATTATTTAAAATTATACTATAAATATAAAAAATCTTCAGTAAATATAGATTTTATAGATTGGTTATTAAATGTAAATCACATTGATAGTGGTGATAAGATGGAAATATTAAATACGGTAGATATTTATAAAAATGTAAAAAAGGAACTAGTAAATTATCCTTATACACATATTAAATTTGGTTCGGTTGATAGACAAGAATTGTATGCTATTTTAGAAGAAGACAGGTTCGTATTTTAATTATATAAAAAAATATATGTTTTTTATATGAAGTTAAGGTTAATAACTTGGAACATTAATTTTATCCATGACAGGTGGATAGAAAGACTAGCTAATATTAATAAGATATTGGAAAAGGAAACCGATACGACGGATATTATAGCAATACAAGAGGCGACTTTACCTTTCAATAATAAGATAAAGGAATTGCATACCTTTCTTAAAAAAAAAAATATAAATTATTTTGATACATCTTTAATGGAGAGAAATGTGGTTTATAAATATATTCTTGAATATTTTCCAAAATATAAAAAATATATAGTTTCTTCTTTTGAATTTTTGATGAACAAGTCGTTGTGGGTATGTGGATATATATTTTCTAATTGGGGTGAATATATGAAAAATTTATATTTTAAATATCCTTATTTATTTTTATTTATCAGTTTGGTTTGTATTCCAATATTTTTTATAACTTTTTCTTTTATTGGTTTGTTAACAGTAGTAAGTAAGCGTATCAAGACCACAGTAAAATCAAAATATATAGGAAATAGAATTATTCAATACTTTGATTTTGATTATAATAAAAAGGCTATAAGATTCGTACATGTCCATTTACCGCCTGGTAATACATTAATTAACAAGGAGAAAAGATTAGACGATATTAAGGAAATTGTTAATTTTTGCAAAAAGAAAAAAAATGTTATAATCTCAGGAGATTTTAATGATACATCATCATCAAATATGTATAAATATATGATGAAAAATAATTATAAAAGTTCTGTTGTGGAGGCACTTGGAAAAGAAATAAAAACTTTTCCAAGTAAAAATCCAATTAAATGTATAGATTATATTATGATAAAAGGTGATATTAGTGTTACAAGTGCTATTATTTTTGGAAATGCGAAAGCTAGTGATCACAAGGGTATAAAAGTTGAATTAGATATATAAGTATTTGAATAATAAACAATCATAAAATTTTTAAAATATTATGATTTATAATTAAGCTGACTCGGGTAATTTCTTACCGGCCTTTGCGAAATGGGGACTCATATAACGCTGAAGATTGAAGTAAGTAAGTTCGTCTTCCTTTTTAAGCTTGAGAAGCTTACGGAGTTTGGCATCGGCAAGGATGCGGCGACCATTTTTGGGATCCTGAAGCTTGTGAGCGCGGATATAAGTGTTAATCTCCCGAGTCACTTCTGTGCGGGCCATCTCTGTGCCCTTTTCTTTTCCAAGGAAATTTGCGAGCTCCATGCTGATCTTGGTGGGCTTAACAAATCCACTTGGTGCGCGATTTCCGGTCTTGCGTTTCTTGCGACCAGCTTTCTGTGCTTGCTTAAGCTCGCGATCGGAACGTTTGTTAAGAGCACGGACCTGTGCGGTTACGGAAGTAAGTTGAGATCGAAAAGCACTAAGTTGCGCGAGAAGTGCGGTGAACTGATCGCTAAGAGTTGGTGCGGCAACCTCTTTCGTAGCTGGGGTAGCTGTGGTGGTAGCTGGGGTGGTATCTGCGGTGATAGCTGGGGCAACTGGGGCAGCTGCGACAACCTTTGGGGTGGCCTTTTTAGAGGCGGTTTTTTTGGAAGTTTTCTTAGAGACTTTTTTGGAAGGCATCTTATGAACTATTATATATACTCCTTTTTAAGTCCTTTAACACTAAATAATATATTTGTGTTCGCGTCTAATATGCTGTTAATATCATATATTTATGTTTGGTGTTGAACGAATGATTCATACAACCAAGGTAAGGAAATTGCCGCATCATGATTAACTGTTGTAAGGGCACCTAGTATATAATAAGTGCCTAATGCTCGAGCATCATTATCTACGCCTTTTGTTATGAAAATTTCAATAATATCTAACACTCTTTTTCTCATTACTTCATAACATTTATGTAATAGAACAGGCATATTTAATGTAAAAAAAGGATCTCCGTGTTGTGGATTGATTTTTCTCTTTGTCTCGTTTGAAATTTGAGCACGATATTGCCAAATATCTAATAATTCCCTGATAAATCTTTTTAAATGGTGCCTTTCTAGATTTAAATACCACTTTGAATCTGTTATAAATCCATATGCGTCTATTTGTTGAAATAGATTTATTGCTCTCATTTCTAATTGCTTTTCTTGTGAAAAATTACTTAAATCATTATCCAATTCTATATTAATTTTTATGTCGTGTAATTTACTTATCTTTATAATATGTTTAATATCATTATAAATTTTTTGTACTGGTAGTTCTTTCCTGTTGTATGGGTTTTTTTTTTGCCTTTCCTTTACTACCATATTATATAAAGAACAAATATCAAAGCCATAAATAAACCCATCATTATCTTTAAAACTATAGAATTGAGACTTATCTAAATCTTTTAAATTATCCAACGTGTAAAAATCAGTTTCGTTAACACAATTACTCTTTAGACCAGGACCTTTTAATTTATCAAGATATCTTACTAAATGACCTCTAAAAACTCGTTGAATCTTTAATGCAAATGTTGAAAATTTCAAATAATTATACACTCTGAATATTAACTCCTTTTTATTACCACTTTTTTTTAGTTTATAAAATCTACATATACTTTTCAACTGACTAACATTATAATTTTTTTCTGTTAATTCATGATAATTTTTATAATTTAATATTTCAAAATTTTCAATACTTACCTTCTTTCTCTTGTTTTTTTGTAGTGGTGGCTGTTCGAAAATACATTCGTTTAAATATGTTTTCGGCGATCTAGTTTCGGGTTTTATATTGTAGTTGTTAATTTTAATGTTTTGTGGGATTTTCTTTTTGAAAATTGGTGATGATGTCATTTATTATAAATTAGTAATATTTTTTTAATTATCTTTGATATATATTAAATAATTAAAAACTTATCATTTACAAAAATACTTTAAGATAACTACAAAGGTAATTTAATGAATCATAATATTTTATATGTATTCGTGTTATTATTTTCAACTGTATATAGTACTAATTTGGCCGGATGTAGAAAAATTGGAGAAATAAGTAATAATATTAATAACCAACCTCTTTATTCAACTGGTCTTTATATGTGTCTTGAATTATCCGATCAAAATTTATTAGGCGATAAAATAAATAACAATTTAGTTTTTTCAGAAACAAATAATTTAAAACCTATGACAAATCTCTCCACTTCCAAAATTATAAACTCTAAAAATTTAACTAATTCAACAAATAAATTTAATGCTTCTTATATATCAGAAGAAGTTGAAAAAAATACAACAAATAATGATCCTTCCCTGGTTGTATCGTCACCTGTTATATCATCACCTTCACCTGTTATATCATCACCTGTTATATCGCCTTCACCTGTTATATCGCCTTCACCTGTTATTTCATCGCCTTCACCTGTTATTTCATCTCCTTCGCCTATATTATCTTCGTCTATTAAACCTACTCCTAAAATACCTGAAGAAGTCAATATAAGCCCTTCTATAGTTAATTTAACTTCTAAAAATAATACAAGGGATTCAATTGACCTGGAAATAAATCCATTATTACCAACAGTGATTACTTTATCTTCAATATTAGTATTAGTTTCTTGTATTTTATTGATAAGATATATATATAATAAAAAAAGAGAACATAAGGTATTTACAAGTAAAAATACTGAATCGCAACAAAAAACTGATAATAATATAGAATCTGATATTGAAACTGGAGAGAAAAAGAGAGGTGGTACGCAATTATTTTCACACAAAAATAATATGAAATCAAAATTACATTCGATTAAAAGGTTTAAAACAACGGGTAAAATAGTCAGGAATAATAAAGAAAAAAATAATAGACCACCAGATAGTAATCAAGAGAAACTCTCTGAAAAAAAACAAAAAAAAAGAGTAAGAGAAATTTTATTAGAACGATCGAAAAACATACCAGGCGGTGAAAATAATAAAAATATTAAAAAATTATTAACAAGGTTATCAGCGAATGGAACAAAAAACTCTATAGAAAAAATAGATCGTATTGATATAATTAATAACGTACCCATTGGTCCACCACCACCGCTGCCACCGCTGCCACCGCTACCCCAAGAAGATATCACTATAAAAAGTCAAGACTCTCATACTATTTATCAAAATCCTAATAATAACTTGTCCCCCAAGATGCTTGTAAATGACATAAAACGATAATTATTATAAATTTATACACCATTTATGGTGTATTTTGTAACAAGATAGGACAATTGCTTATTTTAACATCTGAAAATTGATTTAAAGATATCCGCAATATATTAAAGTATATTAAGATGTCAGCACAGCAATTATTCGTAAAAGCTAAAGAGTTCACTCCTTCTACCGTCACGTATGACGAACCTCAAACTAACAAGCGAGGTGGTAAATCAGTAAATATTCGACTTAACGGTCAACCAATTGTTCTACAAATCCCCATGATGTTAACCTGGGGAGTAAATGAATGGGTTGATGAGAATAATGGTTCATGTAAATACGATATGGCTCTACAGTTTGATCCACAGACTAGTGATTCTCAAGTAAAATTCCTTTCGGCTATGAAAGAGTTTCAAGAGAAGGTAGCAAATGATGCCGTTACTAATTGTAAAAAATGGTTTGGAAAGAAAATGAGTCGCGAGGTTGTAGATGCTCTTATGTATCCTATGCTTAAGTATCGTAAGGATAAAGCAACAGGAGAACCAGATTATACCGCAAATCCCACTATGAAGCTTAAGGTTCCATTTTGGGAGGGCAGGTTTAATGTTGAGGTTTATGGAATGGACCGTAAGCCACTTTATCTTCCTCCTAAGTTTGGTAAGGGTCCGGAGGGAAATAAGGCACCTAATCAAGATCCGATTTCTACTCCACTAGAGTTTGTTCCAAAGGCATCTCATGTCAAGGGACTTATTAGGTGTAATGGAATGTGGTTTGCTGGAGGAAAATGCGGAGTAACATTTCAGTTAGTCCAGATTCAAGTTCGCCCACCTACTCGTCTGGTTGGTTCAGGTAATTGTCATATTATGGATGATAGTGACGATGATGAGATTATCGAGGATTTAGTCAAGAAAGATGAAGCTGTCGCGATTGAAGATGAGTATAACAAGGAACCTACATTTGACGATGACGATGAGGAGGCAGTAGAGGAGGCAGTAGAGGAGGCAGAAGAGGAAGAGGAAGAGGTTGAGAAACCACCTACTCCAAAGAAAAAGAAGAAGATTGTGAGACGCAAGAAAAAGAAAAGTGATGCTTAAATGATTACTAAAAACTATTAAATTTTATTCAGTATTCCCGAGCGGTCAAAGGGGGCAGACTCAAGTTCTGCTGCATATGCTTCGTGAGTTCAAATCTCACTGCTGGAACTTATTATAAAATTTTTTATTGAGTTTATAATAATCAAATACTTATTAATAGTCGTCTCTGTCTTTTTTTATTTTAACTTGTTTTATTTTATCTTTGGTTTTAATATTATCAATAAATTTTTTATAATTTTTTGATAATACACGTAATTCATATTTTGATAATTTTGCCATCTCTTTTAATAATTTACAACTTGGATTAAGGTATTTATTGTTATTCATATATATATATATATAGTTATATACTTATTTCCTTTTCTTGGTTTTCCTTTTTCTTTTCTTGGTTTTCCCTTTTATTTTCTTCCTTTTTCTTCTGCGATGACTTTTCTTTCTTCCTCCTCCTTGGCCTGTCGGGGGAAAGGCCATATTTGAATATTGAATGTTGTAATTGTTCGCAATAAAAGTTTCCGTTTTTGGCTCCACGTCTGCTATCCATTTTACTTTTATTTTTTTTTTCTTGTGCGACAACACCGTTCCGTGCCACCAGTCGTGCCCACCTTCATTGTTAGGCCATTCAACCATGACAGTATCACCACGCTCCCACCCTCCTTTTTGAGATTTGCGTTTGCGAGTTTTACTTCTACTTTTATTCAGTACCATTATGTAAATTACACAGATAATATATAATGGTACTAAATAGAATTATACAAGAAAAACTTCTACATAAATATCACTACGCAATGGCTATTTGGAACTCCAAATATCATAATAGTAATACAAATTGAAAGTCGACCAATTACAAATATAGTTGATGGTATTAATGAAAGTAAAAGGAGAATCATCTCCTTTTACGATATTTCCTTTTCTTGGTTTTCCTTTTCTTAGTTTTTCTTTTCTTAGTTTTCCTTTTTCTTCTGCGATGAGTTTTCTTTCTTCTGCGATAAGTTTTCTTTCTCCCTCCTCCTAACCCTGTTCCTGGTGATCCGTTGTATGCTTCATATCTTCCATCATCATAGCCCCAAGAATCAACAACATAAGGAGGAATTTCTTCTCTCTGAGCCGCCGTCATACTACTTATACTAGACGCTGTGTACGTGACATCAGGAACAGCAGCAGCAGCAAGAGGAGAAACAGCAGCAGCAAGAGGAGAAACAGCAGCAGCAAGAGGAAACCCTGGCTGAGAGGGGGTGGGTGGATTATAGTATTCGGCTGCTGCTTGCTCCAATTCCTTAAAATCCTCATCACAAGTTGACATAACATAATCATACAAAGAATCATCCTCACTTAATCTACACAAAATATAAACAAACCAAGACATCCAATGCCCTCCTTTTCTACTACGACGACCGCCTTTTTTTGATTTTTTTCGAATTTTTCTAAAATGTTTTAACGCAGATAAAAAATCCTTTTTTTTAATATCTTCTATTTTTTCCCGAAGGTTTTTTTCTGTAATTATAAATGGAATTTTTTTTTTATCTAGTTTTTCCATTACATTTTTTTCCGTTACTTTTTTTATTATTTTCTTTTTTAGATTATCTATTGCTTTACCACAAGTTACCATTATATAATAGCTAAATATTATTATACAAGAAAAACTTCTACATAAATATCACTACGCAAAGTAGCATCATACGTATCTTCTTCGTTAATTCTTAAAATACCTGATTCTTTCAATAAAACTATTTGTTTTTCTTTTGTAATTTTCAAAGAATCACTAGTAATTTTAAATGATTTCTCTCCAACTTCAAATTCATAAAACCCTTTTTCAAACAAATCATTAATAGATATTTGTTTTTGTATATACATATTATTACTCTCGTTAATCCAAATTTCTTTTGGAATGTCTGGCTCACAACGAACTACCAAATCTTTCTCTTGTAAAGAGAAATGCAATTCATGATGCCACAAAGGTACATAGAATACTGTATTATCTACTTCTAATTTAAAAATATTATCATTTAATAAATCTTTTAAGGAAGGATTCAATATAATAATATTATCGTATACCATCTTTTTTTGTAAAACTTCTTTATATTTTGATAACACTTCTTCATTTATACCAAGAACATAATTAAATTTAAACAAAAAATCATATACTTGTTTTGCCTTGTCCTTATTTAATTTGTCAAATATTTTAAAGGATATGTTTTGACAATCTTTCATTATTCCAGTAAAACTAGTATCAACAAATAAACTATCCCATATTGTTTCTGGAGAGAAATATCTCATACATATCTTTATTAATTCCTTGTAATCTATATTTTCATCTATTTCTATCTTCCCCACGTTTTTTTTTTCATTTAACAAGAAATCATATGCCGATTTTACTTCTTTAAATTTCTCTCCATCATCTTCCTTATATTTATCTGGATGATATCTTAATGCCATTCTAAAATAAGCCTTTTTAACATCTTCATCCAGATGTTTTTCATTTATATCCAATATTTCACAAGCCTTTTTATAATCCATGTATTTTTATACATAAATAAAAGATGAAACTCTCTAAGTGATAAATGGGTCTATAATTATTATTGTACAACCTTAAAAATTTATATAATTCAATAAAGATATCTTCTGTATGTTCACTCTTTATATATTTCTCCGTAACTAAATTATTTATTATGTAATACAAACAACTATGAATATCTAGATTGAATATAAAAATTTCATATAAATTATCTCTCATTTCTAAGAAATTTATAGTTTGATAATTTAGAATTTTATCTAAAATTTTATCACATATTAATTTATTTATATTAGCGAGCTGTGTTATTTTACCCTTTATATTTTTTATATTTGTTATGCTTTTTATTTCACGATCTCCTATTAGTGTTTTGGACGTGGCTCGAATATATTCACCCTTGGTAGGTCTTTTAAAACTAACAATTTGACATCTATTTAATATATTTCTTGGTATAAAACTTACATTTTCTGTTACTAATATATAAACAATATTTAGATTTTGATGTTTCAAAGTTTGCATATAACTATGAAATATTTCAAGTAATTCACTATGAATATGGTCGAAATTCTTACAAACAATTATACACGAACCATTATTTCTAGCTGTTAGAATATCCAAAATATGATAATATATATCATTAAATAATAGTTTTGCGTGACATCCTAACAAAGCCATATCTATTTCAAAATGAATATCACTTACTTTAAATTCATAATCTATTTTCTTATTACTTGATCGTATATTTATTTTTCTTTCAAATCTTAATTGAGTAGGACTATATTTTTTTATATATTCTAATACCTGAGTATATTTACCAATTCCAGATGGCCCATAAAAGATTAAATTATTTTGATCCGCCAATTCATTACTCATAGAATCATACATCTTTGACATATTTTTATGCATATTATGTTTTTTACAATTATTTATATATTCTTGGAATGTGGAAGAAAAATACTTCATATACTATAAATAGTCTTCTATATTTAATACTTAAATAAAGTAATTTAATAAATTCATGGATGTAAAGATAGATAAAATAAGAGATTTACTCGAAACGAAAAAAGAAAAATATCCTAATATATCCGATGTATGGCTTAAATATATAGAAAAAAAGATAGAGTTTTTAAAAGCAGATTTAAATAAAGCTGAAAAGATATTTCAAGATATAGAAAATACTACAAATCAAGATATCCCTTACAATACAATTGTTTTATTATATTTTTTGAGTCAAGCTTACCATAATCCAAATGTAAACAGATTATGATTTAAATATAAGAGAAATATTATATTAAAAACATGTATATGTCGGTATGTCATAACAATTTTAATCCACATAATGTGATCATAAGTGAAAAAACTAGAAATAACGTGATGGAAGGTAGTGATTTTCACAGACTAATTTTTAGCGACGAACATTGTTCAACCAACGGTATTTATATACATTTTGGGTTGAAAAATATAACAGTTGAAAAATATTTCAATAAGATAAAATGTTGTTTTGATAATAATTCGATTAACAATCAAACTATATCAAGCATAAAATCAATTGAAAAAATGATTTTAAATAAATTTAAAAACATTCAAAATAGAACACTTAGTTGTAGAATTCAAGAACAATTACAAAATGGCTTTATAAAACTATATGGAGATGATAATGTAAAGTATGGTAAACAAAATGAAATACATTTTTTATTAAAAATATCTGGTATTTGGGCATCAAATCAAGTAAATGATTTTGGATTAACATTTAGATTTTTTATATTTAACAATCAGTTCTAAGATATTCAAGTATAATATATAATTGACTAATAGATATTCCTGATAAAATAGAAGCAAGTATAAATCCAGGTAATATCATAGGATTAGTTGGAGCTTTGATATTTGACATTATTTCTTTAACTTTATCTTTCCATACCCAACACTGTCCAAGAATCATTACGATTGTTATAGCATTAAAAACACCAAACATCTTAGGAATGTTTTCAGATGTAAATATGTAATCCGCATGATTATACATAATATAACATAACACTGCAAGTTGTAATAATATTAACAAACCAGGGACACTTCTTACAGCTAAATATTTGGTAACAAATAACATATTTTTAATAGCACCAATAATACCATCACTTGGTTTTATTTGTCTTACACCTTTGAAAATAATTAATGATAAAGAAAAAAAAACACCCACAGCTAACAAGGAGTATGATAATACTTCACTATATTTATGTTTTATCATACTTCGACTTATCATAAACCATAAAACGCCCATTAAACCTATTGCCATTATTACAGAAACATACACATTATCAGATAATTTCGCATAACTTGATTTACCACCTTCCACAGACCTAGAGATAGGCTTTGATTGGAGTGGTGTAGGTATGGGTTTATTTACTACTTTACTTCCTGCATCTATAGGAACATTTCCACCTTTCATCTTTCCCCTTAATTTACTATTTTTACCAAATTTCTTTTTATTAGGCATATTGATATATATATATTTATTTATTATTTTTTATTTCATCTAATTTTCTTTCCAAATCATTTATTTTATGTAATAAAAGAGGCACAATTTCTAAATAATTAACTGATTTCATACCATCATTATCAATACTTACTAAATAAGGAAATATTTTTTCAATATCTTGAGCTATAAAACCAAAATGTTTATTATTATCGTTGCGAAATCTATATGATTTAGGAACAACTTTGTTTAATTTATCTAAATCGTCGTTATTTAAATCACAAATATTAGATTTTAAGCGAATATCAGATCTTGTATAAAATCTGTCTGCTCTGATATAATTGTTAATATCTATTGCTTTTGATTCTTTAGAAGAAATTGTACCACCTCTTAATTGAAATAATTCTTTATTTTGAGTCCAACTCCTTAAACTTGTAATATATATATAGGATAATGGAAAAAAATAAAATATCAGAATTTTATATTATGAATAACTTGATTACACAAACTTCACACCCTTTAATTAAAAGCGAACAAACTTATGTATTAGATAGAAAACTGATTTCAATTCATTCTGGCGATAGAGATTTCAATAAATGGCCAAATAGTAATGAATTTGGTGTAGATCTTGGTGTAAATTTTAATAATGTTCAGTCGATGAGACTTGTTAATTTTGCTATACCGGTTAATCATTACACCTTTTCAGATTCCTATCAAAATACAAAATTATCTTTTACATATTCTCTCAATTATCCTATATATTTAACTAATTTCCATTCTGCCAAGTTCCATTATGTTTCTTTCAATCTATTTAGAAACATATTAAAGATTCTTTTCTACGACTCGATATTACCTATACAATTTTCTAAAAAATCCCCAAATGTAATAATCCAATATTGGGACGGCACCATTTGGAAAACACTCTCTGACAACAGTATAATTAAAGCAACCGCTATCACTATGAATACCGTTGCACCGGGAAATATAGGAAAATATAGATTAGTATGGACGCAAACATTTACTATTACTATACCAGAAGGAGCTTATTCACCTGATAATTTGTGCACAACAATAGAATCTTTAATGAATCAACAAATATATAATGTTTCTTCTCAAACAAATTTATCTGGCGGGACCTTTGATTTTTTACCAGGCACAACAAGTACCGGACCAACTGGCGGTCAAACCACTTTTACTGACGTGTCGTCGGTTGTTTTTTCACCAAGTGATAGTTTTTCCTTTTGGAATCCTTCTAAAGGGAGAGGCATAACACCATTTGTAGTACACTATAATAATGTAACAAATAAAGTTTTGTTTGGATGTAAACAAGGTACATTCACATTAAATTTTAAAGAAAAAGAATCGTACGAATCTAAGTGTAACAATAGTAAAATTATATTCAATCAATATACTAAGTGGGGATTAGGCGCATATCTAGGATTTAAAAAAAAAAATTATACATCTGTTATTAAAGATGTTACTCTAGATCTTTCTGGTGGAATTGGGTCGTATCAATCAACCGTCCAAAAAGGTATTACTTTACCACATGAAATGCCAACTCCGTGGTTAGAAGGAAATGCGGCGTCATTAGATATTTCCGGAACAAGTACTAATGACCCTTTGGTGGATGGTTGGGGGATTACTACCGAAGTAGGTCAAGTTTTATTAGGAAACACCAAAAGTACCGAAGACCAAATTAAAAATTTAGTTTCTACTATTGAAGCGGAATATAATTTAGACGTTCACGGTGAAGACGCACTTTATATGGAAATAGATAAATACAATAACATAGATGAAATATATCCTTATTCAGAAAGAACAGGTCACATGTATAATAATGATTTAGCACCCAGAACAAATGGTTCCTTTGCTAGAATACCTTTATCCCATTTACCATTTGGTCAAGAAATGGGTTCTAGAAATAATTTTGTTCTTAATGTATTTCATACAGACCCCCCAATTAAAAAGATTAATAGATTAAAATTTAAATTTAGATTTCACGACGGCAGACTTGTTGATTTTAAAAATTTACCATTCAGTTTTACATTAGAATTTAATATGTTGAAAGATGAACAAGACCGTGTAAAACGTATTAGAGTTCCGCCTTTATACAATTTATAATTTACCATCTACCCAGGCTTCAGTTACTTCTTCCATTTTAATACCTTTCATAGGAATAAACTTAGGTTTTTTCATCTTATCTGTTTTATAAAACACATAAGGTCCAAATTTTCCCTTCCTAACAGATATTTCACTTGTTATTACTCTCAAAACACTTGTATTTTGAGATTTTTTACCCTTTAATACATCAATTACATCATCAAGAATTACTTTGTCTAATCCTTTTTTTATATGACTAATTGAACTATTTTTACCATTACAATTTATATACATTCCATATTTACCTTTCATTATATAAACATCATTTCCTTTAAATTCCCCCAAACATTTTTTATTACTTTTACTTGTATCCAATACATCTTTTAATTTATATTCTCCTTTCTTTAATTTTTCAATATCCAAATCTTTTTTTACTGCTTTAAAACTTGTTTCTCCATCTTTTTCATATTTTATTACAGGTCCATAACGCCCAATCATATAAACATGGTTTTTATCTATTTTATATGTTTCTCTTGTACTAACTATATCTTTGGATGATTCTTTAATTTGATTATTACATTCATCACATAAAGTATGCCACACTCTCTTACCTTTTGAAATTTTATCCAAATCATCTTCCATATTTTTTGTATAATCATAATTGAATAAAGCGTCGAAATGTTTTTCAAGAAACTCATATACAATTACTCCTGTAGGCTGTATAACTAACTTATTTTTTTCATTTCCAAATACTCTCTCTGTTTCTATTTCATCTAACTCTTCTCCTACTAACTTAAAATCTACGCATTTTAACTTTTTACCTTCTACATTTTGCTTTGTTACATAACCCCTATCTTGAATTTTTGATATCAAACTTGAAAAGGTAGAAGGCCTACCAATACCCTTTTTCTCTAACATTTGGACGAGCCTGGCTTCAGAGTAATTTTTTTTCAAATCCTTAAGTGTAATTTTACTATAAATTTCTTTATAATCTAAAATGGTTTGTGGTTTCAACGATAATAAATATTTATATTCAGTATTTTCTTTTTCGTATCCACCAACTATTTTCCATCCAGGAAAGATTACCTGTTCGCTTGAATATTTATAACAATTATTTTGAGGGGCGGTTATGCTAGCAGTAATAGAATAATATTTGGCCTCACTCATACAGCTTTCAACAGTAGTTCTCCAAATCAAATTATATAATTTAACTTCTCGAGCTGTAATTTTACCTGCTACATTTAATGTATTTATTTCTATTTTTGTTGGTCGAATAGCTTCGTGCGCTTCTTGTGCATTATTATCTGTCTTTTTTTTAGTTTT
>Ga0209192_10000887_pt1 | contig 26177 bp, 33 predicted proteins | sample ArcticOcean_MG_C_11_FD_187433 | JGI IMG/M metagenome (GOLD analysis project Ga0209192, IMG submission 187433) | Marine microbial communities from western Arctic Ocean - ArcticOcean_MG_CB2_154 (SPAdes) (version 2) | ecosystem: Environmental > Aquatic > Marine > Oceanic | place: Arctic Ocean... | reverse complement strand
ATCTCCGAATCGTCAATGATCGGTTCATTTCAGACAAAACGAGTAACATCGCGTTCGTGGGTGGTAACCTGGGTGTGGGTGTGAACTCCCCCCAAGAAGCCCTCGATATCCGGGGGAACATGCACTTCAATAGGGTCTCCAATGTGAGCTCCGTGAGTGTAGACTCCAACGTGGTCGCCGAGTATACCGGTCCCCACGGTCGACCCCTGCGGAAGTACCCGGAGGTGGCTATGACGGCGAATGATAATTCGAGTACGAGTGGGTATGTAGTAACTAGATCTAGTATATGGGGTGGTACTTGGGAAGGTTATAAAGCATTTAATGAACAGAGAGGTACTAATCTTGACTGGCTTTCAGCCACTCGTTACACGAATGGTGTTTACGATAAATCAGAAGGTGATACAGGTTACGCTTATTTACAAGATACAAATGGAATCAAATATGAAGGTGAATGGATCACTCTTCAGCTTCCTAAATCTATTCGTCTCGAAAAGTTTTCACTTGTAGACCGAGATGGAGCGGATTTCACTGCTCGTTTACCTAAAGATGGTACACTTCTCGGAAGTAATGATGGCACAAACTGGGAAGTTGTTCTCAGGTGGACCGACCGAACATTTATTACAGATATCGATAATTTTTTTAATGTGAATATTTCGAAATATTACTCTCATTTCGGTTTGGTTGCAGAAGCACTCGCAAGTAATTCGGGTTCCGCTTCATGGGATATGGGTGAAATCAAATACTACGGCCACGAAGAAGGTGACAGTTCCCTAGACACCACCCTAAAGTCCGTGTATAACGTGCCGGGGACCCAACAGTTGGAGGTCTACTATGATGCGAAGGACCTCACGGCTATGCCTAGCCCGGTTCCAGACCTAGCGGGTGGTGACCAAAATGGGACACCTGGAACTGGTGTCACGTTTGATTCTACCTATAAGGCGTTTGCGTTTGACGGAACTACGAATGGTAAGATTACAACATCAATAATAAACGACAGTGGAGATTGGGTTCATTCTGTAAGTGTGTGGGTCAAAGTTGAAACTGGGCAGGTGTCAGCGACGAGTGCGTATATCTCACTCCTTGGAACAACGGACAGTGCAGGTACGAGGATTGCGTTTGATTACCTAGAAAATGAATCGGCTATTCGTTTAGGTATCCATGCTGCATACGTTCAATGGAACGATGTTATCGTGCCAAATCAATGGCATCATATAACATATACCTATAAAGGTGGTAGCATCAGTGGTGAAAATTATAATTTATATGTGGATGGAAAATATGTAGAGTATTCTACATTACTTGGAACCAGTACTCTAACATTAGCTCAAAACACTAATTTATCTTTAGGGCAGAGCCATTTTGCTTCAAACAATTTGAAAGGCTCCATCGCGAACTTCCGTCTCTTCTCGAAGGCCCTCAATGCTGGGCAGGTCCAAGAGTTGTACGACTACCAAAAAGACTATTTCTTGGGGACCCGTTCTTCCGTGACCCTCTACAAGGGACACCTAGGCATCGGGGTCGCCGAACCCTCGGGCCAATTGGAACTCGCGGGAGATGAGCGAATCCAAGAGTATCCTCCTAGGGCATTTGATGGTGGAGCCTTCCAACAAATTGGACCCAACGAAGTCTATATAGAAGGTCATGGCCATTTTAAAGCCTGGTCTACTGGTAATTATAGTGGGGATTACGAAGCGGGTGGTGCGTTTACTAAGACTTCAGGTGTGGGCTCCCCCGTGTATAATCGTTGGGTATCTACTGAAGGTATTTGGACTGCGGGAACAAGTGCTTCATCTCCAGGTACTGGTTTACCTACGGCGAGTGCCCCAGTGTTCGCTGGATACAGGGGGGCTCACCTTATTTTAGAATTACCATATCCAATCCTATTAAAGAGTTTTACAATTGGAGCGGTGGGTACCCCCCAAAGTACATACGATATACATCTAGCACAAACACCTTCGGAATTTGCCATCATAGCTTCAAATGATGGAAATAACTGGGATACTATATTTAATCATACAGCAACTCCGGGTGTAGCCACTGATTATCTTGATACACCTTTTACAGTTAATGTTACAAAAACATATAGTCAATATGGATATGTCGCATTAAAAAATGGAAACACTAATGGATACGCACATGTAACTGTAGGCGAATGGCGTCTCTTCGGCACCCCCGGCCCCACGACCCTGGACAAGGGTTCGCTGACGTTAGGAAGGTCCCTCGATGTTCCCCGCATCTCTCGGTACGACGTGGATACGGAAACCCCTAGGCCGGAGAAGTTGGTGCTGGATTTCGATACCACCGTCAATTCCTCACCCACAGATATCTCGGGGCAGGGGAATCATGGGATACTTAGTGGTGGAGCGACATATGAAAGTTCTGAAAAGGCTTTTAAATTTGATGGAAATGTCGAACGTATCATAACAAATCCTACCCTAGGAACGGGTGATCAAACATTAAGTGTATCTTTTTGGATGAAACGTACTGGTTCATCATATAATTCTACTGTACAAGGTCCCCTATATATCGGTAGTTTCAGTACGGCTGGCTATGGTATGGGCATGGATTTATATGACGATGGCTCTATGTACTGGTTTATACAAGGTGGTAAGTATCTAATTTGGAATAATAGTAGTGTTTCAGGTGGTTCATACACAACTTTTCCTCTGAATCAGTGGGTACATGTCGCTATAACACATACATCAGGAACTTTTACAGCGAGTAATAATAAGATATATATAGATGGCGTTCATAAAAGTGACCCAACTGTTGGTGGTAGTGTAGAATTAAGTTTTCAAACGTCTAATCCCGAATTGCGTATTGGTGACGCACGAAATAACCCGTTCACTGGCCAAATCTCCAACTTCAAACTCTACAACGTCGCCCTCGAAGTCTCGGAGGTCCAAAAGTTGTACCGGTTGGGCCGAACCGGGCGGTCCATGGTCATCAGCGACACGGCCGTCGGGATCGGGAAAGTCCCTGAAGCCCAATTGGATGTGAGGGGGAACTTGAACGTTGATGGTGTTATTCAAAGTCAATCCCCAGCTTGGAGTCTTTGTAAAAATAATGTTGTCAACCAGGTAGACGGGGCCGGGAATATAGTATGGAATGTGATAAATTCTAAACGTGGTGTTATTTACGATACAGCAACTGGACACATAATCGTGCCTATAACAGGATATTACATGATGGGTACATTCGCCATGACAAATGCCGCGGCCACCTTAGGTATGCAAGTGTTGATAGACGATCTCTTCCCTACCGATCGGCTTCGTGGATTTTGGCCTTATGGTCACCCAGGTACCCCTGGCACTGGAGGTACACCGGCGACACATAACCAGGTTGCCGGTTCGGGTATAGTGTATCTAAACGCTGGTGAGAAAGTATCAATTTATATTCAAGTCGGTAATATATACTCAGGTGTGAACGCGCATAATCAATTCTGGGGATATTTTATTGGGTAATATAAATGGATTCAGCTCGATTAGATATGAGAAACGGCAGACTCAGAAGCCAGACTCTCACAACTCTTTCAGATGATTATACCCAAGACCAATACGATGAAGAATACTCCAGACAAACTACATTAGAAGCTTTTAAGGAACTTCGTTTAGAACGCAATATAAAACTTACAAAAACGGACCATTTGATGGTATCCGATTTTCCCTATCCATCAGAAGATATACGCGCAGCATGGGTCACGTATCGCCAAAATCTCAGAAATATGCTAATTACTTCACCACCATCTTTTGATGAAGAAATGGAGAATTTTGTAGTCACTTGGCCCACAGCCCCCATTTGGCCCGCGAATGTGGTCTAAGTTCCAAGTCCGTAGGACTTGTCCCCCCGTTCTCCCACGAATCCCTCAGATTCGTCGAAGTTCGTCTAGGCTTAAAAATAAAGTCTCACTATATTATAAAATGTCTGGTGGTATTGCCCAACTCGTAGCCGTCGGAGCCCAGGATGTGCATCTCGTCGGTCAGCCCGAGGTGTCTTTCTTCAGGTCCACCTACAAACGTCACACTAATTTTTCCCAAACTGTCGAGCGTCAAGTCATTCAAGGCAACGTCTCCAACAACGGTATGTCCACCGTCCGCTTCGAGCGCAAGGGTGACATGCTCAACTATGTTTACCTCGCTCCTAACAGTGGCACCGCTTCCACGGCCATCGGTGACTGGACCGATGTAATTTCCAAGGTTGAACTCCTGATCGGAGGTCAAGTTATTGATGAACAGGATGTGACCTACTCCACCCTCTTGGCCCCTTTACTTTCGGCGACCTCCTCCTCCAAGTCGGTCGCTGGTAACCTGTACGGTGGTGCCACCGCGGAGCGTTTCTACCCTCTCCGTTTCGCTTTCTGTGAGAACTGGCAGACTGCCCTTCCACTCATTGCCCTCCAATATCACGATGTTGAGCTTCGCATCACTTGGGGTGCGTCGGCGGCCTCTCATACATGGGATGTCTACGCGAACTATGCGTACCTCGATACCCAGGAGCGTGAGCTGTTCGCTAGTCAGCCCATGAACCTTCTCATCACCCAGGTTCAAAAGGCGATCTCTTCCGGTTCCAAGATGCAGGAACTCAACTTCAACCACCCCATCAAGTACCTGGCCTCGGCTAAGGCGCACACCGATGGTTCCGGTTTGGCGCTCGATGTCCTCCACAACGATAACAAGCTCAAGCTTCAGATTAACGGTACCGATGTCACTGACTTCAAATTCGCGGACCCCAACTACTCCACTGTGCCCCTGTACTACCACACAACCAACGCCTCTAACCCGGCCGTTGCCAAATCTATCTTCTTCTACCCATTCTCCCTCGATTGCGGTAAGCTCCAGCCCACTGGCTCTCTCAACTTTTCTCGCCTTGATTCCGCCCGTATCGTGTGTGATAAGAAAAATGTCACCTCTGATGTGTACGGCGTAAACTATAACGTCCTCCGTATCGAGAATGGTATGGCTGGTCTTTTATATTCTAACTAATTAATAACAATGTATTGGAAGATCATTTTCCTCCTCGCCATCGTTTTTGTATTGACGTACGATCCTAAATCCAGGACACTCGAAAAGTTCGTTGGGCACCCTTCCCCATCGACTGATAAGTGTTGTCAGCCCACGCATTACGAAGCCGTTCAATTTGCACATAGCCCGTACGATTGCCCTACATGTCCCCAACAGACTCAGATGGGTGTAATTACTTAAAAAGATAAAGAGTGTATATTTTATAATGATCCCTATTAATCGTGACACCATGATGTTAGTTGCCACCGTGGTATGTGTAGCCGGCCTTCTCTTTCTCTTCAGGGAGGTGAACAAGACGAAACAGGAAGTTGAGCACATGAAAGACTTTTCCGAGTATGTTTCTAAGAAACTCGATACACAACAAGTCGAGCATCTCAAGTTAATTACTAAGGAGGCTGCGGATGATATTGTAGAGGAAAAAGTGACAGAATAAACATATAGACTTATTATAACTTGCGAATGCGCAATGAAAAAATACAAAGCTATAGCAATACCCGTTAGTTTTGCCGATGGGAAACCAAGGTTTCTCACGGTACGAGATACAAGATTCAAGGATTGGATATTTGTCACAGGAGGATGCAGGCGAAGAGAAATTTTAAACCCGATTAGGTGTGCCTTAAGGGAACTAGAAGAAGAGACTCGTGGTGTTGTTTCACTAAAGAGTGGACAGTATACTGAGTTTAAGTTTATACATAAAGAGAGTCCCACAGTTGACCTTGAATACAATGTTTTCATTTTTTTCGTAAACTGTGGTCGTTCAGAACAACAGGGACAGATAAAGAAATTTTATGAAGAAAAACATAAAACAAATGTTAAAAAGTCTTTACGACAACCTATTAAAAAGACATACGATGAAAACGATTTCATGAGTTATGATACCCTCGAGGAATTTAACACACGAAAACGATGGTCATTGATCATAGATAATGTGATAAAAAATCCAGAATTCTACACGTGTATGAGTTCTTTGAATAGAAAAACATTTTCTATTAAATAATGAAGTCCAAGGTTTATATCATCTCCGAAATTCGCAAACTACTAGAACAGAACCGTGGGTTCTGTGAGGAAGAGATCGAGCAATGGGTCGCAGATAATGGTGATATGACCATATGTAAACTTTTAGAGTTTAAAGGTGATCTCATGAAAGGTAAACAGTATAGAGATGTATCATGTATGTCATGGTTTAGAGAAGAAGAACAATAACAAAGTATGTTCAAGAGTTGGTGTGCGACTCAAAAATTTAATAATGCAACCAATCTATCACATGTGCTCATGGACGGTGGCGTCCTTTCCGTGCCATTTGATAAATTGAATGTGTTCTATGATAAATACATAGAAGCCGTGAATCATGGTGAAAAGTTATTTATCGTCGAGCAAAAGAGTGAGAATTATAACTTTTTCGTGGATTTAGATTACAAGGGATCTGAATCACTCACGATTGAAGAAATCAAAGATATTTGTAAGGTCATATGTGACAAAGTCAAACGACATGGTGGTAAAGAGTGTCTCATATCTGTCGCACCACCAAAAACCAGTGGTACGAAAATTAAAACGGGTGTACATCTAAACTGGCCGGGTCTCATAGTAGATCAGGCTTCGGCTATCGCACTCAGGGAACACCTTTTGATTTCTCTCACGAAAGCGAAGGGTTCCTATAACTGGAATGATATCATCGATGCCGCTGTATATGGGAGTGTTTCTAGACAGGCGAAGGGTAGTGGATTTCGTATGCCATGGTCACTCAAGTTAGTTAAACACGATGCATGTAGGGGGCAGGGTTGTGCAGGGTGTAAATTCAAACGGAAGATTGAACAGCTCGCCTATCTACCACTATTCGTATACAAAACGGGACCCCTTAGTATGTTGACAAATATCGGTCAGAATCCAGATGTTGATATTTTGAAAATGTCTGCAGTCAGAACAAATGAACCCCAAAATACTGTGATTGATAACCCTTCAGTCAATACAAAAGATGAAGGTTCGTTCTCATTAGCACAGACTAAAGATGAAATTCAAAATGAAGAATTGAAGTCTATGATAGAAGTATTTGTCAGAAAGAATATGGAGGGTCAGGGAGAGTCCATGATTACAAAAATATTCAGGCACAACGATACATATTTGGTTTCGACGACATCTAAGTATTGTGAAAATCTAAAAAGGGATCATGGATCTAATCATATCTGGTTTTTCGTCAGTGGGAAGGTGATCGCACAGAAATGTTTTTGTCGCTGTGAAACACTTCACGGTAGAAGGGATGGTTTCTGTAAAGATTTCTATGGGCGAAAATATCAACTCCCACCTTCAATCACTGACAAATTGTACCCAAAAAAGGAGGATATCAAAAAATGTCCAGAAATCAAAAAATTTGTAGAGAAACCTAAACTCAATCACAATGCTGTGAAAGAGAAGGTGGAGGCATACATACAGAAGTGGGTAAAAGGTCAGGAGAATACCCAGGTCGTGAGTGTAAAGATGAATGTGATACTCACGACATCAAACTTCTGTGAGACGATCAATGGTGAGCATAAGGACATGAACATGTCCTATATAATAAAAAAGAATCAAATAAGTCAAAAGTGCCCGTTATGTAAACGAAACAAGTCTAGAGTCCATATATTAACCCCGGATGTGTTAAAAGTACTTAAACAATAATACGCTCTATATACAAATGGTCAATTGTACTATTAGACGCTCTGGAAGAACGATAAAGAAGCCAGTTCTTTATCAACCCATTGAAGCAGTTCTTGATGATGATTATGCAGCGGATGAATATGATTCCGACAGTGACTCAGAAACAGACATTGACACAGACGATGAATGTGTCTCAGATGACGATGAAGATGAGGATGAGGATGCTGATGATAATGGTAACCTCAAAGATTTTATCGTAGATGATGAAAGTGAAAGTGAGGAAGAAGATGCTTAAAAAAAACAAGAGTTATATTAGAAAATGGAAACAGATATCGGAAATCCCATTGAATATAACCCGAGTATCGAAGAACAGGAGAAGAATGAAGATAATAAACAACAAGAAGAACAATATTATTTTCACCCGTCTGAGATGACATACGCACCACCACCACCACCACAACCTACGGAAAGTGTGGACATATTTAAAAGTATCGATAAAACGACATGTATTATCGCATTCGCTGTATTTCTACTTGGTTTTTTCATGGGGAAAACCATGCAACCAGTGATCCTCAGGTACAGTTGAGTACGCTACAAATGTACCCACATCACCATAAATTGGTTTATTTTTTCCAGTTTGATCCTTCTTTATCAGTTGAGTAGGGTACCTGGGCATGATAAACGCATCATCCGTATCTTCCACAAACCCATCTGTTGTTGAAACTTTCAACTTTTTTACTTTTTTAACAACTCTTTTGTTTTTTGAATTCCAGTTCGGTTCAAAAAACAAAATAAAAAATGCACTAACCAAAATGGTAGTGATTAATATACTGAACATTATGTTTTATTATATATGAATATTATTTACGCCGAGGTCACCTCAGGTTCATCACCCTCCTTCACGTCTTCGAGCTTACCGTTAGTTGAAGCATCTTCCTCCTCACGCTTTTTCTTCCGCTCTTCAATTTCAGTCGCGACGACGGCGTTAGCCTCCTTCACAAGGTCTTCCATTGGAGTATCCGGCTTTTCCTTCTTAAGACGCTCCAAAATCTCGGAGGGGTGAGAAATGGGTGTTTCATCCGGTTTGGTGTAAAATTGGGAGTTGTCATCACCAGGGGCATAAGCTATCTTATCCTTCATCATACCCTGCTTACGCTCACTGAACATACGAGCAGCCTGCGCCTGGTTATCCTTATATCCAGACATAATCTCTTCGAGTTTCTCGTTGTTGTAGTGTACATCGTCAATCTTGGTAGAATCAGGTGGGATGAGAAGCCACTTGTACATATCTACGACATAAATGTCGAAGGTTGAATCTTCCTTCTGAAGACGCTTCGCATGGTTGGCCGCCTCATCGCGTGTAGAGAAAGCCCCACGGATCTTGATACCATGTTTATCATTCTTTTGGGGGGAATCGGGTCCAACAATAGAGAGGCACGCGAAGACCTGACCGGGTACGGTAGTGTAATCAGTTTCCAGAGACATTATATTTATGTAGGGAGTTAAAACTTTAAGCTATGAAACCTAAGTTATTTAAAAGAGTGAAGAATATAAGGATTATGGAAGAGATTCGGAAGAACCACAATGATGCGAAGAGGGAACTCATACAACGTGTCACAACTAACAGTCAACATATATTAGACGTTGGATGTGGTTTTGGTGGAGATCTTCAAAAATGGCACAAGTGTGGTGCTAATATAAACATGTGCGATCCAGAGCCAGAAGCACTGGTCGAAGCGCGTTCTCGAGCCAAAAATATGCACATGCGCGTCAATTTTTATGAAGGTGACATTCATGCGTGTCCTAAAAGAAAGTTTGATGTAGTGTGCTACAATTTTTCATTACATTACATCTTCGCGACGAAGGAACTCTTTTTTAGTTCTATACATGAAATTAAGAAAAGGGTTAAACCTGGTGGGCGTCTCATAGGTATTATTCCAGATTCTGAGAAACTATTATTTAAGACACCATACCTGGATGATGTTGGGAACTTTTTTAAACTCAAACAGCATGGAGATGGTGGATTTGGTGAAAAATTGTTTGTAAATCTCACGGACACACCATTTTATGCAGATGGCCCACGGTCAGAACCAGTAGCATACAAGGATCTTTTGGTCACACATTTAGAAGAGTTGGGGTTTAGATTACAATTGTGGGAGGGACTCGAGGGAAATTCAATCTCAGAATTGTATAGTAAATTTATATTTGTATATAATAGATGATATTGTTTCTTATTTTAATTTTTGTTAATGCATATATATTACACACTACAGTAGAACCTAGAGAATTTATAGAAGTGAAGGAAAAATACAAGACTCTTAGAGATCATTTACGCGAAACAAATAATGAGAAATTCCGGGTTCTCATCAGACCTATACCTATCACAGGTCTTATGATCATGAAAGACACAGTGGGTTTCAATGTTAATAAAGGTTCTGAGATTACCATATGCTTGGATGGTGGTGTAAATGAGATCTTTCACGTACTCATACACGAACTCGCACATTGCACAGTTGAAGAGTATTCCCACTCAGAGCAATTCTGGTCAAATTACAATGAACTCCTCGAAATTTGTGTACAATTGGGCATTTACCAGAAAATCATAGAGAAGACTGAGTTTTGTGGTCAGCATGTACAGGATAAATAATATTCTATTATATTAAATGAAAACACCGCTTAATGTTCTAATCACATCGATTGTATACTGGTTGATTGTATTCGCTATAACACGAGTCCCAGCATACTCTAAAAACTATTATGTCAATCTTCTATTCTTGACTATTGTCATTCCAAACACTATCCGAATGATAATGAGTTCCCAGCGATTTCCCCAACTTCATGTTGATAGAGGTTTCTTCCTAACGTCTACTGTGATTGCATTCATTCTCACCTATATAATAAGCAATCTATGGAAACCAACTGAAGAGGCTCTCAAAGACCCCAAGGTTAATAACACAAAAAAGCTTCAGTTAAGTACCTTACTAATGCTGACATTTGGTGCCGGTGCGTTAATAACGTACTATACTGGTGTAGATAACTCAATTTTTAGTAATATGGGTTGGCAAACTGGGGCACCAATTGCCACTGTTTAAGGCTTTACGACATAATCCTTGACGATGTAAAAAGCAATAGCCGCAACTACACCTGTAGATGCTAAACCAATAACACTTCTACCCCCCTGTTCGTTAAGGAACTTGGGGATAGAGGTCGCGAGCTTATCTTGGATGGGCTTGCTGACAGAAATGGCTGCGCACACACCGGCGAGAAGGGCAATTACATGGTCATCAGTGAGGTTAAGTGGATATTTGTTGGCGGGTTTTTGATCTTGAACCTGGGTGGGTGCGGCATACATTCCCTGGGGTTGTGCGGCGGCCATCTGAACACCTTGCATTTTAGGCTCATCACCCATCATAGGTGGTTCCATCATAATATCATTAATGGGAGTAGAATCCATAGTCTCTTTATCTTGACTCACATTTTTTTCATGCGCAAAAGACGTTGTTGGGTTATCACGTAGAGGGACCATTCCACCTCCATCGTCTGACAAATTGAGAGTATTAACCTGTCCCGAAGACATTTTAATATAATCTTATGTTTTTCAGGAAAGTATAAGACGCAATCATTTTCGCTTCGTCACCGTTATCGCTGTCTTTTTATTAGCCTTTTTAGCGTCCTGTTCTTTCTGGTCAGCGTGCTTTGAATTGTACATTTTCTTATGCATTCCCCACAATTGAGAACTCCCAACTTTGAAATTTTTCCTGACAGTTGCTTTGTACCAAAACACACAATCCTGTATCTTGTTTGATTTAACAGTATTATCTAACACGAGACACTCGTAATTTTCTGTACACGCATCCATAACCTTGCAGAACATATCGAAAGAAGGGAAGATACCAAAAAAGGATTTGTAAAGTTTCTCTCTATTTTGTATGATGTTCTCCCTGAGAATGAACACATAATCGACATTGGCTCGTAGTGCTGGGGGCAAATCCATCACATATTGCATGGTCAACATAAAAAACAGTTTCCAGTGCCGGCCGTTCATGAAGCATTGACGAATTACTGTATCCTTTAAGAATTTACTGTCGTACATGCAGTCATCAAGAAGCATAAAGGCTCCACAATTCTGTTTTCCTGCACCCACCAACTTCCTCTGTCGTGCCATTACACGTTCGATCGCATCTTTATCATAGTCACCATAAATGAAGAGATCAGGAATGAACTCGGAATAGAAATGGTTACCCTCCTCTGTCCCTGAAAGAACAATGCCTGCTGGGAGATGTTTCTTGTGGTACATGATATCTTTCACAAGGGTCGATTTACCTGTATTACGCTTACCGATAAATACAATGACCTTATCATCTGCAATTGATTCAGGCTTGAATTTCTTCAATTGAAGATTCATTCTATTGTATCGTATCGTTTTATTTAACAAAATTTTACTCATATACAGTAGGAATGGCTGGTCGTCTGAGACTTGCCGCCACAGGTGTTCAGGATCAATGGTTAACAGGTGAACCACAATTCTCGTATTTCCTGATGAATTTCAAAAAACATACGAAGTTTGCTATAGATACGATAGAGAGTCAGTTTGATGGTAAGATTGATTTTGGTGAAATCCTCGAATGTAGTATTCCAAATGATAAAGGTGATTTGATTCGTAATATGACCCTAAAGGTTACACTCAGCGATCCTACACCTGATACAGCAGGTCGTAACGACACCGTCTGGTCCCCTTCGATTATGACACATCTCATAGAGTATGCTGAACTGGTTATTGGTGGCCAGGTTATTGAACGAATTACGGGAGAGTATATATACTTACATCAGCAGCTTAATAACACAAATGATGATATTGAGCAAACCCTCTATTTCCTTAACGGACATGGAAATATCCTAAGTTACCAGGGACAGTATACATACTTTTTGGATCTACCATTCTATTTTTATAGAAACCCAACCCTCGCCATTCCAACATGTGCGCTGACCAAACAACTCGTCGAAGTTAGAATTAAGACTCGACCATTGACCGAACTCATATACGGTGGTAAAGGTCTTTACGGACCTTCGTACGAACAGGATATTTCTGGAACTATTAATAAGTTTTCCCTCGACACTGAATTCGTGTATGTGACCCCCGATGAAAGCAATTTCCTTAAGTCAAACCCTATTGATTATGTAATCACACAAGTGCAGGTATCTAATTTTAAGATGAATCCAGGTGAAAAAGAGAAGGATGTGCTACTTAAATTTTCACATCCAGTGAAGGAGATGTTTTTTGTATCACAATCTGAAGAGTCTGTACAGAATAACTATCCAAATGAATATAATACAATTACAAATGTTGAATTACGATTTAATAATGAAGTTGTTTTCAATCGAGATGAAAAGTTTTTAGTGTACGAACAAGCCTTGAAACACCACATCAATTCCCCTTTCCTTAAACAGTTGAATGTTGGTTTCCCTTTCAATAATGCCGCCTTTACATTCGGGCCGGCTACATTTGGAATGTATTCATTCTCACTGAAACCTGAGGTGCATTATCCAACTGGTCAAGTAAATATGAGTCGTATAGCACATAAACTCTTGAGAATCAAAATCAACCCACTTAACACCACAGATCCGAACAATACACGAGTTTATGCAGTAAACTATAACGTGTTAAGGATACAGAGTGGTTTAGCGGGATTAATATTTTAGGTGGATATAATAGGAATGGCTGGTCAACTCCAACTGGAAGCAACTGGACCACAAGAACAGTATTTCACGATAAACCCAGACTATACATACTTTTTAGAAAAATTCAAGAAACATTCAAATTTTTCGAGACAGTATGTCGACGTAGACCCGGAAAGTGAATCCGCCTTCGGGAGAAAGGTGCGATTCAAAATTCCACAGAATGAAGGAGATCTTTTACAGAGTGTAACCCTAAAGTGTAAACTTCCACAACTCGATCAGAATATTGTATATATCGAGTCAGTAGGACACGCTCTCATAGAGCATGTAGATCTACTCATAGGTGGGAAGGTTATAGAGAGAATCACGAGTGATTACCTCCAGATTTACTCAGAACAGTTTATGACACAGACAAAACAAAAGGCACTCGAACAACTCATTGGTAAATATCCATTGAGAACTACATTCAAGAGAGTTTCCGAGGTTGAAGGTAACAGTGGAATCATTATCCATAATACATTGGGTTTAAGTACAGATGAAGAGTTTCTAGTGGATATACCATTTTATTTCTACAATCACCCAGAATTAGCTATACCCATGTGTGGGATGAAACATCAAGAAGTTGAAATCGAATTCAAGTTAAGAAGTGTTGAAGACTTGGTTGTCCATATAACGGGGAATTATAAAGCAGGTGGTGTCAATTTACGGGAGGTTCTTGCGACTCTTAAACCTAAAATCAAAGAGTTTTCACTTTGCACAGAGGTGGTATTCCTCGACTCGGTAGAGAGAATAGAGATGGAAAAAACATCGAGAGATTATCTAATTACACAAGTTCAACAGAATACATTTGAAGTCGGTGTGGGTGTAAATAATGGAACTTTTAAGCTTGACTTTTACAACCCAGTGAAAGAACTTCATTTTGTCATTCAGCGCCATGGTAGTAATGTAAACGCGGCCGATACAACTCTTCAGGGGAACTTTGTAACTCCATTTGATTATGATAATACATCAAATGTTGAAAATGGAAAGTTGATTCTGTACGAAAATTTAGATCATCTCACATTAAAGTTTGATGGTGAAGATATCATAACGAAGGATACAGGGAATGTCATCTTTTTAAAGGCTATACAGGGGGCTATTCACCACTCTAAAACACAACTTATCAGGAGATTTTACTCGTATAGTTTCGCATTACAACCAGAAGAATGGTATCCAACTGGTCAAATTAATTTCAATTTGATAAAAGAGCCAATTTTGAACCTAAGTATGACATCATGTCCAGATTTCGCACGACAAATTCGTGTGTACGCCACAAGTTACAACGTTTTACGAGTGTGTGAGGGAAAAGCTGAAACTCTTTTTAATTATAAGTATTAAATAGAATGAAGACAGGAATGGACAACACTGTCGACAAAGCTAACAAGGCAGCGATCGAATATATGGAAGCAATGACTGGTATTGTTATGCCAGTTCTCGAACGGAGTGTAATACTCGCAGCAGAGTACTCTAAAGCTTGTGGAAGAAATGTAGTTCTTTCACAAGATGTGCAATACGCATCTAGGTATTGTGCGATGCATACAGTTGGGCAGGTGATAGGTAGTTTATTCCCAGGCGTGTATGATTCTGATGATTCTGATGATTCTGATATTGAGGTTGTCCCAGAGAACGAGTTACCTGAATTTAAACGTTATAGAGGAAACAACCCCCTATGCAATCAAATCAACCAGGCGTATGATAACTGGTCCAATTGGGAGCCGCGCAATCCAGCTGAGCAAATCTTAAAAATTGCTATTAATAAGGATGACAGTATGGGAGCCTGATGGTTGGAATTTTTCGAATACGAAAACAAAACTTACAGTATTAGGTAATGATCAGGATTCAGACACTACGGATTCGTCCGATGACGAACAGTTATTCACCAAATCTAAAACACTCAGGAAAAAAAGATACAAAAAAATCGATAAAGAAGAGCTACTTCCAGAGTAAAATATTTTCCCATGCTATAGTATACAAATCACAATGAAGGCTGCTCTTAAGACTGTCAATCTTGTCACCCAAGAACTCGAGACCCAGTCTCTCAACGCGATCGTGGCGGGTTTCTCCTTCGCCGCCGCCATGTCATGGATGGATGTTGTCCGTTGGACCATCAGCCAGGTCGTCAAGGTGCCCAAGAATGGTGGTGCCCAATACGCGCTCACCGCTGTCCTGACCACTCTCCTCTCGATCGTGGTCTACATGCTGATCTCCAGCATCTCCACTCGTGTTTCCAAGCCTGCGCAGCCCGTCTACGCGGTATCCCGTTAAATTTTCTTTTTCATGAAAGAAATCAGTAATATACCCAGGAAGGTAATTACCCCAATATAAACAAACACCTCACGGTTATAAGGATTCTTAAATTCCTCTGGAATGCTTATTAACGATTTTTCCTCCTTTTTCGGTAAAACATCATCGAGTACAACCTTCGTAAGATTCGCGAGTTTATCAGTAGAGCACGTCACTTCAAATTTCAATAAATGATCTTGATTTCTGAAATCATATGGGATGAGACGTCCATGACTCATATAGAAAAACTCGATTGTCAATTCCTTTATAAACTTTTGTGGTCCAGAGTGAAAGTGATGTATGATCGGATCATCTAAACCATTAAAGTTTACAACATCTGAACCATTGAGAAGTATATGACCTGTGTAGAAGGGTGTAGAGGTGTATACATCCTGATCAAACCCATCTGACCCTGAGGTAACCTTAAGTACCAGGGAATTAGGACCATCTAAATTAATAGCACCAGACCTGAGTACCCTGTTCGTAGACGCATGGTCAATTGAACCAAACCCTAAAACTTGGTGTGGTGTCGTCACGGAAGATGAAGTACTCGTGTGCCCATTCGTTCCGTCATGAAATTCAAATGTAAAATCATTGTCACCGGCTATGGTATTTGAGAAGACTATACCATTTGTATCGGTATCAAATACAACAGAATCTACATTGGATCCGGGTGGTGCCAATTTGATAGCGAGATCTGAAGCGAGTACAGTTCCAGATGAATAATTGGTTTCATCTAAAGTTATGACTGTTCCATCTACACTGAAACTTTTATTTGATGCACATGTTGTTAATTGTGGTGTAGGTATACGCGCAGAAATCAATTTAACTTGAGACACGTCATAAATTGGGTTTTCTAAGTGAATGACATAGGTATTAGCATATGGATGCACATTCGACTGGCGCTGACTACTATCGATATTAAGGTTATGAACCTTCATTAAAATAACGGGATACTATTTTAATGAGTGTTTTTATCTAATTCAAAGTGAAATTTTATTGAGAAAGACTGTGAGATAATGGGTTATTCTGAAGTTGTGTCTTCGCAATATCGAGACGCCTGGAGTTGGGGTTTTCGTTACCCTTGTAGGCATTGAACTGATGGTACTCGTTGTTCTTGTAATTTTGCGTCCACCCACCACTAGCCGCGTTGACACGACCATCGACGCGAGTAGTATCAGAACGAACCGCTGTCAGCTTACCACCTTGCTTGAGAGCACTCTCGCGCACATTCATGCGACCAGCGTTACCCATGCGGTTAGGTTTACCACGACGATCTTCGGGGCGGAAACCATATTTCATCAGTTCCTCATTACTTTTAGCGTTAACTTGCGCGGCTGCACTATTAGTGTATCCACCGACAAAGTTAGTAATACCTGGAGTGGGTTGATTGTTGTATATGTATTGTTCATCGTTGCGATCAGTCCTGAACCTTGTGGGATTCTGTGCAATAGTTTGAGCGGATATGAAGCGCCTGGCACCATTGAAACCTAAACCATCGGTACGAACACCAGTTTCCGAACGGTTGGTAGTTCTCTTAGTCTTCTCATGCTCTGTGCGGGGAACAACACCCGACATACCTTGAGCGCGGCCAGGCATCGCAGGTAATCGACTAGGGAGGTGAGTAGTGGTGGCAGGCTTATTATGTGTCAACTCACCAACCTTCGCCGAACGACCACCTGTAACATCGTGGGCAGGACCACTGCGTCCTGGTAATGTAGTGAGTCTATATTCACCCACGTTGACTGGGTTAACTCGCAGTGATTGTTGAAAACCACCAACAGCTGGTACATGAGCACCGACACCGAGACCTGGACCGACGAGTTGTTTTTCGACGGGAGAGAGATTATTCATGCGACCTTGGTCATACATACGATTGCGTAAATCTAAAACTTCTTGACCACCACTGCGTTGTTGCCTGGAGATATCTGCGAAACTTTCAATTTCTTTCTTCTGTTGGGCAGGTACTCGGGATACAAAATCATTTTCCTTGAAATCTTGGAATTGAGCTGGCTGAGTTTCCTTAGGGCTTTCAGATCTTTCGGAGATGGATGTATAATTTTCAGGTTTCTTACTGAGAGAACGCCCGGCGTAGACCAGTCCGGCTACGGCGAGTAATGAAATTGGGTCAGCCATTCTTACTTCTTATTAACATTTTTATTAATATATCTTTGGTCAAACAAACCATTCTGGAGCTCAGCGCGGGTGCTCGAAGGTTCATAACTTCTTGTACGAAGGGGAACTTTGCATGACATATCAGTTAGAGGGAAAAGGTTACGCTCGAATGTAGGTACAATAACCTTATTGAAACGGGTAGTGGCTTGGGGACGAAGTTGATCGGAGACTTCTATGTATTCAGCTGGTGAGCCCTTACCAGCTTTGTATGGAGCAGTTCCGTAAAGCATAGTGTTAGGTCGAGAACCGTAATTTAATTGACTGGGCTGAGGGTAAACAAATACCTCATCAGTCGCTTTCACACTTGGTAGGGCACCAGCGTTTTCAACAATCGAGAGACCGGGTTGGAGTTGATACGCCATTTATTATTACATGAGAATATTAATCTAACTATAGGTTCCGCCACCACCTCGCACACGACCACCACCTCGGGGACCTCTAATGTCACCATCTCCACCGAGACCGGCGAAAGCCTCTAATTGGACACCACGCGCATCAGGATTGCAGTACCTGGAATCACTCTTACACATCGGTCCATTCTTGGGTCCATATAACCATTCAGCAAATTGTGTTTGATCGCCTGGTATTTGACTCACCGGGGCAGTCACAAATTGCCTTTCTATAGCATTTTTCTGAAATTTTGGTAACGACGAACGAGAACGTCCTGAATCGAAAGGTATGTCTTGTGTGACGAACTTATTAGGGTGTGAGTAATAACACGCCTCTAAACGGTTGGGTGCATCAGTGTAATCTGTCATGAGCACGTTAGCCATAGGGTTATCACGAGTTGGTTCTTGACAGTTAGAAGTCGTCTTCATTGAATATTTGGACGTCTCTTTCACCATATTGGTTTTGTATAAAACAAAAATAACAGTCAGAACTGTCAAAGCCAAAACATAGACTCTGGGATCACGGCGAATTAAAAATATGACGGTAGCAATATAAATTATAAATCGGGAAGCTGCATTAATTCGATCTTCTGGTGTTTGCTCACTAGTCGGCCAAAATTGAGAAATTTGGTCACGTCTGATGAGTTGCTTAGGATCGTCGAACCAGGCTTTCATTTAATATAGGTTAAGGTTTATTTTTTGAGAAGACCCTGACCAGGATCACCCATGCCACCCATCATACCACCAATCATCTTCATCAACGCCTCCTGGTCAATCCCCCCATCCCCAGTTTCAATTTTATCAGCACAATCCTTTGCTAACCCTTCGATCATGGTTAACGTATCGGCGGGGATAGAGATGATGGTACTACCAAGCATGTATAATGTCTGGAGGTATTGCCAGGTGGCTTCCTTTGTGTTATGCGATAACTTGGACCAATACGACTTTACATCGAGATCCTTGAGAAAATCGATGTTCTCAATTTCCTTTAGAATAAACTGTTCATCCTTGGAAGAGATATGTCCAGCGTAAGGTGTCACACCATTCATAAAACCATCCACAACGAGACGGGGGTTGGCGGTTTTCAAAACGTCGAAAGACGTCAACATTTTCTTAATGCCTTTTTCCTCTGGAAGAGTCTTGTGCAATTCCACAAGAAATTGACCCATCATATCGTTGAACGCAGTAACGGAAGCCATTTTCTTAATATAAACCTGTAATCTTTAAGTTTCAGAAAGGATCTGTAGATATAGACTCCTTTTTACCTAAACCATTAGAGACGATGAAAAATACGAGTATCGCATTTAAGACAGCGGGTTTTGTGTATTTATTTAATTCTAATTTACCTTCATTATTGAGGTGAGCTTTGAGATGAATATAACCAGCAGTTATTAAACCTGCAATCAATGCGGCACTGAGTGGGTCACGAAAATGTTCTGACAACGACTCCATTTAATTATAGGCAAGTTTTTTTGTACGCTGCTCTGGTGCGTCACCAAATAAAACACCTTCATCTTCCTCCTGGGCTTGTGGTCTAAATTCGGGTTCGGGTTCGGGTTCATGCTCGGGCTCAAGCTCGGGTTGAGTATGAACACCTGGAACGGTCTTGAACTCGTTAGCGAGTCCGTATACTTCCTCCACTTCAGGGGGTCCTCCCTCTTCGGGGGGTGTAAGCTCCTGAGGATCCACCGGTTCACACATAGGTTCCTCTAAAGGTTCTTCCATTTCATCTACCACGTCCGGGTCTATGGTATCTTCGACCTCACCATTAAGATCTATATCTCTAGATTCTTGGGACATATATGTTTGAAGAATTTGTTGAACAGGAATCAACTCTTTGACAGTGGTTTCAATGGCGGTACAAAAACGCATCGTTAAACTTTCATCGCGCGTATATTCACTTTGTTCATTATGGAAAATGTATGGATCCTTGTACAGATCCTTGGCGATGTTATTGTAACAAGATTGAATGAAGACTTCATTCGTTGGTAATTTAAGTGAAATTTTCTTATTACCCGCCTTGAGACGAACAGCTGAGAGAATCTTGGTGCACGCTACAAAAACAGCGGCTAAAAGATCATTGAACCAGGCACACCTATCGGCGATATTATCCGTATGCTGTTTAGACATTGCATTAGACCAGTTGGGAACTTCTTTCAGTAATTTCTGGAACATGATGAGGATCTTCCGTCCCTTGGAAATCTTAACAGATTCCTTGTACATTTCATCAAAAACTTCAATCATAGGGGGGCACATGATGAGACATAACTGTCCGAGGTATTCCTTCTTAGCCTCGACGAGTACGTTCAAGTTGTCCATTTATGATTAATAGGGTTTTTAAAAAGCTTATTTCCTACGCACCCCCCCTGTACTTGTTCGCTATCTTCTTAAGATTCATGAGATTTGGAAATCCTGAATCGTCGTCGTCATCATCATCATTCTTACCCTTTACCTTTTTGGGTTTAGGCCATGCAACGTATAAATCATACTCGCTTATAAACTGGACAGTGAATCCACCCCTTATGAATTGTCTAGCCACATAACGACACGCGGATGATCTATCGAATACAGGGTACCCTATTAAAAAGAGAGGTACTGTTAAAAATACTTGTTTGTGACCAAATTCGACTGACTGTTTTATCTTAGAAGAAAACTGTTCATAAATTTTAGTATATATTTCCTTTTTAATCACTTTCTTCTTTTCATCAATTTTTATAATGTCATTGATGTTGATCATTACAATTACATCAACTTATTTTTAGCCTCTTCAAACTCACTTATGGTTGGTGTGGCAACCTCCTTGACTAACTCAAATTTAATGAATTCTTGACCAGGGGACCCGTCTGTAAAAGCTTTTACATCATTCAACTCTTCACTATCGATTGGCTGGGAACGAAGGGATGTGAGTTTTGTGGTATCACCTTTCACCTCGAATGAAGCTACGATAGAAAAGCCGTACGAGAAACCTTCCTTTTTCATGACCATAAATGCACACTCATAAATGTCATTCTCTTGCCCATTATATTTCTTAATTTTAGCAGTTTCTATGATATAGGTGGGAGTACCTATTCGCTTGGAGATTTCGTTATTCGCTTGAATGGTGAAGATGCCCATCATGTCATGGTTCACTGAAGCCTCAACCTCCTTGTACCCTGTTAGGTTTGGTCTGGGATCATTGAGACGGATATAGTCTACAGGTTTGGTGTACCCTGAAAAACCGAAACTCTCAGTGAATGGTTCACGCCTGGTCAATAAAATTACCAAGAGAATGAGAAGCAAAATCATATATACCTTCATCTTTACTATAGTGCGTTAATATTTTTTTACTAAATACCGTATAAATATTAGAATGTCACTGCTTATATACAGTCCAAGGTGTAAACATTCGATGGATATCATTGAGTATATCAAAAGTCAGGCACAATTGAAACAACTCGTACAATTCCATAATGTGAATACACAGGGGATACCTAGAAACTTTCAAAATAAGATCAAACGTGTTCCCACCATGCTCACTAAAAATGGAAAGATTCTCGTGGGTAACGAAATAAAGAACTGGTTAGACTCACTCCTACCAAAGAAAGAGATTGAACATGGAGGATTTGGAGATGTATGTTCTATGTCCAGTATAGATGGTAATGAGAGAGACACGTCCCTCTTCTACCTCGATAATTATGGACAATCTCTTCAGCCCGCGATGACTAAAGAACTTGAAGAGAAAATAAGTAGAGATGTATCTAAAGGTGAAGCGTATACAGATTTAAAGATGTAACGCATTAAATTTATAGACATGAAATTGGTTTCAATACAAGCATCTGCTTTTAAGTCAACTTTTGAAGTTTTAAAGGATATACTTAATGACGTGAATATTTACTTTAGGCCACAGGGAATGTATATTGTTACCCTGGATACTGCAAGAACATCATTGATTGATATGTTCTTAGCGGCTGACAATTTTGAAGAATACCACTGTGATCAAGAAGAAATTATAGCCGGTATCAATATTTCAAACACGTTCAAGCTACTGAAAATAATTACAAACAATGACGTTCTTCAAATTGAAATTACATCGAAAGAATATATGGATATTACAATTACGAGTGAATCAAAAAAGACGAGTTCTAAATTTCAACTTAAACTGTTAGATATCAATGAAAGTCGTATAGAAGTTCCTGAAGTTGAGATGTCCACGGTGACAATTCTACCCTCATCAGATTTTCAGAGATTGTGCCGTGATATGTACAATCTCGGTTCAGAGATTGGTATTACCCGTGATGGTAAACAACTTAAACTAAAATGTGAAGGTGATTTCGCAAATCAAGAGACATGTATAGAATGTCCCGAAGAAAGTCCATGTATTACGGGTTTATATAGTCTGAAATATCTGAATATCTTTACAAAGGCGACGAGTATGTGTGCGTCTGTGCAAATTATACAAGAAACTGGAAATAGATTTTTGATTTTAAAGTATAACGTCGCGAATCTGGGCGAGCTCAAGTTCTATTTAGCAACTAAGGTACCCGAAGATCTGTTGTAAAGTTCTCCAATGTCGATACTGTTTTTGACATACCAAATGAATTTTTTATAATAATTTTAGGTAAATATTCCTTCAAGTGTTCTCGATCGTAATATAAAAATTGTTCGATTGAAACCTTTTGAGTGTGGAAATCACCCCGAGGACCCATATATCGTTTCACCTTTTCAGTAATGTCTCGCATCGGTTTATCATCATGATCAACGATCCAGGCACTATTCAAAGGGATACTAAAGTGCATTGCATTATCTTCGCCTTGACCAGGTTTGAAATTGATATCATTCGAGATACCCGTGTACTTCTTACCATTGAAGTAATATTTTACCCGGAGGATTGTATACTTGACATTTTGTGGAACTATCGTGTTGCGAAATTTCATACCTGTGACATTCGTGTAGTATTCATCAAGAATTTCATCTTCCCAATCTTTACTTTCTTTCATCCAAAAATCATCTTCAATCATATAGTCTAAGTCGTGATCTATCATATATTCAAGTTCTTCAGAAATGATCGTGTAATCTCTAGGCGTGACGATGTGTTTGTAGAAGAAGAAAATACTACTTAAAAGTTTGGTAAGCATCTCTTTATAAGGATGGAAGGTAATTTTTTAAGTAGATATAACAATAAATTGGATGAATGGACAAAACTTATAGAAAATGATCCCGGTAATCGTAGAAAATATGAAAGTGACATGTCGGACTATATGATAAAGTGTATGCCGTTCATGAATTTACATATAGATGATGGTGAAGATAAAATAAATACCGATAATGTATTTAATGTCAAAGAAACCATCGGTCTAAAAAGAAAGGATATATTCACAGATTATCTCGTCGAAGTAGAAAAACAAAATATATATAGACCGACACAGAAGACGATTGATATATGTTTGACATGTCCAGATAGTAATATTATTCATTACACACAAACCGCTGATTTAGTGTGCGACGGTTGTGGATTAATAGTTGCTAGAGCGATCAGTGAAGAACTGACCTACAAAGAAGAACAAGAAACATCTGAAAAAATTGTAAACTATTCATACAAGAGGGAAAATCACTTCAATGAATGGTTGTCACAATTTCAAGCACAAGAGACCACTACCATACCTCCAGAAGTCATGGAACAATTGCGTTCCGAACTCAAGAAAATGAAGGTTAAGAAAGTAGAAGATATCACACACGCAAAGGTTAGGGGTTTGTTGAAAAAATTAAGATTGAATAAATACTATGAACATGTTCCCTATATAGCCAATATTCTCAGTGGTATTAAACCCCCAAATATGCCACAAGAGTTGGAAGAATATCTTCGAATAATGTTCAAGGATATTCAAAAACCATTCGATGATAACTGCCCCATGGAAAGGAAAAACTTCCTCAGTTACTCCTATGTCCTCTATAAATTTTGTGAACTTCTCAGTGAGGATGAGTACCTTCAATATTTTCCCTTACTCAAGTCTAAAGAAAAATTATATCAACAAGATGTTATATGGAAAAATATTTGTCATGATCTCAAATGGGAGTTTATACCTACAATATAATTACTTTTTATATTATGAAACAACTTTTAGAAAAGATAAAGATGTATTTAAAGAATTAATCAAATATTTTTCTAATGACAGAGTGTCCAAACTTTTTAGTGTGTCATAAAATGTATGATCCAAGATTGAAAGTTTGTAGTTCATGTTTCTGGAGATTCAAGAATGAGGTTCTCGAATTCAAAGATGATGAATGTTCAATTTGTCACAAGACTATTAAATGTGTCAAATATAGAAAATGTTCACATTTTGTTTGTCTCAAATGTTTCAAGACTAATAACAAATGTTCTATACCTAAGTGCACTCAAAAAGTGTAATTTGTAACAAAATGAGCGATGAAGCCCTATCCGCACTTTATGACATGGAGTCTCACACACATCCACACCTAGAAAATATTAACGAAACGGATCCCGCTGTCCAGCACTGCATGGAGCAGGCGAAGTTTCACTTGAAGACAGCTCGTGAACTCCTAGAAGCAGCGGTGCTATGTCCGCAGACACAGTATGATGATGATCGCGTATTTTATCAAAGGCTCGCGCGAGTTCTCCCGCTGATGGTCCTAATGCAATCTTTCGAGTCTCCACCTCCCGCCCCGGTTGAAGAGGAAAATTTACCAGATACGCCGTCCTCAGTCCTGTCAAGTCAAGATATTTTCGAGCCTGTAACTCCATCCCGTCAGTCAGAGTTTTGATAGCCTTCAGTTCTAATATTACACTCTCATCTATAATAAGATCAGCTCTCAGTTGACCTACAACGTGTCCTCTAAACCTAACCAATATATGCCTCTCAGTTTCATACGGAATCTTATTCTCCCTCAATATAACCTCGACCGCGTTGTGATAGACTCTCTCACTATACCCAGGACCTAATTCAGAATAGACATTCTCCATCATTTTCTCTATATCATACTTCATTTATAAAGAAACTAATATTATCTCTATATATGTTAAGATGGCCCCCACATCCATGAATATAAACGAGGGACCTAACCGTACCAAAAATGGTACGAAGAAACGACGTGCCAATAACAGTAATAGTAACAATAATCAGGCTAAGGCGTATAGAAAACGCGAGGTCGATTTACCAAGTATATCTGTAGATGGGGGAGGTATGAGGTCATCATGTGGTGGTATCGCACGGTATATGAAGAGAGCACAAAAAACCTTTGACGATGCGAGTGTCGTCTCTGCTTATTTAGACTATACTATAGCCACCAATCAACATGGTATATTAAAAAATATAGATGCGATTGTGAGAAGTCAAGGTGCACCAAATACATCTTCTAGAATCTCCGCATCTAAACAAGTTCACTTTTTTATGGTCGCTATACGAGGTGAAACAACTGGACACGCTGTAAGTGTCTTAGTTGACCCAGGTGTTTACACATCAAATTTTAGGATGTGGGTATTTGATCCACATGGCGAAGCATCGAAAGATTCTATATGGGGTAAAACTATGCGACAGAAGATAGTACCAATCATCAAAAATTTGTGGGGAATCAAGAATACTAACAATAAACTCACTAAATATTATAATGGTCCAAATTTACAAGCTAATAACAATAACCGAATCGGTGTGTGTACAACATTCTATGTGACTTTTATGGACTACATTCGCGCCCTCGTAGCTGGAGAAAACATCAACGGAATAACTCGTTTTGCAGCACAGGATTCTATAGAAAGGAGAAAATTCTTCTTAGACTTCCCCCCCGATATTCAGGGTTTAGTTATAGTCAAAAACAAGACCCGATAAACTCTTAGTGTATATCAGGAAGTACCAATGAAAGTAGGAGTCGTGCGTCCAAATATGATGTTAAGAAGACAACGAATGAAATTGTCTCATGAAGTAGTGCACAATTTGAAAGAGATAAGTAAGGTATCTTCTGTCAAGCGGTG
>Ga0209192_10000882_pt1 | contig 26241 bp, 35 predicted proteins | sample ArcticOcean_MG_C_11_FD_187433 | JGI IMG/M metagenome (GOLD analysis project Ga0209192, IMG submission 187433) | Marine microbial communities from western Arctic Ocean - ArcticOcean_MG_CB2_154 (SPAdes) (version 2) | ecosystem: Environmental > Aquatic > Marine > Oceanic | place: Arctic Ocean... | reverse complement strand
CTAAGTTTAAGAATTATTGTATACGTAAAGGTATCAAGCCTGTTGTTAGACTGAATGGTACTAGTGATATACGATGGGAAAACTATATAGACATGAGCAAGTTTGATGCTATACAATTCTATGACTACACCAAGATACTCAATAGACGTGGGCTTGCTAGTAACTATCATCTAACTGTTAGCTATAGTGAAGCAAGCCATGACTATGCTAATAAAGTTATGCAAGTAAAGCATGGGAGGAAGACTAACATAGCAGTAGTCTTTAGAGATAAGACTAAGATACCTTTAGCATTCAAGGGTTACAACGTGGTGGACGGAGATAAAGATGACTTAAGGTTTCTTGATATACCTAACGTGGTTGTTGCCTTGTATGCTAAAGGTCAAGCCAAGAAGGACACATCAGGATTTGTAATTAATAACTAGGAGGAGTGACTATGAAGGACATAGCAAGGGACGTGACACTATTCTTATTCATGTTCATAATAACTATAGGTTTTATCAATCCGTTTAGTAAGTACTATACATGGTGGAACTTAGCCTATCAACTTAACAACTAGAGGAGGAGTGAATGCATTACTTTATATATATAGTTAACTTAATGTTGACCACGTTATTACTATGTGTTAGTCTTCTGTATGGGGAAGCCATGTTTGTATTGGTGTCATGCATACTGATGATAGTAATTGTTCAAGACATGAAGCAACAACTAAGGAGAGATGAAGATGAACAACTTTAATGAGAGGTGTAAAGATTGTGACTATGAGTATGAGTGTATAGCTTGCGAGAGTGAGGAAGCTAGGCAGTTGGATTGGACACAAGCACAAGCAGAAGAAGAAGCATTCAGAAGGCATGAGCAGTGGCTTGAAATGTATAACACAATGGAGAGAGTATGATGACACAGAAAAATAAACTAGAACTACTAAAGATTAAGTATGCTATCAAAGATATGTGTGGACTTGATGGTTGTACTCAACGTAACGATGAACAGTTTAAGCAGATGGTGGAGAGACTTGAACAACTAGAGGAGGACAGTGTGAAGTATAGGTATCACTATGAGGAGCAGTCAGTTGACATAAGATCATGGACTGTTGAATCAGATAGACCATTGACTGATGATGAAGTAGAAGAGTTATGTTATGAACATCATGATGCTATAGGACAAGTAGCACATGGTGATGACTTTGCAGTTGAGTATCGTGGCACTGAGTATGGAGATGATTCACAAAGGAAAGTAATACAAGTAAAGGGAGAGACTAATGACTGACACATCATACATGATAGAAGACTTTAAAGAATTGTTAAAGGACTATGAGTATCTCAAGGCTGACAACGCATGGTGCAGAGGAGAGATGACATTGAGAGAGGAGTTAACAGAGAAGTATACGCAACCAAAAACAATAGATGTTAAGTGGTTGTACACAACAGACAGATGGTTCAGAGATAACATCAATGGCTTTGTAAAGCAGTGGATAGTAGACAATCATTCATGGCATAACTTTGAATCTGATATGGCTGAAGATGATGAGTGGATTACATTCTATCACAAGGGTAGAGCCTATGATATCAACGTCTATATACCAGATGATCTAGTTGATGCAGACTTTACAGACATACGAGCAGTAGCTTATGGTGTTACGTTTGATGGTGTTAGTCTTCACTGTGACATGGAGAATGAGCATGTGTTAAAGGATGTTATACCAAGCAAGAGAAGAATGGATCAGCAAGATATAATTAATAGAAACTAAAAGAGGAGAATAACTATGAGTGACATGGAGTTTACAGACCACCACAATGTACATCTAAACATAGATGAGGACGTGTACCTATCTATCTATCAGAACTCTGAGACTACACTAACAACTGTTGTACCTGTGTACTATGCAACAGAGATACCAATAGGTACACCATTGGAGTGCTATGAAGGAGAGGTGTTAAACGAAATGATCCTTTGTTGTTTGACTAAAGACTATAGCATATGGGAGAATCAATTAGTCTTTGAGTTTGATGATGAAGTAAGTAATGATAATGAAGTTAGTAACGTAGTAGTATTAGGAGAACACAGATGACTAGGAATAAATATGATGATGCTTATATCATAGGCTACCACAATGGATACCATGATGTAGGTTATAACAATACATATGATGTAGATAAACAACCACAACTACGTATCAAGTACTTACATGGGCATAAGGATGGGTGTCAACTGAAGAGAGATGAGGAGTTTACTGAGGACTTTGCACTAGAGGTAGCAGAGAATGAGATGGATATGTTGGAGAGAATAGAGAAACATGGGTGGACTGCATGACAGACTTAATCGTAATGATATGGATAGCCTTGATGGTAACGGTGTCAGCAGTAGGTATGTATAATGGTTACTCACTCATAGGTACACAGTTTGTATTAATGTTATTAGGAGTTGTATCCATAAGCATATCAGGAATAATGTACAGTTAAACAATGTTAAAGGGGGTCACACTATGGTTGTAACTTTAGAAACAGATCAGTCCCTCATTGAGGAACAACTTCAACTAGAGACTGACATGATGACAGGTGGTATACACCGTTTCAGAAAGATAAAAGATGTGGCAGTTGACAAGGGTAAGGAGTCACACACACCACATGGTAGAGCAATAGTATCTAGACTAGTACAAACTGTATCCAATGCAGTGATAGAGTTCATTAAGAATCCAACTAATACCTCACGAGATATTGCATGGAAAAATTTAAAGCAGATGGACACTGAACAAGTTGCATACCTTGCACTAGTCACACTAGTTGATAGCATTAGTAGAAAGAATACTCTACTGTATGTAGCTAGAACTATAGGCAGTAGCCTTGAGATACAAGACAGACTAGACAAGTGGATACACAGTGAAGGAGATGTAGCTAACAACACCATCAAGCTTGCGATGAAGAAAGCATACGGAGCTAGACGGTTTGGTCTGACTAACAAGATGAACAAGGACGGATACAAGGCTACTGAATGGCTGAAGTCTGAACGTGTACATGTTGGGTTCAAGTTAGTTGACTTGATCATACAGAGTACAGGTGTCATCAAGTTAGATACACAACAGACTGAACGTAAGAGAAGAGCAACGTATGTTGTACCAACTGAAGATACTCTTGAATGGATAGATGCATTCAATGAATACATGGAAGGCTCAAGACCTAGATACTTACCATGTGTTATACCACCTAAAGATTGGACAGCAGTTAAGGGTGGTGGCTATCATGGTCACGACATAGATGAACTACCTATAGTTAGGAGAAAGTAATGAGCTTAAAGACACACTTAAGTAGACTAGAACAACAAGACTTAACTGATGAGTACGCATGTCTCAATGCTCTACAACATACAGAGTGGAGGATCAATAAGAATGTACTCAATGTTATACGTAACATGTGGAACAATGGACAAGAGGTGGGCAATCTACCTGCTAGAGAAGACTTACCTCTACCTACCTACAACTTTGGTAAAGAACCTAGTGAGATGAACGATGAAGAGAGAGTTAGATTTAGAATCTGGTCACGTAAACGAGGAGAGATTTACTCACATAATAATCGTAGTGTTAGTAAACGTATACAAGTTGAACGTACTCTCCAAGTAGCTGAACAGTTTGTTAAGTACGATAGGTTCTACTACGTATGGCAGAATGATTTCAGGTCACGTAAGTATGCAAGCAGTACGTTCCTCACACCACAGTCAGCTGATTGGAGCAAGAGCCTACTAGAATTTGGTGAATCTCTACCTATAAACAATTGGGATGATGCAAGGTGGTTGTGTATACATGGTGCAAACCTGTATGGTAACGACAAGATAACCTTAGACAGACGTGAGTCATGGGCATGGGACTTTGTTGATGAAGCACATAGAATTGCAGACAACCCACATGATAATCAATTGTGGTTGGAAGCAGACAAACCATTTCAATTCCTAGCTTGGTGCTATGAGATGTCAGCCCTAACTAAACAGGGTTGGGGTTACCACACTAGGCTACCTGTCTCAGCTGATGGTAGTTGTAATGGATTGCAGCATCTGTCAGCCATACTAAGAGATGAGCTAGGTGGGTTAGCTACCAACCTCATACCATCTGAGTTACCTCAAGACATATACACACAGGTTGCTGAACAAGCTACCCAACGTATAAGAGAAGAGGACACTGAACTAGGTAGGTTATGTTTAGAGTTTGGTATAGATAGGAAGTTAGCTAAACGTCCTGTCATGATAGTCCCTTACTCTGGTACTAAACATGCATGTCGTTCATACATAGAGGAAGCCATCAAGGAGAAGATCAAGTCAGGTACACCTAATGTATTTGGAGATGATATGTTTGCTGTCACTCACTACCTAGCAGGACACATATGGGACAGCATCAGTGGTGTGATTGTATCAGCACGTAAGGTGATGGACTATGTCAAGAGTGTAGGTGATGTGTACTCTAGCATGGGTAAGCACATGGAATGGATAACACCTACAGGTTGGATAGTCATGCAACAGTACAGTGAGGTACAACAGAAGAGGATTAAGACACACATCAACGGAGAGGTAGTATCACTATCCTTTCCTAAAGATAAGAAAGACACAGTTAACAAGCAGAGGACAGGGTTAGGTAGTAGTCCTAACTTCATCCACAGTTTAGATGCTTCTGCTTTGACACGTACTATTAACAAAGCTACTAAGGTAGGGATGCAAGACTTTGCTATGGTTCATGACAGCTACGGTACACACAGTAGCAACATGCCAACGTTGTCTAACATCTTACGTGAAGAGTTTGTTAGTATGTATGAAGAGCATGATGTTCTTAATGAGCTAAGAGATCATGCAATCAAGACACTAGGTACTGAGGATGTTCCTCTCCCACCAAGTATGGGCAACCTAGATATCCGTAACGTACTGAAGTCAGACTATTTCTTTGCTTGATTTCTAAAGTTACAACCTAGCCAGTAGGCAAAACACGTAGCAATAAGGAGAATTATATGCTAGTAATAAAAGGAAAATCCCTGTGGTCTAAGGTCTTTGATCCAGACACAAGGTTCGTTGAAGAGGGTGAGTATTCTACACAGGTAGTAGTACCTGAAGCAGAAGCTGCCCAAGTTTGTGAGCAACTTGAAGCACTCATTGATGAGGAGTTCAACAAGATTGTCAAGGACAAGCCAGCACTCAAGGCTACCCTGTCCAAACGTCCAGTGACTGAGCCAGACATTGATCAAGATGGTAATGCAACAGGTAATGTTGTGTTCAAGTCTAAGCTTAAAGCTAAGATCAGGTCTAAGACAGGAGCTACATACAATCAGAAGGTCAATGTTGTGGATGCTAAACGTAATCCAATGACAGGAGATCAGTTGATTGGCAATGGTTCAGTTGTTAAGATAGCAGTTGAGCCTGTCACCTACTACATGGCAAGCAGTAAGCAGGTAGGTGTGTCACTAAGACTGAAAGCAATGCAGGTCATTGACTTGATTGAGCATGGTGTACCATCAACTGACTCTCTGTTTGAGGAGGAAGATGGGTTCGTTGCTAAAGCTATAGCAAAGGACACACCTACTACAGACTTTGACGATGTAGATACTGAAGGTAAAGCTAGTGACGAAGGGGACTTTTGAAGAACAGGTTATCTCAGACCTAGTAGTACGATTAGTTCCACATGAGTATGAGCCATTAAAATTATCATACTATGTGGAACGTAACTACATCCCTGACTTAAGAGTAGGCACAATGATAGTAGAACTTAAAGGATACTTTAGACAAGACAGCCAACGTAAGATGAAGGCAGTCAAGGCACAGCATCCTGAACTTGATATACGTTTTGTATTTCAGAAAGCAAGTTCTACTATTCAAGGTGCTAAGAAAAGGAAGGATGGTTCTAAGATGACCTGTCAACAATGGGCAGACCGTAATGGTTTTATATGGGCAGAGCAAACAATACCAGAGGAGTGGTTAAAATGAGTGTGATTGACGTAACAGAACTGATTGAATCAACGATAGATTTACAAGCAGAGTTCACAGATAATGGACTAAGTGTGTCAGTCTATGTAGATGATGTTGAAGTTAAACACGAAGCTAACTATGAGGACATGGCTTTAGATATGGTAGGTGATCCTTCTAAGTACGATGACGAATCATTGGAAAAAATTATTGAAGGACTTGAACACATGGCTAAGTATTTAAAGGAGAGCATGGGAGATGCATGATGACAGTGAGTTTATAAGACACGAAGAGTGTCCTCACTGTGGCAGTAGTGATGCCAATGCTTTGTATAGTACAGGCAAACACTACTGCTTCTCTTGTCAGGTAGTAACTTACCCAGATAACAATGAAGAAGGAGTGATAGCAGTGACTACACAGAAAGCAAACGTTGCCTTCCTACCCATTGAGGTAGTGGCATTAAACAAAAGAAAGATAACTGAGAAGACAGCCAAGCACTGGCAGTATGGACTCTCCACTTACAACGGAAGTAAGGTACAAGTAGCTAACTACTATGACAAGCAAGGCACACTACAAGCACAGAAGATTAGGTTTCCTAACAAAGACTTCCTTGCTATAGGTGACATGAAGAAGGTAGGTCTATATGGTGAGCACCTCTGTCGTGATGGTGGTAAGATGATTACCATTGTTGAAGGAGAGTTAGATGCTCTATCACTTAGTCAAGCCTTTGATAACAAGTGGTCAGTTGTCAGCATACCATCTGGTATAGACTCAGCTAAAAAATCTATAGCTAAATCATTGGAGTGGTTGTGTTTGTATGATACCATTGTTATTATGTTTGACAATGATGAGGTAGGTAAGAAAGCTGCAATAGAAGTAGCTAGTATTCTACCACCAAGTAAGGCTAAGATAGCCAAGCTCCCACTTAAAGATGCTAGTGATATGGTACAGGCAGGAAGAACTGCTGAACTTATTGATGCAGTATGGGGAGCAAAGACATACAGACCAGACGGTATCGTAGCAGGTACTGATGTATGGGAGATAGTAAGTACCACTGATGATAAGCAATCTATATCTTATCCTTACACTGGTATACAAGAGAAGACAGGTGGCTGTCGCAAGGGTGAGATAGTGACAGTCACTGCAGGTAGTGGCATAGGTAAGTCACAACTAGCTAGAGAGTTTGCTCATAGCTTCATCATGCAAGGACAAGTCATAGGTTACATAGCCTTAGAAGAGAATGTTAAACGTACGTCATTAGGTCTAATGTCTATTGAGTTAAACAAACCATTACACATACAGTCAGATGATGTACCAATGGAGGAGTTAAGACATGCATTCATTAATACGGTTGGTTCAGGTAGGGTTTTTATGTATGATCATTGGGGGTCTACTGACTCTGACAATCTCCTATCTAAGATTAGATATCTCGTCAGAGGTTGTGGATGTGATTACATTATCCTTGATCACATTAGTATTGTTGTCTCTGGCTTAGAGGGTGGAGATGAAAGACGTATGATAGACAACACGATGACTGCCTTACGTTCCCTAGTAGAAGAACTCAACTGTGGTTTGATACTAGTGTCACACCTTAAGAGACCATCAGGTGACAAGGGACATGAGGATGGAGCACAGACTTCTCTTGCTCAACTAAGAGGGAGTGCTGCAATAGGTCAGCTATCAGACATGGTGATAGGATTAGAACGTAACCAACAAGACAAAGACAAACCTAACGTCAGTCAAGTTAGAGTACTGAAGAACAGGTGGTCAGGTGAGACAGGACTTTGTTGCTCACTACTATATGATACAACAACAGGCAGAATGAATGAGGTACATTTCCCTGATGAAGAAGAAGATGAAGTAGAATTTTAATTAGTGCAGAGACACGGAGAAAGAAATGGAATTAATATTTGATATAGAAGCAGACAACTTACTTGATGATGCTACCACTGTGCATTGTATAGTATGCAGAGATATAACATGGGACACAGAAAAGGTATACACCTTTGAACCAGACCAGATAAAGGAAGGGCTTGTGTTCCTATCTAAAGCAGACACACTTATTGGTCATAACATTATTGACTACGACTTGCGACTGCTTAAGAAGTTATATGGATTCACATATGAAGGTAACGTTATAGATACATTAGTATGTTCAAGAACTATATGGTGTGATGTAAGAGAGATAGACATTAAGCTACTTAGAAACAATAACTTTCCTCAGAAACTTATGGGCAGTCATAGCCTTAAGGCATGGGGATATAGACTAGGAGAATTAAAAGGTGAGTTCAATACTGGTAGTGAAAGCTTTGCAGTCTTTACCCAAGACATGTTACAGTACTGTGTACAAGACACACAAGTTACAGCCAAACTGTATCGTAAGATTGTGGAGAAAAATTTTAGTAAAGAAGCACTAGAGTTAGAGACTAAGATACACACTCTACTACTAGATCAACAGGAGTATGGCTTTCCTTTTGATGTGGATACTGCTAAAGAACTATGGTTCAAGTTAGCATCACGTAAGTCAGAGCTTGAAGATAAACTAGTTGCTACCTTTGAGCCTACGATAGTAGAGTTAAAGACTAAGACTAAGACCATACCATTCAACCCAGCTTCACGTATGCAGATAGCAGACAGACTAATGAAGAGAGGTTGGATACCTGAAGCCTTCACTGATAATGGTGAACCTAAAGTAGACGAGACTATCTTAGCAGGGATTGATATACCAGAAGCACAGATGTTAAACGAGTACCTCCTACTTAACAAGAGGATAGGTCAGTTAGCTACAGGTAATCAGGCTTGGTTAAAGCTAGAAAAGAATGGACGAATGCATGGACGTGTTAATCATATGGGTGCTGTTACTTCTCGTTGTACTCATTCCAACCCAAACGTTGCTCAAGTACCTAGTGTTGGTGCACCCTACGGTAAAGAATGTAGGGCATTGTTCCATGCTCCTAGTGGCTATAGTCTTCTTGGTGCTGATGCCAGTGGTCTTGAGCTACGGTGTCTTGCTCACTACATGGCTGCTTATGATGATGGCTCATATGCTAACACCGTAGTCAACGGTGACATACATACCATCAACCAAGAAGCAGCAGGTCTACCTACTAGAAACAATGCCAAGACTTTTATCTATGGATTCCTATATGGATCAGGTGATGAGAAGACAGGTAAGATAATAGGTAAGGGTGCTAAAGAAGGTAAGGCAATCAAGAAGAAGTTCCTTGCTAAACTACCTGCACTTAAGAAACTTAAGACTGCTGTGTCTAAGGTAGCAGACGAGAGAGGTTGGGTTAAAGGTTTAGATGGACGTGTCATACCAGTTAGGCATAGTCATGCTTCACTCAACACTCTGTTACAATCAGCAGGTGCATTGGTGTGCAAGACTTGGTATGTATTTATAGCAGATGCTATTAAAGAACAAGGACTTGATGCAAAGATAGTAGCATTCATTCACGATGAGGTACAACTAGTAGTTAAGGAAGGACAGGAAGATGATACAGGGAGACTTATTCAGTCATGCATGTATAGAGTTGAAAAGCACTTCAACTTCAGATGCAAACTCGACAGTGATTACAAGTATGGACGAAACTGGGCAGACACACATTGAAGCAGTAACCTGTAATGTGTGTAATATCATGCAACCTATAGCTAAGTTTACTGTACTAACTTCAGGTGAGATAAAAAGAAAGTGTAGGTCTTGTAGATCAGGTCAAGAAAAAGTGGTACAAAGATTAAGGAAAGAGAACCCTTATCCACCTGATGATTACTGCTGTTCTATATGTGAAAGAGATATGAATGAGATAGGTAAGTATGGTCAACCTAGACTACAACGTTGGGTACTAGACCATTGCCATGTTACTAATACATTCAGAGGTTGGTTGTGTGGTAACTGTAACACAGGACTAGGTGGCTTTAAAGATGATTCAGTTAAAGTACTAAGAGCATACAACTATTTGAAAGGACATACACCATGAGATGCTGGCACTGTAACACAGAAGTAATATGGGGTGGTGACCATGATGATGATGACGGAGAGTTTGATTACATAGTATCTAACTTCTCATGTCCTAACTGTCCCACACATATAGATACATACTTAAACGTAGGAGAACATAATGAAACGACTACTGATTGATGGAGACATCATAGCATACAAAGCTGCAACTAGTGCAGAGACACCTGTTAATTGGGGTGATGGACTATGGACTTTACATTGTTATGAAGATGATGTTAGAGTTAGGATTGATGATCAGATTGCTAAGTTAATGGAAGCACCAGTTGAAGATCATATCGTAGGTCTGACTGATACAACTAATTATCGTAAGACAATAGCACCCTACTACAAACTCAACCGTAAGAAGATACGTAAGCCTATGCTACTTGGTTGGGCTAGAGACTACATGGTTGAAAATTATAATACTGCAATATGGAAAGGACTAGAAGCTGATGACATACTTGGTATACTTGGTAGCCAAAGTAACGACAATATTATATGGTCTACAGATAAAGACCTACTCACTATACCTGCACTGCATTGGATTGATGGAGCAGTTGTTGAAATTTCTAAAGAGACAGCAGATTATAACTTCTTTTATCAAACCCTTGTTGGTGATACTACTGACAACTACAAAGGTTGTCCTCAAGTGGGTGCTGTCAAAGCTCAGAAAATTCTTGAGGAAGGTTGTACGTGGGAGAATGTTAGAGATGCGTTCCAAAGTAAGGGGCTATCAGAAGAGGAAGCCTTAGTGAATGCAAGACTAGCACGGATACTACGTGATGGTGAATACAATAAAGAAACAGGTGAAGTAAAACTATGGACACCCAACTAAGACACATGGAGTACATGAAGATGAAAGCAATAGAAGAAGATATGGTTAACAATCCACCTCATTATAATACAGGTAAGATAGAAACTATTGACTACATAGTAGATGCACTAGGTGATTGGGAAGCAGTAAGTTATTGTCAAGGTAATGTTATTAAGTATACAGGAGCTAGGTTATTTGCTAAAGGTAATCCTATACAAGATGCAGAGAAAGCACTGTGGTATCTTACTAAGATGATAGAGTTAATGAAGAAAACGAAAGGAAAAAACTGGTAATGGAATTTGAAAAGTATCAACGACTAGCACAGGGAACAGCTATCTTCCCAAAGCATCAAGCATTAGAGTACTTAGCTCTAGGTTTAACTAGTGAATCAGGTGAGGTAGCAGGTAAGGTAAAGAAACTTATACGTGACGGAGAAGATAAAGAAGGTTTCTTAATGAAGAAGGATGAGATTGCATTTGAGATAGGTGACGTGCTATGGTACTGTGCTATGATGGCTACTGAAGTAGGTTATACTTTAGAAGAAATAGCTGAGATGAATCTAAAAAAACTAGCTGACCGTAAGGAACGTGGAACATTAAGTGGAAGTGGGGACGAAAGATGATAAGTAATTATTTACCAACAGATTATCAAACCTTCATAGCCACTAGTAGATATGCTAGATGGTTAGAAGATGAGAACAGAAGAGAGACATGGGGAGAAACAGTAGGTAGATACTTTTCTTTCCTCCAGAAAACAATACAACTAGAAGATAAGTCTTGGAAAGAACTAGAAGAAGCAGTCTTAAACTTAGATGTCATGCCTAGTATGAGAGCCTTGATGACTGCAGGACAAGCTGCTGAGAGAGACAACACTTGTATTTATAATTGCTCCTACCTACCAGTGGATCACATTCGTGCCTTTGATGAAGCTATGTTTATACTACTATGTGGTACAGGTGTAGGCTTTAGTGTAGAGAGACAGTCAATCTCCAAGCTACCAGAGATACCTAAATTTATACATAAGAGTAATGATGTTGTATATGTAGAAGATAGTAAAGAAGGTTGGGCTAAAGCTTTACATAAATTAATATCACACTTGTACACAGGTGACATACCTAAGTGGGATACATCTGGTGTACGTCCTGCAGGTGCAAGACTCAAGACCTTTGGTGGTAGAGCATCAGGTGCTGCACCATTAGAAGACTTGTTTAGATTTGTGGTAGAAAAATTTAAGGAAGCTACAGGTCGTAAGCTTAACTCTCTTGAGTGTCATGATATCATGTGTAAGATTGGTGAGGTTGTAGTTGTAGGTGGAGTAAGACGTTCAGCTATGATCAGCTTGTCTAACTTAAGTGATGGACGTATGGCTAAAGCAAAGTCAGGTAACTGGTGGGAGTATGAAGGACAGAGAGCATTAGCTAATAACTCTGTAGCTTATACAGACAAGCCTAACATGGAAGGGTTCATGAGAGAATGGTTATCTCTAGTAGAATCTAAGTCAGGTGAAAGAGGTATCTTCTCTAGGGTTGCAGCAGACAACCACGTTAAGATGAATGGACGTAGAGAGACAGGTCATGAGTGGGGTACTAACCCATGTTCAGAGATAATCTTAAGACCATACCAGTTCTGTAACCTTACTGAAGTTGTAGTACGTGAGTCTGATACTAAAGAAACTCTTAAGAATAAAGTTAGACTAGCTACTATCTTAGGTACTATACAATCTACCTTTACTAAGATGCCATACTTACGTAAGATATGGGAGACTAATACAAAAGAAGAAAGACTACTAGGTGTATCCTTAACAGGTATCATGGACAACAGAGTAATGTCCCACACTTTAGATAGTAAGAAATGGTTAAAGGAAATGAAACAAGTAGCTATAGATACTAATGAAAAGTATGCTAAGTTCTTTGACATACCTATATCAACTGCTATCACATGTGTCAAACCTTCTGGTACTGTTAGTCAATTAGTTGACAGTGCTTCTGGTATACATGCTAGACACAGTGACTACTACATCAGGACTGTACGTGGAGATAACAAAGACCCACTAACACAGTTCTTAAAGGATAGTGGTATCCCTTCTGAACCATGTGTGATGAAGCCAGACTCTACTACAGTGTTTAGCTTTCCTACTAAGTCACCTACTGGTTCTGTTACACGTAATGTTATGACTGCATTAGATCAGTTAGAGTTGTGGAAACACTATGCTTTAAACTGGTGTGAACATAAACCTTCTGTTACTATTACTGTTAGAGATGCAGAGTGGATGGCAGTAGGAGCATGGGTATATGATAACTTTAATATATGTTCTGGTATTTCTTTCTTACCTCACAGTGATCATACATACAACCAAGCTCCTTATCAAGATATAACTAAGGAAGAGTATAATGCATTCAAGGAACAGATGCCTACTACAATTAATTGGAAGGCTTTATCTGATTATGAAAAGGAAGATACGACTACAAGTAGCCAAACTTTAGCATGTTCTGCTGATGGCTGTGAGATAGTAGATATCTAAAGTTACAACATTAGCGAAAGTTTGCGTACATGAAACTACTAGGCAATGATTTTAACATCACAGATGGATTACTTAACCATCTAACTATGTTATTCCCTAACAAACTTCCGTTTGAACAAGTTACCCCTGAAGAACTAGCATTTCTTAGGGGGCAACAGTCTATCATTCAGAAGCTTGTTGAATTACAAAACCAAGATTACAACACGGAGGATTAAAAATGGGTGGATTATTTGGAGGTGGCAGAAGTCCTGCACCTTTACCAACACCAGCTAGACCAGTAACAGCTGTGTCTAAAACACCTGACATAGAACTGGATGATACAGATTTAGAGTCAGAAAGTCTTAATAAAAAGAAGACAGGTAAAAAAGGATTAAGAACAGACATTGCAATGGATAGTTCTACACAAGTAGGTAGTACTGGACAAGGGTTGCAGATACCAAAAGGATAATGATATGGGTGCACCAGCAAAACCAATTAAGAAGATTGTTAAAAAAGTAACTAAACCAGTTAAGAAGATTGTTAAAGCAGTCAAGAAACCAGTTAAGAAGGTTGTTAAGTTTGTAGATAAAAAAGTAGTTGAGCCTTTGGAAAAACCAGTTAAGAAACTAGTTAAAGAAATAAAAGACTTACCTAAAGATATAGTTAAGGTAGTTAAAAAACCTATTACAAAATCTAAACCAACACCAACACCAACACCTGCACCTAAACCTACACCATCAACTGCTGCTGATAAAGAACAATCAGAGGAAGTAGCTACTGTTGTAGAGGGTGATGCAAAGAAACAAAGAACTGTAAAAAAAGGTAAGAAAGCTTTAAGGACTGACCTTAAAATAAAACCTACAGCAGAGACAGCTAGTTCTGGTTCTGGTTTAAACATACCTAAAGGATAATGATATGGGTGCTTTAACATACAATACAGGGTTTGTCAAAAAACTGACAGGTAGAGATGCCAATATGCCAGCTGAAGTAGAACCAGATAAAGATAAAGATGAGATAGAACCTATTACTACAGTATCTGATGATAAAAAGAAAAAGAAAAAAGCTTTTGTTCCTCAGTTATTTATACCTGATTCAGCTTTAAAAGAGGATTAATATTATGGAAGAAGAAGTAGGTACTGTCGCTAAACGGTACAGTCAACTTGAAGGAGAACGAGATACGTTCCTTGAGAGAGGTCGTGAAGCAGCTAAGTTAACTATACCTACTCTTATGCCAGAGGAAGGACACAGTAGTTCATCTATCTATGCCACACCTTATCAAGGCATTGGAGCAAGAGGTGTTAACAATCTAGCTTCAAAATTATTGCTTGCTTTATTACCACCTAACAGTCCATTCTTTCGTTTAACGATTGATGACTTTGATTTACAAGAGATAGCTGGTGATAATCGAGGACAAGTAGAAGAAGGACTAGCACGTATTGAACGTGCAGCTATGTCAGAAATAGAAAGTAAAGCTATACGAGTACCAACGTTTGAAGCACTCAAACTTCTTATTGTTACAGGTAATGCACTAGTATATCTACCTAAAGAAGGTGGTATGAAAGTATTTAGACCTGACCGTTATGTTACTAAACGTGATACAATGGGTAACTTGCTTGAAGTTATAACAAAAGAAAGCTTAGATGCTTTAATGTTACCAGACTCAGTAAAAGAAGCTATAGTACCAACAGATTCACCACAGAAAAACTATGATTTATATACTTGTGTAAAGAAAAGTGATAAAGGTTTCACAGTTCATCAAGAAATAAAAGGTATGGAAGTACCTGAATCAAGAGGTGTATTTAAGAAGGATAACAATCCTTTTATTCCTTTAAGGTTCAGTCGTATTGACGGTGAAGATTATGGTAGAGGTTTTATAGAAGAATACTTAGGTGACTTGCGTAGTTTAGAAGCTTTAACTCAGGCTATCGTACAAGGAAGTGCAGCTTCTTCTAAGGTTTTATTTCTTGTTAGACCAAATGGTACAACTAAAGCAGTAAACTTAGCTAAAGCTCCTAATGGTGCTTTCATAAGTGGTGATTCTAATGATGTATCTACACTACAAGTACAGAAAGCTTCTGACTTTAGAGTATCTTTAGAAACTATGAGAATGATTAATGATCGTTTAGCTTCTGCGTTCCTACTTAATAGTAGTGTGCAGAGATCAGCTGAACGTGTCACTGCTGAAGAAGTAAGATTCATGGCACAAGAATTAGAGACTGCTCTAGGGGGTGTGTATTCTATATTGTCTCAGGAATTTCAGTTACCATTAATTAATATACTACTAGAATCCTTAGTTAAACAAGGTAAGATGCCACGTTTACCTAAAGAAAGTATAAGACCTACTGTAGTCACAGGTATTGAAGCACTAGGACGTGGACAAGATTTAAATAAACTAGCTACATTCTTACAGTATCTCCAACCTTTAGGGCAAGAGATCATAGCTAGTGAGTTAAACATATCTGACTACATAGATAGACTTGCTGCATCTCTAGGGATTGATACTTCTGGTCTTATTAAATCACCAGAGCAGAAGCAACAAGAACAGATGCAAGCTCAACAAATGCAACAACAACAAATGTTAGAACAAACAGCAGCAGGTATGGCACAAGGTGCTGCACCACAATTAGCTAAAGGTGCTGTTGAATCAGAAGGATAAATATGGCAGATCAAATAAATACTTTTCAAGAAGAAGAACCAGAGTCAACAGAGCATCAACAAGCTATGCTTGACAGAGAACGAGGAGCAGAGGTTGATGAATCTCGTCCAGAATGGTTACCTGAGAAATTTAAAAGTGTTGAAGACATGGCTAAAGCTTATGCATCTTTAGAAAGTAAGCTAGGTCAGGGTACTCAAGAAGAAGTTACAGAAGAAACTCCTACAGAAAATCCAACAGAGGTAGCTGAACTTTTAGATAGTAAAGGTTTAGACTTCTCAGAATTTCAACAAGAATATTATGACAATGGTACTCTATCAGATGATGCGTATGTAGCATTAGAAGAAGCAGGGTTTCCACCAAGCATGGTAGACTCATGGATAGCAGGACAAGATGCACTTGCTGCCCAACAGACAGGTGAAATGTACTCCCTTGTAGGGGGAGCAGAAGAATATGCAACTATGGTACAGTGGGCAAGGGATACCTTACCTCCTGAAGAAGTAGATGCTTACAATGCAACAATGAGTGGACAAAGTCCTAGTGTAATTAGGATGGCTGTTCAAGGACTCTTTGCTAGATATCGTTCTATGGCAGAACCCAACCTTATACAAGGTGGAACAAGTTCTGCATCCACAGGTGGGAAGTTTGAGAGCACTGCTCAGATGACTGCAGCAATGCGTGACCCTAGATATGCAAATGATCCTGCCTATAGACAGGCTGTAGCTACTAAGTTACAGAAGTCCAGCTTGTTTTAACATTGTTGTTATGGTTGGGGGATTGATTTCCCCCTTCCTTTTAAGTACATGATTAATTTGGTGTATTTAAAAGGAACTGATCATTCCTATAGACACTAAGCTAAAAGACAAACTATTACCCCTGACCCCTTGCGAGGGATACTCTTGGAGAAAGGTTGTAGAAATGCTGAGTGTAATTTAAACTCAACTTAAACTACTAAGAGGTAATAAAAAATGGCACAAGCTGCTTCAAACCCTGCTTACACCGTAAGTTTTCAGGGTCAAACCAATAAGTCAGGTGACGTTAGAGACCTGTTTCTCAAGCTATATGCTGGGGAAGTCCTAACTGCATTTGAAGAAAAGAAAGTCCTAATGGACAAAGTAAGAACTCGTACTATTAGTAAGGGTAAATCTGCGTCATTTCCTATGACAGGTAGAGCAACTGCTGAATACCTAACTCCTGGGAATGAGATTACAGGTGGCTCAATCAGAGCTAGTGAGAGAATTGTAACTATTGATGACTTGCTTATCTCTAGTCAATTCATTGCTAACATTGATGAAGCTATGAACCACTACGATGTACGTTCAATCTACTCTAAAGAAGCTGGTATAGCACTAGCTAACGAAGCTGATAGAAACGTAGCAAGAATGTTAACTAAAGCTGCACTATCTACTAATGCTACTAGAGCAGCTGGACTTGTTCAGGGATACAAAGACTTCTCTGAAGAAGATTTTACAGCTAACGTAGTCATAGGCTCATCATCTGCTCATGCTCTTGATCCAGCTAAGATTGCAAAAGCTATCTTTGATGCAAAGAAAGAGTTTGACATTAAGAATGTTGATCACTCTTCAGCTGTAGTAGCACTTCCACCTGCACAATATTATGCATTACTGGATGTTACAGATGGTACTAAGTTAACTTACATGAATAGAGACTTTGGTGGAAATGGTTCTATTGCTTCTGCAACAGTTCCAATGATTGCAGGAATGCCTGTCATCATGTCTAACCATGCTGATGTTAATAACTTATATGTAAACTTTACTACATCAGATGCTAACGAAGGTAAGACTAATGATAATGCTCCTCTAGCTAATACAGCTGGTTCAGGAAGAACTACTCATTATGACATACCAGTAGCTGCTGTAGACGGTGCTGACATGGTTGCTCTTGCTAAACAGTTTAGAGGTTTTATCTTTACACCAGAAGCTGTAGCAACAGTTAAGTTGCTTGACTTAGGTATGGAATCTGAGTATCAAATCAACAGACAAGGTACACTGATGGTAGCTAAGTATGCAATGGGACACAACGTATTACGTCCTGCTGGTTGTATTGCTATAACTGCAGTTGCTTAATCATTAACTTTAACAGGGGGTGTAGACGTGCACCTCCTTTTTATTGGAGTACTAAATGCCAAACAATGATTTAACTACTTATACTACAGCACAGCTTAAGAGTATGTTAGCTAAAATGCAAAAAGAAAAAGAAGAGAATAAAACAGGTTCAACCTTAACTACTGATCAAATTAAAAGTGCACAGAATAAAATAAATCAAGGTAACGGAAGATTTCCTAGTAAATTAGATAAATATAAGAAGAAAAACTAAATGAGTATTACACATGCAGGAGAAACCTTTCAAGGTTTAAGAATACCTAAGAGTTCTCCCAAAGGGACTAAGTCACATGCTGTATTAATAGGCACTAAAGATAAACCAAAGGTAATTAGGTTTGGTGAAAAAGGTGCAGAGACTAATAAGAATGCAGCACAACGTAAATCTTTCAAAGCTAGACATGCTAAGAATATAGCAAAGGGTGAAACATCTGCAGCTTATTGGGCTAATAAGGTTAAGTGGAAAGCATAGGAGAATGCAATGGCAGGAACAACACAATTAGATGCAGTCAATACGATGTTATCTGCTATTGGAGAAGCACCAGTAAGTAGTTTATCGTCTGGACTAATAGAAGCAGAAGTAGCTGAAACAATATTAAACACAGTAGACCGTGAAGTACAATCTATGGGTTGGCACTTCAACACAGAATTAAATAAACTTTTTGCACAAACAACAGATGGTGAGATTGTAATACCAGCTGATGTATTGAGAGCAGATGCTACACTAGGAGCAGAAAGCCCCAACCTAGTACAACGTGGTTTAAAGATGTATGATAGAAAGAACCACACCTTTAATATAGGGGCTGCAGCTTCACTAGATATAGTAGTACAATTAACATTCGATGACTTACCTGAAGTATGTAAAAGATATATTACATTAAGAGCTACTCGTATCTTCCAAGACCGTGTAGTAGGATCAAATACATTACATGAATTTCAACGTAGAGATGAAGAGTATGCATTAATAGAACTTAAAGAGTTTGATCTTGTTACTGATGATAATAATATCTTTGATAACTATGACACATTTTCTATCATCGACAGACAGGGACGGAGAACACTTTAATGGCACTCATCAGTCAATCTATTCCAAATCTTATTAATGGGGTATCACAGCAACCACCTTCTTTAAGACTTGCTACACAAGCTGAAGTACAAGAGAATGGTTTATCTAATGTTGTAACAGGATTATCTAAACGTCCTAGTTCAGATCATGTTGCTAACTTAGGTACTATATCTAACTTAGATAAAGCTTTTATACATACTATACGTAGAGATGAGAATGAGTTTTATTCTATGGTAGTAGATACTGCAGGTACTATAAAAGTATTTGATAAAGATGGTACATCTAAAACTGTAACAAACAATGCTACCTCATATTTAAATGGATTGTCTGATCCTAGTAAAGAATTAGCTGCTGTATCTATAGCAGACTCTACATTCATTATAAATAAAAACACAGTGGTAGCCAAAGCTACTACTACATCCTCAAGTCGTAATCCAGAAGCTCTTGTATATGTTAAACAAGCTGATTACTCCTCAACATATCGTGTAGTATTAACCAAAGGTAGTAGTACTAGTACTGTAGAATTTGCTACAAAGTCTTCTACTCAAGACACTACAGCAGAGACACAGAACGCAGAACGAGGAGCAGCTACTGATTTAATTGCTACAAATCTAGCTACATTTTCAGGAACTGCTGTAAGTACAACTTTATACCAGAACATTGTTAATGGTGCAGCAGTCACAGGTTTAACAGTAACACGTTATGGATCAGTACTACATATTCAATCAACAAATGCTACTGACTTCCAAGTAGAAGTTGGAGATTCAGCTGGTGGTGATCACTTACTAGTATTTAAAGATGAGACAGCTGACTTTAAAAAGCTTCCAATAGAAGCACCAGTTAACTTTAGTATTAAAGTATCAGGTGATAATCAAAAAGCACAAGATGATTACTATGTTAAATTTACAGATGAAGAAGTATGGAAAGAAAGTATTGAACCATCTGTCTTAACACAATTAAATGCTGCAACAATGCCACACAAGTTAACAAAGTTAGCTAATGGTAACTTTCAGTTTGACCCTGTTACTTATGAAGATAGAAAAGTAGGAGATGATACTACAAACTCCTTCCCTTCCTTTATAGGTTTTACATTAACAGATATATTCTTTCATCGTAACAGACTAGGTTTACTAGCTGATGAAAATGTTATCTTCTCCAGAGCAGGAGAGTTCCTATCCTTTGACTTCTTCCGTAAATCAGTACTTACTATAGTAGATAGTGACCCTATTGACGTAGCTGTATCTGCTAATAAGGTTAGTATACTTAAACATGCTGTGCCTTTTAATGATAGTCTATTACTTTTCTCAGACTTAACTCAGTTTAAAGTTACAGCAGACCCAGTACTAACTCCTGAAACAATTAACATATCTAATACTACAGAATTTGAAGCTAGTCTAAGAGCTAAACCAGCACAAGTAGGTAAGTTTGTATACTTTGGTGCTAAAAGAGGAGCTTGGTCTGGTGTATGGGAATACTTTGTAGACACTGACACTGATACTAACGATGCTACAGAGATTACAGCACACGTTCCAGAGTATTTAAAAGGTGAGATTAGAAATATTCAAGCATCGTCTAACGAAGATATGCTTCTTGTACAAACTGTTGATGAACCTACAGTTATTTATGCATACAGATACTATTGGCAAGGTAGAGAAAAACTACAAGCTTCTTGGTCTAAGTGGATATTTAGTGGTGATGTAATAGGTATGTCTTTTAACCGTGCTGATATAACAATCTTAATTAAAAGAGGTAATGATTTATATTTAGAACGTATCAATCTTTCTGTAGATGATGCTACTACTTATACTACTAATAATTTCTCTATTCATTTAGATAGAAGAGTATTGTTAAAGACAGGTGGAACTACTACTGTTCCTTATACAGATGCTGCAACTATTTACGTAGATCAAACAGGTCAATCAATCCCTGTTTCTTCTGTAGCTGCTAAGTTATCTGCAGGACAAATAGTATATACAGGAATCCCTTTTACATTTAAGTATACTTTCTCTGAACCAGTTGTAAAGTCAGGAGAAAAAGCTATAACTACAGGACAGTTACATATAAGAAACTATGCAGTAGTTTATAATAAGACAGGCTTCTTTGAAGTAGTTGTCACACCTCTAAAACGTACTCCATATACTAGAAGTTTTACTGGACGTATAGTAGGTGCTTCTACAAACATATTAAACCAAGCTGGTATTGACTCAGGCATCTATCGTTTTGGAGTACTAGGTCATGCTAGTGATACAACAGTAACACTACAAAGTTCCAATTACTTTCCTTGTATATTTCAGTCAGCTGAATGGGAAGGTTTCTTTGTACTACGTTCTAGGAGACTCTAATGAATGTCCATGTGAGACAAAGCACTCAAGAAGATATTGATTATCTATGTAATAATCTTAGACCTGAAGATAGGGAAGAGGTGATAGCATCACATGGTAGTACAAAGGAAGCTTTACAATTAGGCTTTGATATATCAGAAGAATGTGTAACATTTATAGTGACAGAAACAAATGAAATAGCAGGTATATATGGAGTAGCTAAACAGTGTGATACTGTTGGAAATATATGGTTACTTTCTACACCTGCTATTAAAAAAGTATCTTTACCTTTTCTGAAACAGTCAAAAAAAGTAACAAAAGAATTAAACAAAAAGTATAAAATATTAACTAATGCAGTAGATGCAGAATATACCACATCAATTAGGTGGTTAAAGTTTTTAGGTTTTACTTTTATTAAAAAACATGACCAGTGGGGTGTAGGTAATAAACCCTTCTTAGAATTTGTGAGGATATAGTAAATGAATCCAATGATGATTTATCAAGGTGTACAAGCTGTTGCAGCTTTTGCAGAGAAAAAGAAACAAGCTGCTGAAAAACAAGCAAGGTATGAAGCAAACAGAATAGCTGCTGTAGGTGCACGTGACTTAAAGATTAGTGCTCTTACTCAACGTGCTGTACAAGAGTCAGAAGTAGTAGCAGATGATAAGATGGCTCTAGCTATCAAAGCTTTAGAGACTAGAGAAAGTCAAGTAGTAGCAGCAGGTGAAGCAGGTATATCAGGTAAAGGTGTACAACAACAGATAGACCTAACTGAAGCTAAAAAACTTAGAGGTATGCAAAAGTATAATAAGAAAATTGATAACCTTCTTACACAAGTAGAACTAGAAGGAGCAGGTTTTGCTGCAGAAGCACTTAACCGTATAAATAGTTTACAACAAGGACAACAACCTAGTTTAGCAGGAGCAGTCTTAGATTTTGCTGGACAAGCTATGGCTAGTGATATTAAATATGGAGATGGTAAAATGTTTGGAGTAAACCTAACAGGTAATAAAGATGTTGCAAACTTAACATCTGGTGGATTTACTAAATCTACTTTTCAACCAATGAATACTTCTTTTAGTCTTTCTACAACGTGATAAGGAAATAATAATGGCACAAAAAAGAACTCAAGTTGCTAGGTTAAATGTAGATAATATTTCAACTGGAGGTGTGGCTAGTCCTGTTGAGACTTATGTACGTCCTATAGAAACCCAATCAACTCCTTCAGCCTTATCTCAATTTGTAACAGCACTAGCTCCAGCAATAGAAGCTAAAGCAAATAAAGAATTAGAGGTTAAACTTAAACGTGAAAGAGAAATAGAAAACTTTAATTATAAAAAGAAAATGCAACACATTAGTAATCAAGCATTTATATCACGTTCTAATCAAATATCTGATTACAATAATAATCAAGAACTTTACCATCAGACAGATCAAGCTGCTATATTAAGCAAATATCAAAAGCATACATTTGACAACGTAGAACAAATGAGAGCAGAAGGTGCAGACGAGTTACAAATTGAAAACTATAAACTGCAGATGGAAACTCATAACATAGAGTTAATAGCAAAGATTAACGAAGGTAAAAAAGGATATGTTAAAGGTGAAGAAAATAAAAGTATTGTAAACACTGCAATAGCTTTTACACAGACTAATAAAGAAATAACAGACGAGAACATAAAACTTTTTAAAGAAATATGGGATGGTAATGCAGAAGCTCATGTAATTTATGATGCTAAAACAAAAAGAAATAAACCAGATCATAAGAGAATGAATGATCTTGCTATAAAATTAGCTACTGATCTTGCTAAAAGTGATCCTAATAATATAGTTTTAGCTTATTTAGAAAAAGAAGGTGTTTTAAATACTAAAGAAAATATAGCTATACGTAGCACACTAAGAGCAGCAAGAGATAAAAGTATACTTAAAGTTAATACTGCTCAAGTTAAAGTAGTTGGTATTCAAAAAAGAATAAACGAAGCTATGACTAGTAAACAAAAACTTGTTAAGACTTTTAAAAAAGCTGATGGAAGTATAGGAACTTTTACTGACTATGAACTTGAAGCACAAATGTTTAAGAATGAAGAGTTTATGACAGGTACTCTTATAGATGATAATAAACTTTCTTTGTATAGAAAGATAATGTTTCTTCCTCCTAAAGTAAAAGATCAAGTTTTAAATGGTTTAACTTATTTAAATACAGGTGATATTAGTACTTCAGAAAGTAATGCAGCTATTGAATCATCTTACTTAACTTACATAGCTTTAAGAAACTCAGGTAATGATATGAGTTTTTTAAGTGAAGAAGAACAATATAAGTTTGAAGCTATGGAATACCATATAGACAAAGCAGGAACTTCTGGAGAGAGGACTACAACACAACCTTTAACAGAAGAAGAAGATACTGTAGGTGGTGATGCACGTGTTATAACAAGTAAAAATTATAACCAAGCTGCTTTTAATGTACAACAAATGAAGTTTGATGTTATAAAAAGACCTACTACTTTGTTGACAAACATTGATAATGAATTATCTGGAGTAATATTTGATAATGATTTAAAAAGTGTTACTAATTCTAATGTAGTCAAAGCAGAGATAGCTAAACATGCTTATTTTTTAATGACTTCAGGAGACATAAGTGAAGAAGATGCTATTAAAAAAGCTATAGGTATAGCTGAAAAAGATTGGCAAGTTGTAGAATCAGGTAACGAAACAGAGTATGCTTTTAATCATCTTAACACAAATGTTGATACTAGTTTAACTGCTAAAGTAATTATACCAAAGTATAATAAAGTATTACTTGAATCTAATGGTATTAAAAAATACATGTTGAATGAGTTTGGTTTAGTAAAAGGTCAGTATGATGTAGCTATTTATCCAGATGAGAAAGACCCTAACCAAGTTTCTATTAGACTCTTTGAAATAGATGAAGATGGTATAAGGTCATCAATAGGTTCATATGGTAATAAAATAGATAAGAATACTTTACTAGGTGATCAACAACAATTATTAAATTTGATAGCTAAAGTTAAAACTCAAGAAACGTTATCCAGTAATACTGGTTATACTCCTACAGTTATGAACGTAGAAAAACTAGCTTCTAATACTAAGGATAATAACTTTGTAACTGATGCTATTAATTCTATTAGCTTAGTTAGTACTGCTACTGCTTCTACACTAGATGGTACTGAAGAAGCTTTTGTACCAAGCAATCAACCTACAACAGGAGAAAATGTTACAATGGAAGGTAACACTACAGCAGAAAAGACTGCTAGTTTAATATCAACTCAAGAAGGTTTTAGGGCTAGTCCTTATGCAGATGGTAAAGATAAGTCAGTAGGCTATGGTTTTTACTTACCTTCTCTAGAGCCTGATGAGAAAGCTTTAATTAAAGACATTAACAATGTTACTATTGAAGAAGGTAAAGCAGTACTTGGTTTAAAGATACAAAAGATTGGAAACTATCTTAATGAGAACATTCCAAACTTTTCAAACTTACCTGAGAAAGCTCAAATAGCAGTGACTAGTATGGGATATCAACTAGGAGTAACTAACATACCTAGAGTATGGAAGAAGTTTACAGCAGCTATTACAGAAGCAGGTAAACATGCACAAGGTTCTCTTGAACAAGCTACAGCTTTATTAGAAGCTAACTTTGAAATGTTATACAATGTAGGTAAAGATGGTACAATTAGTTTAAATAAATGGGCTACTCAAACTAAAGAACGTGCATTTGAAATGGCTAATGCTGTAATAGAAGATATTAATATTCCTTCATTTATGAGTAGTGCTGAAGCTTCTACTATTAGAGCAGATGAAATGCCTATGCCAACAGCTAGACCTAGTAATTTAAAAGGAACTGTTATTGATGTTTTAGATGAAAAGAAACCTTCTTCTAATATTATAGCTGCACCTTATAAAGCTTTACTTTCTAATGTTTTACAACTTGAACCTAGTTTTAATACTGAAGACATAGGAGAAGATACTTTAGGAATTATAAATCAAGCAACTGCAAATGCAGAAGCTAGAGGTTCTAGTAGTGTAGAGTATGATGATTATCCTTTAACTAAAAGAGGTCTAAAAGTAGCATCAGTTATAGCTAATTTTAAAGATATTAGTGGAAATAAATTATCATCTGCAAAACGTAAAGAAATGGAAGCAGAAGTAAATGCTGTTTATCCTAATAATCCTATTGGACTTGCCATGCTTGCTTATGATTTAGCAACAGACCCTGTACTTAAAGCAGCAGGATTTGTAGGTGGATTCTCTATTCAAAAGGATAAAGAAGGTAATAAGTTTATTAAAGAAAGATGGAACTTTAATAACAAAAGTAGCACTGAAGGAACTATCTACAAAAAAATGAGAGGATTCTTTAGTAACTTTGCTCCTATTACAGAAGATGAAGGTTCACAAGTATACATTAAACTAGCTTCAAAATAAAGGAAAAGTAATGGGCAATAGTGGAATAGAATGGGTAGATAATATATTTGATATATGTGTTATCTTCTTAGTAGAATTAGCTAAATTAATTGGTATATCTTACGAAGAGATAAACATATGGATTTTTATTGTTATCTACCCAGCAGTGATACTTCTACTATTGTATCACGTGTTACGTTTAAATAAAAGGAAATGTAAATGCCAGAACAAACCTTACTAAAAGACTTAGGTATAAAAGAAGCAGACTTCACTAAAATACCTTTAGTTACTACTATATCTGAAGCTGCTATTTTAAAAAGTGAGATGGCACAAGATCAACAAGTCAATGATAGAAGTTTATTTGACAGTACAGGTACAGCTTACAGTGAAAACTTTCAAGGTTTTGCTATAGCTGATATGGCTG
>Ga0209192_10000881_pt1 | contig 26252 bp, 49 predicted proteins | sample ArcticOcean_MG_C_11_FD_187433 | JGI IMG/M metagenome (GOLD analysis project Ga0209192, IMG submission 187433) | Marine microbial communities from western Arctic Ocean - ArcticOcean_MG_CB2_154 (SPAdes) (version 2) | ecosystem: Environmental > Aquatic > Marine > Oceanic | place: Arctic Ocean... | reverse complement strand
AGCTCCGATAACTTGTGATAGTGAAGGATTATCTTTTTTGAATTGGTCTAAAACTTTATAAGACATGAAGTGTTCTGTGACTTCACCTGTCTCACTGTTTTTAAAATCATAAGTTGGCATACATGAACTCGGGTGTTGGTCTTGCAGTCCATACTGCAAAGTCTTTTTTATATTCCTGATAGTATTTATGGTATGCAGTAATGACTGATTCTGACTTGACATCATCAGGCATACACTGAGGTGGTTCTCTCCATCCACAAAGACTAATATTGTTCGGTAGGACGTTCAGACAGTCCCTTAGTTTTGAATCAGTAAGGTGTATCTTACCATAACGTAATGTGTACTCATCACAACAGGCAACAAATAAGTCGTAAACATATTGGTAATGAACTGCATTCTCTCTTGTCCAAATTGCACTAGGGTGTCCTGTGTGACCTGCTTTATAAACAACTGCATCCATATCTCCATCTTGTAATCTCCATCTTTGTATTCTACGACCACTAGATGCATCGATGTAATGTTCTCCATCTAACATTCTATGTGCTGTGGACATGAGTTGTGCATACTCTATAATCATCTTGACTATATGTTTGTCACAATGCATCTCTGCACATTTGACTGGGTCGTTATCTAAGTAAAATATGTTCATTTGTAAAATATACTCCTTTCCTTTTCGGTAATATTCTCACCAAATACATGTCCAACCGATAGAGGCAATTCTCTTACCATGTCTGTCCTATTTTTTACTTGGAAAAACTTTTCTTTAGTTGGATATTTTTGTATATCGTCTTTTGATATCATCAACACTTTATCTCGTTTAAAGTTGAGAAATGCCATGAAGAATGGGGATTCGTGTTGGTTAAGGAACTTCTCTTTTCTTGCAAGGAAGTGAATATATCTATAGTAACTAGGCCATTCCTCGTTCCATGCACTCCACCTTTCTAAATCAATTGTTGCAACTAATTCATCGTTATGAACAATACCCAAATCCACACCATAATCACCATGAGGTTTTGGTCTAAGGACATCGGGTGTTTCAGTTAAGAAAGAATCAAGATAGTTTTTTAGAGACTCATTAGTTTTTACCATATTGCAAAAAATTTGAATATCTGTATTGTCATCATAACTATTGGTTCTGTCTTCATACGAACCCCACTTAGTTCTTTCTATATTTGTAACTTTCATTTACTGATATCCAAACCCTTCTTGCTGTTCTGCAAGACGATATAAGGTTGAAGGTGACCCATTACGACCAAGTGTTATATTACAATCTTGACAATACCAACCTTCAAACGCACCCGTTTCGTGATTGTGATTTAAACAAAACACACCATTCTTTTTATATTTGTTAGTAATACCTCTAATCTCTTTCTCATTTTTTAAACAGCCTGGGCAAGTGTAATCACTGGGTAGTGGGTGTTCTTTCCTTAATTTTCTAATAACTGTATTCTGTTCTTGTTTACACTTTTTACACTCATTTCTACGTTGACCTTGATTATCTCCGTCTGTATCTTTGTATGAGTGTTCTTTACCTATACGCAAACCAAAGTCTTCGATAGATAATACGTCTTCACATACAGAACACGTTTTAGTAATCTCTACTTCTTCTTGACCAAATACTGTTTGACGTATTAATTTCATTACTTATAAAATATGTGTTGGTCTACAGTCACAACTTCAGTAAGTGAATCTGCCCAGTAGGGGTGAACACTTGTTGCATGATAGTGAGTTGAACCTTCAGTAATATCTCCATACTTAGATTGTAACACATCTCGTGCAATGTGTAAAGAGAGTAACCAAGTGTTTGAGTCAACTGGTGCATCGGACTTACCGTCACAATACCAACTGAACTGACACTTGTTTAAAGCAGGAACACTTAGTCCCTTCCAGTTTACTCTCATCTTTGCATCGTACACTACATCACATATAGTGTCGGGATAGGATGGATGTACCACTCTATTCTGAACTACTTGTGCAACTGCAATCTTACCTGCAAGAGGTTGGTTTGCAGATTCAAAGTAAATGTTTTGTGCAAGACAAAAGACATCTCCGTTTTCATCTGAGGCGTTAACCTTAGTACTGAATGCACCCACTAGGAAACCTAGTAATGCACCTGCTATAAATGTTGTGTATCTTAACTTCATGACTTATACTCCGTCCATGCTGTAAACACAGTCATGGATTGTTCTTTACTAAAACCAAAGTTGTCCTGCAACCATTGAGGAGCTCCAAACATATTCATCTCTCCACTCTCTTGAAGTGCATCCAATTCGGGAAACCATTCTGCTGGTTCGAAAGGAATTTGATTCTGATTCATACCCTCAAACATTTTAGTAACCACTTGTCATGTCTGAGTACGTTAACTCAAGACCCTTAGTTTCTGTATCGGGTGCCATGTCTTGTGAGTTCATCGTACCATACTCCACTAAGTTCATGACATCGTCTGCCGTTAATTTCCCATCCGTATTTTCTGCAATCAATTTTGCATCTGCATATGTAATCATAGTTCTTTAATCTCCGTTAAATATTCTTCCACTTTTTCTTCAGTAAGATATCCAATGACATCTTGAGTGATGGGGGTGTGGTAACAAATTTCCCCCTCCTCATTCAACACTGCAAGTTCCCACAGACCTTTCTTACTTCCATAAGAACCATCATGTTTTACGACACTTGCACCGTAACCATTTTTAAATTTATATAAGAACTGCCAACCTCCGTTGTACTCTGTCTTATCAATTGGGGTAGTTGTAATCATACGATACTCCTAGTTAGCATTGTAGTCGGCTTTTATCTCACCATCTACAATTAATTTCACAAGGTCTTCTGCAAGGTAGGACTTCCCACCAACATGCCATTGTGTTTCTTGTAGAGGGACATATCCATCCTTCCAGTTATAAATGGTGACTGTCTCATAGTTATAGTCGTAGTCTTCCATTCCTTCTTCTTCGAAGTACTTGACATTCAGAACCCACTCACAATTAACTTTTGCATATGGGTCTGCATCTAAGTAGGTTGGTTTTCCAAACAGTGACACTAGAGTGTCATAGCAAGTACTGACATAACCTTTGAGGGATGTCCCATTGACACCCTCTGATTCAATTTCGTATTCTTTAATTAACATATTAAGCTACCTGTAACATTGAGTAAGGGACATTAACTTTTTGCAGTCCTCTTCCATTCCACAGCATTTCAACAACTGCTTTTTTGGTATTCATTTTTAGTATCTTGGCAGCAGTAGACTTGGTCTTTTGAACCACCATCACACTCTGACCAACTGAAAAAGTTGCAGTTGCAGATACCGATTTTATTTGATTTGCATAGTGAACAATCTGACTCAATTCATCTTGACTCATTGTTAACATTGCGGTTTTTATAGTTTGAACATTCATATTTTTTTCCTTTGATTTTTCATTATATACATAGTATAACAGAAAGTGGGGGTCATTGTCAACCCCTAGATTAAGTAGCCAGGGCCGTACATGTTTTGACCACCTTGTGCAGAATACCCTTCAAGGAGATTACCTCTTGGTGCATTCAAAGCTGGAGTGTTCCAACCTGCAGACATTAACACATCACCTTCTTTGAAGGTAACCTTTTTAATCTCATTAGTCATCTTACGTTCTTTAACGAACTCACTGATATTGATGAAACCCCAAACAGACCTTTGACTTCCATTAGAGATTATTTTGATATACTTCTTACCGACTGAAAAGTCGTAGTAGTCATTTGCAGTATGTTTGTAAGCTGCATGTAGAGACTCAGTCAATTCCTTACATAGGACTTCGACCTTCTCGATTAGGTTTGATTCTTTCATATTTGTTTCCTCTTGATTTTTCATTATATACATAGTATACCAAAAAGTAGGGGTCATTGTCAAGTTTATTTCGAATCTAGATACTCTAAGATGACCTTCCTTTCAAGGGGTAATAGTTGTTCAGTACTCTTGAGACCCCATGGAGTTCCATAGGTGGTCAACTTGTTACCAGCAGTAACAGCTGCATTCCACTTGACATAGTCCTCTTCAGTGTTCTCGAAGAAGATACCATTCTCTTCACACTTGGTGATTAAATCACGGCCAAGACGAACAATCTGCATTACAGTTTCGTCATCTTTATAGTATTCTTTGTACATAGTTTTCTCTTGTTGTTTATTAAGAGTCTATTGTACTAAAAAGTGGGGGTCATTGTAAAGGGGTATTTACAATTTCTTTTGGATTTCGTCTAATTCTTGTAATTTTTTGTTTATGATTTCTACTCTATTAGGCCAATAGATGTAGTCCTTGTCTGAATCCTTTGCAAGATTCTCTAGTAGAGGACGAACAAAGTTGTCTAACTTGTTAATCACTTCCGTTGCAGAAGTGGTCTTCTCTACTATCTTGGTATCGATGGATGCAAGTTCGTCTGCATCCATCGCTGTAAAACCAAAGTCGTTATATTCAACAGTCATGTTTAGAAGTATCCACCATCTCTACGTTCATCGTTTGAATCAATAACTGTTTCTGACGCATCAACAAATCCTTCTTGTGAAGTCAAATCAGCAATTAACTGTTCGGACTGTGCAGTGAACTCTTTAATCATTGAAGCTTTAGTTCCAGTAATTCCTGTAAACTCTAACTTAGATGCAGCGTCTTGAATTCTAGATTTAGTCATACTCTGCAATTCACTTGCAGATGGAATTACAACTTCATCGTATTCTTCTTCTGCAGGTTGTTCATCAAAGATTTTGATATCAGATGCTTTTAGAACGATATCATCTTCTCCAACTACTGGTTGTTCATAACCAATGTCTAGAGTAGAACCCTCTTCTGTTACATTAGGCATATCTAACAATGCATCTGTATTAGGAACAGGCATTCTGTGTTCATATGGAACGGAATCAACTAATGGCAGTACATCTATTGGTTCATCTTCAACATGAGATTCTCTTATATACACTCCATCTGCGATAGGTGTAATCTTATCTTCTTTTGGTGCATTATCCATATCCCATTCTTGGAATGCAGTTTTAGCTTCTTGAATAGATGATGCAAGTGGTTCTTCAAACTGAATTTCTTCTTGACCTTCAAAAGTAACACTAGGTGCATTACCACCACTAATAATTGGTGCAGTTGAACTTGTAATCCTACCACCGTAAATATCTTTACCTTCGGACTCTGCAGTATCATCCATTTCATCATCAATAAATGTGTGTGCATCTTCCATAGATAAAACGGGCACTGGTTGATAATCGTTATCTGTGATTTCTTCAGACTCGGGATTTAACATCCTTGCAAGTTTGAATGCACCACTAGGTTTAGACACTGGTGGTACAGGAACCTCTTGTGTAACTTGAGGGACATTAAGACCAACTTGTGCTTTGAGTTCTTCTAACTCTTTTTGGATTTCTTTTCTTAACATTATCTGTTGAGAGATTCTAGCTTCTTGTTCTACTTTCTCTAGTTCTCTAAGATTCTGTTCATCGATAAGACGTTTCTGTTCTTGACGAACTTGTCGGTCTTGAAGGTATTGGTTTCTTGCTTGAACCCAGTTTTGATAACCATTGACTTCTGCAACACAGTCCTTACGAATTGCATTTACAGTTTCAATCTCGTCACCTTTCAATGCACCTCTAGTAAGAGCAATCTCTACTAGTGATAATATACCTCTGACATCTTCAAAGGTGATGTGGTTCATAGTGTAGTTTTCGGCTACTGGTGTTAAAGGTTCTACTTCTTGATTGGTAGACCCCATATTAAATTCATTACTCATTATTTACTTACTCCAAGTATCGGTGTAAAGACTCGACTAGATAGTTGATGAGTTGATGCATCTCTACTGAACTTGCATCCATTAGTATGTATAGTCTTCATTCTTTACAGTTATATTTATTAAATTGTTATGTCGGGGAAGGCCTTTTGAGCAATCTCTTTCGTAATATTTTTAAACGGGTTCTTTCCGTCTTTCACTAAGTCCAACATCTCTGCTTCCTTTCTAGGGATACCTTCTAATAGACCAATCCACATATGTTCTTGTTTGACCAATGGGATTTGGTTTGTTACAAAGTATTTAAACAACTTGTGTTCAAACCTTAGACTTGTTTCTGTTAAATCAGATGATGGTGCTGTGTTACTTCCGTAAGGAGTCTTCCCTTCGGGTAGTGTTGAATTTACATTAGGTGAAAATATCCACTGTAGTACAGGTTTCACTGCACCATTAGTTTTACCATACACTTGCAATCCGTGTGCAGCTTTGTCTACGTCTTCATCTGCAACGATGTTTGCTTGACATAGTATTTCATATACGTCTGCATCCTTCATCAATTTTTTTCTTTCAGTCACTAATGTCATTAGTGCTTTGTTGGGAGCACCCTTCGGTCTTCCTCTTCCTTTTTTTACTTCTGTTGTCATACTCTAAAATCCTCTACATGATTTAATAACTCATTCAATCTATTTACTCTGAGGTAGTCAAAGACTTTACCATGTACTGGTTCTGTCTTTTCGAACTCCTCTAGAATAGTCTCTTCCAAGTTCTTTGGAATAAACTCTAGGTCGATGAGAGTTTGGTTTCTTAAATAGTTACGATAGTATTTATCGTCTTTTTCGATAGGTGTTTTTAGGTAACTATCTTTGATTGGTTTTCTCAATGGTGTCTGTCTGATACCTTCATCCAAACAAGTATCACTTGATAGAATATTAGGAATACCATCTGACTTATCTCCACTAAGGATATGTTCCTTAAGGAATAAGTAAGGGTCTTCACAATGAATCATTTTGTTTACATTGGGTGACCACTGTTTTACATACCCATATTTATGTAACTGTTGGAAGTCTTTATCTCCACTGACAATCAATACCTTCTCACCAAAGGGTGCATGTTTGGTTAACACTGCAATGATGTCATCTGCTTCTGCAGTCTCGACATACATGTATTTGTATGGGAAGTTTTCTTTAATCTCTTGTTTGACTTTATTAAGTGTTGCAAATAAAAGACCCCAATCCATATCACTAGCTTCTCTAGTCTTCTTTCGGTTTGCTTTATATTGTGGGTAGTAGTCCTTTCTCCAAGTATGGGGTGCATCGGTACAGAGTGTTATCTGTCCATACTCCTCTTGATATTTCTTTTGGTAATTACGAACTGAATTGATAATCATGTGTCTGAGCATATCTTCCGATATCTCTCCATCATTCATTTTCAGTTGTGCCATCATACTGGCTATTATGGTTTGGGTAAAGTCTATTAAAATCATTTTATCACTTTTATTAATAATGTGTTTTTGGTAATTCTATTGTTTCCATCTTTTGTTTTAGAACGAGGTATCTCGTCCATAAAACCTTTTGCAATAATATTACCACCAGTAACTATTCTATCAAGTAACTTGGTATCTGTCAAGGTCTTTTCTGTACATACATCAAAATCAATAATATCACTTCCTCTGACCTTGAGTCCACCATAAGATTCGAAACAAGTCATCTTCTTACTTGAAGTGTTCCAAGTGAATAACATCTTTGCACGAATGATTTCTTCGGGGTCGATTGAGTTATACTTCTCCCATTTATCTAAGTAGGGAAGTTTCTTAACTAACTGAGCAGGGGTTTTTGGTTTAGGTGGTTTACGAACTGGGGTATAGTTCTCTAAGTAAGTGTCAATTGATTTCTCGATGGAGTGTAGAAACTTAATGAACTGTTTCTTCCTTGTCTTAGTAAGGTGGTTCCAAGCCTCTTCTAACTGTTCACAACCTTCTTTGTTTTCAACTTCTTCTATCAGAGATTGTGTCTGACCTTTCATAAACTTAACCACTCTACTTGAGTAGTCTAATTGTTTAAGGTACTTTGACATGTCAAACGATGTGTCACCGTCTAACCATTTGTCAATTGCGAATTCAACCTCACCATATGCATCGAATGCTTTAAGTTCCATTCTCTGTTGGATACTAATCTTTGGTTTTGTATTTTCCATAGTAATCATTATATATAAAAATAAGGCTCGTTGTCAAGTTACTTCTTATCAAAGTCGTGTAATTCTTTTGTTTCAATATTATCAGTAACAATAAAATTCCTTGCAGGGTTCACCATTACATTTGCTCTCTTCATAAATCTTTGGTTCATTAAACACTTAGTGGTTTTCTTAGTTCTATCGTCTAAGATAAACTCTGCCTCTTCATAATCGTTACCATTGAATGACACACTGAAGTGTATCATAGGTCTTTCAAAATCTTGTGCGTTAACTCCACCTCGTTCAAACTTAACCATCTTAACTAAATCGTGTTTGAATTTTTGTCCGTTCTCTTCCCAATGAACTTTCTTTCCTTTGACTTCAAACTTCTCTGCGTGTAAAGAACACTTGGCACTATTACCTGTATCAAAGTTTGCAACAATCCTTCCCACACCTTTAATGTATATCTGTTCGAACTTACCAATCTGTGTTGGAGTCCTTCTCCAGTTTGCACGGTCTTCATAATATTCTATAACTGTCTTTGCAACATTGATACCTGTTGCTTCTTCGAATCCATCTGTGCCAGGCGAACTGTTTACTTCTAAACAATATGGAGTACCATCCTTATCTATAATAAAGTCCACAGCAGTCCAGTCACCATTGACTGACTTATGTGCATCCATACTTAATTTGATTTCTTCTTCGTTTAACTTGTATGGTTTACCTTCTGCACCTTGTGAAATATTAGAACGGAAGTCACCCTTGATTTGCATTCGTTTCATTGCACCGATAATTTCATTACCGAGAACTTGAACACGAACATCACCATCTGACTCAATGAACTGCTGAACAATAAACTCGACATCGGGGTCTAACTTATACAACATCGAAACCAAAGCCTTAAGAGACCTTTCCGATTCAATGAACATTACACCCACACCCTTAGACCCTCTGAGGGTTTTTAGTATAAAGGGATACTCTAGGTCAATACTTTCAATAGACTCCTGTAGAGTCTCCTTAGAACGTACCAATGCACTTCTAGGTTGAGTCACCCCAACTTCTCTGAGTTTAATTGAACTCCAGTATTTGTCTGCACACATACTAACAGTTTCACGATTGTTGACACATGGGATATTCATCTTCTCTAACTGAGAAACTAAATCCATGTATGAATCTTTACTTGCTGCAGAACCACGAACGATTGCAATTACATTTTCATCTAAGACCCAATCTACATCTGAACCGTGATTACTAATGGTAGTGATATCTTTTTCTTTATTGATAACTGCTTCTTCAATATGAGCAATGTAAGAGTCTAGTCCTTTCTTCTTACACTCTTCTTGCAATCTTCCTGCAGTGATAAATGGTTTCTGTATCTTACTATCATTCTTTGCAGAGATAATCAGCAACCGTATAGGTGATTTGTTCTTTTTTACTGCTTCTGTTATTTCTGAGAATGATTTCATCTGATATCTTTTCCGATTGCTATTTGTTGTAACTCTAATGGAGTCAATTCTTTTTTATGTAGTGATACGAAGTGTTCAGCATCAACCAGTACTAGTGGTTTACTTCTGTTTCGTTTAATCACTACAAGAGGTTCATACCCCTTACAATTTGTTTCACACTGTTCGTATGCTTTCCATACATTAACAGCCTCTTGGTTCTTGCACTCAATAGAATAAGGAAATGCTTCACGAGACTCACGTCCCATTATAATATCCTCACCTTGAGAACCCATGGGTCTCGACTCTAAATCTTCCTCATGGAGATTAAGTGTCTTAATCATTAGTTGTGCAAACCACTGTTGTAGTTTACGTCCTTTCGCTTTAGCTGACGAGGTCTTCATTAAATGTAATACTCACTCCACATCCACAGGATGCGATTTCATTTGGATTCTGAAACGTAAATGTTTCGTTCAATCCTTCCTTTATATAATCAAGTGTCATTCCTTTTAAAAAGGGTTGACTCATTGTATCTATTAAAAATTTAAATTTACCATAATCTAATTCAATATCACCGTCTTTAAATTCATCCTCTACGAAGACATATTCATAACCACTGCAACCACCACCAGTAACACCCAGTCTAACTGAATCCACTTTCTTTCTAAGTAGTGTTTCTATTGCAATGTCTGTTACTTCTATCATCTATTATTTAGTCAAGTGTGTTGGTAACGTCTTCAACTTTACAGAATCTTTGACATCATCATCGGTCTCTTCTGGCTCTATCCACTCATCGGGTAAGGTAAGTCCATCGTCTTCCCATGCAGGAACATACAATATGTTGATACCACCCTCAACACATGTATCCATTGCATCGTCAAGTGTCTCTACAATGGCAGCACCTTTTAAATTGAAACTAGTGTTAAAGATAATTGGACAACCATATTCTGCATCACCCTCTTCTCCTCTTTCTAGCATCAGTTCATGAAATGATTTAATAAGATTATAGTAGTGTTCATTTTGTTCTTCGGTAACTGTTTGAATTCTACAACTACCATCTACATGAATAATTGAAGGGATTCTAATCTTTGCGATTTCTTTGGATGGGATTGCATATGTCATCCATGGACTTTCTTTGAGTCCACACATGTCAAACCATGTGTCTGCATGTTCTAACATAATCGAACCTGCAAAAGGTCTGAACTCTTCTCTCTTCTTAATAGTATTCATAATATCCTTTGCATAAAAATCTAAAGGGTTGTATAATAATGAACGGTTACCTAATGCACGAGGCCCAAGTTCTGATGCACCTTGAAAGATTCCAACACATTGTAATTTTTCTAACTGTTGTACAACATAGTCCAATTCGTCTGTAATCCATCTGTTTTTTGCATATTTGTATTTCATGATTAACTCCAGTCCTTATATCTTGTTAAATAGTTCGACATTCCAATTGCAGTTCCAGCATCGGATGCACATGGGTCAATAAAGAAATTGAGTTCAGGATATTTCTGAACATACTTTATGTTGTTACTACAGTTCAATGCATAACCACCACTGATAATAATGTTCTTAGTGTCACTATAGGTTAACGCCTTTTCGATAAGTGTACAAGTGTATTCAAAAGACTTAACCTGCATTAGTTGGGAGATGCCTGGCGGATTCATAATCTCGGGTTCGTATACACCATATGTTGCAAACCCCATAACTGTTCCTGCACTTCGTCCCCTCTCGTCAATACCTAGTGAGGTACAAACATTACTGAAGAGGTAACCCATACTTGGTTTTGAAGAGAACTGCCAGTGACAGTCATCAATTTCCTTTTGGTATACATTTGGATTTGCACGTCCGTAATCACATGCCTTAAACTCCATTCTCATGTTACTTAGATGAGTCCACTTTCGTTCCACTCCTTCCTTACCAATTGTCCATATAGATTCAATCTCTTGATGGACTGGGTAAGTTTCTAACAGAGGATAAGAACCACCACCGTCTTGGACGATGACTAGTGCATCTTCACCTGTCTTCTCCCAGTCGGATAAATGGTAACCACCGTATGCATGGAACTTATGATGTTCGGGCTGTTCGAAGTGGTAATTGACAATACCCAATTGGTCGGCCAAATCATCACAAATCTCTCTGTCATCTCTAGATACATTTCTTTGTTTCCATTGGTTATCATCATCTTTAGTGTATGAGGCACTTAAAATTAATCTAGGATAGTCCTCTTGTAGTTCTTCTAGTCTATCCCAAGTAATTAACTCAGATTGTAATTCTTCATAACACTTTTCCGTTTCCCAACGGAATTCTCTGGCCATGATTTGATTTTGGTCTTGCCATTTGAAGTTACCAGTTTCTTCATCAATTTTTGTTTTATCAATTACATCTTCATCAGTGAAGTCGTCTTCATCATAATCACCATAATAGAACTCAAGGTCTCTTCGGTCAAAAGAGACCATTCCAACAAAATCAAATTCTTGGTCTTTAATTTTTTCTAGAGACTCCCACCGATGGATACCTTCCTTATTCGGTGTAGGATGCCACCATTTACCAGCCTCTCGATGGAACCGATTCTCTTCGTAGTATTCTGTGATGACACCATCTTCCATTATACAAATGGAAGCGTCGTGTGAAATATTAATTCCAAGGGTTTTCATAATATATCCTATTACTTATTAATTTAAACTTTTATTTATGTAAATAGAATCATAGCAGCTACAGTGAGTAACATACCGACTAGTCCAATTACAATCATTTGATTATCATTCATAGAAATACTCCGTTACATATTCCAGTGAATACCACAATGAATTAAATATTTGTGTACACTGGTCTTCTTTATTAATAATGACATATCGTTTAATTCCATCGGGACTCCTGTCCTCGAACAATGTCTTCTCGTAATTATTTTCTAAGACTAATCTCATTCTCATTTCTCCTGCTAAAATGTCTACGGATTATGTATACTCTTATGTATGCAATGATTGTCATAATCCCAGTTATTGTTGTTCCAATTGCAATAGTATTATCCCACTGCAATAAATCTATGAACACAAATAATAAAAATAAATTGGTAGGATAATTAATCATCAATCCTGTTCCAACAGCTGTAAGAGTTTCTTTGTGTATTCTTCTTGAAGTTATACTCATCTTATACTATTACTATTCCCGATGACCCAAAAACAATTATTCAGTTCGGGGTTCATCTCTTCTTCCATCATTAAGTAGGACTTACTTTCATAAATCATATCCAGTTCAAATCCTACATTCTTTTTAACCAACTTGTGGTAATTATAATTACCCAACACTTGGGTGAAATCATATTCTGTTTGGAACCCACTCAAATTGGTATACACTGACTTAGTTCTGTCATACCCAAAAGGTTGGAGTCCCACTATTTTAAATTTTTTGTCATACTGTGTCATACCTTCTAGTATACCAGTAAACGTAATTGCTGACCCCATAGGGACATAAAGAACATCACACTCTACATTCTGTACCTGTTCTGCAATCTGTCCTATAATCGACTCTCTGTGAGTCTGAGCTGCATATCCAAACAGTACTTGGAACATAGGACGTTCATTCGCAAGTTTCTGCAAATTGTGATAGAGGACTGCATTGAAACCTTGAGTCTCAGATAGTTGAACCATCTCAGAACCTAAGTCTCTACACTCTGTCATTGCTTTTTGTTTGTAAGGATTCTTACTGTTACCGTATCCGATGATACTCTCTAAACCAAACTCCTTTGCAACCATACTGACGATGGGTGCTTGAGGGGATGCGATGGAACTTGCTGTTGCAATAGTTCCACCACACTCTGACTTAATATAATCTAGATTGGTTTCAATTAAATGTCTGCACTGACGAATCTTTCCACCAGTAATCCAATCTTCACCATAAGGTGCATAGAGGTCATCTCGTTTAAAGAGAATTCCTCCATGTTCTTCTACAGGTGTTAAGTCGGTAACACTCATTACACTGTCACCTGTCTTTCGTATGTTAACCCAAAGTATTTTACGAGGTCATCGTAAGACACTACACTACCCATCGGGAATTTTCCATCGGATTGTTCCTCCAACTCTGCACTTGGCTGATAAAAACCTTGAATTTCAAATCTACCAGTCTCTTCAACAGGTGATTTGAAGTATGCAAACTCATAAAAGTCTTTCATTTCTTCCCACTCTTTAAAAAAGGTGGTAAATAATGACCTAATAGTTCCAACAGGGTCAACTGGACTTGGTGTTCCGAAGTGAACCACTAAATCGTAGTTTATTTTGTCACTGTACCCACCATTTCTCCATGCTTTTGCAAGGGTGGGTAATATTTTTTCTGAGAAACAGGAATATCCTACAAATTTATTGTATTTTCCATCAATAAAGTCCAATGGAAAGTCGGTTCTGAGAATTGTAAGTAATTGTTCGGGGTTTTTAATGGTAATCAATGTCGATTTACCAGTAGCTTCTTCTAACAAAGTGTTTTGTAACCCAGCAATCTTAACTGTTTGTGTATCAAACCTTCCGTCACCAATATAATTAACCATTTCTGAGATTGCAGAAAGGAATAGTCCCTTCTGTATAGGAGTAGGATTTTTTGGTAGTGCAATTTCACCTTGGTCAACATTAAATCTTGTAATCTTTTCGACATCTTCCCATGCAATTGCATCTGTCTCCAAGTCTAATGCATTAAAACGACCACCTACTTGTGATAATTTTGCAAGAGAGAAGAAACTGTTTGCAATAAATCGATGAACGATTCTATTTTGCAGGGGAGTGTGACCATCCATAATGATTTGAGTAGTGTTACCACTAAACAATGCAAGTTGATTACCCTCTGAGTCAACAACAATAAAGATTCCTTTTGCACGAAGGTCATAACCTTTGAGTAGTGAGTTCTTTACCTTGCTGAATTTCGTATTAGAACTCTTACGGAATGCTTGAGTCATCTTCAGATTGGATAAGACATTGACTTCAGACTCTTCCATAAGAATGGTATCGTCATATTCTAGTCCCATCTCTGAGAGGTGGAAATATTCGGGGTGGGTTTCGGGATTGAATGCTTGTTTACTTATCTCTAAGTGTGCATCCGTGAAAGCTACTGTTGTTTTAATATCAACAATAAATTTATTTTTCATAATCATTTTAGTAACTCCTAGTTAATGATTGGTTTGTTCTGTTGAAAACTCTGTAAGGTAAATCCCTTAACAGTTCAACATAGTAATTATAACAGTATTCATAATACCTGTCTAGAGGTTTTATTAAACTATTTTCTTTTGTTCTTTCTATCGTGATATCTCTTTTCGGAATCACATACCATAAGGTAGGCTCCGTGGATTAGTACACCAAAAAATAAAAGTACCACAATCCCAATAATATATTCCATAATCATGTCGTAGACACCAACACAGTTACGATATTTTTGAGTAGGAATAATAAACCTACTGCATTTAATATAATCAAAGCACGGTCATTCCAAAGAATAGACACTATGAGCCATAGGAATACACCTATAGTAGAAGAGGTCAAATCTAACCATGCAAACTCCGTGACACCACGAATAGACATGGACATCAGAATGAAAAAGGATGCAACCCATTTCAAATACCAATCAATGGTATACTTGGGAGTTGCGGATTTAAAAATTCTCTTAGAATTCTCTAACTCTTTCTTAGTAAACTTACTCATGAAAACCATCCTACGATTATATTAGCCATTATAATGTACGCACACATAAGGTTGGAGAGAACAATGAAGGTACGAATTATACTAATACGATTTTCGTTAGTAACATCATACCCATCTTCTTCATCAAATGAACCTAGTGCGTGTTTCCACACTGTCCATAACTTATTTTCTCGCATTCTTCTGTCTCCTTAGACGTGCAACTTTATTATTGTGTTCTCTGACATCATCATTCTCATGTGCAAAGTAACAACCAATAATATAATCCTCAAGGTCTTTCTTAGACCTATCAGACTTATTCTTTAATATCTTTAAATGTTTGGGGGTGATAATCAACGTCTTATAGTCGTGTAACTTCTCGTCCACCAATTTAAACTCAAACGACTCAGTGGTATACTTCCACACACCTCGGGATTTTTTACACTCTAGTAACTCCATTAGTGAAAGACTCTCCTGTTACCATTGACTGTTAAGTAGTCTATCTGTATCTGTCCTTGTATGACATGACCTGTACGCATCTCTATCGATACACATAGTGCATCCCATTCCTCATTGGTCTTACCCTGTGCAAGTCGTGACTCGGTGGGTGTCAAGACTATCTCTACGGGTTGATTGGTTGCGAGGTGTAGTCCTTCTAATTTATCTAGTGGTCTTTGATTCATATTCATAGTTATTTCTCCATTATGTACATAGTATAACATAATATCTTAGTCATTGTCAAGTGAGGGGTCTAGTCTCCTCAGCATATCTAAGAGTGATTGTGATTGTTCTTCTATGAGTATGGCTTGGTCTAGGATACGTTTAGATTCCTCTTCGATTCTCTGTGTCTCGTCTAGGAGTTCGGGTGCGACCCATACCTCCCAGTCCCACTCTTCGGATACTGTGACTTTACGAGGCTGGGTTGGGAATTGAATTATATTAGACATTTGGTTTTGGTTCCTATTTTATGCTAGAAAAAAAATTTGAAAGGATACTCTTATACTGCTCTGAGACTATTTGGGGGGGTGCATGACCTAACTTCCAATCCCTCTAGGAGTCCCTCAGCACTGTTCTAAGAGGTTTTCCGTAGTTCTACGACATGTCCCATCTGTTCATACTCTGCACACACTCTAAGACCCTCTGAGAGGGAAACAGGTTCGGGAGTCCTTAGAGCTAACCGAGAGGTATTCTCTGTGATGACTTCATCCTTAGATATACTGTATACTTCTACAGTATTCCATTTGGTGTTCATGTCTTCTCTCTCCTGTCCTGCGTGATACATCTCTAGTCTTCTTTTTTTTGTCTGTCGTAGTGTAGTCTTCTCTCTGTCTTTCATGGCTATAGTGTATCCTCAACACCTAGTGTAGTGTAAGTGAGTGGGGCTACTTCCTCCCCACTGTGCATGTTCGGACATGACCCTCAGAGACTTATCTTGATTTAAGAGGCAACTCTCTGATTAACCCTCTCTTGATACATTTATTATATCATACTGTGTGTCTTGTGTCTAGTGGGTTTCTAGACTCTCTATGATGTCTTCCATCTCGTAGGCATCAACCTCATCATAATAGATGTCTTCTATGAACGACTTGGTTCCTATCTTGGCTGGTTCCCATGGTAGATTCTTAGGGGTACTCATGATACCACTCCACATACCAATGCAATTGCAAAGACTGACAGTCCTTGTAGAAAGTCAGTGTCCAGTAGTCCAAGTGTTTTTAGTGTCTTCATAGTTAATCTCTCCATTATGTACATAGTATATCATAAAGTGAGGGACACTGTCAAGTTTATCAATGGGCCCCTTTACGGTGAGTGACACCGTGTTTTGATTCTTTCATAAACTAACACATAGACTTCCCCATTATACTTACAGTATAACATAAAGTGATACCCATTGTCAACCCCTCTGAAACCCTTACTGGCACTGGGTTTGCGGGGAGGGGTCTCTTAGGACATGCACTCATCCAACATGACCTGTCGTTCTTCTTTGGTCATGTCATCCCAATCAGGCTCTCGGGCTTGCAGATACACTTCAACATCGTACTCTTCCTGAGTCATAAAGGTATACTCAACCTCATCCAACTCAATTGTCCATCGTTTAGTGTCGTGAGACATAGGCTTCATCCTTAGTCATAGGTGAACGATTCAACGCAACCTGTAAGTTAATCTTCTCTGCATACACATGTGCATCCATACGAGTCTTGAATATCTTAGAACATAGGGGACGATGAGTATGAAGACATGAAAGTCTGTAGTAGTAGGTCATGATTGTATCCTTTACTCTCTGAGTGAGGTAGTATTATCTCATAAATGTGGAGTCATTGTCAAGGTTTTTCTCATGTTTCTCACGTTTATTTGTGGATGCTCTGAGATGCAGTGCTGGTAGGGGTTCGCAGGGTGTTCGGTCTTAAAGACGTGTCGTGTTTTTGTTTGGGGTAGGGCTCTGAGTTGCTCTTGACTCCTCACTAAATATCGTGTTTGCGTCTCCGAACACACTCACCGATAACCCCTTTTAGTTTCCCACGCAGATGCTATGCTCAAACCCATTATAATTCCACACAATTACCCACAATACCACACATTATATTCATACGAGCCTAATACCACTCAGAATTATATTCTAGACCCCATTCTTACTGGGTTTCTGAGGGTATGGGTTGTTTACGGAATCGTTTGTTGTATGCACGTTTAATCTTCTTGACTACACCTGAACGAGATAGGTAGACATAGAACTCCCTTTGATTAGTCAATGCATCAAACTCGTCACCCCCTTTGAGGGGTATCTTTGGTTTCTTCTTAGGAATTAGGTTTGTCGTCTCGCCAATCCGATTCATCATAGGAATTAGGTTTGTCGTCTTCTTTCACTAGGTCATCGTACATGTCGGATGCATCTAAGTGTAGTTCACCGAGAGGATTGGTCTTTAAAAGATGTTCTAGTTGACTCTCTATGACCTCTTCACTGGTATCTACCTCCGTTGTAGGTATCTCACGAAGTTCTACTGAGTCTATACAACACCTATCCCATAGTTCTTCTACAGTATTGTCTTGAATAGGTTCTGCATTCATGATACCTAGTTCTGTCAAGTCCATGGTTCCTTCTACGTCAATGTAGAATGTACGTTTTGCAATTTGGTCTGATACACCTAGGTATGGATAGAGTGACTTCTCTCCTAGACAGAAGAAGACATCGTATTTGTCCTTCTCTTCTTTTATACTACCTGTGACCCATTCTATTTGGTCGGCTTCCCATGTTCCTTCTCCGTCTAATAGGTGGTCGAGGATTGCGACACGCATCATTAAATAGTCTACCAATTGGTCTCCCATGTCTGAGTCCGTGTAGATAAGTATCTTTGGTGTTGTGTTAGTGAATTCGATTGGCATGGATTATCCTCTTGTCGTAGTTTATTAAGTCCTTGGGGTTATTTATATGAACATCCATGGCTAAGGAATACCTCGGTGTCGTGTGTATATTCTGTTTGACTTCGTGCATGAGATACTCGTCTAGTATGTGTAGGTGTCCTACCTCGTTGCGTACCTGTATGTACCCTTGGTCGGATTCAAAGTGTGTGTAAGACTCTGTGTGACCTTGTAGGAAGGTTGAACATGCGAAGAGTTGTCCGTTTGTGGGAAGACCTTCTTGGACACTATGGAGGTGTTTTACAATACCTTTACCCTGTGGGGATTTGTTAGCCCAACACTGAATCCATACCTCGTCCAAGTCTTTAAACAGTTCTAGGTCAAACACTCGTTGTTGTAGGTCTATACTAAGTTCAGTGGGTAATAGATTGAGTAGGTTGTAATACATGAACTTACCTGTTAACCCCTCATGAGTAGACTCGATGATATAGTCCTCTTTCATAAGGTCTTCTTCATAAGAGTCGATGACTGCACATATCGTCTCACACTCGTCTTTTGATAGGAAGTGTTTAACCACTTGATGGTAAGGTACCGTGTCGTCTATGTTATACTCATTAACACAAGTAAAATTATTCTGAGTTAACACTTGTGTATGGGTACTTAGTAGTTTCACTCTCTTCAAAGGATTCGAAAGGTGTTTTCTCATCTTGGTCGTCTCAGTCCACTTCTCACAGTCCTCGTTGGAGATAACTCTTTTATCGAGATGCACCTCTTCCATAATAAGCACTTCTTTGTGTTCTTGGGTTATGGGGGTTTTAATCCTTTTCATAGTCTTCGGGTCTGTGTATCATATGGCCGTCATCGTGTTTAAAAACACCAATTTTAGTTCCGTCTTCTTTGAATGCTTCAAACTCTTTCCAGTAATCGGGATTGGGGTCGATGGTTGAGGTGTAATTGAAGTCTTTACTCTTAACGTATTCTAATACGATACTTCGAATGTCCTCAAAGGAGTGTATACCATTATCAGTCTTGTCTAGTGTAACAGGTAGTTCTATTCTTACATCGATGGTCTCAAACCTATCGGGATACTTAATGGATGTCTTAAGTTTCATGTTATTTAACTCCACATTTCGTTTATATTCTTCGACTGTCATTTCATGGGCAGTCAGGTTTTTTGCCAATTGAATCAGTATGTCGTCTAGCATTTTCACTTTAGTCATAGTCCTTCCTTTCCTTCGTATTCGTTGATTAAGTCGTATGAGGGTTTACCGAATAGTGTACCATCTACACTACACTTGTTACATGGAATTCCGTTCCTATTTCCCTTTCTCAATCTGTTTCGTATCTTGGTCATAGGTTTACCGAACCATACATCATGTAATGTCTGTGTCATGAGGTTACCTACGATTTGTGTCCTGTCCCAGTCATTACAACATAGGATACAGTCACCATTCCAATCTACAAACATCTTATAGAACGGATAATAACAGGGTTTACCCTTAAGTTTCTCTATGGATGAGTCTTCTATACCAATCCAGTCTACTACACCACTTCTGTTGTTCAGTAACAATCCATGTTGTTCTGCACTTCCATAGTGTACTCTATATTTATATTGTGTTTCGGGTGCTATCCCTGCTTCTTGCATGATTGCATCAAAGGGTTCTACCTGTTCAGGCCCATCATAGAGGTTGATGTAGATATTGGTCATACCTGCATTGAATAGGTCTTTTGCGTATTGGGGTGTTAGTTTGTCACCATTAGTGTTGCACTCGATGACATTGGTAGGTAGTTCTTTTCTTACTGCATGAACAATCTTAACGAACCATGGGTTGAGTAGGTTCTCACCGAATCCACTGAAGGATATCTTACCTCTATAGTCTGACCGTTTTAACTCTTCTGCAATAATTGTCGCACCCTTGACTGTAAGGTGTAGATTTCTATTGTCGTAGACCTTTGGGTCATGTCGTGGACAAAAGACACATGTCCTGTTACACAACTCTGTAGTGTTAATCTCTATCGTGAGGATGGAGTCGAGGGGTGTTAGGTCTTGATTGTCTAGTTTGTTCCAGTGATTGGTTTCTTGTTGTCTGCGATGCTCTAAGAATTGATACTGGTCAACTTCAACAATAGGTATTGATTCTGACATGGGGATTCTACACTCAGTCTTTTGGCTTGTATAATTTAATAAGGTCGGATACAGTGACTACTTCATCATCAATCATCTGTTCAATCATATTCTTACGACCAATTTTAAAACCCGAGTACCAACTCGACACCACTAATGCGATGATGAAGACTATATGTATTCCTATTAAGATATCACTCATGATTGTATTTAGTCGTTGATATCCTAGTAGTTGTCATAGTCATCGATGTTTAGTTGACTACCCTTTGTCTTTGTCCTTTTCATGTCGAGGATTGGTCTTCCGTAAGCACCCCATAGTTCTACGACAAATTTATAAATTCCGTACCATAATACTAATGCAAACATATACTTAAGTACAAATACAGTCATATTGAATGGTATGAAGAATAGTCCGATAAGGAAATCCATTACACTTGTTCCTTAATGTAATCTAACATAGTTTGTGCATCAGATACTTCAAATGGGTCTGTTCCTGCATTGTTACCGAATCCTTCTTCACTGAAGACTTTCTCCACAACACCATCGTTGATGACACATGAGTATCTCCACGACCTTGAACCAAATCCTACATTGTCCTTCTGAACTTTTGCACCAACCGATGCAGTGAACTCTAATGAGCCATCTGCAAGAGGTTTGACATTCTTAATACCCAAAGATTCGAACCATGCATTCATTACGAATCCATCGTTGACTGATAAACAGTAGACCTCGTCTATGTTATTCTTCTTTGCAGTAAGTGAACGATACTTCTTATCGTATGCAGGTAATTGTTTTGTTGAACATGTTGGGGTGAATGCACCAGGCAATGCAAATAGAATAACTCTCTTATCTTTAAAGAGTTCATCTGTTGTTACTTCTGTGAATGTCCCAGTGATTCCATCTCTCTGAACGAGTGATACGGATGGGATGGTTTGTCCTTCATATATCATAATATATTCCTCTAAATTATATATCCATTATACTACCTCTAACCAGTTCTGACTAGAGGTTTTTGTACAATTGTATAGTTATTTATACAAGAAAAGTACGACACACTTTGTGCAGTGAGCCAGTTTTCATCATGATATCGAATTTGTCTGCAAAGGAATGAACCGAGGCAGACATGTATGCGTAATATTGCATTTATATCTCCTTTTTGTGTTGTATCTTTCAGTCAAGATTGGTATGTTCGGTTTCCCTACTTACTCTTTGTGACCTAGTCGTTACGTTTGTGTGACACTTGTGTGACACAATACTATTTAGACATTTCTATTCTCTAATATATGGGGTGCCATCTTTGCCAAATCTTCTAAGTACATATCCCAAGGGTAGTGTCGTAGACAAGAGGATGCCATTCTTCGTATCTCTTTTATATCATCTCTCTTATATCTACCTCTAGGGTTCTGTAACTCTTTTAGAAACTCTGCAGTGCGTGTTAGTGCGATGTATCTTTCATCTGCCATTGTCATACTAGTTTACTCCAGTCTGTATCTTCAGACATCAGTTGAATTTGACCTCCAAACTCCTGCTGTAAACACAAATTCTTATATACACCAGCAGTACTCATTTTAAGTCCGTAGGCTCCTTTAGGGCATCTGTAGAGTGACCCACTTTCACCATGGAAATGAATTTCATCTTCACGATTAAACACAAGAGTAATACCACTGTTCATTCTCCATGAGGAGCCATACAAATAACCACCACTCCAACCTGCTAGAACTTTATAGAACGGGAATGTGCCTTTACCTTCTTTAACCTTTAACACTACCCAACTGTCTGGCGTGTATTCACTCATTTAACTCTCCATCCAAGTGGAAAGACTTCCCTCATCTTCAGTTCAGTTTCCATTGCAATTTTAATTCCTGCATTGATTGACGGTACATTCTTTAGAACTGCACCAATGTGGTCTGTATCCATATCACATAACTTAATATACGATAATGGTTGGTCACCGTTAATACCGTATGTTCCCCATTCACAGGCTTCTCTAACCTCTCCATGTGGTTCTGCAAGGGTGACAATCATCCATTCTTCGTCACCATTACAACTAGAACGAACATAGTTTAGTCCACCGTCAATCATATACTCTTTACCGTTCTTATCCTTGTGGGTAACATAGTCATGTCGGTGTCGGGATTGAATAATCGTACCATCAGGGGTACGAAGTGCGTTGCGTATCATACTGTAATCAGTCATGGTACTACATCCTTTATGTTGGTGGGGCTAACAGGACTTGAACCTGTAACCTACGGCTTAGAAGGCCGTTGCTCTATCCAATTGAGCTATAACCCCATATTCTGAGGTTATTCTATAGATTGCATTTAGGTATTTTTAAGGATACTCGTCCTTGGTGGTCACGGAACACTTCTAGTGTATCTCCGATTTTCCAACCCAAATGTTCTAAGGGAAGTTCGACATCAAGTGAGATGATGTCATTGTTTTTGAAAAGTTTATATTCGACAAAAGTCATGTCGTTATAGTCTTTTGATTTTTCCACTGTAAGTTTCCTTATGTTGGTGGTAATGGCGGAAGATATAGGATTCGAACCTATGATACCCGTAAAGGTATGCCAGTTTTCAAGACTGGTGCATTCAACCACTCTGCCAATCTTCCCATATGGTGGAGTATACTGGGTTCGAACCAGTGACCCCCTGCTTGCAAAGCAGGTGCTCTCCCAACTGAGCTAATACCCCAAGTAAACTATTCTTTAGTTTTAACTTTCTTACCCTTTGCATAACCAGTACGAGGTTTTCTCTTTCTGACTGGTTTCTTTCCATCTACATATGCCTCATTGACATGAGGTGTTGACTTGTCGTCTGCAATGAACTGACCTTTGTCGTTCTTTGCTCTTTCACCCGATGGTAGGGGTGTTAGAAAGGTCACTAATGATTTCCAAAATGACATAATATTCTCCTAAAAAAAGGGGTCACCATAGACCCCTTGAACATTAACTAAAAGTTAAGTGTAATTGATGCAGTCAATGAATCTGAAGCAGTTCCATCTAATACATCTTCACCAATCAACAGACCAAATGTGTAGTCACCTACATTCTTAGTCACATTGAGCATGGCAAATGTGTCGTCTTCATCCCTTAATCCGTAGATTAGTTTGACATCGACAACAGGTACGAACCAAAGGTCGTAACCGATTTCTGCATAGGTATCATTTGTGTCTAGGTCTTGATATGCCCCTAGTGATAACCCACCGAATGATGCAATAACATATAACTCTTCTAACGAGTCGATGTTTGCATCGTAAGTGTAACGGACATAACCCACATCGAGTGAGACCTTGTCTGTTACTGCAAGATTATAACCACCGAAGTAGTCAATCTCTCTTGAAGTTGTATCTCCGAAGTCTACTTGTGATGCCCATGCACCTAGGTAGAATCCTTCTGATTCAACTTTATAAGATGCATGTACCACTGGAGTTCCAGCTTGTGATGCACCTCTGAAAATATAGTCACTTCCGTAACCGATACTTCCACTTCCACCTGCAAATGCAGATGTTGACATTAACATTAATGCCATTAAGATATTCTTATTCATAATAATATCCTCCTAAAGTTAATTATACTATAAAATGGTCTCTTTGTCTAGAGGGTTTCTGCAACTCTTGGTACAAAGTCTACACCACCTCTTCTGACTAACTCGTTTCTAATCTTTTGATTCAACTTACCCTTTCCTTTTACAAGGTGAGTTTTATTAAATTCCTCAATAAGTTCCTTCAATGGTGTACATTTCATGTAGTAGTGTACAGTTGTTTTCTTAGTTGACCCTCTTGCAACAGTAACAGCTGTTGGTTTAAATTTGATTGGCATGTGAGTCTCCTATACGAACAGTTCAACTACTTGAACTAGTAGTATTATGGCTGTTAGTGTTGTTAAAATCTTCAATATTGTTATCTGTTTTCTCATTTCTTTTCCTGTGAAATTGTAAACTGCATTCTGCACCACAAAATATGAATGTACCTTCAGTATTCTCTATCCAGTACTTTATATCTGTTTGTTGTGTAAATGTGTTGCAAACACTACAGTTCATTGTTATTATAATTGTGGTTTATAAAAGGTGACTTGAGTGAATCTCCACTTGTCATCCTTATAGTTATCGTAATCATCAATCCACGCACCATGTAGTTTGTTACCTGCAAAGATAACACATGTATTGAATTGATTAGGGATTACCTTAACCTTTTTAAACCTCTCTTCTACTGGATACATCAGATTCATCTGTTCATTATTTGTAATCCAGTCTCCTGCATAGACGGCCGTACCACCATCACCCTCCTTGTCCAAGTATACCAACTTGTTCAAGACCGATTCAGTGTCGGGACACTCTAGTTTAGAGTCTATGTGGGGGTAGTGTTGCAGTGTAGTGTCACTAATCGTCTTAGATTGAAAACAATTAAATTCATACACTGTATCCCAATTGTACTCACCCCTCCACCAATACCTACGACAAATTCTTAACAATCTGTTATGATTATTGTAATATTTTCTCGTTGGATGTCCTATGTTATGGATAAGTCTACAGTCATTATAATCGATTGAATTCTTACTATTATTCTGTTCAGAATTATACTTCCATAATGGATAGTCTTGTTCTTGCAACCATTCATAGATTGCATCGGGATTCTTATAGTAGTCTTTGATTGTAATAACACCATCATCATAGACTGGGGTCAATACATCACTAAGTTCAAATAAAGAGTCGTTATCAAAAGATTTACCCATTACTGTCCCCTAATGGTCTTATTTGGTTATAATCAAAAGGGGGTGAGTTATCCTTATACCTTCTTGTGTGTGTTAGATTGAATGATATGGATATCCTCTCATAGTTATCGTCATGTTCACCTTTCGGTACTTCATGTTCCAACCATGAAGGCCACATCAACACTTCACCTTCAGCAGGATGATATATTATTTGATTAGTTGTAAATTCAGTACCCAAGTACTCCATTCGATGACATTGGTGGTTGGGGGATTCGGGGTCTCTCTGACTAATTTTATCCCTACCGTCAAAGATAAAATTTCTAGGTTCATTGGGGTTCTGAAACATAATAGGGGAAGTGTGTTCATCTACTTTAATGTAGAGAGTTCCACTCATTGTTGTCCCTTTATGATTGTGTCGTGAATGACTATGTTCTGATTGATATCTATTGACCCATATAAAACAGTCTACCTCATCTCTAGTGCAATCATACACTGACTCGTTACCATATCCTTTACCCAAGAGATGGACATAAGTATCCTTCAATTGAATTACAATTGCTTTCATCCAATCCTTCTCTGCAAATGTCTGTCGGACATTATCATCAAAATAATTGGTATAGTTCCTCTGCAGTTTGTCACCTTCGACCTCTGATATCCTTTCAACTTCTTTACGAATATCTGAAATGATGTCCTCAAAAGGTAGAAACATTTGATGGCGATGCATCATCACTGGAAACAGTTCTAATGTATCCAATGGTTCTAAAGGCTGATACCTCATTTGCGTAGTAGGCATGGTAACGTGGGATGACATTGGGGTCGTGTTATTCACTCTTTTCATAATATTATTTAGGGTCGTTTATTTGACCTCTACCTTGGCACCAATTGCTGGTTTATCTTTAATGGTTACATTTCTATAGTAAACCACCACTTCACCCATCTGTTGAATGTATCGTCTGAGTTCTTGATTGTTCTGAATCATTACCTTGTAGTCACCAACAGTTGTTGCAACAAATACTACGTCACCACTGTTCTGTTTCTTCATCTCATCGATGA
>Ga0209192_10000879_pt1 | contig 26282 bp, 24 predicted proteins | sample ArcticOcean_MG_C_11_FD_187433 | JGI IMG/M metagenome (GOLD analysis project Ga0209192, IMG submission 187433) | Marine microbial communities from western Arctic Ocean - ArcticOcean_MG_CB2_154 (SPAdes) (version 2) | ecosystem: Environmental > Aquatic > Marine > Oceanic | place: Arctic Ocean... | reverse complement strand
CGCGACCGTTTCGAGTACTACCACCAGCTTTCTTGTGAGCCATTGCTATATCCTCTTGGGATTATCCGGCGTTAATGCCAGTAATCTTAACTTCTGTATACCACTGTCTGTGGCCCTGTTGTGTGCGTGAATGCTTGCGACGACGGAACTTGATAATGTTCACTTTGTCGCCACGACCATGAGAAACAACCTCAGCAGTCACCTTACCGCCCTCTACAAGAGGGGCACCAATCTTGACTTCAGCGCCTTCGCCGACCATCAAGACTTCTTCAAAATCTATATTATCACCAGTCGCGATATCGAGCTTCTCAAGACGTAAGGTTTCACCCTCAACGACCCGATGCTGCTTCCCGCCACTCTTGATTACTGCGTACATGTTATGCTCCAAATATTAATGACCTACTTACGGCCTGATTCTATCGCGTTGAGTCATGGAGAAAATAGCCCCTGCGAGAGGGCGGCAATTCTAATGGAACACCCCGCGCTTATCAAGTGTTTAAACACCAAAAATGCCCTTAACTGAAAGGATCTTTTTTAGGGTCGAGAAACTAAGACAAACCAAGCCCCTAAATCACAGGATGCGCTGCCGTATTTAGGCTTCCTTTAACCAAATAAGAGACGCATGACGACCGATAACTGGCTCCCGCCGGTAGGAATAAAACTGCTCGGGATTTGAAAATGTACAGTCATCGCCACCGTATATATCGAACACCCCACAACTGTTGAGCTCGCCACGAGCCAGGGCATAGATATCCGCTAAATAGTGGTCTTTGCGGCCGACATTATGACTGGGCATAAACGCTCCAGAGATAACCTGCCGATGCGCCTGACTCTGGGTATTGTCTAAAAATTCCTGCTGTACCTCAGCACCCACTTCAAATGCACATGGCCCGATAGCAGGGCCCAAAAATGCCATTAGAGGCCCATCATGGAAAGGAAATTTAGCGACTGCATTACGAACTACCCCAGCAGCTAAACCGCGCCATCCGGCATGAACAACCGCAACCTGACTGCCTTGTTTATTGCACAGCAACACCGGCAGACAGTCAGCTGTCATGACCGCACAAATAACCCCGGCTTTGTCACTATAACTACCATCAGCCTCAGGCGTGCCTTTGACATTGGGCGCATAGGTTACATCAACGCCATGAACTTGATCGAGCCAAACGGGTGGGCGAGTAAGATTTAAGAGCGCAACCAGAGATGCACGGTTAGCCTGCACACTAGCCGGACTATCGCCCACGTGAAACGCCATATTATTACTTGAGTAAGGCCCCTCACTAACCCCTCCATACCGCAGACTAATGGCCGACCCTACCGAATCTGGCACAGGCCAATTGGGTATAAAAAATGAATCTGCTTTGCTAGCCACCGGCTAAGGCCTCAAGCAAATTTAGCATATCCTCAGGTAACTCAGAGTCCCAGCCAACAAGCTCGCCAGTAGAGGGATGTACCAGCTCTAACTCTTTCGCATGCAATGCTTGGCGTCCGAATGCTTTGATGCAGTCCTGCAGCTCTGCGGATGCGCCCTTGTGAAGCCGCAGTCTTCCAGCATAAACATCATCGCCAACAATTGGATGTCTTACATGAGCCATATGCACTCTAATTTGATGAGTCCTGCCAGTCTCCAACTTGAGACGTAAGTGACTGTGGCCGTCAAAACGGTCAATAACCTTGTAGTGGGTTCGCGCCTCTTTACCGTCACTGATAACTGCCATCTTAGTGCGCTGTTTGGCATGCCGGCCCACAGGCTGATCTACCGTACCTCCAGCAATGACCACGCCAGTGACAACCGCTTCATATTCTCGCCTGACCGATCTTGCCTGCAGCTGCGCAACCAAATTGGTATGCGCCTGCAATGTTTTGGCCACTACCATTAAGCCAGTCGTGTCCTTATCCAGCCGATGAACGATGCCAGCACGCGGTACTGATATTAAACTGGGACAGTGATGAAGCAAGGCATTTAACACCGTGCCAGAGTAATTTCCAGCGGCTGGATGAACCACAAAATTAGCGGATTTGTTAATCACTAAAATGGTGTCATCCTCAAAGACGATATCCAAGGGAATATCTTCTGCCTGCCAGTCTCCTTCAGGGGCTAGCTCTGTACTTAAACTTAAGGCTTCTCCACCCAGCACCTTATATTTTGGCACCTGCTGTTGGCCGTCTACCAACAGATGCCCCTGTTTGATCCACTGCTGTAATCTGGCCCTTGAAAAGTCAGAGAACAGTTCCGCGGCAACCTGATCGAACCGTCGTCCAATATCAACCGCTGGCACATCTGCCTGTTGTTCAATGCGCTCACCAGTGACGGACTCAACGCCTACATTTTTATTTATTTCATCAATCACTAAACTTATTCCAAATTAGTTGCTCTAATGAGCGCTGACCAAAGCCCTGAACAGCCCTTAAAAACGAAGATTTATTGGTTTAGCCAATTCGCTGTGTTTAAATAGCGTCCAGCCAGACATTTACCTTGGCAGCGCCTTTATCTGAGAATATTACATGAAAAACCTATCGCTGATGTTGTTGATTTTAAGTTTGTCGCTCACCTCGGGATGTTCCTGGATGGGGTTCGGTGATGATGAGCCTGCTGAAGAAGAAAGTGCCGGGCTTACAGAAAAAGATTTTTACGAAAAAATTCAATCTAGTCTTAATGCTAGTAACTGGAATGTGGCGATTAGTAATCTGCAGCTTTTAGAATCTCAATTCCCTTTCGGAAAATACGCAGAACAAGGCCAACTAGAACTAATCTATGCGCACTATAAGTCTGGCGATTATGAATCAAGCATTGCGGCATCAGATCGATTTGTTCGTCTGCACCCCCAGCATCCCAATGTCGATTATGCTTTTTATGTTAAAGGCCTGTCGCAGATATCACAAACTGGTGGTTTTTTAGATAGCTTTATTCCCACAGACTCTAGTATGCGAGACATAGGTGAGGCCAGAACCGCCTTTGCTACACTGACTGAATTATTATCAAGATTCCCCACGAGTCCCTACGCGGCAGATGCGCGCAAGCGCTTGGTCAGTTTGCGTAACCAGCTGGCAAGAGCAGAAATTCACGTGGCAAATTACTACTTTTCACGAAGTGCGTATTTAGCCGCGGCTAATCGTGGGCAATATGTGGTGGAAAATTTTCAGCAGTCTCCTGCGGTCCCCGATGGTCTAGCCGTTATGGCGCAAGCCTACTACCTGTTAGAGATGCAAGACTTAGCCGACAATGCGGTTAAAATCTTGGCCGCTAACTATCCTGAGCATCCGTCATTGGATGAAAATGGGATCTTTGATTTTGAAAGAAAGCTCCTAGTGAGTCAAGATTCATGGCTAGATAAAGTATCCTTTGGCGTTTTGAAGCGCGCTAAACCACCCTCGTTCGACAGCCGTATGATCTATGACAAAATGACTCGCGAAGCGGAGTTAAAAGGCAGCACGCAAGACCAGAACAATGAAAAGCGATCTATTTGGAATAAACTAACCTTTGGATTGCTTGGCTAATATTAAGTATTGAACAACCAAAGTGAGTTGCATCGTAAAATGAGCAAGCAAGATATTATCGACGAAATGCGGGTACTTCCCGTTATCGACCCCGACTTTGAAATTACTCGTAGAGTCGCGTTTATCCAGAACCAACTAACCAATGCGGGTGCTAAAACCCTCGTTCTGGGTATTAGTGGCGGCGTGGATTCCTCAACCTGCGGTCGTTTGGCCCAGCTAGCGGTTGACGGCCTCAATCAGCAGCATAATTGCACAGACTACCGGTTTGCTGCGGTACGTCTGCCCTATGGCACACAAAAAGACGAAGATGATGCGCAGGTATCTCTAGCCTTTATCCAACCCAGCCTAAGCCTCACGGTGAATATCAAAGACGGTGTCGATGCTATCAATGCCAGCGTCTGTGCAACGCTTGAAGATAATGGCCTATTACCCAACGCAGACGCAGTTGATTTTGCCAAGGGCAATGTTAAGGCGCGGGCACGCATGGTGTCGCAATATCAAATAGCCGGCATGCTCGGTGGCTTGGTGCTGGGTACCGACCACTCGGCTGAGAACATTACTGGGTTTTACACCAAGTTTGGTGATGGCGCCTGTGACTTGGCACCTCTATTTGGTCTCAGCAAGCGTCAAGTGCGCCTGTTGGCCAAAACCATGGGTGCACCTGAGGCTCTAGTGACCAAAACACCAACAGCAGATTTAGAGTGCTTGAGCCCGCAGAAAGAAGACGAGCAAGTGCTCGGGCTCTCCTACGATGATATTGATGACTTCCTTGAGGGTAAGGCAGTCAGTACTGAGGCAGAACAGCGGTTAATTGCGATTTATACCAAAACGCAACACAAGCGTTTACCTATTGCCACGGTTTACGACTAAAGAATCACTAATCTATTAACAAATAAGAATACAGCTCTCGTACTTGGCCAACTTGCGGTAATAATGGGTCAGAGGCAACATTTTTAGGATCTGCGTCTACCCCAATTCCACATTTGGTCTTTTCTGGTGAAGAAGAAGCCGTGCCTCGAAACTTAAATCCTTTAACTACTGTTGCTTTGGCTCCAGACGCTTCATGGGTTGATGTAACTGTCAATTCCACGTGGGAATAATACTCTTTTTCTGTCGCGGGAGTTCCTCCTGCCGCCAAGTTAAACTGAGCGACGGAGACCTTATTTTTTTTAACAACCGAAGGCCAACTATAACCGCCCTTTGTACACGAGTTTACAATGCTTCCGGTGTAGTTGATCTCGCTAGTATGATCTTTAAAACAACCACCACAATGTTCGATGGTAACGTCCCCATTTATCCATAACTCTCTGTTGCCCGACATATGGTGTAAATGCGGATGCCATGTGGACGTATAACTACTATTCTGACAGTTTTTACTACCACTGAACGAGTGGTGACCATCATGCTTTCTTGTCTCATTCCAATCACAATCCAAGTCATTACCAGCGTCAGAGCCCGTTCCAACTATATAGCCTTGGGCGACGCATTGGTCATCTTCGGAAGATAGATCTATATCAGTGGTTTCTGCAACCATTGCACCACATAGCGCAACAACGGCTACATTGGCATTAGGATAATTTGCGATCCGGCAGGTGGCAATGTTCTCAGCGTCCAACTGAACGTCGAATTGTCGCTGCTGATTTTCTGCAATTTTTAAATTGGCGTTTGTTGAGGATACTGCGCTAACCCCAACTAGCGACAATACCAAAATCATTACCAGCGCCAACAGCAGAATACTCCCTCGCTGATAAGGGACAAAGCTGCTCTTCCTAAGGTTTAAATTGATCATGATTCACTCCTGCTTCCCTGTAATTCACTTATCTCTGTCTAGAAAAATTTTAGTGATCTGTTACTCATCATCCCAACTACTAAAACTGATTAATGGTAGTGGTGGTCTTAGTGCCCGTTACATTGTCAGCCAAAATTTCTATGGGCCCTGTATTTTCAATAGCCAATTTAATGTTTCCAGTCCAATTGGGCTTGGGAGCGAAGTTTTCAGAGGATATTGTGACTGTTGTTAATGCGTCGGCGTCCGGTATAACGCCCGAAACAGTCCCTAGTACTTGCGTACCTACTTTTATTTGTAAGCTATATGCTCCTGGACCTCCGTAATTGTAACCATCCCCCGGATCTATCCAGCTTGTGTCCCCTATATCCACAGTAAACTCATAAACAGAGGTTTCATTATCGATTACCTCATAAGTTAAACCCGTATCCACTTCGACTCTGGTATTTGAATCGTTGGATGTATACCAAATCCAAACAGCGTAGTCCCCTGTGTAGTTCTCGACAGCTAATTTCTTGGCTTTGTTGTGTCCTTTCAGGTACACGGCATCTTTATGGACGACGCCCGAAACGTCATCGCTTGGATCGTTTTTATTCCCTCCCGTCCACGTTGTCCAGCCTTCTACTCTGTCAGTGTAATAATCTGAGACATTATCTTCAAAACTAAAATTAGCAATAAATGTTTCGGATACAGTAATGGTTGTCGGATCCCTTAAATCTAGTGCTGCAGCCGACGTAAATAGGCGTCTTTTTCTGCTGTCATCAAAAGAGATATCAGCTTTACCGCCATAGTTGTAGGTTTTCGCGTCTGTTTGATTACTGTTTGTCGTACTCCTTATCAGGAAAAAAGTAGACACTGACATGACATTTTTCCATTCATCATAACCGTCAGGTATCTCACGCACTATATCCGCAAAGTGTTCATCATTTGTATCAATGTGGTATTGAACTTGAAAGTCGTCAACACCCGCTGCCAAAGGTTCTGTTACGTAACTGCCGCCCACCAGACGAAGTCGATTGAAGTTACCGCTAGTATCCACGTGGTAGATATCTTCATAAAACTCTCGGATTGGCGCAGCAGATTGGTTCATGTTTTGTAACGTAAAAACCGTATCTTTAGAAGCGCCTGTGCCAAGAACAACTTGATCCATGTTACTTTGAACATAGTGTTGAGCATCTTCAAGATTCTGCTTTTGAATCGCTGCACCGGTACTGGCTCTGCGGATTATTAGCACATCAGAATCTGGCAAAATATTGTCAATCCCACAAAACAGTGAGCCATCGACATTATTTTTTCCATCTATGGGATGCAATAAATCATTAGTGCTTAGCGATGTAGTGCACGTATTTCTAGTTGGAATGCCAGTGCCAGTCGGAATAATAGTCTGTGACTGCCCGTAAAACCCCGCATGGTTCAATTCATTCTCGAGGAAGTTAGATAAATAACGGCCGTTTTCGGTCACTTCGCCTGAAGTGATCACATCCTGGTTATTTCGTACACCGGTTAATGCAATATCTAAGACCACCCATGAAATGGCAAGTCCCAACCCAAGAGAAATCATTAGCTCTAATAGCGTGAATCCAGTCTGACTCGCTCGTGCACGTCTGTTAGGATGTACAGTCAGCTCACTTACCACAGCACTTTCACATTGACTTACTCTATTAATCACACATTAGCTCCATCATCTATATTTGTGCTTTATGCAGATACATAGACATCGTAAGACACGAGTCTATGCTTACCATTATCATCACCATAGCCACCGTACCCACAACTATCAGCATCGCCACCGTCAGCACTCTTATTTACACCTTGCCAAGCAACTTCAACTTTATACATTGCCGGTTTTATAAGTCCATTAGGTGTTGAAGATTCTGCATAGGTAATACAGCCCTTGCCCTTAGTTATGCCACCTACTTTAAGCGAACTCGTTCCAGCGCCTATAGTTTCATTATTGCCATCAATTAGAGACTTCCAAGTACTGAGGATAGGGCACGTTGTCGTGCTACTGGTCGTCCAAGAAGAAGAACTAAAACTAGCACAGACATTTCCCAATGTTGGATTTGCCTTAATCTGCCCCACCATATGTTGGGCTAACAAGTTAGCATGCACCCTATTTGATGCCTCAAGTTCAGCCATCTGGGCGCGGTTTTGCAGCCCGACAAACCCTAATAGGGCAATCGCAGTAATCACTAAGGTCACCAGCACTTCAATTAATGTAAACCCGTGGACAGGGTTAATTTTTGGCGTATGCGGACGAGACCTATTTAGGTTGAACATGAGGCTGATTCCTTGACTGTCGCAGAACCTGCTTTATTGACATAAACAGTATATGCAGAAACATCACTGTTATTATTGGCATCTTCAAAACAGATTTCTTTGGACTCATCTTCATTTATACGGCCTGTCTTGCCAGCCAAAACAAGACCCTTGTTGTCACCGTCTAACTTAATACTACTCGCGTCAAGCGGGCGCACTAAACTTATGTCCACTGTGCCCGTGGAGCCGTTGGGTTTATTGTAGACATGCCAGCCGTCAGACATCTTTTCCCATGATTGGTCTGTATCTGCAGTATTGGGAGTTTTAGGAGTTTTAGAAGTTTTACCAATTTGTCTTATGCTTGTATTTAAGCCTGTTTTCCTCGCTTCAGAACGCGCTAGCGCAACAGCACTTTTAAAATCATTCGCGGCTGCTTTGACCCTTTGCTGGCCAACTAGTTGATTGAAACTGGGCACTGCAATTGCCATTATGATAGCCGCAATACTAATCACCACGAGCAACTCAATCAGCGTAAACCCGCTGTGTGTCTTGGTTAAATATCGTGAAGGGTTTTTATATCGCATTACCATACCCCCGTTTTTGAACCAATATTGTCTATTGATAGCACGCCGTCAGCCAACTGAATGCCGCTATTAACCGGCGTTGCAGTGACGGTAAAAGTCGCAGAGCTTGTTTCCGTTAAGGGAAGCGAAGTAATAGTGTAATAGCTAGAGACTCTGCCTGGCGTGCTGAGTAATGCACTCGGTCCTATAAGTGCTGCTTGATTGGCGTAACCATTACCATTATTAGCGAGAAAATACTGATGCTGAACACTGGCCGCCTCAAGTAAAAATTGCTGTGCAGCTGCTCGGTTACCTTTGACTATATATTGTTGATAACTGGGATAAGCAATTGAGGCCAATATACCAATGATGGTAATGACGATTAAAATTTCTACCAGAGTGAATCCAGATGTACGCCGCCTGACATCCATGTCCGAGCCCCAAAATATTGTTTTCCTAAAGTCTAGGAAAAAAAAGCTGACTTTGGAGGAATTATTGAGTGGAAAACGCAAAATAGTCACATTAATTGTTCAGTTTGTGATGCACCTCACGCTTGAGGGGACTTAGAGAGGTAAAAAATCAAAGAGAACATGTGATTGAGCCACTCCAAGATTCGTGATAACCATCCCCATTAGTGTCTTTTGATAATCGAATACGCCCACTTCTGTAAATAATGACTTGGCGGCCTTGGGCAAAATTTGGATCTGAGGAGCATACTTGAAAATTTCCTGACTCCATCGATTCGCCGGTTCTTTTGAATCTTATGTAGGTTCGATTTGAGGCAGAAAGCTTAATATTTACACCCTCTATTGATGAAACATTTTTCCGCTTCTCATCATGGCCACGTTGGTTGTCATTATTATCATCTCTAAATACTGTTAATGTGTCACCGTTCTGTTTGACACAATTTTGCTGTGTGTCGAGCATGCAAACTTTCCAAATTTCACCTTCCATTACCGCCAAGCTTCGCGCCAGCTGCAGGGCATTACGTATCTCTACAATTTGCGCTGCCACTCTCTGGCGCCCTGTCAAAGACGTCATTGATGGTAATGAAATTGTTATTAAAAGAGAGACTATGCCGATGCAAACCAGCAATTCGATGAGTGAAAACCCCTCTTTCTGAGGCTTCATGGCTAAAATATCCCAAGGTTATTTTGTATCCTATTAATTAAGCGTAGTACTTGGGGAGAACAAAAAGTGTGCGCTAGATCACAGTACGTACTCTAAAAAATCGACGTTATGACCAACGACGGGACACTATTTATGTAGGTGAGAGAAATGCCGGACGAAAGTCCGGCAAGGACAAGCTAACCAACAACTTCCATGCGAGTAATCTCTGGAGCACCAGCCAGTAAAGCGCCAAACTTTGCGCCGGCTGCTTTAAAGTGGGCAGACTCCCCATGCGCTGTAATGGCAGCTTGGTCTTCATACAGCTCCATAACCACATAATTGCCATCTGATTGCTTACACAATTTGTAAAGATGATTACCTGGCTCATTCTCATTGACTTGAGAGACAAGATTCAACATAGCTGTCTCAAATTCTTGTTCACATCCGGGTTTAACATTTAATTTGGCGATAACTGCGATCATTTTATTATCCTTAAAATTTGAACGTATGATGATACTTAGAAAAGCAGTGCGTAGGCCAGAGGTTCGACAAGTTTTTTTGTAATAGCTTGAGGATTCTTATTGATAGCACAACAGCTAGGATAAATAGTATTGCGCTTTTATTACGGTAATTTTTGAGGGCAGTCAATTGTTGGGAGAGTAGTCCAGCATGACACTAACCATCTTCTTTAACAGGCGGCCGAGTTTATTTGCTCTAGCGCGGTCATACTCATAGTTCGATGAATTCGACAGGTAGATTTGCTGCGAGATTTCCATCTGTACAGCATGAATGTCTGACGCGGGTGCACCGTAGTGACGAGTAATATAGCCACCTTTAAAGCGCCCATTGTGCACTGATGTGTAATCACTATCAGTCATCATTGATAGAAGATTCGCACTTAAGGTCTCATCGCAAGATTGCCCACCAGCGGAACCTAAATTGAGATCGGGCAATACACCCTCAAAGAAACGCGGGACCTCGGCGGCGATGCTGTGTGCGTCCCAAAGCAGTGCATAACCATGGGTCTTTTTAATACGCGTCAGTTGCTCGGTCAATGCCTGGTGATAAGCCCGCCAATAGTGCTGCTTACGGCGCTCTATTTCTTCGGTATCCGGCGCCTTGCCCAACAAATAGATAGGCTGTTTGCCAAAGGTGCTGGTAGGACATAACTCAGTTTCATTCTGACCGGGATAAAGCGCGGTGCCCTGTGGCGATCGATTAACATCAATGACGTAACGAGAATAATTTGCCGAAATCGTCGAGACGGGTAGTTCTTTAAGAAAATCATACAACTTGGGCACATGCCAATCGGTATCTATAAGGCTGCGCCCGGCTGCAGTAAATTGTTGCTCTATAGCACTGGGAACAGCTGTCCCGGAATGTGGGAAACTCACCAGCAAAGGACTGCTAGCTTCTCTGACGGCAACTACTTCCATGATTACATCACTCCAGAGGGCAGTATATCCGCCACTAAATCATAGAAGTATGACTCACTAATAATGTTGCGCGCAGCAACAATGTCCGGTGCAAAAAAGCGGTCCTCGGTATAGGACGGCACTCTGATTCTGAGTTCTGCCACTACTGACTGCAGTGTTACTGAGGTGAGATGAGGATAATGAAACTCAACCGCTTGAACCGCACTTAACAATTCAACCGCAACCACATAATCACTATTCTCGGTCATGTCTCTCAAACGCCGTGCGCCAAAGGTCGCCATGCTGACATGGTCCTCCTGATTTGCGGAGGTTGGTATGCTGTCGACACTGGCCGGGTGGGCCAATGTTTTATTCTCTGACACTAAGGCAGCCGCGGTAACCTGAGCAATCATAAAGCCCGAATTAAGACCACTGTTCTCAACTAGAAACGCCGGTAGGCCGCCGTTCATATGCGGATCTACTAACAGAGAAATTCGTCGTTCTGAAATTGACGCTATCTCAGCAATCGCCAAGGCTAAATTGTCAGCGGCGAAAGCCACTGGTTCAGCATGGAAATTTCCCCCTGAGAGTGCCTCTAAGGTGGGCGCAAAGATCAATGGGTTATCCGTCACTGCGTTGGCTTCGATTTGCAGGGTGCGTGCGCTGTTGTTAAGTATGTCCAAACAGGCACCCATGACTTGGGGCTGACAGCGCAATGAGTACGGATCCTGTACCTTTCCGCAATCGACATGGGACTCTAAAATGCCACTGTCGTTTAAAAACTGAGCATATTTTTTAGCCACGGCAATCTGTCCTGGCTGACCGCGCAGCTGGTGAATACGACTATCAAAGGGGACCGTACTGCCTTTCATGGCATCCACCGACAACGCTCCGGTGACTACTGCCGCGGCAAACAAATTTTCTGCCTCAAATAGCCCAGCCAATGCTAGTGCGGTTGAAGTTTGGGTGCCATTAAGTAGGGCTAAACCCTCTTTTGGCCCCAATTCAAGAGCGGTTAAACCTGCCTGATCCAGAGCTTGTGATGCGGTCATTAACTGACCTTTGTAATGAACCTCACCAACACCAATGAGTGCTGCCGCGAGATGTGCCAGTGGTGCCAAGTCACCCGATGCGCCCACAGATCCTTTACTGGGAATGCAGGGTAGGATGTCCTGATGATAAAAATCTATCAGTAACTGCACCACTGAAGATCGCACCCCTGAATGCCCCTGAGACAGGCTAATGACCTTTAACGCAATAATCAGTCTGACCGCGGCGGCGTCAATCAACTGTCCCACCCCCGTGCAGTGTGAGAGCACTAAATTACGTTGCAATAGCGCAAGCTGTTCGTCCTCAACGCGAGTCTGGGCCAAAAGACCAAAGCCAGTATTGATGCCATAGGCAGCATCGCCTTTGTCGACAATCTTTTGAACAGCGATCGCACTAGTCTCAATGTCTTCCCAAGCCAGCTTATAGAGCTCAAAGGACCGATGACTGGTGTAAATGTTACGTAACTGAGCGAGGGAAACTAAGCCCGGCTCTAGGGTTATCGTGTCAGTTGGGGATGTTGATTGCGCCATTGAAGCTTCCTCTAGTCCTTTAAACTACTGTTCGCTATGCCCAGCATGGGCACATTGAGTCCTTTGTCCTGTGCACAGGCCACGGCATCCTCATAACCTGCGTCTGCGTGTCTTACTACGCCGGTTGCAGGATCATTCCAAAGCACTCTTTCAAGACGCTTAGCGGCCTGCTCTGTGCCATCAGCAACAATAACTACGCCTGAGTGCTGCGAATAACCCATGCCGACACCGCCACCATGGTGAATAGAAACCCAGGTAGCACCGCTTGCTGTATTGAGCAATGCGTTTAAAAGTGGCCAATCGGATACTGCATCAGAGCCATCAAGCATGGATTCCGTTTCACGGTTAGGGCTGGCTACAGAACCGGAGTCGAGATGGTCGCGGCCAATCACGATGGGCGCTTTTAGTTCGCCACTGGCCACCATTTCATTAAACGCCATAGCGAGTCGATGACGCTGCCCCAGGCCAACCCAACAAATTCGTGCTGGCAGGCCTTGAAAGCTAATCCTCTCCCGCGCCATGTCTAACCAATTGTGCAAATGCTTATCATCGGGTATCAGTTCTTTCACTTTAGCGTCGGTTTTATAGATATCTTCAGGGTCACCACTAAGTGCAACCCAGCGAAATGGACCAATACCGCGACAAAATAATGGTCTTATATAAGCGGGGACGAAGCCGGGGAAATCAAAGGCATTTTTCACCCCCGCGTTAAGCGCTTCTTGCCGAATATTATTGCCATAGTCGAATGTTGGAATACCCATCTGGTGGAACTCTAACAATGCCTGCACGTGAATGGCCATAGACTTTTGCGCCTGTTCTGTAACTAGGGCTTGGTCGCTTATTTGTAGCTTTTTCCACTCTTCAGGTGACCAACCAACCGGCAGATAACCATGAATAGGGTCATGTGCCGAGGTTTGGTCGGTAACCGCATCTGGCCGTATTCCTCGCGCGACCATTTCTGGAAGAATCTCAGCAGCATTACCCAACAGCCCCACTGATACCACCTCTCCGGAGCTAATCGCCTCATTGATAATTGTCAGTGCGCTATCTAAGGTATAAGCCTTCTTGTCTAGGTAGCCAGTACGCAAGCGAAAATCAATATGCTTCTCTTGGCACTCAACCGTCAGACTGCAGGCTCCCGCTAGGGTCGCGGCGAGTGGCTGTGCGCCACCCATTCCACCAAGACCAGCGGTTAAAATCCAACGCCCTGATAGGTCACCGCTGTAATGCTGTCGGCCCATCTCAACAAACGTTTCATAGGTGCCCTGAACAATGCCCTGGCTACCAATATATATCCAAGAACCCGCGGTCATTTGCCCATACATGGCGAGGCCTTTGCGGTCGAGTTCGTTGAAATGCTCCCAGTTTGCCCAGTGCGGCACTAAATTAGAATTGGCGATCAATACCCGTGGAGCCTCAGTGTGTGTTTTAGCCACCATTACAGGTTTACCGCTCTGCACTAACAGTGTTTCATCTTCATTTAAGGCACGCAGGCACTCGACAATTTTATCAAAACTCTGCCAGTCTCTAGCCGCCTTACCTATACCCCCATATACCACCAAATCTTCGGGTCTCTCGGCTACATCGGGATGAAGGTTATTCATCAGCATGCGCAATGGCGCCTCTGTGGTCCAATGTTTAGCTGTCATCTCAGTCCCGGTTGGGGCTTTCACCACACGCGGTCCTTTCCCTGAAATTTGCTGGGTCATAGTAGAGCCTCTAAAATAATGCTAATTAGTCGTACATACAGTCTGTACGGTGTTGTCTATACAAGTAAAGATATTCTATACTCATGCTGGACGCAAGAATTTTTATAGGTTTAAACAATCCTCTCAACAGCGGCTTAAAAAAGTAAGGTAAAGCAATGACCCAACATGACACTTTATGGATCAACGGCACACTCTCAATTATTACCGAGCAAGGTGTTTCAGAGACCCTACAAACCGGTGCTATTGCCTGCAAAGATGGCCTCATTAGCCTTATATCGCCCATGGACAAGCTGGGAGATACGCCCAGTAACCTAGCTACCAAGGTCATTGACCTGGAGGGTAAATGCTTGACTCCTGGGTTGATTGATTGCCACAGCCATCTTGTCTTCGGTGGCAATCGTGCCAAAGAATTTAATCTGCGCTTGCAGGGCCAGTCCTATGAGCAGATTGCCAAGCAAGGTGGCGGTATCATGAGTACCGTGAACCATACTCGCGCTGCCACAGAGCAACAGCTAGAGCATGATGCGCGAAGTCGATTGGCACTGCTGGTCAGTGATGGGGTAACCAGTATCGAAATTAAATCAGGTTATGGCCTCACCTTTAAAGATGAAGAGAAGATGCTGCGAGTGGCGAGAAGATTGGGTGATACCAGCCCAGTGACCGTCACCACCACATTTTTAGGTGCCCACGCCCTGCCCCCCGAATATACCAATAACCGCTCAGGCTATCTTGATTTGGTGTGCAAAGAAATGTTGCCCAAATTACATGCTCAAGGTCTTATCGATTCAGTTGATGCCTTCTGTGAGAGTATTGCTTTTTCCGTCGATGAAGTTGAACAGGTCTTTCAAGCGGCCACTGATCTGGGACTACCGGTCAAACTGCATGCAGAGCAGCTCTCTAATAGTGGCGGTGCTGAACTTGCTGCCAAGTATCATGCGCTGTCTGCCGACCATCTAGAATATCTCGATGAGACGGGTGTTCAGGCTATGGCTGCTAGCGGCAGCGTCGCCGTGCTGCTACCTGGGGCTTTTTATATGCTCAGAGAGACACAAAAACCACCAGTACAGCTATTGCGTGATTACCAAGTACCTATCGCCTTAGCGACTGACATCAACCCCGGCAGTTCGCCGGTGTTGTCAGCGCGGCTAATGATGGTCCTTGGGTGCCAGGAGTTCGGTCTTACCCCAGAAGAAGCGCTGCGCGGCATGACTATTAATGCCGCTAAGGCGTTGGGGAAGTCAGATTCAGTGGGCTCATTACAGATTGGCAAAGCTGCAGACTTAGCTATTTGGGACGTGCAACAACCCTCTGAGTTAGCCTACTGGCTGGGTGGCAATAAAGCTGAATCGGTTATCAAAGCGGGTAACTGTATCTATCAACGCCCTGAAAACGTGATTTTTTAGGGCGTTGCTAATCTTTTTGTATGGTTTCGGTGAGCGAGAAAGACTGTGCTGAATGGTAAAGGTGAGCGACCGAAATCAAGTTGCCGGAGGACCAAGTCCGTCGATCTAAAATCAAGCAAGGCACATTGTCATCCATCTGCAATAATTTCTTAATAGTCTTACTGGGCATGGCCGCGCGCACGGTATGCTCAACTTTGTGCAGGGGCACATTGGCCAACAGGTAGGCGGCTGGTGTGGTCTGCTTTAGATCAATTTGGATATATTCAGGCACCGCTTGTGCGTTGACATAGCGGTCCTCTACCTGGAGCATCTTACTATCTTCCCGGTGAACAATAGTGGTGTGATAAACAGACTTGACACTGTTCGACAACTCCATTGCGGCAGCAATACCACGGGTTAAAGCTACCGACTCATGAGTGACCACTATATTACTGTAGCTGTGCCCTCTCTCTCGCACTTCTTCAGCAATATTGCGTACCTCAACTAAGTGGCCCTTGGTTTGTGCTTCCGAGACAAATGTCCCCACTCCCGCTACGCGAGTCAAAATCCCCTCAGCGGCTAACTCCTTGAGCGCTCTATTCGCGGTCATCCTAGACACCTTGAGCGTTGCTACCAGCTCGTTTTCTGAGGAAACCCTGCTGTTTGGCAATAAATCACCGCACTCAATTTTCTTCAAAATGTGATCTTTCACTTTTTGATAAAGCGGAGCAATGGAATTATCTACGTTGATCATGGATAGTCGCCCAAACAATAAAAAATAGGTTTCCTGTCTATACAGGCTTCCGCTATATTATCAAGGTAGGTAACTAACAAGCAATCTTAAGGTCAGACATTATTTATGCCACAGCAGACTTATTTTATTAATAACGCATTTTTAAGTGATGGCTGGACGGCTAATGTCCGGCTAAGCGTGGATGACAAAGGCTTTATTTCGAGGCTAGAGAAAGGTGTTTGTGCTGAGCGAGGTGACCAAAAGTTAGGCACTGTCATTCCCGGCCTTGTGAACTGCCATAGTCACTCTTTTCAACGCGCTATGGCAGGCCTCACCGAATACCAAAACTCCCCAACAGACACATTTTGGTCATGGCGCAAGACTATGTATCGGTTTGCCAATTTAGTGTCACCTGAAGACCTTCAAGCTATTGCTAGTTATCTCTACTTGGAAATGATCAAACAGGGTTACACCAGCGTTGCCGAATTTCATTATGTACATCACCAACCCAATGGAACGCCCTATTCTTGCGCAAGCCAACTGTCACAGTCGATTATTAATGCCGCTAATATTGCCGGCATCAATTTGACCCTACTGCCCGTGCTCTATATGACTGCGGGATTTGATGGACAACCCCTGCTCGAGGAACAAAAACGTTTTGGTAACTCCATAGCACGCTACCTCGACATTCAGAATGAGGCCTCCCAATATTGCGCCAATCAACATCAGCATAATGTTGGAATAGCCTTACATAGTTTGCGTGCAGTGCCTGCAGATCCGATGAATGAAGTTATAAACCATTTCGTTAAGCAGAGTGTTTCATGCCCCATTCATGTGCATATTGCAGAGCAGACACAAGAAGTGGAACAATCAATAAAATCTCTGGGTAAAAGACCCGTAGAGTGGTTATTAGATAATCATGCTGTCGACCAGCAGTGGTGCCTTATTCATGCCACCCACATGACACCTGAAGAAACCACCGCTCTGGCCAGATCTGGAGCGACCGTCGGCATATGCCCGACTACTGAAGCCAATCTTGGCGATGGGCTGTTTCCACTGCGCGAGTATCTAGATCAGGGAGGTCATATTGCGATTGGCTCTGATGGCAATACCTGCACCAATCCCATGGAAGAGTTGCGTTGGCTCGAATATGGTCAGCGCCTAGTCACACGCACCCGCAATGTTTCTTCAGATAATACCGAGTTACACACGGGAACCAATCTTTATGGTCGCTGCCTTGATGGCGGAGGTCGCGCTATTGGACAAAAAACCGGTGCGCTGAAACTGGGGAGTCGAGCTGACCTTATTGTTTTGGACGATAATTCTGCAGATCTTGCCAATATCGCCACAGACTCTATTTTAGATGTGCTTATTTTCGGCACAAGTCAGTCTTTAATCAAAGATGTGATGGTCAATGGCATCTGGAAAATCACCCATTATCATCATGCTGATGAAGAACGGATCAAAAACATGTTTATTTCTGCTACTAAGGCTATGAGAGGATAAAGCAGCACGAAATTCTCATTCTGGCCACTCGCCACAACACGTCGGATTTATATCTTAGACTCAGGGAAAATGACTGTTAGAGCGGCAAAGCAGTGGTGCATTTAATCTCTTCCATAACAAAGCCAGCGGTTACATCTAACAAACCAACCTTAATAAGTTCTTTGTAAAGCCTATCGTAATCAGGCATATCCTTAACTATCGCCTTGAGCAAATAGTCTGCCTCGCCGCCCATTCGATAGGCCTCAAGAATCCCCGGAATAGCCATTACTGCATCTTTGAATTGCCCAGCCCAGCGCTCATTATGCATACTTGTCTTAATTGAAATAAAGACTGTCAGTGACAATCCAATAGACTTGGCATCTAAAAGCGTAACCCGCTCTTTAATGACACCTTCCTTCTCTAATTTTTGAACCCGCCGCCAACAGGCAGATTTTGAAATGCCTACTTTGTCTGCTAAATCTCCCACCGACAAAGCCGCATTAATTTGCAAGCGCCTGAGGATTTCTCTGTCTAAAATCTCCATAACTAAAATATACCCTTGAGCCGATAAAGCCACCTATTATGCACCAATGAACCGAATATTTAATATTTACCGGAATTTAATTTCGTTATCTTACAAAAAAACAGCTGTATTAGACACAATGTTTCATACTTTTTTGATTAGACTAATCCTATTATCTACTCAAGGCCAACATAGTATGAATGCTCTAATTCAGCACGTTCGACACTCTATCATCGGTGATAAACAATCTATTCGAACGCCCTTTGGAGACAAGCCTTTAGTCTATGCCGATTATGTCGCCTCTGGCCGCAGCCTTACGTTTATTGAAGACTATATTCGTGATCATGTTCTGCCCTATTATGCTAATACCCATACAGAAGCTTCGTATACAGGCGCTCAGATAACCGCATTGCGAGAGCAAGCTCGTCAGGAGATAAAACGTTCACTAAATTGCCAATCAGATGACCAGGTTATTTTTTGTGGCCCTGGCGCTACCGCCGTCATCAACAAGCTAATTGATATTCTTAATTTGCGTCTTCCACAAGAACTATCACAACGCTATTTAACCAATGCTAGCATCAGTGACAGCCATCGTCCGGTGGTATTTATAGGACCTTATGAACACCATTCCAATGAATTGCCATGGCGTGAGAGCATTGCTGAAGTGATCTCAATTCCACTGACAGATTCAGGTGAGATGGACTTAGTTTTTTTGCAGGAGCAGCTCAAAGAAAATGCCCACCGGGGGTTACTGATTGGTAGTTTTTCGGCGGCCTCTAATGTTACTGGTATCAAGAGTGATATTTCAGCGACAACCTCATTGTTGAAGCAGTATGGCGCACTGGCATTTTGGGATTATGCCGCGGCAGCGCCCTATGTCGATATCGATATGAATGGCGCCAACCCAAAGGATGCAGTATTTATTTCACCGCATAAATTTATTGGTGGGCCCGGTACGCCAGGATTGTTGGTAATTAAGAAAGCCTTATTGAAAAATGCTGTACCTTCAACGGTTGGTGGAGGAACGGTGATGTATGTAACACCTGAAGATCATCTTTATGTGGAACATCACGAACGCCGCGAAGAAGGGGGAACCCCTGCCATTGTAGAGTCCATTCGTGCGGGGCTAGTGTTCAAACTGAAAAGAGAGGTTGGCGTAGGCGAAATTGAGCGTTTAGAAGGAATCTTCATCCAACGTGCTATGCAACGCTTTGAGGCTTGCCCGAATCTAGAAATTGTTGGCAGTCCTTCTGCACCTCGCTTAGCAATTATGGCGCTTCGTTTTAAGCATGGTAACAAAGACTTACACTATGGTTTTGTGGTGTCTTTACTTAACGATTTATTTGGCATTCAAGTGCGTGGAGGCTGCTCATGCGCGGGACCCTATGGTCATAGCTTGCTTGAAATGGATATGCCCTATAGTCGTGCGATTGAATCCGAAATCAAACAGGGTAACATGCTGTTACGCCCTGGCTGGGTACGTCTCAACTTTAACTATTTTATTGATGAAAAAGAATTTGAATATCTGCTGCGCGCGGTGGAGCTAGTGGCAACATTGGGTTGGCGTATGCTGCCTTTTTATCAGGTTGATGCGAAATCTGGTGTATGGCGTTTTCAAGGTCAATCAAATCAAATGGCCAGCAGTTTGGATGGTTTTCAATTTACTGAATATTGTCAGAAATCTAACCGGCAAACCAACGTCAAAGTCAGCCTAGACGGAATTTACAGCACCGCAGAACAGGTGTTACTAAATACCGCCAACTACAATGAAGTCCCGCCTTTGATATTGAGCGATGCGAGCGAACGATTACGCTGGTTCGCATTACCTCAGGAGTTGTCTCCGAGCAATCTAGCTTAGCAGTATGATACTTTTCAAAACACGACGGAGTCGTTATGCCTTAAAGTTCATCATCAGAAAAGTGCGGCGGCAAAAACGGTGCATCAGGCAAAAAACTGTGACCAATAACGCCTAAGTAAATACCCGTAGAATCGGTATATTTAGCGTCATTTCTTGGTATCAAGCACCCCTTTGCAGAGAGAAACACTTGCTCTATCTCGGTGCCTAGGAGACCCTGACCATACATTGGCTGAACTAGGTTTTCAAACTCAACATTTATCCGACATAAGGCCGTTTTGAACCCATGGAGAGTGCCATCGAAAAGAGTGCGCTTAAAGCGGTTTACATAAATAGGATATAACTGAGAGATCATATTCAAACAATAATAATGGCGCGCACTAAGCGAGAAAATAGATTATATTTTTAGATAGAAACCCCGGGTAGGAACACGCAGACTCGAACTGCGGACCCCTTGCATGTCATGCAAGTGCTCTAACCAACTGAGCTATGCTCCTAATCTTCCCGAGCCCGCATTCTACACACCCATCCCTTTGGGGACAACTAGAATCAATCTTTCATGACTAGAGAGATTATGGCGACTAGACGACTCCGGTACCAACGGTCAAAAAGGTACCTAAGTCAACATACTAAAATAAATAAAAGAATATGTTTGTTAAGCATCAACTGACGAAGCAACTGGACTATACGCACTGCAATTAAAGCTCTTTGATAGGCTGGTAATTTCGAATATGTATGGGAGAGAAGTACATCACCAACGGTGATATTTACAAAAAAGGAAACGGGGAGTCAGGAAAATCGAATCTAAATATTCACCGATTAATCTTTAAATCATCTTCCATGATGATTTTTTCCTGATTGCAATTTTTAAAATTCAGACTTTATTCCCGTCTAAAAAATTGGCTTATTCCAAAGCCGCCAACATCCTTGCTGGCCCATCATCCTTGATGGAATCACTCGAATCGCAACTTTCCCCGAATGTGCATTCATAATAAGTGTATGGGTTTGAAAATAAAATAAGCTAAAAGGGTTAGTACTTAAGTACTAAACTAGTGCTAATGTAAGTTCAAGAAAGCGCTAGTAGCCCGGGTAGCGGGAATGTCGGTAAGAAAAACCTTACTGCTAAATAGTAACAACTATACTATTTTCGATAGATAAATTATTTAAGAAGGTTAACCATGAAAAACACGTTTTTAAGTACGTTAATCGTAGCTTCATTACTTCTAATGACAGGCTGTTCTGAATATCCTGGCTTGGACGCACCAGCAACTCGGCCAAATAAAGACCCCTACCCATCAACCTATATCGTGCCCGACAATGCCGCTTTCGCGATCCTGAATGCCAATGTATTGACTGGCGACGGTGCTGAATTACGCGACACTGATCTGTTAGTGCGTAAGGGAAAAATTATTGCTCTAGGCACTAACCTCGATTTAGATGCGTCGGTTTCACTCATCGACGCTAAGGGCCAATGGGTCACCCCCGGATTGATTGATGTGCACTCTCATATGGGCGTTTACTCAGCGCCCGGTACCGCTAATCACTCAGACGGTAACGAGATGACCTCACCGGTCACTGCCCAAGTTTGGGCTGAGCACTCCGTTTGGCCAGAAGACCCACAGTTCGAAAAAGCACTGGCTGGTGGAGTAACCACCGTACAGATCTTGCCAGGCTCGGGAAATCTAATTGGTGGGCGTGGTGTAACCCTTAAAAACATCCCGTCGATCACCGTGCAGGGTATGAAGTTTCCCGGCGCGCCTTACAGCCTAAAGATGGCCTGCGGGGAGAACCCTAAACGTGTCTATGGTAGCCGTAACACTCTGCCTTCAACGCGGATGGGCAATATGGCCGGTTATAGGGCCGCATGGATAGAAGCGTCTGACTATAAAAAATCATGGGATGATTACATCAGTGATGCAGAGGCAGGCAAAGACGTTGACCCGCCAAGTCGAAACTTGCGTCTAGAAACGTTAGAAGGGGTTCTACAGGGCGATATTCGCATTCATAACCATTGCTATAAAGCGGATGAAATGGCCCAGATGATCGACATGTCAAAAGAGTTTGGCTATGAAATTGCCGCTTTTCATCATGCTGTTGAAGCGTACAAGGCCGCTCCCATGCTGGCCGAGAACGATATTTGTGGAGTTATGTGGGCCGATTGGTGGGGCTTTAAACAAGAGGCCTTTGATATGGTGCGAGAAAATATCGCTCTGGTTGACTATGCCCAAGCCTGTGCGATTATTCATTCGGATGATCCCATTCAAATTCAACGTTTGAATCAAGAAATCGCCAAAGCGATGAGTGCCGGTAATCGAATGGGCCTGGACATAAGCCCAGCAAAGGCGTTTCGCTGGGGCACCTATAACGCAGCCAAATCACTTGGTTTAGAGGATAAAATTGGGTCAATTGCATTGGGCAAGAACGCCGATATTGTGCTCTGGACCGAACATCCGTTGAGCGTTTATAGCCATGCCAGTAAGGTATGGATTGATGGCGCTCTGCGCTTCGATCGTGACGATCCGTCGGTACAGCCCACCAGTGATTTTAATCTTGGCATCATCAAAGCAGGAGCAGTGCGACCATGAAATACACTCTACCTTTATTGGCACTAACATTGGTTTCAACACTTGCGTCAGCTAGCTCAATACTTGTTAAAGACGCCGACATTTACGCCTCATCGGGGCTAATGGTTAAGACCAACCTGTACATAGAAAATGGCAAGATCGCAGCCATTGGCGAACGTACACCTTTAACAGCGGACCTTGAAATACAAGGACTAGGGATGAGCGTTACCGCCGGACTGTTTAATTCATCCACGCAGCTGGGTACGGTGGAGGTCAATGCTATAGAACAGACCGTCGACTTCTATTCTGAGAACGAAGCCGTCACCGCGTCGCTGCGTATTGCCGAGGCCTTTAATCCTCGCTCAACGCTCATTCCACACAACCGTGTGCATGGACTGACTCATAGCTTGTTGGTTCCAGAATCTGCAACCCATTTGTTCTCCGGTCAGGTGGCTCTTGTGCAGCTAGGTAACCAACCCAAGGTTATTCATCAGAGTCTGGCGGTAGCATTAGACTTTACTGAGCATGGGGTCAGTCTAATGGGCGGTTCACGTGCTGCAGCGCTGGTGCAACTGCGCCAAGCCTTGGATGATGCCAAGGATTTCTCAAGAAATCGCAAAGCGGCCCTGGCTGGTGAGCATCGCGACTATGTGCTCTCCTATGCCGATTTAGCGGCCTTAGAGCCTGTGGTGAACGGCACTAAGCCACTGCTGGTGCGTACCAACCGAGCCAGCGACATCAGCACTATCCTTAATCTGGCCAAAGACTTTCAATTACAATTGATTCTATCCAGCGTGCTTGAAGGCTGGATGGTGGCCGATGAAATAGCCAGTGCCGATGTGCCCGTCATCATCGACCCCATTCATAACTTGCCTAATAGTTATGAATCTCTTGGTGCACGATTAGATAACGCCAAACTGCTTGCTGACGCTGGCGTTATGTTGCTGTTTACTGGCATGGATTGGCACAATACACACAACGCCTATTTAGTGCGCCAGTCAGCAGGAAATGCGGTCGCCAATGGGCTGAATAAGTCTGTAGCCATCGCGGCAATGACCACCAACCCTGCTCAGTTATTTGATGCCCCCGTGAGTGGTGACATTGCGGTTGGCGACATTGCTGACTTGGTACTCTGGAGTGGCGACCCTCTAGAAGTGACGTCTGAAGCCGAACTCGTTATTATTAACGGTGAGATAGTGCCGATGGAAAGTCGTGCACTGCAGTTGCGGGATCGCTACTTTGAGCGTCTCAAGCAGTAATTGACACTATTTAAAATGCAAAACGCCCAGTATTTTACTGGGCGTTTTCGCGTCTAACCCTTAGCAAATTATGAGGCCAAACTTTTCTCTCTTAACTTGCCCAACAAATCCCGGGTTTGCGCCGCTTCTTCAAACTCCAGATTACGCGCATGTTGATACATCTTCTCTTCCAAGCGCTTAATCTCTTTGGCGATGTTTTTAATCGGCTCAGCACCACCAATAACATCATACGCGGCGTTGGCTTGAGCTGCCTGGCGGTCGCGTCTGTTTTGACCCGTGGCAGCATAGGCGCCCTCCATAATATCTTTAACACCCTTCACAATACTGGTTGGTGTAATTCCATTTTTCTTGTTGTGTTCAATTTGCATGGCACGGCGACGTTCAGTCTCATCGATAGCTCTCTGCATTGAGCCGGTAATTTTGTCGGCATACAAAATCGCTTTACCGTTGAGGTGACGAGCGGCGCGACCAATGGTCTGAATCAGCGACTGTTCGGAGCGTAAAAAACCCTCTTTGTCGGCATCAAATATAGTCACCAAAGATACCTCAGGCATGTCCAAGCCCTCACGCAGCAAGTTAATGCCCACTAGCACATCAAACTCACCCAGGCGCAGGTCACGGATAATTTCAACCCGCTCTACTGTGTCTACATCAGAGTGCAGATAACGAACCCGCACTCCGTGCTCATCCAAGTATTCGGTGAGGTCCTCTGCCATACGTTTGGTCAGAACGGTGATTAAAATCCGCTCGTTTACCGCAGCTCTGGCTCGAATTTCTGAGAGAGCGTCATCCACCTGTGTGAGTGCTGGACGAACTTCAATAATTGGATCAAGCAACCCTGTTGGGCGCACCACCTGTTGAACCACTTGCCCCTCATTAGCCGCCTCATAACGACTGGGTGTTGCCGACACAAAAATCATCTGCGGCGCTAAGTCTTCCCACTCATCAAAGCGTAAAGGTCGGTTATCCAGAGCGGAGGGCAGACGAAAGCCATACTCTACCAATGTCTCTTTGCGCGAGCGGTCACCCTTATACATGGCACCCAATTGAGGGACCGTGACGTGAGACTCATCAATCACCATGAGTGCATTGTCTGGCAAAAAGTCAAACAGCGTCGGCGGTGGCATACCGGGCTCTCGCCCAGATAAATAGCGGCTATAATTTTCAATGCCATTACAGTAACCCAGCTCACGCATCATTTCGGTGTCATAACGCACTCGCTCTCCCAAGCGCTGAGCTTCTACCAATTTGTCCATCGATCGCAGTTGCTCTAAACGGACAACCAACTCCTCTTGAATGAGATCAGCGGCCTCTATGACCGTCTCGCGAGGCGTTACGTAATGGGTTTTGGGATAAATAGTAAAGCGAGGCACTCTGCGCAGCACTTCTCCGGTAAGCGGATCAAACAGCGTGATATTTTCAATTTCATCACCAAACAGCTCAATGCGCACAGCCTCATAATCTGAGTCAGCCGGATAGACATCAATCACATCACCACGCACTCGATATGAGGAGCGGTCAAAAACCGCATCATTGCGCCTGTACTGCAATTCCGCCAAGCGCCGCAATATGTCGCGCTGCCCAATTTGTTCGCCGCGAGAGAGGTGCAAAACCATCTTTAAATAAGAGTCTGGCGAACCGAGACCATAAATAGACGACACGGTGGCCACCACGATGACATCTTTGCGCTCTATAAGAGACTTAGTCGCTGAAAGGCGCATCTGCTCAATATGCGAATTAATCGAGGAGTCTTTTTCAATGAAGGTGTCAGAGGACGGCACATAGGCCTCCGGCTGAAAGTAATCAAAGTAGGAGACAAAATACTCAACCGCATTATTTGGAAAAAAGCTTTTAAACTCACCATAGAGCTGAGCGGCGAGTGTTTTGTTGTGCACTAGCACGATCGTCGGACGCTGCACCTCTTCGATGACTTTAGCGACGGTGAAGGTCTTCCCTGAACCGGTAACCCCCAGTAGGGTTTGGCTGGCAAGCCCGTTTTCTAATCCCTGCACCAGTTCTTTAATTGCAGTGGGCTGATCACCTGCAGGCTCGTAATCGCTGACCACAGTAAAGGGCCTAACGGCGCTAATGGTGGTTTTACTCAACAAGGTGCTCGGCCCTTTTGCTTGGGGTCTACTATTGGCGCACAGATAACGTCAAAGTAGTCGGTATTTTTAGTGGTTAGGTTATCAATCAATGCGTCAAAGCCCTGCTCTTCAATTATTTCGCGGTATTTATATTTCTTAATTTTGACATAGGTAATGCCCTTGACCCGAACATCAACAGCATGCCATTGGTTATTAAGGTTACGCTTGATGACCAAATCCAGATTGATATCCGGCAGAATCGGCGATTCCATTAGTACTTGAACCCATCCCATTCCTTTTTGTTCATTGACCACAACATCATCTACCTTAAATACTTGGCCGCCATAACTTTCAAGGCCCTCAAACGCATAGCGGATCAGTGTTTGATCAACCGAGTCCACCAGTACGGCGCGCTGCGCGTCAGTAAACCCCTCATAGTACTGCTTACCCACCAAGGCTCGGCTGGTCGATGCG
>Ga0209192_10000869_pt1 | contig 26543 bp, 21 predicted proteins | sample ArcticOcean_MG_C_11_FD_187433 | JGI IMG/M metagenome (GOLD analysis project Ga0209192, IMG submission 187433) | Marine microbial communities from western Arctic Ocean - ArcticOcean_MG_CB2_154 (SPAdes) (version 2) | ecosystem: Environmental > Aquatic > Marine > Oceanic | place: Arctic Ocean... | reverse complement strand
AGTTTCTCTTACCGCCATTATTTTCCTCTTTCCTCTTTTTTTCTTTGCTTTCTTTGCTTTCTTTGCCGCTGGTTGCCGTGAAGAGCAGCGACGGCCAGTCGGGTTTGCCGACGCAATTGCAGGTAGTTGGTACTTATCATGTTTGAGGTGTGATAAAACTAAGGCAAGAGAGATAGGGGAAGAGAAATGAGCCAATTAGATCTAATTGTACGCGGTGGCCGGGTGATTGATGGCACCGGTGCCGAAGAATTTACTGGGGACATTGGTGTCCGCGATGGCAAAATTGCCGAGATTAGCACCAATGGGCCCATCACCACACAAGCCAAGCAAACACTGTCCGCAGATGGTGCAATTGTCGCCCCTGGCTTTGTCGATATCCATACTCACTACGATGGCCAAGCCACTTGGTCTAACCGCATGTCGCCGTCTAGTCATCATGGTGTGACCAGTGTGGTAATGGGTAACTGCGGTGTAGGTTTTGCCCCAGTGCGGCCGACCGATCACGACTTATTGATTGAGTTGATGGAAGGGGTAGAAGATATTCCCGGTGTGGCCCTGAACGAGGGTTTGAGCTGGGACTGGGAAAGCTTCCCGGATTACATGGACTATTTGTCCAAGCGCCAGTTTGATATGGATATTGGCGCCCAGATTCCTCACGCGGCACTGCGCGTTTATGTCATGGGCCAACGCGGCGCTGATCGTGAACCCGCAACCGCGGAAGACATTGCGCAAATGCGTCAACTCACTATTGAGGCTATGGCTGCCGGAGCGTTAGGTTTTACCAGTTCTCGCACCTTAAATCACCGCACATCTCGAGGTGAATCTACACCCACCCTGCAAGCGGAAGTGGACGAATTGTTGGGTTTGGCTGGCGCGTTAAAAACAGCGGGTCGTGGGGTGATGGAAATGATCTCCGATTTTGACGACCTAGAAGGTGAGTTTTCATTACTCAAGCAAATGGTCGACACCTCGGGTAGACCTATGTCCATCTCGCTGGCACAAGGCTTGAGCCCTCATGGTTGGCGCCAGATCCTTGGTAAAATTGAGCACGCCAGCGACAGCGGCTTGGTGATGCGTGGTCAAGTTGCCCCTCGCCCAATTGGTATATTGTTAGGACTGACCACAACTTTAGCACCGTTTACTACGCGGCCCTCATTTACTGAGTTGGGTCAGATGCCTTTGGCCGAGCGTTGTGCGGCCCTTGCAGATCCAGTGCGCAAGGCGAATATTTTGGCTGAGGAAACCGGCCGCGGCTTTGCACGTCTTTATGACTTGATGGATGAAGGGCGGAAGATTTGGTTAATGACCGATCCGCCTAACTATGAGCCAGATCCCAAGGACAGTTTGTATGCTCAGGCAATGCAGCGGGGTCTAGATCCTTGGTCTTATATTTACGACGTGCTGTTGCAAAATAACGGTACCAATTTGCTCTATACGCCGTTTGCCAATTATGCCGAAGACAATTTAGATTGTTGCAGAGACATGATTTTGCACAAAGACACCGTTATGGGCCTAGGCGATGGCGGTGCTCATGTAGGTACCATTTGCGACGCCAGTTTTATTACCACGCTAATTACCCATTGGGGCCGCGACCGCACTAGAGGGCAGCGCATAGACCTGCCCACGCTGATTAAATGCCAGACTCAAGACACCGCCAGAGCCGTAGAGTTATATGACCGCGGTACCTTACAGGTGGGTATGAAAGCGGATCTGAATATCATCGATTTTGACAACCTACACGCGGGCTTACCTGAAATAGTCAACGACCTGCCGGCGGGTGGTGCGCGGTTGCAACAAAAGGCTCGTGGCTATGAAACCACAGTGGTCTCTGGTGAGGTCACCTACGTTAAGGGTGAAGCCACGGATGCACTGCCCGGAAGGCTAATTCGTAAGCAATAGACGGTAATTGTTTTGCGCAAGCCCGGTAAAAGCGGCGGTATGACCGCGGAGATAGAGTGTTATGGATTGGGTAACTAGATATGGATGGACCGCTTAAACATATTCGGGTTTTGGATTTAACCATTGCGCGAGCTGGGCCTATGGCGGTGCGCTTGCTCGCCGATTGGGGCGCAGATGTCATTAAAATAGAACCGCCGCCGCGTAAAGACGCTCAGGGTAGTTCTGTCACGGGTGGCCGCCGTGGCCCTGACGAGCAAAATTTGCATCGCAATAAACGCTCGCTTGCCATTGATCTAAAATCTGCGGAAGGAAAAAGCCTATTTCACAAGCTGGCAGCAGATGCGGACGTGGTGGTGGAGAATTTTCGCAGCGATGTGAAATATCGGCTTGGGGTAGATTACGAAACGCTAAAAGCCATTAACGGCAAAATCATATACGCCAGCATTTCTGGCTTTGGTCAAGACGGTCCTTATGGCAAACGCCCCGGGGTTGACCAAATTATTCAGGGCATGAGTGGGCTTATGTCTGTTACCGGCGAGCCGGGTCAGGGTCCTATGCGTGTGGGTGTGGCTATTTCCGATACCTCCGCAGGTATGTTTTTGGGTCAAGGTATTTTGCTTGCACTACTGCATAGAGAGCGTACCGGTGAGGGGCAGTGGGTGCATACATCGCTGCTTGAATCCATGATGTCGAAGTTAGATTTCCAAGGCGCGCGCTACACCATGAACGGTGAGGTGCCAAATCAGCAGGGCAACGATCATCCCACTCAAGTACCTATGGGCACTTTTACGGCCAAAGACGGTCATGTAAATATCGCTGCATTTGGTTCGCAAATGTGGCAAAGGTTTTGTGATGCGCTAAATGCTAAAACCTTATTCGAACATCCAGATTATGCCAGTGTGGGTTCCCGAACCCGACACAGAGAACAGATCAAAGCGGACATGAATGTGCTCACCCAGCAGTTTACGGTGGCAGAATTAGTCAGTTCGTTGAGTGACGCTGGTGTACCCTGCGGTCCTATTAATACCATTGCGGATGGGTTCGAAGATATACAAGTAAAGCACTTGGCTATGGCGGTTACCGCACCACACCCGGAAATGGGTGATTTAGGTCTGGTGCGCTCGCCCATTAACCTGTCTAGCTTTCCGCACCCCGCTCAATTAGATCATGGCGCGCCAGATCCTGGAGCCGACTCTCGCTCAGTTCTAGAATCGTTAGGTATAAGTGATAATGAAATTCAACAGTTAGAACAGCAAGGAATTATTCCAAAATGAAGCTAAAAGCCAGTTTGGGTTATGCCGTAGGCGACTTAGGCATCAACTTATACTTTATCTCCACGCTGACCTATCTCTTGTACTTCTATACCGACGTGCTGGGCATCAGCGCCGCTGCTGCCGCTGGGGTTTTCTTAGTGGCGCGTTTAGTTGATGCAGTGACCGACCCGTTGATGGGCGCCATAGCAGAGCGCACTCGCACTCGTTGGGGGCGTCTGCGTCCCTATCTTTTGTTTGGCGCAATTCCATTAGGTGTTATTACCGTTGCTACCTTTACTGTGCCAGATTTAGATGAGAGCGGCAAAGTCATTTGGGCTTATGTCACTTACACCTTGTTTGGCATGTTATATACCGTTGTAACCATTCCTTATTCTGCGCTAACGGCATCTTTAACTGACGACTATCAAGAGCGCACAAAGTTATCTACTTTTCGTATGGCGTTTGCTTTTACCGGCGCTGTCATTGTTTCGGTGGGGGTGGCTGAATGGGTGCAAGGGTTTGCCAGTCCCGCTGAGGGCTACGCGGGGGTCATGACTATTTTTGCCGTTGTGGCAACGCTGTTGTTGTTAGTTACTTTTTTCAATACTCGCGAGGTTATTCAACCGCCTGCGGGAGAGGAGTTGTCACTCAACGACAGCTTTCGCGCGGTTTTTTATAATCCACCGTTAATGATTGTGATTGCTTTGTTTACCTTAGGTATGCTGAGTTTTACTGTTAGGCAAACGGTGACGGTGTATTATTTTTCCTACAATGTGGGGCGGCCAGATTTAATTGGCGCCTTTTTTGGTGCCACGCTAGCGACCATGTTTGTCGGTCTAGTCTTTGTGCCTAAATTGGCCGAGCGCTTCAGTAAAGCGGGTGCCATTCAAATAGGCGCGTTGTTCACGGTGCTCGCCAGTATCGGCTTTTATTTCACCCCAGTAGATGAGCCCACTTGGGTGATTTTTTGGGGCTGCCTTGTGGCTTTAGGTGGTGCGCCAATTGCTGTGTTGGGCTGGGCAATGATTCCCGACACCGTAGATTATGCCCAATGGCGTTTTGGTAAACGCGCAGATGGCGCGGTTTATTCTATGTCTAGTTTCTTTCAGAAGCTTGCCAAGGCCTTGGGTGGCGCAGGTGTGGCTACGGCTTTAGCCGCAGTAGGTTATGTGGCCAACCAACCCCAGTCTGCTGAAACCCTAGAAATGATTTTGAATTTAATGACCGTTGTGCCAATAGTCTTAATGGCGGCAATGATTTTGCTGGCGCGCCTGTATAAGTTAGATGGCGAGGCCCACGCGCAAATGCGCGCAGAACTGGCTGAGCGCTATGGTTCTCAAACGCCGGTCACAGATCATTAAGGTAGTGACGGTTGCTCAGATTTAGGCCCATAGACACCGCTACCATTTTCTAAAATTGCAGAGGTCATAGTGCCGCTCTATGCGGCTAAACTGTCGTTAGCGCACCCATTCGAGAAAGAGAATTTTCATCGCCATAGCCACAGCTATAGGTTGGTCGAACATTAGGTGGTGGTAAGTGCCAGGTACGGTGATGCTAGGCATTTTGCCGTCGGTCATCGCTATCATTTGCTCGCCGTATAATGCGCCTTCGTCTTCACTTTGCTCGCCGAGCATAAGCGCGGTGCGGCAAGTTAACTGACGGAATTTTTCCTCTTGGTCGCTGCCCATTTCAATGTAATCGAATATGCCTGGGTCAAATTTCCAGGTCCAGCCGCCGTCCACTTCTTTTAGACCATACTCACCTAGGTGACGTAGTACCGCAGGATCTACGCCGGGTTGTTCCGGAATAAAGCGAAAGCGGCCTAGGGCAGTTTCCTTGTCCTCATATACCCGTAGCTTGCGGCCTGCTTCTACGCCTTCGCGTTCAACGCGCATACCCCACTCAATATAGTCAGCTTTTGGTGCTACGGTGAAATCCATAAACAATACACCGCTCATTTGCTCACCAAAGCGGTGGGCGGCCTCTAACGCTGCAAAGCCACCAAAACTATGCCCCACAACAATGGGTTTAGGCCCCAGTTCAGCAGCCTCGCAAACCGCCCAAACCTCTTTGGCAAATGCCTCGCCACTGTAGCGTTCGCGCCAGCCACTATTACCATTGCCCGACAGGTCTAAGGCGGCAATGCGGAAGTTGTCTGCAAGAAAGGGCGCTGTGAAACGCCACCATTCCATATGGGCATTACTGCCATGAATTAGCACAATGCCGGGATTACCTACTTTGCCCCAAGTGGTGTAGGCAATGTCTATATCATCTACCTTAACCGTTGCATATTCTGAGGGTGCCGCCATTGCGGTGTTATACCAAAAGGGTAATTCGGACATGAGTACTACCTGTTAATTCTAATAATTCTAAAAGTTAAACGCTGCCCACACAAAGGTATCTACACAAAGGTATCTACACAAAGATATCTACAAAAAGGTATCTACACAAAGACATCTATAAAAAGGCATCTAAAAAGCAAGCGTTTAAAAGTGCGCTAAAAAAGGCGCTTTGAAAAAAAGAGCGCAACGGTAGCACGCCCAAGGGCAGATCGATAAGTGCTAGGGCGACTTTATTTGTCGCCATTTTTTGCGACCTTTGTCGTTCCTCGTTTTGCCGTTAACTTCTGTGGAATGAGAAAATTCATCTGAATAACCAAAGTCCCTTTTACTCTTTGTGCAGTTCTGTTTAGCTGGCGGCCCAAATTTTATTAAGGTTTCTGCCCATGCATTTTGACACTGAATCCACTGATATCACCTGCCCTTACTGTGGTGAATCTTATGAGTTGGTGGTGGACACCAGTGGTGGCGAGCAGAACTATATTGAAGATTGCTTTGTTTGCTGTGCGCCCATTAATTTCACTATTCAGATAGATGGCCAAGGTACCTTTAATGTTTTGGCCCGGCACGAAAACGACTGCTAAACAGTTGCTGCGCAATTGTAAAAAGGCAGGCGCGTTTGTTCATGCTGGCGCTCGTTAGGTTTTGCAGAGGAAGTTGTTTAACTTTCGCAAGTTTAGCGTCGGCAAGGCGAAGAAGAATTGAGAGCAGTTGGGAGGCAATGCAGGTGTTTGTTATATCTACCCTTAACGCGTTATAACATCTTTTAAGAAGAGCATAACGACAAAAGGGAGAGGGCAATGGATTACTTTTTAGACGACATCACTGTCATAGATGCGGCCACGTTTTTAGCCGGTCCCGGCGCTGCCACTATAATGGCAGACTACGGCGCTAACGTGATCAAAATTGAACCACCTACTGGTGACGGCTACCGCGGTTTGGTGGGTCGGTATCCTGTGCCCTACCACTGGCAATTAACCTCGCGCAATAAACAAAGTCTGGCACTAGACCTTAGTCGTGATGCGGGCCAAGCGTTAATGCACAAGTTGATTGCTGGCGCTGACGTGATGACCACCAACTTTCTGGAAAATCAATTAAGCCGCTATCAGTTGGAATATGAGCGCCTGCAAGCAATTAACCCGCGCCTGATTTTTGCCCACATCAGTGGCTATGGCGATGAGGGGCCGGAAAGCCAGCGCCGCGCATTTGACGTCACCGCTTGGTGGGCGCGTTCTGGGATGATGGAATTTGTGCGCGAGCCAGGCCAAACCCCGCTTTCGCCTGCACCGGGCATGGGCGATCACTCAACTGCTACAGCGTTATTCGCTGCCATTATGAGTGGCTTATATCGTCGTGAGAAAACTGGTCAGGGCAGTAAAGTGTCTACTTCATTAGTGGCTAATGGTGTATGGGCTAATGGCATGGCTTTGCAGGGCGTCATTGCCGGCAATGATTTGGCAACTCACAGACAAGAAACCGGCTGGGTTAATCCTTTTGCCGGATGTTATGAAACAGCAGATGGACGCTACGTTGTGTTGACCATGATCAATACAGACCGCGAGTACCCAATGCTGTGCGCGGCTTTAGGCACGCAAGCTTGGCTGTCTGACCCGCGATTTGAATCAGTGCGCTTGGCTATGCGCAACAGGGTGGAATTTAAGGCCGCCATTGCCACTGCGTTTAGCAAGCTTACCTATTTGGAGGCGAGTAGCCGGTTAGATGCTCAGGGCATTACTTATGGGCCCGTACAAACCATGAGCGAAGTGCTGGAAGACGAGCAGCTGCGAGCTAATGGGGTGATTGTTGAAACAGGTGATGCCGGAGACGACTACAAGCTGACCATTGGTAGCCCCATTAATATTGCAGGGGAAACCAAAAAGGCACCCAAACGAGCGCCGGACATTGGCGCGGATAGCTTGGCAGTACTGCGTAGCTTTGACTTAGAAGAGGCGTATATACAAGAGCTGCTGACTCAAGGGGTAGTGGTGGATGGCAGTGCTAAGGCTGAATAGTGCAGAGGCTGAATAGCGCAGAGGCTAAATAGTGCAGAGGTTGAATAGCGCAGAGGCTGAATAGTGCTGAGGCTGAATAGCGCAGAGGCTAAATAGCGCAGAGGTTGAATAGCGCTGAGACTGAATAGCGCTGAGGTTGAATAGTGCAGAGGTTGAATAGCGCAGAGGCTGAATAGTGCAGAGGTTGAATAGCGCTGTTTATCTGGGCTTTTTGTCTGAGTTTCAAAACAGGCTTGCTCTATGCTGGGTGGTTAGGCTATCCAGCGTTAGCAGTTTTTCTCGTTCATCTGTTTTCTTGGCCTCACGTCAGCGCTTTTTGCTGCCTCCCTTTTGCTGCCTCCCTTTTGCTGCCTCCCTCTTGCTGCCTCCCTCGCCCAAATTTACCACTACTGACTTACCAAAAAATCCGGTGAACAATCTGCCTTTGGCCTCTGATTAACCACCCAAACGCTTCGCAGCAGTTATAGGTTAGGCGCTGTGCCGCAGTGGTTTTCTTTAGGTTTTGCAATGCGTCGCAGTGGTTTTCTTTAGGGTGTGCAGTGCTCTTCCTCTAGGTTCTGCACTGCGCCGCAGTGCCTTGACTCGCGGCATAAGCTTCTACTTCACGCCAGACTCTGAGCGCATTGCCGCCGAGTACCTTTGCTATGTCTGCTTCGCTGTAGCCCCGGCCCAACAAACCCTCTATGAGGTTTGGATAGGTGCTGACATCTTTTAACCCTTGGGGCAGTGAGTCGCCTACGCCGTCGTAGTCTGAGCCAATACCTACCGCATCTATGCCTGCCAGCTCCACCACTCGGCCGATGTGATCTAACACGTCATTGGTGGTGGCAAAGGGGTAGGGGTTGTCTTTTTTGTATTGCTCGGCGAAGGCTTTCACCGCTGGGTCGTCCTGGGTTATTCCTTCGCTGGCGATGTAAGCCATCACCACTTCACGTCGCTGCTTGGAATAAATTTGCGCCTCACTTGTCAAGAAGTTGGTGCCGAAGTTTATTTGGATCACGCCTTTTGCTGCGCCCAGTGTTTTCACCATGTCGTCGCTCATATTGCGCACAAATCCGGGGGTGTAATGGCGCAGTGATGAGTGTGAGGCAATAACCGGAGCCTTGCTGGTTTCTATCACCTGTTCAAAGGCCGCGTCGGAGATGTGCGAGACATCAATCATCACGCCGAGGTCATTCATACGCGTGATCAATTCTTTGCCATAAGGCGAAAGTCCCATCCAAACTTCATTTGTGTCATAGGAAGAGTCTGAGATTTTGTTCGACTTGCTGTGAGCCAACGTAATGTAGCGAATGCCTCGGTTAAAAAAGTGCACTAGCGCTTCTTCTGATTGAGTCACTGGTCCGCCGTTTTCCATGCCTAGTGGCAGAGAAATGAGGTTGTTCTCAAAGTGGTTTTGTAGGTCATCACTACACGTGGCAATGGCAAATTTGTTTGGCGCCGATGCAGCCAAACTTTCCATGCCGTCAATAAGCTCATCTGCGAGAGCGAATGCGCCACCGGCTTCATCCACTTTGGCTGGGATATAAATGGACATGAAGGGCGCATTCAACCCGCCATCAATGGCTCGTGGGTAGTCAAAGTCGCCGCTGTCTGTGGCGCGGCTGACATCTGCGTAGGACAGTTTTAGACGGTAGGGCACATCAATGTGGGTGTCGATAATTAACAAAGACTGCGCCAGTTCTGCGCCGGTTTTTGGCGGCTCAGCGCAGGCGCTTAAACCCACAACACAAGCAGTCAGGCCAATGCTTGAGAGTACTTTGGCTAGGCGCCCAGGTGTGGCTAGTTGAGCTGTGATTTTGGCAATGCTCTTGCTGTACATGATTTTCCTCTGCGTAATGCCGATTCGTAATGTGCTCTAGTGTACTGTTTGTGCAGCAAAAGTGTTTCAGCTTGAGTAGACTATAGGCATTCACAGCCATTTCTCTGAGTAGATCTTCCAGCGGCTTGGCTGTCGCCACTGTGACCCTGTGTGGGTCATATTTGTTTTTATAAGTACTACATTTTTATAAGTGCTAAAGAGAGAGGCGAATTATGATTAGTTTTCATGATCCAAGAGGGGAGAAATCCCAAAGTGAAGAGGCCTATGAGCTCAGTTGCGATGTAACCGCCAACGAAGGCCGGGGCATTACCCTAGGTTTATTGGCTAATGGTTTTCCAGATTCGGAGAACTTTTTGCGTCACATTGGGGACGTATTCAAAGAACAATTGCCGGGCCTTGAAATTAAGGTTTGGAACAAAGGCAATGCCTCTATCCCGGCGCCGCAGAGCATGCTGGAAGACATACGCAAAAGTTGTCAGGCCGTTGTCGCCGCCTACGGGCACTGAGGCAGCTGTACCACCGGCACCGTGCGTGACGGCATTAATACAGCTCGACTAGGCATCCCAGCGGTATCGCTAGTGACTGAAGACTTTTGGCCTCAGGGCAACTTCGTTGCTCAAGCATTGGGCATGCCTTCATTCCCAAGAGTTCAACTTCCCCACCCATTGGCGGGTACTGGCAGGGCTCATTTGCGCAGCGTGGCCGAGTCTATGGTGGCAGCTATTATTGGTGGTCTGAAAAATGACTGATTTTTTGCAAGCGGTTGATGAAAGCGCTGCCCTAGAAATGTTGCACGAGGCAGGCTGCACAGATGGCCTACCGGTAGTGATTCCAACCCCAGAAAGGGTCGAAGCTTTGGTTTTGGCCACAGGGCTGGACGCGGATTTGCAGCTGGGCAACATGGGTCCTGGCAATGGCGCGGCCACAGTAGGCAAGGTGGCCACAGCTGCGGTAATGGCCGGTTGTTTGCCTGATCATATGCCCATTGTCATGGGCGCAGTGAATGCCGTACTTGATCCGCTTTTTGATTTGGCTGAAATGCAATCCACTACTCACTGCACAGCGCCGCTGATTTTGGTCAACGGCCCTGGTCGGCATAGCTGTGGGCCAGTGGCCTCGGGCTTTGGCGCGCTGGGTCCTGGACATAGAGCCAACGCCAGCATTGGTCGTGCGCTACGCCTGTGCATGATTAACATTGGTGGTGCGCGTCCGGGAGAATCGGACATGGCACTGCTGGGCCATCCCGGCAAGTTCACCTATTGTTTGGCCGAGGACGAAGAGCATTCGCCGTTTGCGCCCATGCATGCAGACTTAGGCTTTGCCCCGGACGATACCGTGGTTACAGTGATTGGCGCGGAAGCACCTCACTCGGTCATGTACAGTGGTGACGCTGACGACCCCGAAGATGTTAATAAATTACTCGAAGTATTAGCCATTGGCTTGGCCAATATGGCCACCAATAACGCGGTATTAACAGGCGGTGGCGCGGTAGTTGTTTTGAATCCTGAGCATGCAAAAATTCTCGATGACAATGGTTTAGATCGGCAGGCAATTATTACTAGGCTGTGGGAGTTGACTCATTATCCAACGCAGCAGCTGAGCTATTTTTCTGCCAATTTTGCTGCGCGCATAAAGAGCGATACCTATCAGTGCTTTACCAAGCCAGAAGATATACTGCTGCTCATGGCTGGCGGCAGCGGGCTTTACTCCATGGTTATGCCCAGTTGGTGCGCCGGTGCTAACCGCAATCAATATGTCAGCAAAAAAGTAGATGTAGAACAATTTTGTGAAATACCGGGGCTAGTGGCCTTATTAGATTAGGGGCAGCAAAAGCACCGGGTTCAATTTATTTATGGATCATACGGAGTCATCAATGACCATTATTAAGCAAGAAGACCTTATTCAAAGCATCGCAGATGCGCTGCAGTTTATTTCTTATTATCACCCAACCGATTTTATTCGTGCCATGCGCGGAGCGTGGGAGCGAGAAGAGTCTCCTGCGGCCAAAGGCGCACTGACCCAAGTGTTGGTGAACTCGCGCATGTGTGCGCTGGGTAAACGGCCTATTTGCCAAGACACCGGCATTGTTAACGTGCTGATGTCTGTGGGCATGGACGTGCAGTGGGATTCAGAGCTGTCTTTGGACGATATGATTAACGAAGGCGTGCGCCGGGGTTATACGCATCCTGACAACGTTCTGCGCGGTTCTGTATTGGTAGAACCTGATGGCGCTCGGGCGAACACCAAGGACAATACCCCTGCGGTAATACACACCAAAATTGTTCCTGGCGATAAGTTAGAAATTGAAGTTGCGGCTAAAGGCGGCGGCAGTGAAGCCAAGGCAAAGTTTGCCATGCTCAACCCTTCTGACTCGGTAGTGGATTGGATTCTCAGCGTGGTACCGACAATGGGCGCTGGTTGGTGCCCGCCGGGTATTCTTGGTGTGGGCATTGGCGGTACGCCAGAAAAAGCCATGCTCATGGCCAAAGAGTCCTTGATGGAAACTTTGGACATGCACGAACTGCAAGAGCGGGGCGCGTCTAATCATCTTGAAGAGCTGCGCATGGAGTTGTTTGAGAAGGTCAATGCTCTTGGTATTGGTGCTCAAGGATTGGGTGGCTTAACTACCGTGTTAGATGTAAAGGTAAAAGACTACCCAACTCATGCGGCAAACAAGCCGGTGGCAATTATTCCCAATTGTTCAGCCACCCGGCACATTCACTTCACCTTAGACGGTTCCGGCCCAGCAGAGTTCACGCCGCCAGATATGGCCGAGTGGCCCGAGATTGAATTTGAACTTGGCAGTGATGTAAAGAAAGTAAACCTAGATACGTTGACGCCAGAGGAGACTCACACATGGAAGTCTGGGGACACGTTGTTGCTGTCAGGTAAAATGCTTACCGGGCGAGATGCGGCGCATAAGAAGCTGGTAGATATGATTGATCGCGGTGAACCATTGCCCGTAGATTTCACCAATCGAATTATTTATTACGTCGGGCCAGTGGATCCGGTTCGTGATGAAGTGGTGGGTCCGGCAGGGCCAACTACCGCAACGCGTATGGATAAGTTTACCCGCACCATGCTAGAAAAAGCCGGTCTTGCCGGCATGATTGGTAAGGCTGAGCGTGGGCAAATTGCCATAGACGCCATTCGTGATAACAAAGCGGTTTCCATGATCGCTGTAGGCGGCGCTGCTTATTTGGTGGCGAAGGCCATTACCAAATCTACCCTGCTGGCATTCCCAGAGCTGGGTATGGAAGCCATTTACGAGTTTGAAGTGAAAGATATGCCAGTGACGGTGAGTGTAGATTCCACCGGTGAGTCTGTGCACATTGAGGGACCAAAGATCTGGTCGAAGAAGATTGCTGAGCAGATTGCCGTCACACAGGTTTAACGCTTAGTGCAAAAGCGAAATGCCAGCTTGGTAGCGTTTATGCGCCAAGCTGGTGGTTCAACGGATGGATATTGTTCAACTTAGCTAAGACTTTAACCAGTCCTAGCTCTTAGTCGCTGTTCCTGACCTTTTCTTAGATTAGCGGTTTAAGGACAGGCGCTAGCCCTTAGCGTCTAAGTATTTTTCTGCGTCTAATGCCGCCATGCAGCCAAAGCCTGCGCTGGTAATGGCTTGTCGATAAATGTGATCTGCAACATCTCCCGCAGCAAATACGCCGGGGGTTGTGGTGGCTGTAGCGTTACCGGCTAAACCGCTGGCTATGCTTATGTAGCCGTTTTCCATATTCACTTGGCCTTTAAATAAGTCGGTATTGGGGATATGACCAATGGCGATAAATACGCCGGTTAAATCAATACTTTGCTCAGAGCCGTCGTTACCCTTCAAGCGCATACCGGTAACGCCCATGTCGTCGCCTAATACTTCAGCAAGCTGGTGGTTCCAGACAGGAATAATGTTGTCTTTATTGAACAGGCGATCTTGGAGAATTTTTTCTGAGCGCAATTCGTCGCGGCGGTGCACTAAGTAAACTGTTTTCGCAATGTTGGCCAAGTACAGGGCTTCTTCTACTGCCGTGTTACCGCCGCCGACCACTGCAACATCTTGATTTCGATAAAAGAAACCGTCGCAAGTGGCGCAGGCGCTGACGCCTTTGCCTTTAAACGCTTCTTCGCTGTCTAAACCTAAATACTGAGCAGATGCGCCGGTGCAGATAATCAGTGCTTCACAGGTATATGTGGCTTGGTCGCCAATCAGTGTATGCAGTGAGCCGTCTTTGCTGAGCGTCGTGGTGTGAATGTGGTCAGATAAGGTGATGGCGTCAAAGCGCTCCACGTGGGCTGCCATTTCCGCCATCAGTTCAGGGCCTTGTAGCTCGGCGTGGCCGCCGGGCCAGTTTTCAACTTCAGTGGTGGTGGTCAATTGACCGCCTACTTCAATGCCAGTAATCAGTGCTGGCTTAAGGTTCGCTCGCGCTGCGTAAAGGGCTGCTGTGTAGCCTGCAGGGCCAGAGCCCAGAACGATTAGTTTGTGATGCTGCGTATCAGCCATATGTATCCCGTGGCGAATTGGTGAATAAAGTTGCTGCAGCGGCGGTGTGGCTGCAAGCAGCGCCATTCTAGACAATATGTTTGGCGAGGTAACTATGTGCCTTGCTGAAATTGCAATAAATTTGCAGGATGAGACACTTTTGTTACGAGCGGTATCGATAGCAAGGTGGTGGCGCGGCGTATTTTTGCTGAAATGGTCTATACTCCCGCGCTGAACCAAAAGTGAGCGAGCTATGACAAATATGCGATTTGGTGCCTTTGTCGCACCCCACCATCCCATTGGCGAACATCCAACTCTACAATTTCAACGCGACCTAGATTTCGCCGAGCATTTGGACAAGCTGGGTTTTGACGAATTTTGGTGTGGCGAACACCACTCAACGGGTTGGGAAATGATCGCCAGTCCAGAAATGTTTCTCGCCGCCGCAGGCCAGCGGACCCACCGCATTAAGCTGGGCACTGGTGTTGTTTCATTGCCTTATCATCACCCGTTTAACGTGGCCCAGCGCATAGTGCAGTTAGATCACATGACCCAAGGTCGTGCCATATTTGGTTCTGGTCCCGGAGCACTGCCCTCGGACGCACATACTCTGGGCATAGACCCGATGCTTCAGCGCGACCGTCAAGATGAAGCCATTGGTGTTATTCAAAAACTGTTGCGCGGCGACGAGCGTTTCAGCCATAAGTCTGAGTGGTTTGAACTGAATGACGCAGCGCTACAATTGCTGCCGCTACAAAAAGACCTACCGTTGGTTGTGGCTTCCATGATCAGCCCATCTGGTATGACTTTGGCCGGTAAATACGGCACAGGTGTTTTGTCTATTGGCTCGACCACCACGGCAGGTTTGCAGGCGCTTTCCACCCAGTGGGCCTTTGCCGAAGACGCAGCAGCCAAATATGGCAATACGGTTAACCGTGATAATTGGCGTGTGGTGATGAACTGGCACATTGCTGAAACTAAAGATAAGGCCAAAGAGCAGGCCAAAAATGGACTCTTCCGCTGGCATAACGAATACACCGTGGGCACGCTGATGCGCCCTGGCGCAGACGCTTACGGCTCACCTGACGAAGCGATAGAAATGGCCTCACAGCCAGGCAGTGGCTCCATTATTGGAACGCCTGATGATTTAATTGCGGCGCTGCGAGAAATGATTCAGCTGACCGGCGGGTATGGCACCGTAGTGGGCTTTGTGCATGATTGGGCCAACCGTCAAGACACTTTTGAAAGCTGGGATATGGTTGCCCGTTATGTCATTCCAGAGATCAATGGCATGTTAGATCAATACCGTGAGTCGCAAAAATTTGTGATTGAAAATCGCGGTGTATTTGACCGAGCCGGCGAAGCGGTAATGGCAAAGATTATGGGTAACGAGCGCGCGGTTGCCGCAATGGCTGAAGAAGCCAATGCCCAAAGCGCAATCCCCGCGCACCATGCGCCAGATTTAAAAGGGAGCTAAAAAAGAGCCGAAAAAGAGCTAACAAAGGATAAATGGTGTTAGAAAGAGCTGAAGAAGAGCTCGCACTAGCTCGGCGAAGCAGATCAAACCATAAGGCATGATCTGTTTTTTTTTTGCTTTTGTTTTGTTTTTTGGGGGCCAGCCAGACGTCAGGCTAGGGCTGGTTGGGAGAATTAGATCAGAGTGCTAGTTGAGAGTGCTCGCTCAGATCAGCTGCTCACGCTTCATGGTTTGAATATCACCCTCGCTGTAACCCAGTTCAGCCAGAATATCCTGAGTGTCTGCACCCAGCGTAGGCGGCGGCGATTGCACCGTTGGCGGGGCAGGGTGGGCTACATGACTTGCGCTGACCACGCGCACTTTGTCTTTGTCGTTTTGGCCGTTTTGGCCGCCTGGGCGATCAATTTCAGTAAATGTTAAGCGGTGTTCAAACTGTGCTTCCGCCGCTACCTCGGCCAAATTCTGAATAGACGAAACGGGCAAGCCCGCCTCGTTGAATACTTGCAGCCAATGTGCAGTAGTTTGTGCTGCAATAATAGGATGCAAAATAGCATTGATCTCATCTGTGTACTTCAATCGAGCACTGGGGTCTGAATACTTTGCATAGTCCTGCTCATGCCCAAGCACCTGAAAAAGTTTTACTACCTGAGGCTCTTTCATGGCAATGATTTGCACGTAACCATCTAAGCTTTCAAATACGTTAGAGGTGGGTTGTTTGGTCGGAGATTGATTGCCCAACAGTTCTGGTAAAACGCCATTTACCGTGTAGGCGGTCATCTGTGGCGCCTGCATCATCATGGCAGTATCAAGCATAGAAATGTCTATGCGCTGACCTTCACCAGTCACATGACGACGAAACAGCGCGGCGGTGATTGAAAACGCTGCATTTAGTGCTGTGCTCATATCCACAGAGAAATAACCTGAGCGGGCTGGCCCTGTTTCAGGGTGACCGCTGATACTCATCATGCCGGAAAACGCCTGAATAGCGCCGTCATATGCTGGTTGGCTGGCTCTAGGTCCTTCTTGGCCAAAGCCAGAAACAGAGGCGTAAACAATATCTGGCTTCACGGCCTTAATTGCTTCATAGCCAAAACCTAGGCGCTCCATTGTCCCCGGCTTAAAGTTTTCCACCACGGCGTCTGCTTGGCTCACCAGTTTAAAGATCACCTCTTTAGCCTTGGGGTGCTTAAGGTCTATGGCCAAGCTGCGCTTACCCAAGTTGCAGGTCAAAAACGATGGCGACATACCGTCACTAGAGGCAGACATAAGTCCCCGAGTCATGTCGCCAGTAACCGGTTGCTCAATTTTGATCACTTGAGCACCGATTTGTGCCAATTGCTGGGTAGCGAATGGCCCCGCTAAGACTTGAGTGAAATCAAGAATGCGCAGGCCAGTTAGGGCTTGGTGTGCTTTTTGTTCTGAAGTCATATTTACCGCTCTACTAGTTCAAAGATCCACAGCGAACCGCTGGTTACATCATTAACCGACATGGCTGCGCCACCTGCATATTTACGGCTCAGCTCAGCCAGTACTGAAGGCAAAATGAGATCACTTTTGATCCGCACTAAATTGCGCTGATAAAGTTTGCCGTCAACGCGCAAAATGGCGCGACCGTCTTTTTCTGCATGGATGGGCCATTGCTTCCAGATCTTGCCGTAGTCCGTAAGCATGTAGCCCGACGGAATGAATATGCGGTTTTCATGTTCCATGATCCAAGTGGTGCGAGAACTCACCGGTTCAAGTAGTTGAAACTCCACCGTGTCTTTGTCTTTAACAAACGACCAATCTGGTTCCCCGCTGACTAATTCGCCAGTACTGAACGCGCCACCTTGCACAACTTCCCAAGGCCCGTCAGCAAATTTCATGGCATACAAAAACAGTGCTGTGCAGATCCCGATTAAGATGATCAGCTTAAAAACGACGGCAAAAAACGACTTAATAAAACCCATACCCCACGCCCGTTTAGATAGTGATGGAAGTCGTAGTGTACACAAAATTTTGGCTAAAAAATTCACACGTGAAGTCTGCTTTTAGTCACCATAGAGGCGTCTGGGCCAAGCATGCTCCCGCGCGGTTAGAGGTGTTAACAGGTGGGTTTTGTCTAGGTCTGCCGCAGAGAAATAGTGGTAATGCCCAAGTCTATTTTTCGGCCGAAAAAGTGTTGCTCAGATCGGCCCACAAGCATTTGCATAAGGCGCGCTAACGCCAGCTTGCCAAGTGTGGCGAGGGCGCAAATATCTAATCTGCTGTGCGCTCCCAAATATTCTCGCTTTAAGCTTTAGGCTCTTTTGTTTAGCCCTGGGCGGCGCAGGTATAGAATCTCCGGGCTTCGCCACGGGCCTGCACTAACGCTTAGAGAAAGGTGAATTTTGCCAAAAATATTGCGCCTAAAAACCATGCGCCTAAGGTGATATCTGCGCGCTTACCGGTGCATAGTTTGACCGCTACATAGGTGATAAACCCTAGTGCTATGCCGTTGGCAATGGAAAACGATAGCGGGATTAAAATGATGGTGACCAAGGCGGGTAACACCTCGGTAGTATCTGACCAGTCAAGGGCCTCCATGCCGCCAAGCATGAGTATGGCAACATAAACCAGAGCGCCAGCCGTTGCATAAGCAGGCACCATTGCCGCTAGCGGCGAGAAGAAAATTGCCAGAAGAAATAGCGTACCCACCACTACCGCGGTGAGACCTGTGCGACCACCAGCTTCAACTCCGGCTGAGCTTTCCACATAGCTGGTTACTGGCGCACAACCAAAAAACGCCCCTAGGACGCTTGAACTACTATCTGCCTTGAGTGCGCGATCCATATTCTCCGCTTCGCCCTTTTCATTTATCAACCCAGCACGGCTAGCCACCCCTAAGAGAGTGCCTGCGGTATCGAATAGATTGACGAACAAAAAAGCAATGATGACGCTGGCCATAGCCACATCAAGAGCGCCAAGAATATCTAACTGCATAAAGGTGGGCGCAAGGCTGGGTGGCGCTGAGACCAAACCATTAAACTGCACAAGGCCTAGCGCTGCGGCGGTAATAGTTGTGCCCAGAATACCGATAATAATAGCGCCTGGGATTTTGCGCATGGAGAGAATGGCGATAGATAAAAAGCTGATGGCAGCCAAAAAAGTTTCAGGCTTGGTGAGGTCGCCCAAGGATAAATAGGTAGCGTTATTTGCCACAATAATGCCGCCGCTCTTCAGACCAATAAAGCCAACAAACAGCCCAACACCCACGCCCATGGCAATACGCATATTGAAAGGAATACTGTCCAGCATCCAACGGCGCATACGTGTGACGCTCATGAGAACAAATAAGATGCCAGCTAAAAACACAGCACCTAAAGCGATCTGCCAGCTGTAGCCCATTTCGCCGACAACGGTGTAGGTGAAAAAGGCATTGAGCCCCATGCCCGGTGCCATCCCCACCGGCCAGTTGGCGTACAGCCCCATAAAATAACAAGCCAGCGCGGCAGCTAAACAGGTGCCTACGAAGCTGGCACCTTGGTCCATACCGCTAGCAGCCATCATTTGCGGATTGACAAAAATGATGTAGGCCATAGTAATAAACGTAGTCATGCCAGCCACCACTTCAGTGCTCGCCGTGGTGCCATGCGCTTGAAGTTTGAATATTCGATCCAGCAATGCGTTCATTGATGTAGTTCCGTTCTGGGTAATAGGTTTCGGCCAGGTGCCGTAATTGCTGATCTTGTGCCAGCCAATTGTAAGCGCGCTATCATACCCACAAAGCCGCATATGGCGAATGCGCTAATTTGCGGGGGCATTGTGTTTGCAGGGTCTTGTAGGGCGAATAGCCAAGAAGTTGCGCGGCCCAGTTGCGCGGTCCAGGTAACCTTACTGCAACTCAAAGTTGGCATCTAACCAAGAATTTGAAATTGTGATTTATAAATTGCTGGCAAGGTAATTGCTTTTCAATATTCATTGTCAGAGCACACTGTAAAAAGTTAAAATTCCGCGCCTTAACGCGTCGCAACGATGCGTTTTTGGTTCGCTTTTCGTTCGAAGGGCAACTTTTGCCCCATTGCGGACCAAGATGACCTTCAGCTTTACATAATTAATAGATAACTATAAAAAGGACTTGCATGATTTCTTCGCGTATATCGCTCTCAACTCTATCTGTTGCAATTGCTGCAACGCTCTCTGGCGGTGCGGTCGCCGAAAGTTCCACGCTTGTTTTTGAAGAGGTGTTGGTCACCGCAGAAAAACGCAGTGAAAGTCTGCAAGATTTATCTCAGGCGATTACTGTCCTTGATGGCGATGATTTAGATACTCAACAGATAAGCTCATTTGTCGACCTTAGCGCCATCGCCCCTGGCGTAAACATTGCTAAGAATGAGGGCTTTAAAACAGTCATTACCATTCGTGGCGTGGGCAATGAAGCCAACCAAAACGCCATTGCGAATCCATCAGTGTCTTATCACTTAGACGGCATATATGTGGCTTCCCCCTTCGCTCTGCAAACCGACTTTTTGGATTTAGAGCGCATTGAAGTTTTACGTGGCCCCCAGGGCACGCTGTTTGGCCAGAACTCAACTGGCGGGGCGATTAATGTCATTACCCAAGCCCCTACAGTGGATGACAGTTTCGGCAAGGCGGACTTGACCCTTGGCGATTACGGCTTGGTAAAAGTTCGTGCAGCATACAATCTGCCCTTAACTGAAACCTTGGCAGTGCGTGCGTCAATAATTTCCAATAGCCGCGACGGCTTCACCGATAACCTGACTCTGGGTCAGGACCTCGACGACGCCAACAGCGTATCTGGTCGTGTGCGCGTGCTCTACGAGCCTCGAGAAAACTTTCGCGCCAACTTCACCGCGCAAATTTTTGACGAAGACCGTAATGGTGCAGCGCAAAAAGGCCTGTTAGATCCAACGCCAGATGCACGCGAACTGCGTCAGGACTCACGAGCTGACTTCGAGCTAACCTCCGAGCTTTACAGTGTGGTTTTGGAATGGGATTTTGAGGCATTTTCATTAAAGTCGCTGACAAGTTATCAAAACGATGACGTGCTGATCAATCGGGACAACGACCGCAATGACCTTGCAGTACTTGCACCATTCGCCCAGCTTCCTAGCGTGTACGTTCCCGAGACCAACAAGCAAAAGACAGTAACCCAAGAAATCAATCTGATTTCGGGTGACCCACTGTTTGGCAAAATGGACTGGGTAGCTGGCGTATTTTATTTAAATACAGAAGTAGAGATCAGCATTCGCGAACTGCTGGACTTTAATTTCAATGGCACCTTTGACCCCTTTACCCTCGATCAGGTATTTGCCTTTGACGACGATGCTGAAATTGGCTTTATTTCTGACTCCAAGCCTGAGCGCGACTCCACCTCTATTTATGGGCAGGGCACTTGGAACTTCAACGACGAGTGGCGCGCAGTGTTCGGTCTGCGTTACACAGAGGACGAAGTCTACAGTGCAGTGACTAATTTCTTCGGTCGAACAGGCACCGATATTATTGAGATGGACAGTGAGAAAGTAACTGGACGTTTCGTTGTGGAACACGACTTTAACGACAGCACCATGGGCTTTGCATCTTACACCCGTGGCTTTAAGCCCGGCGGTTCAAACCTCACATACGGCCTTGAATCCGTTGTGGCGCCAGTTGTTGTACTGCCAACCTTCGACGAAGAAATTGTTGATGCCTTTGAGATTGGTTTGAAGACTGACTTGGCCAATGGCCGTGTGCGTTTGAACGCAGCAGCCTTTTACTACGACTACGAAGGGCTGCAGTATCAGGCCACCGACCCAGAAGTATTCCAGGGTGGTGTGGGCAATATTCCAGAATCAGAAATCTTCGGCGCAGAACTTGAACTGTCTGCGTTCTTATCCGATTCAGTGATTTTAGATGTGCGCTTGGCATGGTTGGACACAGAAATTACGGCCAACCACCTAGCCCTAGATAACGTGCAATCAGAAGCGGCGGGTAACGCCTTAATTGGACAAGGGTTTAACCTTTTTAGCGACGAAATTCAGGTAGCGCGCTCGGCGGCTGTGCAAAATGTTAACGGTAACGAACTGGCTAAAACACCCAAGTTCACCGGTAATATTGCACTGAACTGGAACACCAATATCTCCGCAGGCGAGTTGAACAGCAGCCTACAATACACATACAGAGGTGAGTTTAAGCACCGTATTTTCAACAATGCCGTGACCGACATTGTGCCCAGCTATGACGTATTCGACCTAGTGGTTGGCTTCCGTCCAGAAGGCAAAGACTGGCGCGTTGAGCTGATCGCTAAGAACCTGACTGATGAAGACGGCATTAATGCACGCTTTACCGACGTATTTGGTGTTGGCGCAACTGGCGATGAGCTAATTGGCCCACGGCAGTTGATGGCACGTTTCTCTATGGATTTTTAAAGCCAAATGATTGGTTTTAAGACATTGGCTTGAGGCCACTGGCTATAAAACTCAGGCTTTAAGCAAAAAAACCCGGACGTTAAAATGTCCGGGTTTTTTATTGTCTGGGTGCCCGAGCCTTCACCCTGACGTACTCTTATTCTTAATCGAGGCATATATTAGCAGTCCACGGATTAAGCTAATATTGCCGATTGTTGCAAGATTCAAAACTGGATTTATAACCCATGGAAAAGCATTACATTCAAGCCCAACAGCTGCTCGAAGACTCGTTTAGTCTGGCCTGGCAAGTTTTCGAAAGCGGCTATCGCCCCAACTATATTGTTGGTGTATGGCGCGGTGGCGCACCTATAGGCATTGCTGTGCAGGAATTTTTAGATGTCCTAGGCATTGAGTCAGATCATATTGCCATTCGCACCTCTTCTTATACCGGCATAGGCGAGCGCAGCAAAAAAGTGAAGGTGCATGGTCTCAGTTATATCATTCGCCAGCTCGAGTCCGAGGACTCGCTACTGATAGTGGATGACGTACACGACACCGGCTTGTCCATTCAGCAGGCCATCGACGACCTTACATCGGCCTGTAAGAAGAATACCCCCGAGATTCGTGTAGCGACCCCGTACTACAAACCAAAAAATAACAAAACAGATGGCCCGCCGGATTATTATCTGCATGAAACTGACGAGTGGTTGGTATTCCCCCACGAGCTTCACGGCCTCAGCGCTGATGAAATTCGCCAGCACAAGCCAGAGCTGGCAAAGCTGATCGACAAGATGGCGCCGCTTATCTAAGCAGCTATCGAGCGTTAGAGACAGCGCCATAGACAGCGCCATAGACAAAGGTACAGCGGTTTATATTTATGCGGCGATCAAAAGGCCATTGTAGATGCCATTGAAGAGGCCATTGAAGAAGTTGTTGAAGAGGCTGTTAAAGAGATGGGGGCTCTGTTAGCCGCTGTTAATGCCAGTTGCAGCAGCTGGGGCAATGGTTGAACAGATGAGGCCTAGTACTCAGTCTGAGTGAGATGTTAAGCAAGCGTCTGGGATGTTTGGGGCGTAAGTTGTTGTTGTTAAGTTGCGCAGGCGTGTAATTGCAAAAAAAAGTGCCGTGTATGTGCGAGTCTAATTGACAGGGGGGCTGGAAAAGGTAACATACGCGACCTCGAGAGAGTGCTGATACTCGGGTGTTTAGCTCAGTTGGTAGAGCGACGGCCTTACAAGCCGTAGGTCACAGGTTCGACCCCTGTAACACCCACCAAGTCCTGTTAGCTACAATTGTGTAGTTAGCTTGGTCGCTGCGGAGCGGTAGTTCAGCTGGTTAGAATACCGGCCTGTCACGCCGGGGGTCGCGGGTTCGAATCCCGTCCGCTCCGCCATTTCTTTATCCCTAGACGTCCAAAGACGTTCCAAATCCCAACTTTTCTTCACAAAAACATATACTTAGCGTATCTTAAGGTTCTAGGGCGTCTGCCTGCATCCGTTCACTTTCGGGGGCATTTGTGGGGGCACATTTTGTTTTGGGCGTGAATTAGGGGGCATCAATGCTTACCGAGATTTCAGTCAAGCAGGCTAAGGCTAAAGGCAAAGCTTATCGTCTGTCGGATCAGGGCGGTCTCTACTTAGAGGTGGCGTCGACAGGTAGTAAGTACTGGAGGTACAAGTACCGAATCTCCATTGGTGCGCAGAGGAAAGAGAAACGTCTGGCGCTGGGTGTATACCCAGAGATCTCTCTCAAAAATGCGAGAGAGCTCCACCGTCAGGCGCGTGCCTTAGTCTCCCAAGACGGCGACCCTAGCGCAGCAAAGCTTGAACAAAAAGCTTTGTCCGAGGTCGCATCTTTAAATACATTTAGGAGCTTAGGCGAGGACTGGTTTGCGACTCAGTCGCCTGGTTGGTCTCCCACCCATGTTATTCGTCAGAGACGCTTGTTCGGCAAGGATCTGCTCCCCCTCCACGAGCGAGCAATCGATAAAATTACTGCGCCTGCTCTCCTTGGCGTGCTCAGAGTAATAGAGTCCAGAGGAGCCCTAGAAACTGCCCGTAGAACCAATCAGGTAGCCAGTCAAATCTTTGACCATGCAATTGCGATGGGCCTGACCGAGAGCAACCCAGCTTTGGGCATCAAGAAAGCCCTTAAGAGACCTGTCTCCAAGCATCACGCGGCTATTTTAGAACCCCGAGAATTAGCGGCTTTTTTGAGGGCTGTCGATGGCTACCAGGGCTCTCTGATTGTTCAAATTGCGCTTATGGTCACACCACTACTGTTAGTCCGGCCTGGTGAGCTGCGCCATATGGAGTGGGGGGAGGTCTCTCTCGAGGAGGGCAAGTGGTTGATTCCCGCAGCTAAGACGAAGCGTAAGCGAGATCACTTTGTACCCTTGGCATCGCAGGCGGTGAGCCTTATAGCCCAGTTAAAGCCCTATACTGGTGACGGGCAGTATGTGTTCCCCTCCGCTAGAGGTGGTGCGAGGCCCATGAGCGAGAATGCTGTTCTCTATGCTATGAGAGGCTTAGGAATAACGAAGGAGGAGGCAACTCCTCACGGTTTCAGAGCCACCGCCAGAACTCTAATGGACGAGCAGTTGGGGATGAGGTCAGACTTGATAGAGCATCAGCTCGCGCACGCAGTCAGAGATGCAACCGGTGAGGCCTACAACCGAACGAAATTTTTCCCAGAAAGAATTAAGTTGATGCAGAGATGGGCTGACTATCTCGAGGACCTTAAAGAGGGCGATGGCACTATTTCGAATAACGTTTCCATCTTTCGCAAAGAGGCATAGTCATCTGGTAAGTGGAAGTAGGAGGGGGGTAATAAATAAGGCCCTTGTGATCTTTTCGCTGACAAGCTTACAGTGACGCCGGGTCAATGCCTGCCTCTTTGAGAGTCGATAAAGCAGCATCAAGCTGCACATCAAATCCTACTGAGCCCGTGTGCTCTGTCGCGACGCGATCAGTCCACTGTGCGCGGTTCTTTAGGAAGAATATCTGTGCCGCCGTAGACGGTTTGGCCTCGTTTGTGGCGCCAGTGAACAGAGAGTTTGTGACGGCTGAGATGCCAGCAGCCTTCCCGGCCTTTAATGTGCTTAAGAATGTCTCGTCACTCTTCTTTCGGCGCTCGAACGTCGGTGTGCTTATGCCAAGACTAGCTGCCATCTGCGCCTCTGTCAGCCCAATCTTTGCCAGATCGAACAGCTCCTCAAGGTCTATGTCTTTGTTATGGGCCATGTTTTCCCTTGTTAATCAGTGGGTTAGCCCATGCATTATGACGCAAACAACGTCAGGTTGTGAATACAATTGGTAATTGTTTTGTTATCCCAAAGGGGCAGGCGACAGCCACCCGGCACAGTTGTCACAGTCCGGCGCACTTAAGTCATTGATTTCATTGAGGTTGCTGGGTTTGTGCGCTGAGTCGATCTTTTTTTTTAAACCATATGAAAACGTATATAAAAGTTAGTACTTACTTACATTTAGTCGTTTTTACTGTTTTCATATGGATTACCTTTTCAATTGACTCTCTTGTCTCTCTCTCTCTTAATTAAAGAAAGGGTATATAAAATAAGGGTTTGCGTGCTCCGGGTGGGTGAGTCAAGGTCAAGCGCAAGTAGTCAATCACCCAGCACACCCGACACACGAAAGCGTGCGGGAAAAGGTACGGGAGGTTTTACCGCACAAAAAAAAGGGGCCGCAGCCCCTTGGTACCTCAAAGCCTCGGTCACTCAATAACTCGTAGCCGCGAAAATGAAGGAGGGCAGCGATGCCATGCGCGGCCTTCCGAGTACCGGTAAGGCACGGAAGAATTCCATCTGGCCGTACCTGCCGAGCTGCTCAAATGCTCGTGCGTTGAGGTCGATGCATAAGCTCTGGATGGGATTATTATCTCTATTCGCTGGCCTTAAATTCACGGCGACTTGCCTCGATTCGCTCTTCGATCCAGTTATTTACGTCCGCGTCCAACCACCCCACGGATCGCTTCCCCAGAGATATAGGCCTTGGGAAGAAACCCCTAGATATTTGTTCATAGATTGAGGACCGGGATAAGCCGGTGCGAGATGTAACGGCATTTAAACGCAGGATCGTGTGGGTCTGATTAAGCATGTGGCGCTCCTATTTGATTTAGCGCCATCCTCTAAGATCTGAGTAGTTATGTATGCGGTAAAACCTCCGCTACCTTTTCCCGCATGGAGCCAGAGAGGTGTAATAGGTCGTCAAGGGATAGGGATTCCATGAGTTCAGAGGCGTAAGAAGAGTTGTATTTGCTGTCGTGCTCAAGCCTGTTTCTCTGAACTAATCGCCGGTCTGCTCCTATTCGTTTCTCGATCCAAATGTTTGCTTCTTCAGAGCTAAAGTCCGCATGATAGCGCAATATAATATCAACCGCGGCTATCTCGGTATCGTTATACTTTTTTGGCCTACCGCCAGGGTTTAAGTCAGTTTCAACGCCTAGTGCGCGCTCTAACGGCACACCTTGGTCCAGATAGGCTCTTAGGTTTGTTGCTAAATATGCAAACAGTGGCGAGTCAAAGAGGCCTCTCTCTATTCTTTCCACGATGATTTCCAGCGCCTCTCGGCCGTAGGAATCTTCACCGTTGTTCGCAGCTTCAATGACCGCTTTTTCATAGTTTAGGTCGTGATCTGACATCGATAACTTTGCCCACAATATTTTTAATAAAGGTATCTTAATCTAGCGCTAGGCTTTACCACCATCCAGACCTTTGTCCGGTAGGTCTTTTCGAGTGTTTCTTAACTTGGAGCGATGATTTGCTGAAGGGAACCTAGCAACGCCATTTATCCTGCGCATCAACTCCATTTCTTCACGTTCAGTTCTTGGGCCTTCCCATAGTTTCCCACCGCCCGGTAAATTTATGTAGGGCATTTCGTC
>Ga0209192_10000867_pt1 | contig 26555 bp, 46 predicted proteins | sample ArcticOcean_MG_C_11_FD_187433 | JGI IMG/M metagenome (GOLD analysis project Ga0209192, IMG submission 187433) | Marine microbial communities from western Arctic Ocean - ArcticOcean_MG_CB2_154 (SPAdes) (version 2) | ecosystem: Environmental > Aquatic > Marine > Oceanic | place: Arctic Ocean... | reverse complement strand
ATTAAACGTAAAGATCATACTATTGAAAATCCATATTATTGGATGTTTGATTTTCTAACTCTTAAAGAATTCCAAGATAAAACTAGTTTGACTACATTTAATGAGCGTATTAATAATCTATATAATACAGTTCAAGATGGACATCAATTTATTGCAGTTCTTACTCAATCAGATTGTGATGACGAAGTATTCTCTAGAATGATGGATATGTCAAAAGAAGGTGGATGGGAAGGACTTATGTTACGTAAGAACACTACATACAAAGGTAAGAGATCTGATGAGGTTCTTAAAGTAAAACAAATGCACGATGACGAATATATTGTACTTGGTGTAGAAAACGCGATTCAAAGAGTTATTGTTGACGGCGCAGAAGTTTCTGAATTAATGTTAAAGAATATTATTATAGAACACAAAGGAAATCAAGTTCAGGTTGGTAGTGGTTTTAATCACGAACAAAGACGTCACTTCTTTAAAAACCCAAATGAAATTGTTGGTAAGCAAGTAACTATTCAATACTTTGAAGAAACTACGAATATGAATGGTACTAATTCACTAAGATTTCCAGTGATCAAAGCAATTTACGAAACAGTTAGAGATTTTTAAAACCAAAACAAAGAAGATGAAAGAATATAATGTAAAGTATAAAGTAGGCCAAGAGGTTTATGTGTTAAGAAGTAAAAAGATAACTCAAAATAGGATAAACAAAATTAGAGTTACCGAACAACAACCTTATATAAAAGGTAATTTAGATGGAACCTATATTGAAATGGATGGTATTGAAATAGATTATCTTATAGAAACAAAAAGAGATTTCATACACCCACATACAAAAAGTACCCAAAGTTCATACGATTGGTATAGTCAAGAAGATGTGTTTACTAATAAGGATGAATTGATAACACAAATTGTATAAACCAAAACAAAGAAGAATTAAAATAATAAAAAACATGATAAACACGGAACAGACCAACCTCACAAGTAAGCCTTCGCTTTTTAATGACATGCAACAATTCATTGACACGTTCGGAAAGCGAATTAACGACGCAGATGCAGCATCAATTAAAGAATATGGCGATAACAGATGGATCAGACGTCCTAGAATTTTGGATAGTCTACATGCAATTTCCGAGGGTGATGGTATACTAAAGGCATTCTCATGTGGAGGTACAGACGACTACGGAAGGGTACTAGGTTCTAAATTTGTAGTGAAAGCATATAGTAAAGATCATGCATGTTTAAAGGCAGCGTTGTTATCCAATAATTTAGAATGGTTTACAACTGGGTTTTACAGTGCCGAACTAGTTAATCTTGACGAACTTATTGAATCAACTAAAATACAAATTGAATTCCAAACCGAAAAACTAAATAAATTACTTAAAATAAAATAAAATTATGTTATCACAATCAATAGAAAATTCTTATTTACTATTAACTGGGAAAGCAACGCTCGAAGAACTTCTTAGTTATTTAACATGGACGCTAGTTAATGAAGGTAATGCTCCTGAAGATTTTAACGAAGACATGATGCCTGTTTTTTTCATAGAACCTGGATCCTCGCCTACTTTTGAGGAAATAGATGAAATGATAGAACATTATGAGTATCATGAAGAATATGAAAAATGTCATTTTCTAAAAGAATTCAAAAAAAAATTAAATTAATAGCCGCTTTATTTTTTTATGTCAAATAAAAGTGGTATATTAGTAGTATACTAATCGAGGTTACTGCCTCACTAAAACAAGCAAATGAATAAATTAGCAACACTCAAGTGTATCGAAGTAACTTCAAAAACACAAGCAAAAAATGGTACAGTATGCTACCATGATCCAGTAACAAATGTAGATTATCTTTCATATGAGTCGGGATATATTCGCCGAGCATATACTAGAAAATCTTACCATGGTACCCACATGCAACGTACCATTTATCAATTAAACCCACAACGTAAAGGAACTTATGAATCTAAATATAGTGATACTGTATATGATACAACTGAACGTATTATGATACCAGATTCACAAGAGAGACTTGATCGTTTAGCGAACGCAGTGATGAATTATAGAAATAACCCCAATAAACTTTAATAAAAACAAAAACATGAACTTAATAGATTTAAAAAAATACGCAGAAGATGCTTCTTCAAAACACCCTCAACACGACGATGAAATTAGAGATTTATTCTTTCTAGCAGCAAGCGAAGTAGAATCAGGAGAATCAGAAACTAACGAATGCGAACTTGCGTACTCAGATATTAACACTTTAATAAACTCAAATGAAATCTAATAACCTAACAACATCAGAGCAAATAATTTTGAATAATTTAAACACAAGAGCACTTTTAATTGTAGAATTTGAGAAAATAATGCAAGAAGCTAAAATACCATATGATTCAAAATTAATTTATCAATTACCCGACAATCGAATAGTAGAGCTTATTGAAAATTGGAATCCTGAAAATCAAGATAAAATGAGAAAAAACTTTACGGTTGATGAAACCAAAAAGGGGAACTAGCATATAAAAAATGTCTTCAAGTCAAAGAAAGACTAGGCCATATATCCAAACAAATGAAAAAACCAATAGTTGTATATTATCTTCACTATTATGATGAAGAACACAGAGAACGTGCATTTAATAAATTTAAAGATTTTACTATATGTGTAATGGCCGAAGATAATAACGAAGCTATTGAAAAAGCAAAAATCATTGCTCAAAATCCTAACATAAAAATCATGGGTATTGCAACTGGAAGAGAAGATTGGGTAAATGAAATAGCACCAATGGGAACAGGTGAACAGATCATGCCTCAAGGCGGTTGGAATCAACAGTGGAAAAATAATTAATACATGGCCAAGAAGAGCAATAAAATAGGAATTGAATTAGATGATTTTCATTATCACGAAGCACTCGATAGACTCCATGTAATAATGGACACAATAGACAATCATCTAATTCAACATTCTGTATTAAAATTAGAAACTGAGGTTAAAGAATTAGTAGATGAAGCACAAAATAAATTGTGGGAAGCATATCAAATAATAGGAAACATAAAAACACATAGATGATATATTGGTTTAAAAGAAAGTGGAGACAAAGTAAAAGAGTATTAGATTACTTACCGATAATTTGGAATGGGTTTGATTGGGACTATAAATATGCAACTGATTTATTTGCACATCAATTAGGAAGAATGGCTGATCATTTCGAATCAGATAGGGCGTACGCCGTGAGTGCTAAGGAAACCGCAAAGAGAATTAGAACTACATTAAAGTTGATGAAACTCGTAGGTGATGAAGAATATGCAATGGAATATTTTGATTATGAAGATGTCGAATATAACTTTGTCCCTGTTGTAATTAAAGAAACTGGCGATTGTGATGGTTGCTCTACTATTGAAATGGATTACAAATCAGAAACATATGATGAGTTCTTTAAAAAATATCCACTAATTCATAAAAGAGTATTAAATGGTGAGGGTATTTGGGGTAAACGACACATTACAGAAAATACTACTGATTTTGAACTTAAGAGAAATGTTGCAATGAATGTTGCATATTTAAATCAAGAAAGAGCAAGAAAGACATTACATAAATTAATCGAAAGAAATATCCAAAAATGGTGGGATTAATTGAAACAGTATCAAAAAAATCAATATAATAACTAAAATTACTCAAAATGTCAATATTAATTCGTAAAGCAGAACGCATTACAACATGGGAGGCAACTGAACCAGTTGAACTTAATCAAGATAGTTTTAAACTTCTAATAGAAAATGAACCATACGCAGGCGAAACTGATCAAGATTTTTTATCATACATCAGTGATCTCTATTATGAAGACAATTCATGGACCGAAGTAGCAGATGAATTAGAAGAATTAGGATTTCTAGAAGATGCAGATAATCTCAGTATGATATTCGAAGCAGATCAGTTTGAATATTCAAGTAGTGTAGAAAAAGGCGAAGAAAGTTGGTTAGAATCTGGAGAAGTAGATAGCGCATATTCAAAGACAGGGAAATTTAATATAGAAAATTCAACATATAGTTGAAACAATTTAAAACTAACAAGTATAACTAAAGAATCAAAAAAAATATTCAAAAATGACAAATTTATTAGAACAAATCCAAGAAGAATTAGTTGCAATCCAAGAGGATGCTTCAAAATTTAATGAAAAAGGTAACAAAGCAGCAGGAACACGAGTTCGTAAAGCTATGCAAACTATTAAAGGTTTAGCACAAGACGTGAGGGTTGCAGTAAGTGCAGCAAACAAAGTAGGATAATTAAGCCTATAATATTTAGAACTAAAGTTCTTTGAAATACTGGAAGGCACACTTGAAATTGATCATTGATAGTGTGAGTGTATGGCTGAACAAACTCTGACGGAAAGAGGGGTTAAGGCACATCAGACACCGAACAAGTTTCGGTTTAGTTGCAGAAGTGAGTAACTAAGACTCGACAGAGTAGATGATGGTAGATCGGGAAAAGATAACTAAACTAATCTTTCTAAGAGCATTGCAAGTACCCGAGAGGAAATCTTGCCAAGTGACCGAATATCCTGTCTTATTAGGGGATAAGGTACAATCAAAGCCGTTGTGGCACTATGACGAGATTAATCATCTTGAGTAGAACTTGAAATAACAGTAAAGTTGATTGGTATGCAGTAATCATTACAATAAGACGATCTTTTAAGGCTAGTATACCTTAGTACACGTCCCTTCCTTTTATATTACAAAAAAGGTAGATAGAAATATCTACCTTTTTTTTTGGGGGATTAGCTCAGTTGGCTAGAGCGCTTGCCTTGCACGCAAGAGGTCATCGGTTCGACTCCGATATTCTCCACAAATAGAGAGGCAGTGAAGCTGTAATTGGGAAGTAGAGAGAATTAATTAGCAAAAAAAGGTTTGTAGTAGCTAGGCGTCTCTAATTGCACCCAGTCAGAAACCTTGAAAGACCCGAAACCTCTCTTATTTGGCCCGTTCGTCTAACGGTTAGGACATATGGTTTTCATCCATAAAATAGGAGTTCGATTCTCCTACGGGCTACCAAATAAACTTTGAAACAAATCACAGGATAGACATATAACCTAATAAATAGCACAAACATGACAGTACAGATTTGGATAGTTGAAGAAGAACTAACACAATTACAAACAATATCAAAAAACAATATCTTTGAAGAAGAGATATTTGATTCTTTAGTGGAATTTACACCAATGATGATCATGGAAGGACAGATTTGTGTAAACCTAGATTGTGATAAATATATTGAATTAACAGATAAAGGATTACTTTTACTCTGGGAACCAAACATCGGATAATATGACAAAAGCAGATTTACAAAGTGGAAAAATATTAGTTGACTTCTATGCAACATGGTGTGGACCATGTAAAATGGTTGCAAAGACCATAGAAAAATATGAAGAAGAAATAAATGATGTTACTGTCATTAAAATAAATGTTGACGAAGATTCAGAAATAGCTGGAGAATACGGCGTTAGATCTATACCAACACTAATTTATATGGAACACGGTGAAATCATAGATAGAAAAACAGGTAACATGTCATTAGAAGACCTTAAAATATTTACTAAACAAATATAAAATGATAAAATACATAAAAAATACGTTTACGTTCTGGGTAGAATTATATAAAGATTTTAGAATTTGGCTCATCTTTAGAAGAACAGCTAATGAATATAAAGAAAATTTAAATAAAGATTTTAAACTAAGAGTTGATTGGTTAGGTAGAATATATGGAGTAATTAATCTACCAGAAGAAGTTCAAGGTGCATCAGGCGAAATACAACAAGCTTATGTTACTCAACAGATAGCAACATATGGTCAATTCATGACGAAAATAGGATTAGCAGACGTAGTATATCCTCAAATTGAAAAAATACCTAAATCAGCAGGATTTTTAGTTATTCTATGGCCAGTATTCGATGAATTAGCGTTATTGCCAATTATAGGTGCAATTATCAAAACAAGTATTCTAAGTTTTTTAGGATATGTTATATTTAAATTCTTTTATACTAACGTAAATGTGTTTGTAGGACTTTGGGAAAAGTTTCAGGCATTTGTAATATCATAAAGTTTGGAAGATTATCAAATAGAAAGAGTTCATGAAAACGGTCTACGTTTTTATCAAGTAACACAAGATGATAAAGTAATAGCTAAATTACCATCTGTTACCACTGTCTTAGGTAATACCAAAGACATGTCAGGTTTAGATAAATGGCGCAAAAAAGTAGGTGAAGAGGAAGCAGATAGAATTGTTACATTATCTATGAACAGAGGTACTATCATGCACAGGTTAATAGAATTGTATAAAGAAACTAAAGGAAATGCAACCGAAAGATTATTAGAATTAAAGAAAGTTGCAAAAGAAGATGAAGAAACAAATCAATTCAAAGACGAGGAACTAGGTGAATTGTTTTTAGCAGAAGCATGGAAATTCTTTTACAAATTTTATTACAATAGTGCAGACTATTTCGATAGGGTTAAAAAAGTTTTAGAAGCCGAGACATTCTTATGGACCACTAAAGGTGGAGGTTGGGCAGGAACCGTAGATAATATTTCTGAATTAGTAGATAATAAAATAGTTATTATCGATTACAAGAATTCTAGAAAACCAAAACAAGAACATTGGATCCAAGATTATTTTATTCAAACATCTGCATATTTCATTGCATATTGGGATCGAACTGGAATAAAAGCAGATGGAGCAGAGATATGGATTGCTAATGAATTAGATAATTTACCACAAACATTTAGCTTAACTCAGAAAGATTTAGAATTCTATGCCAATGAGTTTATTAGGCGCAGGAAGCTATTTAAAGAAAAATTCGATATATAACATATAAAATAAACATAAATTATGAACAAATTTGACACATTTTTATCAAAACATGGAACCAAAATCATATTGATTTTATTAGTATTAACTTATTTTAAATCATGTGGAATTAATTCTGAAGTAGAAAAAGTTAAAAAAGAACTAAGACTAATTGAAGCAGAAGTAGATACTTTAGCATCACAAATTGTCAATGAAGCGGAAATGATCAAACTTATTAAAGAAGTTCCAGCTTGGAAAACATTAAGAATAGAAGAAATTTCTGATAAAGAAAGAATTTCAATTAACGCATTAGAAGAAAAAGAAGATTAAGTAGCATGGCATCTGAAAAGAAAACGCAGAATTACGGAAAGGATTTAGAAGACTTAGCTAAAAAAATGGGACATGATGTACCTAAATTTAAATTTAATCCGCCTTTAGAGAATACGCCAGTTACACAAATATCACAAATATTAACAGGTTGGGGTAATAGAATCAAGGACACGTTTAATATGGTAGAGCCTAGGGTAAAAGTACTAAGTGAAGCTAGATTAAAGGTGTGTGACGTATGTCCTATTAGAAGAGGTAATAAATGTGCTCCTAGTTTACAAATACAACATCACGTTACTGGTAATTTAGTAAATGGATGTGGTTGTAATATATCAGCAAAAACATTATCACCATCTTCTCATTGTCCAGCAGGTAAATGGTAAATAAATAATAAAATTATGGAAAATAGATTAATAAAAAGATTTGTAATAGGAACATTTGTAAGTTTATATGCATTGGTTTCGATCATATCAACAATACACGTAATAGATTTCTTTGAATTATCAAATCCGTATTGGTTAGCAGTAACATTAGCAATTGGTTTTGAAATAGGAGCAGCAGCCTCATTAGCCTCACTTGTTATATTAAAGAAAATGAATAAAACTATCGTATGGGCATTATTCATTACAATTACAGCAATGCAAATGCAAGGAAACATGTATTATGCATTTATTAATTTAGAAGATTTTGGTAGCTGGTCTGAATTATTTGATCTAATAGAAGAAGATGTTATTGATCAAAAAAGAATTCTAGCATTTGTGTCAGGTGCAATATTACCATTAATTGCTTTAGGATTTATTAAATCTTTAGTAGATTACATTAAACCAGAAGACGAAGAATGGGACGATGAAATTCCAGAAGATAGTCGTTTTGACGATATGGATATGGACGATGACACACAACCTTACGATGCATATGTAGATAGACAAGAACCTGAAAATGTAGACATGTCCAATATAGACGAATGGGACGAGGACCACGCACAAGACATGGTATTGAATGATATATTAGATGGTATGTCACAAACAGATTTAGATCAGATGTTTGAAGACGAATTAATAGATCCAGAAATAAAAGTAAAAGCAGATGCAAAATTCGAAGTAGAAGATACTTTTGGTAATGTAGAAGTTATTGACCCAAGAAATATAGATGTCGTAGATCCAGAAACAGTTGCTGATCATCAAGAAGAACTTGATAAAGCTTCAGAAGAAGGTTCCACAGAATTTCAAGAAATTAATCCAACATCAGTTGGCGCTATAGTTGAAAAAATACCAACACCACATTTACCAGATGAAGATGATTTATTCAAACAAGCTATGCGAGAAAAATCAGAACAAGAGATGAAAACTTTCTTATCAAAAAAAGATGGAAATTCACAAGCTTAAAATAAACGTAGAACATTGTTATATTACTAAAACAATAGATCACGAAACTATTGGTAAAGTACTTTCAACATGTAACTCTAATACCACTCATCAGTTGTATATGATGGTAAATGAATTTAAAAGCTTACAATATTTTTTAGAATTAGATCACGATGACTTTGCCATATCGGCATATATTAAAACACAATACGCTTATTGTGGTGATGCAAAAAGACAAGCTGAGACTATCAGTTTCATGAAAGATCATGTTAAAAAAAGACCTTCTTTTGAGATTAAATATAGATTTTATAGAAAAATAGGAGACAAATCAATATTTGATTTTAATCATGTGACTACCGACAAAAATCAAATATATACTCTAATAGAAACACTTCATAATAAAACAGATTATTTATGCAAAACAAATACGTAATAAAACAAGGCATTTCCGGAGAATTAGTAGAAGCATTACAGGAATTATTAAATTTACGACAGGATGGCGTGTTTGGTCCTCAAACTAAAAAAGCAGTTATTGAATTTCAGAGAATAAATGGATTAACCAGTGATGGTGTAGTTGGTCCAATGACTTGGCGAAAATTAGATTTCAATCCAGAAGAATTATTTGCAGATACTGATATTACAACAAGCGCATCATGGATTAAACAATATCCATTACCAGATGGAGAATATGTAAAACAAGAAACACCTAAAGAATGGATATTTTTACACCATACTGCAGGAAGATACAATCCATATAAATGTATAGATCATTGGGCAAAAGATCAAAGAGGAAGAGTAGGAACACATTATGTAATTGGAGGTACACCTCACAAAGAAGATTTGTTAAATGTTTCTAAAGAAGGTGACAAACATGATGGTGTTATTTTACAAGCAATTCCAGACGCATATTGGGGATATCACTTAGGTGCTGTTAAATCTAGAGCTATGCATAGAAACAGCATTAGCATTGAGATATGCTCGGCTGGTTTTCTAGAAGAAAGAAATGGTAAATTCTATTCATGGTTTGGCACAGAAATACATCCATCTCAAGTTGCAAGATTAGAAACGCCATACAAAGGTAAAAAATACTATCATAAGTATACACCTAAACAAATACAATCTACTAAGGCACTTTTACTATTGTTGTCAGATAAACATGGTATAGATTTATCACAAGGAATCATATCTTCATTAAAAGCAAGGAAAGCCGGCTCTTATGGATCAATGAGTGTTGGTCAATCATGGAAAAATAACAACGATTCAATAAAATCATTTGAATATTCAGAAGATTTATCGTATGGTAAAACAAAAGGATTACTCACACATGGACAAGTTAGAAAAGATAAATCTGATGTATTTCCACAAATTGAATTAATAGAAATGCTAAAGTCTATATAGTGAAACTAATACTCAAATTTAGATATAACCTGTAAATAAAAGCAAAACATGCATATAGAAGAATCGCCACAGGCAAACCCAACAGAAGCAAATACGCCCATCATTTCACCTTTTGAAGAAATACAAGACATGGATGATGTTAAGGCTATCAATATTTTAATTCAAGCATCAAATGCAGCACAAAAAGCCGGCGCACTTAGCGTTAGAGATTCAGTTCTTTTAGCAGCTGCTGCTGAATATTTAACACAGCCATACGCTGACAAAAAGTAATTAAATGAAAATAGAAGTATCAAACGGAGAGATCATTGATAAGTTAACTATCTTAAAGATTAAACTTGATCAAATTAAAGACGTAGATAAATTAGTAAACATACAGAAAGAATATGATTATCTTAATGCTGTAGTAGGAATTATATACGCAGAATTTAAGGATGATGATGTATTAACCAAAGAATTACAATTTTTACATGATGATTTACTTAATGTAAATAAAACACTCTGGAACATCGAAGATTATATTAGAGCATTTGAAAAAACAGAGGTGTTTAATGATGACTTTATTGAATTAGCAAGATCTGTTTATTTTACAAATGATGATAGATCAGATGTTAAAAAGAAAATCAACACATTAACAGGATCACAATTCGTAGAGGAGAAATCTTACGAAGAATATAAGTAGCATATGAAAGCAGCAGAGCACGATGGTAAAAGGATTGCTCTACACATAGACACTCCAGCACTCGGTGATACAATAGCCGCTATTCCTACTCTTAGAAAACTTGCACAGGCATATGAGGGTAAAATAGTGGTGTTTACCACTAAACCTTTTCTTTTTCAAGATCATCCATTAGTAGAAGTAGCAATTCCTGCCTCAGATGAAAAAGAATTAGCTAATCCAATCTATAAAATATATCGTACATTTATGCCGTTGATGGGTAAATCTCATGAACTAGATGGTCAACAAACAGAATTCAGATATTCTAATATGGATTTCAGACAATTCCACGCAGTATCTTTAGGATTTACTCTTAAAGAATCAGAAATGGAAATAGATTTATATATTGAAAGACCTAGAAAATTTAAGTTTGATGATTATGTAATAATACATCCTACTCATACTTGGGCTACAAGAACATGGGACAAAGAAAAATGGCAACAATTAACAAATATGTTAAACGCCAAAGGAATTCCAGTTGTCGCAGTGGGAAGAGATTCCAAAGAAGTTGGGCATTTTAATACAGATAAACCTGTAATGGATATCAATATAGAATATGGATCAAATATTTTAAATGATAACAACAATGACATTCACGAACTGAGGTGGATGATGAATAATCAAGCTAAGGTTGTGGTTACAATGGATTCAGGTATGTTACATGTTGCTGGTACTACAGATGTCAATATTGTCCAACTTGGATCTTCTATTGATAATAGGCTTAGAGCTCCTTATCGACAGGGTACACAAGAATATAAATATCAGTATATCAGAGGTGGATGTGGTCTTTTTTGTTCTAGTAATATGAAATATAATATTGGAATTCATGGATCTATAAACGGTGTACCGCCACAAGTAAATTGTTTAGAAAATAAACCAACATTTGAATGCCATCCTAATGTTAATCAGGTGTTTCAAGCTATAATGAAATTATATTTAGAAAATGGATAAAAAGAAACTAGTATATCTTACGCCGCACCTCTCTACAGGTGGCATGCCACAATTTGTTTTAAAACGAGTTCAAGCCATGTTATCTGCAGATGAATTTGAAGTATATGTTATAGAATTTAATAAATATAGTACAGATTTTGTTGTTCAGAGAAATCAAATTATACAATTATTAGATGATAATTTTAAAGAAGTAGGTCATTTAGGTGAAGTATCTTCACGTGACAGACATGAAAAAACAAAATCTATTCTATTAGATATTGATCCAGATATAATTCACATTGACGAATGTCCTGAATCTTTCGATGGTTTTAACAAAATGGAACCAGATTTTCAAAAATGGCTATATACACAAAGATGGAAAACAGTTGAAACATGTCATAACATTGTATTTGACTCTAACAATAAAGTAGTAGACCCAGATGGATATGCATTTTGTTCACCATATCATGTAGATACTTTTAAAAATAGAGTTGCATTAAAAGAAGTAATTCAATATCCTATAGAAGATAATATACCTGATACTTTTACTAAAAGTAGAAACCGAGCAATGTTAGGTTTCTCTATGAATAAAACACATGTATTGAATGTAGGTTTATGGACACAAGGTAAAAATCAAAAAGAAGGTATAGAAATAGCTCGCATTGCAGAATCTTTACATCCTGGTAAATTCCACTTTCATTTTGTAGGAAATCAAGCCTCAAATTTCGAAGGCTATTGGCAACCTATCATGAAAGACCTACCGTCTAATGTAACTATTCATGGAGAACAAGCAAATATATCAAGTTACATGTCGGCAGCAGATGCATTTATGTTTAACTCTACTTGGGAATGTAGTCCACTTGCACTAAGAGAAGCTATTTCGCACGGTCTAGTCACGTTTGCCAGAGACTTAGATGTTTACAAAGATATGTTTACAAAATACATCCAGCCTTTCTCAGATGACTCTGAAAAGAATGCATCGATATTAATCTCAACACTATTAGACTCGGAGTACAAAGGAAATTTCCAAATACCAAAGGACGATTTTTCCAAATTCACACAGCAACATATCGATTTTTACAACAATCTTATCAATACTGAACGTGCTGGTTCACACATGGGCCCACAGAAGGCTATTTGGAATATAGAGTACGCTGATGGCCCTAGATTTAATATGATAGCGTGCGACGACCGCGACTGGCGTGTAGAATTTTGGGACGCAGGACAACTAGAATTTAAGTCCGGAGAACTCAAAGCTGGATGGTGGACACAACCACTTAGAAAATGGTGGACTAATTGGCAAATAAAGTTATATGCTAACAACATCTTACAGGAAACTGTCGACTGGACATTAGAAGGCCAAGAGGCCACGGTGGAATTTGGCAGCTCGTCACTCGGAGACACTCTCTCATTCATGGGACAATTACACACTATGATTGACACACATAAGCTATCAAAATTATATGTGAAAACTCATAAATCATGGCTGTTTGATCATGAGGCATATGCTAAGATGAATATACACATTATACCATTGAAAGAAGAATCACACGGAGCCAAATTTGAAGTCGGAGTCTTTTATACAGAAGACGATCCATGGAAAAGACACGAACATAAATATGATTGGCGTCAAATACCTCTGGGTAAAATCGCCTCTGATCGTTTAGGTTTGGAATACCTGGAAACAAAACCAATCTTAGCGCGCGAATACTATGTTGGTCAAGATCAACCAAAACTAGATCAGGTAGTATTTGCTACAGACTCAACTGCACGTGCAAAATATTGGAACAACCCAACTGGATGGCAAGACATGATTACCTGGTGGAATCAAAATGGAATTCGCCCTCTTAGATCTTCTAAAGAGGAAGCAGTTGACATAGATACATCTACGTTTGAACAATTACCAGAAGCACTAGAATCCGTCGCTGAGGCCATGAATAGATCTAAGTATTTTATTGGCATCTCAAGTGGATTAAGTTGGTTAGCTTGGGCATTAGATGTACCAGTTGTTATGATTAGTGGATTTACAGATGCTTATGTAGAATTTGAAGATAAGTGTATTAGAATACAAAATCCTCAAACATGTCATGGTTGTTGGGGATGGGGTGTATTTAATAGAGGAGACTGGAATTGGTGTCCTGCATGGAAAGACACACCTAGACATTTTGAATGTACTAAAACCATAACAGCAGACATGGTTAAAACTAAAATAGAATCAAATGGGTGGTAATATGAAAACCAGTATATTAAAAGTAGTTGTCACAGGAGGTGCGGGCTTTATAGGATCTCATATGGTTAAGATGCTTTTAGGAGCAGGTTATGAAGTGGCAGTATTGGATAACTTTAGTACTGGTGATCAATTAAACCTAATGCATAAAAAACCAACTGGAGATTTAGAAGTTCCTAAAGGTTTAACTATATACGAATGTGATATAACTTCTGGACATTTCCCTATTATTGAGTTTGATTATCTAATACATTTAGCAGCTCCAGTATCTGTTGAAGAAAGTTTAAGTAATCCTAAAAAATATTGGGATGGTATAGTTACGGGTAGTAAATTAGTATTTCAATGGGCAAAATCTAATAATGTTAAATCTATAGTCGCGGCTTCAACTGCAGCTGCGTATGGCGAATCAGAAAATTTACCGCTACAAGAAAATCACGAGACAATGCCAATGAGTCCATACGCTGAAGCTAAACTAGAAATGGAAGATGTATTATCGTGGTTTGATGATAAAGACACACATTGTACTGCGATTAGATTCTTTAATGTTTTTGGCGAAGGTCAAAGAGATAGTGGAGGTTATGTAAGTGCAGTGCCAATATTCTTAAAACAATATGAATCTTTTCAACCCATAACTGTCACTGGTGATGGTCTACAAACTAGAGATTTTGTATATGTTGGTGACATATGTAAAGCTTGTCTTTTGGCCATGAACTCTGAAACTGTCGACATGGAAATATTTAATGCAGGTACAGGTCAAGAAACTTCTGTTCTTGATTTAGCGGAAGCTTTTAGTGGTGAAGTAAAACATATTTCAGCTAGAAATGAACCAAAACGCTCTGTTAGTGATATAACTAGAATAAAGGCCAAATTAGGATGGAAACCAGAGGTTAACGTACTAGCTTGGATTAAACAAGTAAAGTAATGTCAATAATAATAGTAAGGTATCGTGGCAGTATTGAAACTATCAAGACCGACGATCCAAAAACCGAAGTCAATCGTATTATGAAAAAATATACAAATGATATACTTAGTATATCAGTAGACAATACTGTAATTTATACAAAAAAATGATACAATACAAAAACATATTATTAATTATCACAACTCTGATGTTACAGTATACTGCATCGTCACAGGAATTAATAACGATTAAGACAGATATTTATGAGGCATTATATAACACAACATATCAACAACCTGTCCAAGTAAATTATACTGTATTTTGTAAACCAGATTCTCCAACATATAAGAGAGATGGAATTACATTTAAACCATATCCTGGTATAAAAACTAGCTCCTCTTCGGATTATGCTGGTAACATCTATGATAAAGGACACATGGCTCCAGCCAGTACATTTGCGTGTACAGAAAAATGGCTAAGAGAAACCTTTAGTTATGCAAATTGTGCACTACAACACCAAGGTCTTAATAGAGGTGTTTGGTCTGCACTAGAAAGATTTGAAAGAAATCTTGCAGGTATTTATGAAGAAGTTGATGTTGAAATTTCAGTTTACTTTTCAGAAAAATGGACATCTAACTCAGATCCAGCCAGAATTCCTTCAAGTTTTATTAAAACAATATCATGGACTGAAAGAGGGAAAAACAAAAGTATTAGTTTTGAATTTCCAAACGAAGATACAACAGGGAAATCATTTTGGAATTTTAAAATAAAATAATATGTTAACAACAATAGTAGTATTAGTATTTGCAATAGCATGGATTGGAATAATTTACGAAATAGTAAATGCTCCAATGGTAGACGATAACTATAATATAATTAAAAAAAATAAAAATGACAACATTAAGAAGAAGTAGAATTAGCAGATATGTAGGAGGAGTATGTGGTGGACTTGCAAAATGGACAGATACATCTCCACTAGGATGGAGAATTGCATTCATATTAATTCCTTCTAGTAGCATAGTGTATTTAGCTCTTTGGATATTGTTAAAAAAATATTAAGCAATGTCTTTGAACATATTTAAAAAAGCATACATCACACACTGTGATGAAACGTATGCACCTATAGTTGAAAAAATGTTAGAAACAGTTAAATCGTTTTCTAATATTCCAATAATAGTTTATGTTTTAAATTCAGATATTAAAATAAAGAATGCAACCATAACTGTTAGGTACGATTGTAAAATAAGAGATGGTTATCAAATTCATGGAAAAGAAACAGAAAATCCATATATTATTAGATCTTCTTCAAAGGTATTTGATATTATTACAAAAAAACCAAACATTACATTAGATTGCTTAGAGAATTATGCAGAACATGTTGTTTATTTAGACGGTGATTCAATAGCAACATCTAGAATTGATGATCTTTTTAATTATGTAAATGATGATCATCCTATGTTTACACAAGGTATTCAAGAATATATGATGTTGTTTGGTCCTGATTATGAAGAACACCATCCGTATAATGGCAACCCATTTGAAGACTGTTCCAAAACAAACGAAACGCTATATTTTAATAACAGATCAATAGAAAGACATTTGTGTAAGTTATTAAATGTAGATGAAAGTTTTAGAAGAAACAAATACCATGGATATATGCAAACTGGGTATTTTTCTGCTATTCGAAAAAATATAGAATTTATCAAAGAATGGATTTCTATTTGTGAAATGGAAGAAGTAATTAATAATCATAACAAATATGCTCCATTTCATGAAGAAACGGTAGTTAATGTTCTTTTATGGAAAAAGAAATGGAATGCAAGTATGCCTTTGGTTTATATAAATTGTAATACACCTGAAACAGTTAAGCGTGTATATGGTTTTAAATTTAATAACGAAAGTTTGGTTAATGTTATAGAACAACCTTGGACAAAGGCTCCATCTTCATTAGAAGAAGTTAAAATATTTCATGGAGAAAAAAGACCTAACATCGTAGATTCAATTCTAAATGAAATAAAATATCAAGATTTGGTTTTATTATTTAGAAACAATCTAGATTTAGTAAATACAATAACACAAATGGTAAAAATACAAAAAAGAAATTAAAACAATTTAACCAATATTTATGAAGAAACTAGAAAGAATGCAGAACTTGATTGTTGTAGGTCACCCAGATCAAGAGTCTTTCTGTTACAATGGTATTTTTAAAACAATTCAGAAAACTCTATTAGATAGCGATTACCTAAATGAGGTAGAAGTTATTGATCTATATAGAGACGATTTCTCTAGACCAAGAACAGATCTTATTGAAAGATATAAAGAACTAGTAACTTGGGCAGATAGAATTTATTTTGTATCTCCGGTTTGGTGGTTTAGATTAACACCAAGAACTGAAATCTTTTTTGATGAGGTGTTTACACCAGGATTTGCATATAAATTTGAGCCAATAATTGGACCATATGCATATCCTAAGCCATTTTTAAGTGATAAAAAAGTAAGAACATATATCACACATGGTGCACCTTCATTACCAGTTAAGACTCTTTATTTAAACTCAGTTAAACTAAGATTAGTGATGGGAGTATTTACATTTGTATTTGGGTGGAAACTATCCAGATGGTTTAAAACAAAACAATTTTGGTCAGTACCATTTGCAAGTGCAGAAAAAAGAGCTAAGTACTTAGAAACAGTTCGCAAAGACATCATAAAAGATTTAAGGAATCACCAAATTAAAACAATACAATGATACACTCAAAAGAAACCCTAGAAAAAATAGTATACGAACTTCAATCGAAGGGTAAGATAATTGACCCATGTGTTGTTGATGATCTAATAACGGTAATTAAACAACATGGAATTAATTAGTACACATCCAGTAAAAAAATCAGATCTAGGATTTCATGGAAATTTATTTGGTGGAAAATTACTTGCATGGGTAGATGCAGCAGGCGCAGCTTACGCTTCACAGGTATGTGATTCACCCAGAATGGTAACTGTATTAATAGACCAATGTATATTTAAAAAACCAGCAAAAGAAGGTCATTTATTAAAAATATACGGAGGTGTCAAAGAATTTGGTACAACATCAGTAACACTTGAAATTGAAGCAAGATCTCACAATGTGTATAATGGTAAACAAAGCATTATACTAGATACTAATATTAAATTTGTTCGTGTAGATGAACAAGGAGATGCTATACCTATATCTGATCGAGCTAAATCAAAACACTAAGCATGATATATAGCTAAAGGGGGTGTAACATAAAAATACATTTTAAGACATGAGCAATATAGATAAATTCTTAACGCTATTTTCACAGTTTGATATGATAGTTGAACCAAAAAGAGAAAATCCACCTAGACAAAAAGACGTTGTTCCTCAAATTGCTATGAAAAATGGCATTTCAGATTTAAAGAAAGCGCTTAAAAGATTAACACAGGAATATAAGAGAGCACAAAAGTCTTTTAAAAATAATAGAATATCGCGACAAGAACTTTTTGATTTTGAATGGAGATTGTTTGAAATAAACGATGAAATTTCCAGATTAGAAAGAGATGATATAGAATAATAAAAATGAAATTAGCATCATTAAACATATTTATTTTAGATCGATTAGGTTTTAGAAAAGAACCTACAGACAAACACACTGTACGATTAAGTAAAGAACAAACTAGAGAATGGTTTAAAGTTTTTGCTGAAGATGCTCCAGTTGAATTACCCCCTATAAATTCATCTGAATTAGTATCTTTAGAGTTATCAGAAATGGAAATAACATATAAACTTACCAAAAAACCTGCAAAACTAGAACACAAATATGATGATGATTTCATGTGGGCATTTAAAGAATTAGTTAAATCTAATGATTTACCATGGTCTAATAAATATTTTAAATATTTGATCAAAGAAGCAAGTGACAGAACCCTTAGAATAAAATACAAATACAATAGACCAAGACCATATCAATTAGCACAATATCATGGTGTGGATTTAGAAGTGTTTGGTTCTGATACAGCAAAAACTCCATCATTTCCATCAGGTCACACTGTACAAAGTATATTAGTAGCAAAAGTAATAGGTGATGTATATCCTCAATTAAAAGAAGATGCTATGAAAATAGCAGATGATGTTTCTAAATCAAGATTAGTCGGAGGTCATCATTTCCCATCTGATATAAAATACGGTGAAATAATAGGAGTTTGGTTATATAATAATTTAGTAAAACAGTGGAAGAAATAATAATAAAATATGTAGGTGAATGGGGTTGGCTAACTATAGTAGCGTTGATTACATTTGCCTTTAAAGATGCAATTAGTAATTTCTTTAGAGGTATGCAATTTCTAATGGGTACTGATTTTGATATAGACGATGTAGTTTATATTAAAGGAACCAAAAAAGCTAGAATAGTTAGACAGTCTATTTGGAGAACTACGTTTTATGTTTATGGACACGGTAGAAAATTTGTAGTACCTAATAGTTCATTATGGTCTTTACAAATAGAGAAAGACTTACCAAACACAGACGTGTTTAGGGAATATAAAGAAAAATAAGATATATAAAGTATGGACAAATTATGTAAAACATACGGTGAGTTATTTGAAGATGCTCAAAAAAGAGTTGAGTTAGGACAAAAGTTGCGAGCTACTGCTAAAAAGGTAGATGATTTAACTGTTAAGAAAAATGAAACTGCAACAAAATTAAGAGATGAAGAAGATCCTTTAAAATCTGAGATACTAACACTAACTGCACAGAAATTAGAAATGCAAAAACAAATTGCAAAAATAGACATAAAGATAACCGCAGTTAAAATTAAACAAGAGCAAAATAAATAATATATGAAGACACTTAAAAGATTAACGGCTATTTTATCATTATTCTTATTAACATCATGTGGAGTTAATTGGCATGTATCAACATACAACCATGACCCAATATATAATGATGACGAAAACTATGTGGTAAATGTCGATACTTTAAGTGAATTTCAATTTAGAAATAAACTAAGAACAGATTTTAACTTTAGATATGACTTTGCTCAATATGCTTTAAGTCAACCTAGATCATTTGATTGGAATAACAGAGTATTAGGAAGACATTACGATTCTAGATATAATTCTTATTATTGGAATAGAACTGAAATGTGGAATGATTGGGTATGGGGTTATACTGGCTGGAATTCTTGGGGTTCACCACATAGATGGTCACCATTTGGATATGATAGATGGGGATATAATATACACTATGGTTGGAATAATCATGGTTGGGGATATAATAACTGGATGGGCAATGTTCATTATGGAAATGGTTGGAATAACTATTATGGAAATGGTTGGAATAACTATTATGGAAATGGTTGGAGACGCACGAACACTGCACGCATCTACGGTAGAAGAGGAAGTACAACTATAAGAAATAACAGAGCACATGCTTCTATGATAGAATCTACTAAAAGAACCACAAAGACTAGAAGAGTTATTAGTACTCCTAAGTATACACCTTCTAGAAAGACAGTTACACCAATTAATAACAATAACACTACACCGATTAATAACAATAATACGCGTGTAATTAGAAACAATAGCACAAGACCTTCGTATAACAATACAAGACCTAGCAACAATACTAGACCTACTATAAATAGAACTAACACAAGTAGACCTAGTACTCCAATAAGAACTACGCGTTCAAGAAGTGGAAATGGTGGTAGGAATAATTAATTATGCAACATTTAAAAACATTTGAATCATTCATCAACGAGGCGAAGCCTTATTCTAAAGATGAAATTGTAGTATTTGATCTTGATGATACATTAGTCATCACAGATGCTAAAATCAAAGTATGCGACAACAGTACAGGTGATTGTTTCGCTCTTACTCCAGAAGACTTTAACGAATATGAATCTAATCCTAATCATGATATAGATTTTGATGATTTTAAATCATTAGAGATCATGAAAGCTGGAAAACTAATCGAACACTACTTTAAAATCTTTAAGTCAAACTATAAACGTGGTATTGCAGTAGGTATTGTAACAGCAAGAGACGATAGAGAAATGATTTATACATGGCTAAGAGAACATGTTGGATTTAGAATTGATAAAGATTTAATATTTGCAGTTAATGATCCAGTTCATAAATTTAAAGGTGCAATCGCAGATAGAAAGAAACAGGCTTTTGAAACTTATATCCAAATGGGGTATAGCAATTTTAAATTCTATGATGACGACGCAGCAAACTTAAAGCTGGTTAAATCATTAGAAAAAGAACATTTGCATATACAGATATATACCAAGAAAGCAAAAAAACCTAAATACTAAACATGGCAACACAAGGAGATTATAGAGCAAGATTCGCAGCTGCATATCAAAGATCAGTCAACGAGGAAGAGGAAGCATTCATAGATGGGCTAAGGATGGACTTCATTAATAAGTGTTCAGTTAATAATGCTTTTAAAATAGATAATAAAGATCTTCAATCTACAGAATTTAAAAGTGAGATAAGATTTCTTATTTGTAGAAAATACTTTCCAGATCTTCAAACATCGGATATATTTTTATCTAAAATAACAACCGCAAAGGCATTAAACCAATCACTTGATATTATTCAAGCTTTAGACGCTAAAGCATTGAAAGAATTGTTACAATTAAATGCAGGTTCCGGTTTAGGTCCAGGAGAAGCTCTTTTATATTTCCTTTTAGATAATGCTACAATAGGTGGTGGTAGCAGCGCTGGAGTTGATGTAATAGACAATGGTACTAAATATGAACTAAAAGCAGTTAAGCTTAGAAAGAAGGACATGATGTTAAACGAATTTAAACTAGGTGGAACTGTAGATATTTCTGACATACAATCTAGAATAATGCGTCTTAAAAAAGCAATGTTAGAAGAGCTTCCAAATGTAAAAGAAGGCGAAAAAACAGGTATTAATGATCAACACTTAAAAGCTTTTAAAAATAAAAAGATTAAACAACTAATTGAAGATCGAGATGATTTAACTAGTTGGGAAGATCTTGAAAAAGAATTTCAAGAATTAGCATACGATGAATACTTTAATGCACACCCTATTATATTCATGGGTAGTCAAGGTTCTAATAGTAAGGAGATGGGTAGAGTATTTGCTATCGTGCAAGTTCAGAAAAAAGACATAAGAATCCACCAAGTAACTAGTAGTACTATTAAACCAGGTGTACTCATCAAAAAATTAGAAATATAATTTTTAGAAAAATAATATAATATTAAGAAACTTAATTAAAAAACACGATATATAAACTATAGGAAACGCTAATGTTTTCAACTTCTAAAAATATCGTATTAAATTATGTCTGAACTCAATCCAGAAGCTCGTACTGCTTCTGAGATCGAGCCAAACAAAGAGACAAATGCACTAAATGACTTCGTTAATGGAGTTCATTTAAAAGAAACGCAAGGCGTTAATGAAGAACTTAACAAGTTCTACGAAGATGGTAAACATCTTGATAACGTCGGAGACAATGCGGATGAGAATGAAATTTGGGTTTATTTCGGGGTCGGCGGTCCAGCTTAACCAAACGATTAGAAAGAGCACTTACAAAGTGCTCTTTTTTAGTACATGGAAATAATGAAACAAAAGCTAGATAAATAATATAATTATATAAACAATAAAATTCAAAACAATGACAACAATTTACATTATTTTAGCTGTATTAGCTCTTGGAGCCGCAGCTTATTTTTATGCCATTAAAAGTGGTAAAATCGAAGACAAGGACGGTGATCTTATTGCTGATAAAGTAGAAGATACTATCGAAGACGCTAAAGAAATTGCTAAAGAAGTAAAACGTAGAGCAAAAAACGTTAAAGCTGAATTAGGCGATGTTAAAGATGCAGCTAAAGAATTAGTTGATCAAGTAGAAGACGTAGTAGAAGCTGTACAGGGTAAATCTAGAAAGGGTAGAAAACCAGCTGCTAAAAAGGCACCTGCTAAAAAGAAGCCAACTGCTAAGAAAACTCCAGCTAAAAAGAAACCATCTACAAAAAAATAATACAAAAACAATGGCATCATTCGTTAATTTTAACAACAAGAAAGAGGAATCTTTAAACACGTATTCTATTAGAACTGTAAAAGAAGCATTATATCTAAGTGAAACTAAAAACACTAATAGAATAGAAAAAATGATAAGTGGTCTAGAAGGCCGCGTAACATTATCAGAAGCTTTAAATTTATTTTCGGATAAACTTAACGCGATGTCTGTATTATCAGATATTAACTCAAACGCATTACCCGTATATGAAGGTCAATTCTCATGGATGACTTATGATACTGATAAACAAATCGGTTCAGAGAAGCAGAATACTATTGACGTATATATGTACGACAATGAAGGTAATCAATGGTTTGAAAAGAAGTATAATGGTTATGGTGAATTTGGAGGAATGGATTACTATACATTATTAGCTAAAATGAATGGTTACTCAGAAGAAGATCTTTCTAAAAGAGGTATGGAAATGAGAGACTTAGGTATTGATCTAGCTTTTAATAAATTAAAGACTAAAATAAAAGGTGGTAAAGTTTTATTCCCTGCATTAGTTGAAGATCCAAAATTTAATTGGAAAAGACATGATTTTACACAAGAAGCTGAATCAGACGAATATCAATCATGGTATCAGGAGCCTGAGTATGATGATGAAGATGATGATTACGAAAACGGATGGTATGAATCTGTAATGACAGAAGCAATGTCAGTAAATGAATGGGGTTCTTCAGATCAAGGTAACTTCAATAAATCAATGCATAAAGAAATGGGTTCTCCTAAAAAGATGCCATCTCCTTTTGACGATAAATTAAGAGGTGTTGCCGCGGATAATGTTGATCATTATTGGGATGATTGGGATGAGTATCAGAACGATAGAGATGGTTTAATCGATGATGCTGTAAGAAGTTATTTAAGATCGTTTTTTAAGAAAGATTTTGAAATGCTGACTAAGATGTTCGCATCAAATAATATTACCGAAAAGACATACAATAAAAAGTCTTTAATGAAATCTATGAAAGCCGATGATGGTATGATTCAACTAGGTACTGGTGAAGAATATGTTATTTATGCTTATGGTAATGGAAATGATAACAACGATGATATGTGGGGAGATAAAACAATCTTTGCACTAGATCAAGATGGAGAAGAACATGAAATTGAATATTCTGATATCGTAAGTTACAATGAATCTACAGTTTCTGAAGCTAAAGGCTTTAAAAACACAACAGATTTCGAAAAATTCTTAATAGAAATTGATAGAATGGGAGAGTCGCAAATTAAAAAGATAATGGGTAAAGATTATATCGATACTCCTGGTTATTATCAAGATGAAAAAGGTAATTATGATGGTGTAGAAGATTTTATGCTTTCAAATATGGGTACAAAGGAATTTGAAAAACTTGAATCATGGTGGGAAAACAACGTTGCAGAATCAGTAGTTACTGAAGCAGACTTCAGTTTTTCATCGATAGTTAACGAGGCAAAAGATCTAAAGGTTGGAGATACTGGTATCGACTATAATGACAACGTTGTAGAGATTATTGCTATTGGTAAATACAAACAAATTACCAAAATGTTTAAAAAAGAAATGAAAGCTGATGCCGAAGATTACGGATATGAAAAAAGTACAGGTGATTTTTACCTTACTAAAAACATTGAAGCACCTGAAGGTAACGTTGGTGATTTAGCAATATATCCAGTAAAATATGATATGGCTAATTATTGGGGATTAACAGCAGAATCAACTATTAATGAAGATGTAGATGCTAAAGATATTGTTAAAACAATTAAAGCGGTTTCAAAACAACATAACACCATGTTCGCTAACCCATTTTTAATGCATCAAGAACCAACACACATACATAAAGAATTAGGACCAGTAAAAATACATCCTGGTGTTCCAGCATATGATTGGCGTAGAAAGGGTGTAATTGCAGTTTCTACTTCACTTAAAGGTTCAAAGGGTTGGCAGTTTACTGGAGTAGACTTAAAGGATTTAAGTGAGTTGCCAAGAAACTTCAAATTACCTAAACATTGGTTGACTGAAGGTAAATTAACTTGGGATTCATTAATAGAAAGACTAGAACTTGATGAAGCAACTGTAGTTATGGATGCAATAGATCCAGGTTCAAATGTATTAAGAAAATTACTTAAGAAGCATAAAGTAACAATGGAAATCATTGATAACGATGGACCATCTGGATGGCCAGAAGTTGAATTAACAGGAGACAGAAAAAATCTTGAAAAGGTTCTAGCAGATGAGAATGGTTGGGACGATGCAGGTTTAGCAGAATACATTGAAGAATCTAACGGAACATCTACTGTTAAAGTAAAGTCATTAAACGAAGGTAGATCTATTAATAAAATATCTAAAGATTTCGGCGAAACAGTTGCAAATATGAAAAAAACTGTAGATGAATGGAAATCAGCTGAAGGTGATAGAAAGACAGAACTTTTGGAAAAGTTAAGAGAACTTAATAAAATGAAAGCTGAATTAGAAAAAGAATTAGATCGAGCAGTTGCTGGAAAAGATTCTTCAGTAGAATTAGTCTTAGGTGAATCAACAGATAAATAATAATTGATAACACATTATATTAACTAAAAATGGAAGGAGACAGTAGTGGAAATATCGAAAGTACTAGCAAGACGCTTAGCCAACTGGAGCATGATGATAGCTCTGTTTTTCAATCCTCTTGGATTCGACGTAATCCAGTATTGGCTGAAGACCATAACTGGAAGTCTTTGGTACGCCAATTTAGTTATGTATGCTACGGCAGCATCGTTCTTTGGATTAGCTATCTTGTTTCGATGGCTATCACGTAAAAAAAATAAAACATCTAACAAATAACATATGAAACATTTAGATACCTTTGAAAACTTTTCAATAAACGAAAGTTTAAAATCAGATATTAAGAAGTATATTAAAAAAAATATAGATGTTTTAAATGACCTGGCTGATGATGATCTATGGGATGACATATATCAAAATCTATATACAGAATTTGAAGTTGAAGCTGGTTCGGACGAAGCAAAAGATCTTAAACAAGCTTTTGAATTTATTTTTTAAAAATAAACGCATAAAAGTTTTTTATTGTCAATTATTTGTGGTATATTAGCAGAGTACTAATAAAGAAAAGATATGTTTTATACTTATTGTAAGAAAAGTTTAAGTTTTAAGAAATTTCAATTTAAAAAACTAATTCCACCATTTTTAATTATTTGTGGTATATTTTCATTAATATATCAAACACAAATAACTAATGCAAAAGATCAAGGTTTTAATGAAGGTAGTAAGATACCATATGAAACTGAAGTATTTGCTATAGAATCTACTTCAGATTCTTTCAGTCAAGATGAATTAGTCAAAGAACTTAAAAGGCTAAACGTTAGATTTCCAGAAATCATCTTAGCACAATCTATTTTAGAAACCGGACACTTCTCTAGTCGTATTTTTAAAGAGAATAATAACTTGTTTGGAATGAAACAGGCTAGAGCCAGGAGCACTACAGCTGTAGGTACACAACTTGGACATGCATACTATGATAATTGGAAACAATCAGTTATGGATTATGCTTTATTTCAAAATGCATACATGAATAAATTAAGAAAACAGAAACAATATCTTAATTATTTAGATAAGAATTATGCTGAAGCAGAAAATTATGATAAAGTCTTATTGCAAGTAATAGAAAGAGAACGATTAAAAGAACTTTTTTTAGATTGATATATACTATAATAATAAAATAAAAAAACTAAGATGGCAAAAATATTTTACGTAACAGAAAAAACAGATGACTACACACAGGCTCATTTCTTTAAGACAGAAAAAGAAGCGTTAGCATACGGTATATCTGAATG
>Ga0209192_10000863_pt1 | contig 26708 bp, 28 predicted proteins | sample ArcticOcean_MG_C_11_FD_187433 | JGI IMG/M metagenome (GOLD analysis project Ga0209192, IMG submission 187433) | Marine microbial communities from western Arctic Ocean - ArcticOcean_MG_CB2_154 (SPAdes) (version 2) | ecosystem: Environmental > Aquatic > Marine > Oceanic | place: Arctic Ocean... | reverse complement strand
AAGCTAACCAACAGGCGGCAATTTCAAAGCTAGATGAATGCGTTAATTCTGGATTTATATTTTTTATTAATGAATGATAATCTGCTAAAAATAAAAAGCTTGAAACACTTTTTTCCTTACTAGCTTCGATTGCTGGAAGAACAGCTCCTGAAAGATTTCCTAAATGTGGTATCCCACTTGTGGTAATACCAGTAAGAACTCTTTTTTGATTATTCTGTTTTTTTTCGCTCATACTAATTATCTCATTATTTTACTTAAATAAAATTATACTTTATATCGTTATAAATAATGTCGGAGAGCGAAGGATTCAATCTATTATTTATCCTTATATAATAACGGTTAAAAATGTCATTAAAAAATTATGCTTGTGTCTAATGGAAATCATTCATCACATTCGGCCATTTAGACCAAATAGGTTTACATTGCTCAGGCAGTTCCCTTGCAAAACCAATTGCTCTATGAGAAATACCAGGGCCATGGAAATCAGATCCACATGAAGCAAACAAATTGTACTCTTCAGCCAATTCCGCAAAATAATTTGATTGAGATGGATCCTGACTTCCAGACACCACTTCAATCCCAGTTCCGCCAAAATCTTTAAAATCAGCCATAAGTGATGGGTATAATTTTTTTCCCATATCATATCTGCCCGGATGAGCAATTACTGCATCTCCTCCTGCTTCTGTAATCCATGTGACCGCATCTTTTAATGAAGCCCATTCATGATCAACATAACCAGGCTTACCCGGAGTTAAGAATTTCCTAAACACATGCTTAATATCTTTTGCATGTCCTTGAGAAACCAAAAAATGAGCAAAATGAATCCTGCCTATAGTACTGTGTTTGGTAAATTTCTTAGCGCCTTCTAATGCATTAAATATTGATGCCATGCCCAAACTATGCGCCATCCCTTCTGCTCTTTTTTCACGCCCTATGCGTATATTTTCCAAGCCATTGATAAGGTTTATATTCGATTTATCAAAATTAAGTCCAATGATATGAAGAGTTCTTTTCCTCCAAGTGACTGATATCTCAACTCCATTAATAAAAATTATGTCTAACTTTTGAGCCATTAGCCTAGCTTCCTCTAGCCCAGCAATATCGTCATGATCAGTTAATGCTAAAACCTGAACTTCTCTTTCTGAAGCGTAAGAAACTAATTCTGCTGGCGTCAAAAGTCCGTCAGATATAGTAGAATGTGAATGAAGATCTATGTTTAGTGTAATCATTAGCTAGAATAGATTATATTAGTAATTCTTTAACGGGTATAGGTAAACTTATAAATATGAAATTCTTTTTTGATTTATTTCCGGTTGTGTTATTTTTTATTTTTTATAAAATATACGATATTTATCTGGCCACAGCAGCGTTAATGGCTGCTACCTACATTCAAATAATACTTTTATATCTATTTAAAAAAAAGATTGAAAAAATGATTATTTTTACAGCAATCGTTATCACCGTATTTGGAGGTATGACACTTTTTTTTCAAAGTAATGTTTTCATTATGTGGAAACCATCAATTATTTATTGGGCTTTTGGCTCGATTATCTTAGTTGCTGATAAATTCTACAATAAAAATTTAATAGAAATGTCACTAGGCACTCAAGTTAAGCTTGAAAAAAAATATTGGAAAAATTTATCATGGTTAACAGCATTATTTTTTATATTTCTTGGCTTTCTAAATATATATATTGCTCAAAATTTCAGTGAAGATACTTGGGTTAATTTTAAATTATTTGGAATGACTGCACTCCTCTTTCTTTATATAATTTCAATCACTATATATATTGCTAAAGTTAATAAGAGCTAATATGTGGTACTCAATCTATACAACAGATTTTAAGAATAGTTTAGATAAAAGATTGGTTAATCGGCCCCAACACTTAAAAAGGCTCAAGCTTTTACGGGATGAGGGCAGGCTTTTATTAGCAGGGCCACTGCCAGCAATTGACTCAATTGATCCAGGGCCTAATGGGTTTTCAGGTAGCTTGATTGTAGCAGAATTTGATTCACTCATTGATGCTAAAAAATGGGCTGATAATGATCCTTTTGTTCAATGTGGTGTTTATGAAAAAATTGAAGTCAAACCATTTATAAAAAGCTTACCTTGAATGATTGAAGAAGAAATAAAAAAACGTCTAGCTTTCTTAAATTCAACATTATTTATTTTGAATGATGAAAGTGAGTTGCATAGAGGTCATTCTGGCAACAATGGTGGCAGTCATTTTAATATTAAAATTGTTAGTGAAAAATTTTTTGGAAAATCGAGAATGGAAAGACACAGAATAATATATGAAGCCTTAGGTGATTTATTTCCAAAAACCATACATGCTTTAAGTATTAAAGCTATCACCAAAGAGGAGGAGTGAGAATGATAAAAAAAATACTTTGTTTTTTATATGTCTTTAGTTTTGCAACTTCATCATTCTCTGAAGAAAAAGAAGTTCGAGTAAACGATGAGTTAATTAATAAAAATCTTATTCATTTTATAAAAAATGAAGTTATGAAGGAAGGCATTGAAATAACTGATGACATGGAAAAGAATATTGTAAAACGTCTTATTGATCTTGAGTTGATATATCAACAAGCTAAAAAAGAAGGTTTAACTAGTCAAACAGAATTTCTTTCTAAATCTGAATTAGCATTTAAGGAGCTAATCTACACGACTTACCTTCAAAATTTTATTAAGCAAAATAAAATTACTAAAAAAGAAATCAAAAAATCTTACGATAGCCTTGTAAGTAACTTTAATAAAACTGATTATAAGGCGAGCCATATTTTAGTAAGCACCAAAGATGAAGCTAAGAACATAATTAAAAGCTTAAAAAAAGGCGGTGATTTTAAAGAATTAGCGAAACTAAATTCTATTGACGAGGAAACACAGAATAATGGGGGTAATATAGGTTGGTTTGCTTTAGATGATATGGTTGAATCTTTTTCTAGTGCTTTACAAAAAATGGTTGTTGGTGAGATAACAGATTATCCAGTGCAAAGTCAATTTGGATGGCACATTATCCAACTAAATGAAATCAAACCTAGCCTGCCACCCTCTTTAGACGAAGAAATTGATGATATAAAAATCATGCTTCAAAAATCAAAATTGAAAAAATATCTTGATGAATTAAGGATGACTGCAGATATTAAAAAAGAAAATTAGCCCCTATTTAAAGTGATTTAATTTCACTAATCGCAGTTAAAATTTCACTTGCATCGCCACTAATCTTTTTGGTTGGCACAAGCGATGGCCATAATGAAGAAAGATTTTCTATTATTTCTATTATTTTATTTCTCTTTACTTCTTCTGATGGGCTTAATGCTTCTGAATCATTAAGAATATTTTTTGCAACAGTTGTAAATCCAAAAGCATCTTGATATTCATATTTATTCACGATATTTCCATCTATAATACCAATTGCATATTCTTCAGCAGCAATTTCTAACAATGATTTTATTAATAAAACCTTATTTTCAAATGTGTTAAGGCTGTCATCTACATATTTTTCATTTTGATCAATTACTTCCAATAACTTTTTATAGTGCTTGGAAACTATACTTAATGATTCATTGTTTTCGACTGATAGAGCTAGAATCTCTAACTCAGAGGCGAAACCATTTGCATTTTTAGCTTCAAAAGTCGGGATTAATTCAGCATATAATTCACTTTTAGGATGTTTCATATGTCTTTTAGCATTTTCAAAATATTCTTTTTTGTAGAGCTCAACCCCTACGAATAGATGCCCCCTAACTAAGCCAATATGAGTTAAATATTTATCATCTTCAAAAACTTTTGATGAGGAATGATCATGGCCTTCATGTGAGCATCCAGCCAGAAAAAATAATGCAACAACTAATATTTTTTTAATCATATTTAAACCTTAGTAAATATTTACTTTCTTTTGAAATAAAATTTTCGCCACATACTTAAACCAAAAAACAATGATAAGACCCAAAGGAAGACTTCAGCCCAATTAGGATTACTATTGTACCCAATAAATCCTTTTAAAAAGACACCAACTCTCCCATTGTCATGAAGGATATGGGTATACATATTTTTATTATTTATATTATAAGAATAAAAATTAGAGTTAACATCTACTGGTAATTCTGAAGTTGGTTTTAATATGTTCCATGCCCTTACAATTTGTTTCTCTTCCTGCAAACCAACTAATTCTAAATGATTGCCCTTAACCATAAATTCTTCAACCTCATGGGTTCCAAAAGCAACCATACCTGAAGCAAATATTGCTAGCATTAGAGTAGTTCCTTGAAAAAATAAACGTAAATTTATTTTTCTCCCTTGAATAACGATTCCATAACCAATTAAAAGAGCAAGAATTAAGCCTGCACAGAATCCAATATATGAAAATGTTCCTGACATAGAAAAACTTCCAAGAAGAAATAAGGCTGTTTCAAAACCTTCCCGAAGAATTGCAAAAAATACTAATAAAAATATGCCCCATCCTGATGCAGCTAGAGCCTGATTAGCTTTTTTTTCCATACCTTCTCTGTGGCTAACATGTTTTGACAGCCAGAAAATTACATACCACAACAGCCCAGCGGTAATGTACATACTAATTCCTTCAAAAAGCGCACTAATAGATTCATTACCTATAGATTCTTTAACATAATTTAATAAAATAGCGACAATAATGCTTGCAACTATGGCTGAAAAAACACCAAGCCAGACCTGTCTTAATTCTTTCTTTAAATTATTTTTTTCTAAAAGTAGGTAAATTATTCCGATAATTAAACAAGCTTCAAGGCTTTCACGAAATACAATAATAAATTCATTCATTCTGCTCTTCTCGATAACTTTATTTAAAATTTTATATAAGTATTATTCTAGATGAGAATGATTCCTATTACAATAAATTACTTACTTTAATTTGATTAAAATATTAAGCTGAATAAGAATCTCAACTATAATCACATAAAATGCAAAAAAATATTATAACTTCCTTCTTTAGCTCTAGAGTTTATTCAGAATTTAGAAAATCATCTTTATTAGAGGATGCAAGAAAATCTACATCAGAAATTAAAGGTCTAACCTCTTCATATCTTCACGTAGTAGAAAGTAAAGAAGAACCATCTTCCAAAGACCAGAAAAATCTTAACCGAATTTTGACTTATGGTGAAGGTATCAAAGAGACATTAGTGCCTGAAAATACTATTTTTATTGCGCCTAGAATTGGAACAATTTCACCATGGAGCTCAAGGGCATCAGATATTGTTCAGCATTGTGGAGTTGATATTTTAAGAATAGAAAGAATTAAAGCTATTTCTTTTATAACCAACTCGGGAAAACCTCTATCTCAAATTGAGAAAAAATCATTAGGTCAGTTATTTTATGACCGCATGACTGAGTCAGTTTTTCTTGATCAAAATGACATCAGTAAACTTTTTATTCATTACACGCCAAAACCCTTAAATTATATAAATATTAACGATAATGGCATCTCTGAATTACAAAGCTTCAATGAATCGCAAGGGCTTGCGTTGTCAGATGATGAAATAAATTATTTATTTAAATACTTTTCATCTGAAAATAGAAATCCAACTGATGCAGAATTAATGATGTTTGCTCAAGCCAATTCAGAACATTGTCGCCATAAAATATTTAATGCAAGTTGGGTTATAGATGGTGAAGAGCGTTCGGAATCATTGTTTTCTATGATTCGTAACACACACAAAATTTCCCCACAAAAAACTGTTGTCGCTTATTCTGATAATTCTTCTATTATTGAAGGGTCAGTGATTAATAGATTTTATCCTGATGTTAATGGGAATTATTTAGATCATAGTGAACTTACTCATTATTTAATGAAAGTTGAAACACATAATCACCCTACTGCAATATCACCTTTTTCTGGGGCTGCTACAGGAGCGGGTGGCGAAATTCGTGATGAAGGCGCAACTGGGAGAGGATCGAAGCCAAAAGCTGGTTTAGCTGGCTTTTCAGTATCTAACTTAAGAATTCCTAATTTTATTCAAGCATGGGAAAAAAATAATATTGGCAAACCAGATCGAATCGCTTCAGCTTTACAGATTATGATTGATGGTCCCATTGGATCTGCTGCATATAATAATGAATTTGGAAGACCCAATATTTTGGGTTATTTTAGAACTTTAGAATATCAAATTCAGGACAAGAATTTTGGATATCACAAGCCGATTATGCTTGCTGGTGGAATTGGAAGCATTAATGCTGCCCATACCCATAAAGAGCAATTAAAAGATGGTAATTTACTTATCCAACTAGGCGGCCCTGCAATGTTGATTGGGCTAGGTGGTGGAGCAGCCTCCAGCATGAAAACAGGTACAAATAAAGAAAATCTTGATTTTGCTTCTGTGCAACGCGGAAACCCCGAATTACAAAGACGCGCCCAAGAGGTTATTGATCGTTGTTGGCAGCTTGCAGATAGAAATCCAATATTAAGTATTCATGACGTTGGTGCTGGTGGTTTATCAAATGCTTTCCCTGAATTGATAAATGATGGGGGTATGGGGGCAATTATGAATATCCGCGATATTGATAATGAAGAGCTAGGGATGTCGCCTAAAGAAATTTGGTCTAACGAAGCTCAAGAGCGATATGTATTGGCTATCGATGAAAAAGATTTAGAAATTTTTTCTGAAATGTGTAAAAGAGAAAGATGTCCTTTTAAGGTTGTTGGAAAAACTGTTAAAGGGAAAAATCTTAAGGTTGAAGACAGCCTGCTTGAACAAGATATTGTTAAGATGAATCTTGATGTGCTTTTAGGAAAACCGCCTAAGCTTATAAAAAAAATTAATTCTACATTTAACTTAAGTATCCAAAAAGAAGTTTTTGATTCCACTCTTAAGGTTGCAATTAATGAAGTTCTAAAATACCCAAGTGTTTCAAGCAAAAGCTTTCTAATCTCAATAGGAGATCGATCAGTTACCGGCCTGATCTCCCAAGATCAAATGGTAGGACCATGGCAGGTACCAGTTTCAAATGTTGGTGTTGCAAAAAGTACATTTGATTCAACAACAGGTGAAGCTTTTGCAATAGGTGAAAAGGCTCCTATTGCACTAACTAATGCAGCAGCATCTGCAAGAATGGCGATATCAGAGGCATTAACAAATATTGCAGCAAGTGCTATTAAAGATATAAGCCTAATTAAATTATCTGCTAATTGGATGGCAGCTTCTGGAAGTGACCACGAAGACTATGAATTGTTTGAAGCTGTAAAGACTATTGGTATGGAGTTATGTCCTAATTTAGGTATTAGTATCCCAGTCGGAAAAGACTCTATGTCAATGCAAACAACTTGGGAAGATGATGAAGTTAGAACTGTTACCTCCCCTCTTTCTGTGATAATTAGTGCATTTAGTGAATCTTATAATGTAAATAAAACACTCACGCCCCAATTAAATTTAGATACTGAGAGTACTTTAATTTTAATTGATCTAGGTGTTGGGAAAAATAGAATGGGTGGCTCTAGTTATAATTTAGTAAACAATATAACTAATTTTGAAGTCCCCGATCTAGATAATCCTGACTTAATTAAAAATTTCTTTAAAGGAATCCAATTTTTAAATAAAGAAAATAAATTACTGGCCTACCATGATAGATCTGATGGGGGACTAATAGTTACAGTTCTTGAAATGGCATTTGCTGGACACTGTGGACTTAAATTAGAATTAGCAGTCAAAGATTCTATTGTTGAATTTTTATTAAATGAAGAGCTAGGTGCTGTAATTCAAGTAGCTAATAAAAATATAGAGTTTATTCAAGAATATTTAGGAACAAAATTAGGACTATCTACAAAGATTATTGGTTATCCAACAGCTGATCATAAAATTTCTATACTAAATGATTCATCATTAATTTATTCCTCAACAAGAGGAAAGCTTCAGCAAATTTGGGCAGAAACTAGTTTCAGGATTCAATCCATTAGAGATAATCCTAAATCAGCAGCAGAAGAATTTAGTCTTATTTTAGATGATTCAAACCCTGGTATTAAACCTAAAATTAATTTTGAAATACCATCTAAAATTAATATCTCTAAATTAAAGCCAAAAATCGCTATTCTAAGAGAACAAGGAATTAATGGTCATAGCGAAATGGCAGCAGCTTTTAATTATGCAGGATTTGATGCTTACGATGTACATATGTCTGATGTATTAAGTAGACAAAAAAGCTTAAAAGACTTCAATGGCCTTGCTGCTTGCGGAGGTTTCTCTTTTGGTGATGTGTTAGGTGCTGGTGAAGGTTGGGCAAAATCAATTCTTTTTAATAATATATTACGAGATGAGTTCCAGGAATTTTTTGAAAGAAAAGACACTATTACGCTAGGTGTTTGTAATGGATGTCAAATGATGAGTAATATTAAAGAAATTATTCCAGGAGCAGACTTATGGCCTAAATTTGTTAAGAATGAGTCTGAACAATTTGAAGCACGTTTTGTAATGGTTGAGATTACAAAAAATAATTCTTTATTTTTCGATGAAATGATAGGAAGTGTTTTGCCAGTTGTTGTCTCACATGGTGAAGGTCGGGTTAAGTTCGCTAATGTAGAACATCTAAATCTAAACGAATCGTCTAATTTAATATCATTAAAATATGTCGATAATTATCACAAGGGAACTTTAATCTATCCAATGAATCCAAATGGATCTTCTGCTGGAATCACTGGTTTAACAAGTTCAGATGGAAGAGTGTCTATTATGATGCCACATCCTGAGAGAGTATTCAGGACTGATCAAAATTCATGGCACCCAAAAAAATGGGAAAATTTTGGTCCTTGGTATAGAATGTTTGCCAACGCGAACAAATTTTTTATTTAACTGAAGGAAATGACATGAAAATTTTATCTAGATTACTTGCAATTTGTATTACTATTTTTTCATTGAATGCAATAGCTCTTAATGATGATCAAGAACTTGAGTTCACAGGCGCTGTTAATGATGGTGACCTTAAAACTGTAAAAATGTATATTGAGACTACTGATGTAAAGATCGATGATAGTTATTTTGCATGGACCCCATTTCTAATGACAGCAGCAAAGGGTCAATTAGAAGTGATGGAGTATCTTGTAAGTAAAGGAGCAAATATAACTTACACGCACCCAATTACTCAGTTTAATGCACTGCATCATGCAGCATTCAATGGTCACAAAGCGATGGTTGATTATTTAGTTAAAATTGGAATTGATAAAACTAAAACCCTTAAAGGCGATGTTTCAATAATAAGAGCGCTGAATGAAGATGGCAAAAGTAAAATGGCTGAATATCTTTTATCTTTAGGATTTAAAGACGAGGGTTGCCAAGAAAAGAAATGTTTTTAGTTTAGTTTTTATTAGATAATTTTAAAGCCAATAATTAATTATTGGCTTTTTTATTTGTAATATAAAAAAAGGTCAAAAATGAAGATAAAAATTATTACATCCATATTCTTTTTAATTTTTCTTGGTATATCTAGCGTCCAATCCAAAGAAGAATTTAGTAATTATAAGAAATATGGTCTAACTAAAACCAAATTTAAATTAGAAGTAGTTGCAAAAAAACTAGGCCATCCGTGGGCATTAACATTTATAGATAATAAGTATCTAATTGTTACAGAAAGAAGTGGTGGTATTTATAAAATCAATATAAAGACGGGTAAGAAGCAAGAAATTAAGCACTATATTCAGCATATTAACCATGACAGTGGGAGTCAAGGTGGTCTATTAGACTCTTATTTTAACAAAACAGATGGTTTTATTTATTTTACTTATAGCCATGATTTTAAAGAGTTGAAGCTTAATAAGAAGCCAAGCAATGCATCAAGCACAGCTATTGCTAGAGGAAAATTAGTTGGAAATGAACTAAAAGAACTTGAAATTTTATTGATTGCTCAGCCTAAACAATCAACTAATAAGCATTTTGGATCTAGAATTGCCATTAAAGATAATATGCTTTATGCAGGTCTTGGGGAAAGGGATATGGGGATGATCTCACAAGATGCAACCAAGCATCCTGGCAGTATTATTCGAATCGAAACTAGTGGTGAAATTCCTAAAGATAATCCTAAGTTTAAAGGTAGGGACGATTGGCTTCCAGAAATCTATGTAATTGGAATTAGGAATCCTCAGGGTATAGCAGTCTCCCCTCATGATCATCAGGTTTATTTTTCAAATCATGGCCCCAATGGTGGCGATTTTATAGGTAAAGCCAAATCTGGTGCAAATTATGGTTGGAAAGATATAGCTTGGGGTGGAACTGAATACTCTGGATTTAGCATTGGAGATTCTCCATTCAAAAAAAAATATGCCAAACCAATTAAAACATGGGTGCCTTCAATGGCTATTAGCAGTATTCAGTTTTATCAAGGTGATGTTTTTCCAGAATGGAAAGGTGATCTTATTATATGTTCGCTAAATGGAAAAAGCCTAGTAAGATTAGATTATGAAAACAACAAAATTATAGGTGAGGAAATCATTTTTAAAAATAAAATTGGGCGTATCCGAGACTTTGAAATTGATAACCAAGGTAATATTTACCTTGTAAGTGATAGTCCTAATGCTAAATTATGGAAACTTAGTAAATAAATATTTTTTTAACTTAACAAAGGATAAGAAATGAAGAAATTAATAATAGTATTAGTATTCTTAGTAGGGATAACAAATTTAAGTCTTGCTCGTGAGTTGAAATATGATGGTTTTAATATGCCAGAATCAGTTACAGAAGGTGCAGATGGCTATATTTATGTGTCTGAAATAGGAGAAAAAGATAAAGATGGCGATGGAAAAATAAGAAAAATTGATAAGAAAGGAAATATTACCCCTTTTGCCACAGGTCTTTACGACCCAAAAGGCATAGTCTTTTATAAAAAAAAATTATATGTAACAGATAGAGATGTGATTATCGAGGTTGATACTGACGGCACATGGTCAGTTTTTGGTGCGACTATGGCTTTTCCAAAAACTCCAGTTTTCCTTAATGACATTGATGTAGATTCTAATGGGAATTTTTATATTACAGACACTGGTAATTTTGAAACAGGTGGAATTGTTTTTAAAATGAATTTAGCTGGTGATATAACCGTTCTTTTTGATGAGACAACAGAAAATAATAAAGCACCAAATGGAGTTCTTCTTATAGAAAATAATAAGCTCTTATTAGTTGATTGGGGTGGAGAGTTATTTGAAGCAGACACTAAAACTAAAAAAATAAAAAAGTTAGGTGAAGGATTTCCAGGTGGCGATGGTTTGGCAATTAAGAATGAAGTCATATACATAAGTAGCTGGAAAGAGGGAAAAGTATACGAATTTAAAAATGGTAAATCAAAAGTTATTCTAGAAGGGTTTGTAGCTGCTGCCGATATTGCCTTGAGTAAGGATAAAACCCATTTAATTATTCCTGACATGAAAGCAGGAACAATCACAATACATCCCTTAAAATAAAAAAATAATATTTTTAGATATAAACCTTTATGTACATTCTATAGAATCAATTAAGCATTCTGATATCATATTAAAATTAGTAATAAGTTTAAAGAATTTAAATGAATCTTCATGAATATCAAGCTAAAGAATTACTTAAGGCGAATGGAATAAACGTTCCTAGAAGCCAAATTTCAAATAGCATCGATGAAACTTTTAATATTGCTAAGCAATTTAACTCAAGCTTAGCCATTAAAGCTCAAATACATGCCGGTGGGAGAGGTAAGGCAGGTGGTATCAAAATAGTCAACACGCCTCAGGAAGCGAAAGAATTTGCTACCATCATTATTGGCAAAAATCTCATAACTGAACAAAACAAACCTCACGGTCAACCTGTTAATCAGCTATTAATTGAAGAAACCATCTCTATAAAAAAAGAAATGTACTTTTCAATTCTAATAGATAGACAGTCAGAATCTATAGTAATAATAACATCGCAGTCTGGAGGGATGGACATAGAAGAAATAGCTATTAAAGAGCCAAATTCTATTGTGAAAGAATATTGCAAAGTTAATGTAGAATTAACTATAGATCAAATTAATAATTTAGCTTTTGGGCTTGGCTTAGAGAAAGAATTATTTAATGAATTTGAAAAATTTATTTCTACTTGTTTTAAATTATTTAAAAACTCAGACTTATCTCTTCTTGAAATCAACCCATTAGTTATTTCCAATGAAGATGAAATCATTGCTGTAGATTGTAAAATAAGTTTAGATGATAATGCCAGGTCTCGCCATGAGGAAATTAGTAAAACATATGACTGGCTCCAAATTGATAAAAAAGAATCTGAGGCATTTCATAGTGGATTAAGTTATATAGCTTTAGAGGGTAATATTGGCTGTATGGTAAATGGTGCGGGTTTGGCTATGGCTACAATGGATTTAATCAAGCTATCTGGTGGATTTCCTGCAAACTTTTTAGATGTTGGTGGTGGCGCAACATCAGAAACTGTTAGTAATGCTTTTAAAATTTTACTTTCCGACAAAAATGTTAAAGTTGTTTTAGTTAACATTTTTGGGGGAATTATGAGATGCGATATTATTGCTGAAGGAATTATATCTGCTGCTAAGGATGTAGGTGTAAAAATTCCAATAGTAGTTCGCCTAGAAGGAACCAATGTTGCTCTAGGGAAAAAAATTCTAAATGAAAGTAATCTAAATATTATTTCTGTTGATAGCTTAACGGATGCAGCGAAAAGATCAGTCGAGCTAACTACTTTAAAAAAATAAATGTCTATTCTAATAAACAAAAATACAAAAGTGATATGCCAAGGATTTACAGGAAAGCAAGGTACATTTCACAGTGAGCAATCTATTAAATATGGCGCCAATATTGTTGGGGGGGTTACTCCCGGTAAAGGCGGTCAAATGCATCTTAATTTACCCGTTTTTAACACTGTAAAAGAAGTAGTTAATGCAACGAATGCGAATGCAACAATGATTTATGTACCACCAAAATTTGCTGCGGAATCTATTATTGAAGCAAGTGAAGCAGGTATTGAGATTATAGTATGTATTACTGAAGGTATTCCAGTAATGGATATGCTGAGAGTAAAACAGAGAATTGAATCAAATAACTCGATTCTTGTTGGTCCTAATTGCCCGGGTATCATTACCCCAAATGAATGTAAAATTGGCATTATGCCAGGAGAGATTCACAAACCTGGAGTGATTGGAATTGTATCAAGATCTGGCACGCTAACTTATGAGGCTGTTCATCAAACTTCATTAAATGGTCTGGGTCAGACAACTTGTGTTGGTATTGGCGGAGATCCTATAAAAGGTCTTAATTTTATAGAGTGTTTAAAATTGTTTGAGGAAGATCCTAAAACCAAAGGGATCATTTTGGTGGGTGAAATAGGCGGGTCTGATGAAGAACTTGCTGCAGAATTTATTAGTAGTAATGTAACAAAGCCTGTTGTCGCATATATAGCTGGTCTGACAGCCCCAAAAGGTAAAAGGATGGGGCATGCTGGTGCGATTATATCTGGCAACTCTGGCAAAGCTATCAACAAAATTAATAGCTTAGAAAAATCGGGTGTTTACATTTCTGAATCGCCAGCGACTATGGGTCAAGTAATGGCTCAAGTATTAAATACACAAAAATAAGTAATGAAAAAAAAATTATACATCTTACTTATTTTTATCTTTTGTAACATTTTTCAACTAAACGCCGAAGAAATTCCATACCTCCTCACTGCATCTGCCAAAGGTGACCTTGATACTGTCAAAGCAATTATTCAAAGTGGAGGTAATCCAAATACTGAAGATAAAGATAACATCAATGCACTAATGTATGCAGCAAGAAAAAATCAGGTCGCAATAATCGAATACTTAATTTCTCAAGGCGCAGAAGTAAATAAAGTGGAAAAAGATGGTTGGACCGCACTAATGTTCGCTTCAAAGAAAAATCATAATGAAACCGTTAAAGTTCTTCTTAATAATAATGCAGATCCAAAAATCACAGACCCAGATGGCTGGTCTGCTTATGGTCTTGCTGCAACATCAGGACATCATGAAACTATCGACTTACTTCTTAAGGGCGGTATTGATCCGAATAGCAGAAATAATTCAGGCTTAACTGTATTAATGTTGGCATGTAAAAGTGGTAATCTTAAAACCATAGAAATTTTAATTGATAATGGATCAAAAGTTGAATTAAAGGATAGATATGGTAAAACAGCCCTAATTCATGCTACAACACATGGCAATGAAAATGCAATAAACCTTCTTCTTTACAAAGGTGCAAAAGTTAACGTTACTGATGACTCTAAATGGAGTGCATTAATGTGGGCTATAAAAAATAAAAAATATAAAGCTGCAAAAGTTCTTATACTTCATGGAGCTAATGTAGATCATAAAGATAATGAAAGTACATATTTAATTCATTATGCTGTCCATAGCAAATCAATTAAATTAATAAAGCTTTTAATTGATGCAAAAGTTAATTTAAAAGCTAAAGACCAATATGGTTTAACGGCTCTAGTTTATGCACTAAAAAATAAAGATAAAGATGTAATTGCTTTGATTAAGAATGCTGGTGGGGAATACTAACAAAATATGAAGATAAGCCTAGCACAAATCAATCCTACTGTAGGTGACATTCAATCTAATTATAAACTTATAGTTAAGCATGCAAAAATTGCTGAAAGATCGAATGCTGAGCTATTAATTACTCCTGAATTAAGTATCTGTGGCTATCCTCCTGAGGATTTACTTCTAAATAAACATTTTATTGAGGAATGTAATGATGCTTTGCTAAAAATTGCCAAAGAATTTCCAAAGTTAAAAATTATTGTAGGGCATCCAAGAAGTGATAAAGAGGTATTATTTAATTCTGCATCTATTTTATATGGAGGGAAAATAGAACAAACTTACGATAAACAGATACTACCGAACTATGGTGTATTTGATGAAAAAAGATATTTCCAGCCCGGGAATAAATCCCTAATCTTCTCTCATAGAAATAAAAGATTCGGCTTGCTAATATGTGAAGACATATGGATAGACGGTCCTATTGAAAAATTGTCTAATGTTGACTATATTATTTGTATCAATGCTTCTCCATACGAGATTGATAAATACGAAAATAGAATTAAAAATTTAACGAAAAGAGTTTCGTCAAATGACTGCACTCTTATCTACATTAATTTAGTTGGTGGCCAAGATGAGTTACTATTTGATGGAGGATCATTTGTCTACAATAATAAATATGGGTTAATCGATTGCCTTGAGCAATTTAAATCTATAAATAAAATAATAGACATAAAAAAAATTCAAAAAGCAAATAAACTGATTGGTCAGAAAAAATTGCAATCACCAATAAAAATTTTACTAAATGGATTAATCCTAGCCCTTAAGGATTATCTCTCTAAGAATGCTATTAAGAATGTTTTTATTGGTTTATCAGGAGGCATCGACTCAGCCGTTGTTCTCTATATTGCCACTCAAGCATGTAAAAAAGAAAATATTACAACCATAATGATGCCAAGCCCTTATACTTCAAAAGTTAGCATTGATGATGCTAAAAAACTTACGGATAATTTAGCAATCGCCCATAAAGTAAAATCAATAAAACCTTTGATGAAATCATTTGGTAAGTCTTTGTCTTCAGACTTTAAAAACCTTCCTATAGATATTACAGAAGAAAATATTCAAGCAAGAATTAGGGGTGTTTTATTGATGGCATATGCAAATAAATTTAAAGGAATTGTTTTAGCAACAAGTAACAAAAGTGAGGTTGCTGTTGGTTATTCAACTCTTTATGGAGATATGGTCGGCGGATTCTCCATTTTAAAAGATGTTCCAAAAACTTTTGTTTACAAAATTGCTAAGGAAATTAATCGCACTAATAATATTATTCCAGAAAGAATATTAACTAGGCCGCCGTCTGCTGAGCTATCTAAAAATCAAACAGATCAAGATACTCTGCCTGATTATAAAGTTCTTGATGACATAATTGATTTGTATGTTGAAAAAAATAAAAGTATAAAAATGATAATTAATGAAGGATATTCAGCACAAGAAGTAAGAAAAGTTATAAAATTAATTCATATGAACGAATTTAAAAGAAGGCAAACTGCCCCTGGACCAAAAGTAACTCATAAAGCCTTTGGTAAAGATAGGCGTTATCCAATTACAAATAAATATAATCCATTCTTATAAAAGGAAGTTAAAAATGAAAAAAATAGAAGCCATAATAAAACCTTTTAAGCTAGATGAGGTTAGAGAAGTCTTGTCTGAACTTGGAATAATGGGGCTTACAGCTACTGAAGTTAAGGGATTTGGTCGACAAAAAGGCCATACCGAGCTATATAGGGGTGCTGAATATGTAGTTGACTTCCTACCAAAGGTTAAACTAGATATAGTTGTCGCTGATGCTATGGTTGATAAAGTTATCGATGCAATTACAACAACTGCTCATACTGGAAAAATTGGTGATGGAAAAATATTTGTTATGAATGTTGAGGATGCAATACGAATTAGGACGGGTGAAAGAGGAGATGATGCAGTATAGTTTTTACTTAGTGAAATGTTTCCTAATTAAAGCTAAATCATCAGGGGTATCAATGCCTCTATAAGTTTTACCTTTGTATTTTAACGTCTTAAGTAATATGTTATTTTCCAAAGCTCTTAGCTGTTCAAGTTTTAATGTATTTTCTAATTTAGAAATTGGCAAACTACAAAAATTATCTAATAATATTTTTTTATAGCCATAGATGCCAATATGGTGAAATTGTTTTTTTGAATCCCAATCTTCTACTTTTGTTACTAAGGGATCTCTATAAAACTTTGTAGCGAATTGTTTTGTGTTACATATAACTTTTACATTATTTGGATTCAAATAGTCTTCAAAACTTTCAAAACCTGAACAAGCAGTAACATAGCTAACATCAATATCTTTTAATGCTTTAGCTAATAATTTAATTAATTTTGGGTCAATAAGTGGCTCATCCCCCTGAACATTAATAATAACTTCATCGTCAAGCCACCCCTTCTGGTTAGCAATATCTAAAACTCTATCGGTTCCAGAAGGGTGGGCCTTATCGGTCATTAATGCCTCAAAACCATGCTTCTCAGAAGTATTCTTTATTCTTTCGTCGTCAGTCGCAATGATTACATGCTGAGCACCACTCTTGCTTGCTTGAATTGCTGTTCTTATTACCATTGGAAGGCCAGCAATATTAATTAATGGCTTACCAGGCAACCTTGTGCTTTCATATCTAGCTGGTATAACAACATTAAAGTCCATTTTAGATTTTTCCAGGAATCTTTCTAGCTTCGCTTTCAAGCAAAATAGGTATTCCATCCTCAATTCGATAAGCTAGTTTTGCTGATTTTGATATAAGCTCATTATTTTTTTTGTCAAATATAAGCGGTCCTTTAGTTACCGGGCAAACAAGAATATCTAATAACTTTTTGTTCATTTAGTTAAATCCTTAATTTTTTAATCAATTTTTCAAATAGTCTTTCTTCTACATCTGCATATATTGGTAAATACCAAAAATTTTCTTTTGCAAAGGCCTTACACTTAACTGCATCTTTTTCAGTCATTATGATATCCATATCATCATAATCTTTAAAGTCAAACTCAGTAAAAAAATGGTGATCATTAAAGATTACTTTTTTAAATTTTAGACCAGAAGTAGTTAATTGCTCAAAGAATCTCTCTGGATTACCAATGCCAGTTACTGCAACTATCTTTTTTGTAGGAACATCTAAATCAGATATATGATTACTTTGAAAAAAATTTACTAACGCGCCGCTAAAATAAGTCATCCCATACCCGTATTCAGACACCTTTAATGTCGGAGAGTTTACTATTACAGCATCTACTTTATTGAGCCTGGTTTTTGGCTCTCTTAATGGGCCCGTTGGAATTAAAAAATTATTTCCAAATTTCCTAAGCTCATCAATTACAACTATTTCAAAATCTCTAATTAACTCGGAGTGCTGTAAGCCATCATCAGAAATTAAGATATCAATATTAGGGTAAGAATTTAATAGCGCTTTACCAACTTGTGCTTTCTTCTTGCCAACAAATATAGGAATATTAGTAGTATGAAGTCTTTGAAAGCATAATTTAATCATTAAAGCCTCGTCACCTACATTTGAAACTTTTGAATCAATCAAAACTTCCTGTGGAGATTTAGCATTAGATTTATAGCCGCGACAAATTAGCCCAGGATTCATGCCCTTTTTAATCAATTTTTCAAGTAGCCAAATAACTAAGGGTGTTTTTCCTGTGCCACCAATAGTTATGTTTCCAATTACTACGACTGGTACATCCATTTTGATTGATTTAAAAATACCAATCTTATAAGCCCAACTTCTAAAAGAAATTATTAGAAAATAAATAAAACTTAATGGAAGTAAGAATAAAATCCATGAAGACTTTTTATAATATTGATTATTTAAAATCTCATGAAGTGATCTCAATTTCAGCTAAATCCTTTTTTATATAATTGAGAATACTTTTTTTTTGCTTTTAATAAAGTTTGATGCGTTCCAGTTTCAACAATCTCTCCATTATCAATTACCACTATCCTATCAGCATTTATTACAGTACTTAATCTATGTGCAATGACAATAGATGTGCGGCCTTGCATTAAATTATCCAATGCTTGCTGTACAAGTTTTTCCGACTCAGAATCCAAGGCAGATGTTGCTTCATCTAAAAGCAGTATAGGTGCATCCTTCAAGATTGCTCTTGCAATTGCAATTCTTTGTTTTTGTCCTCCAGATAATCGAACACCTCTATCGCCTATTCTGTGATCAAACCCATCAGGCAGTTTGTTTATAAACTCTAAAGCATTTGCTGCTTTTGCTGCTTGCTTAACTTTTTTAGCATCAATATTTTTAAGGCTGCCATATGCAATATTGTTATAAATCGTATCATTAAATAATATCGTGTCTTGACTGACAAGCGATAAATGATGTCTTAAATCATTTAACTTAATATCAGTAATATTAGTTTTATCAATTAGAATCGCCCCAGAATCTAAATCATAAAATCTTGGGATTAAGTTTACAAAAGAAGTTTTACCTCCTCCCGACTTGCCAACTAAAGCAATTTTTTCCCCTGGAATTATTTTAAGATTTAAATTTTTAAGTACAGGTTTTTTTATTTTCTCATATGAAAAAGTGACATTTCTAAATTCAATATGACCAGTTATATTTTTTAGTTTTTTCCTTCCAGTATCAATTTCTTTTTTCTCATCCATTACACTAAATATACTTATTGCAGCAGCAATTCCAATTTGAATTTGTTCATTTATTCCTGTGAGTTTTTTTATTGGCGAGATAAGCATTAAGAGCGCACCAACAAATGCTGCAAACTCTCCGGGAGTAAAGCGACCAACTGAATAAAAAACTACTAATGCAAGCGAGACTGATGCGAGAATCTCAATCACAAAGCTATTTGCACCAGATAATTGAGCCAATTTTGTTTGCATTTTTCTATTTCGAATTACAATTTGTGAAAATTTCTTAAATTCAAAAAGGCTTGATTCAAATATTTTCACAATACGTTGTCCAGAAATAGCTTCTTCTGATGCACTTGTCATATCCCCCATTGTTGATTGAACTTCACTTCCAGCCTTCCTTAACTTGGGGGATACAAGCTTTAAGTAAAAAGCCATTAATGGAGCCATTAATGCAAATATTAAAGTTAACATCCAGTCTAAATAGAGCATATAACTAACAATGCCAATTATAGTTAAACTTTCACGAATAGACTCTAATGCAACTTTTGTAGCAACAAAAGATAATTGCTCTGTTTCATAGGTAAGTTTAGATACAATATTTCCTGAAGCATGCGAATCGAAATAAGTTACTGGAAGCATCATTAATCTTTTGAAAGCATCGAAACGCAAGTCTTCAACAATTTTTCTAGACACCCACCGCATTGAATACCCAGAAACAAAACCAGATAGAGCTCTGATTGTCATTAATATAACTAAAGCTATTGGAAGAAAGATAGAGGAGCTTGAAGCTTGCTCAACAAAGCCTTCATCTGTTATTTTTTTTATTAAAGCAAGGAAGCCTGTATTTGTTAAAGCTAAAACAACTAAAGAAAGGATGCTAATGGATAAAGTCCATTTATATTTTAAGGCGTAATTAAAGACCCTAGAATAAATTTTCTTAAATTCAGGTAGGGTAACTTTAGTCGTTTGTTCTTTCGACATAAAAATATAGGTACTTTTTGTTAATTAACTTTCGTAGAAAATGTAATTTTAGTTAAACCAGCCTGCCGAGATGCTTCCATCACATTGATCACTGATTGATGTGATGCTAAAGCATCAGCATTAATAACTAATGGGTTATCAATATTGCCAGCAGATATCTCTCTTAATTTAATAGTTAACTCTTTTACGGTCTGAGCGCTAATCGATTTTTGATTTATCGCATATTGACCATTTTTACTAATTGTCACATTAATATAATCAAGACTTTTATCAGCAATATTTGCTTCGGCTGTTGGTAAGTTAATTTTTAATTGGCTAAACCGAGCAAAGGTTGTACTAACAACCAAAAATATAATAATAACAAGCAAAACATCAATTAAAGGAATGAAGTTTATTTCGAATTCATCAGTTTTTTTACCTTTTTGAAAGTTCATTTAAACACCTCTACTTTCTTTTGCCATTGATAATTTCTACTAATTTAATTGCTTGTTGTTCCATTTCAACAATAAGGCTATCAATCTTTGTCCTGAAGAAACGATAAGCGATCATGGCTGGGACAGCTACCACTATTCCACCGGCTGTATTATATAAAGCAATTGAAATTCCACGGGCGAAAACAGTAACATCATTACCGCTAGTAGTGAATGAGCTAAATAGCTCGACCATTCCAATAATAGTTCCAAACAATCCCAGCAAAGGAGCTACAGTTGCGATTGTTCCTAAGGTGGAAAGATATCTTTCTAATTTGTGATTAACTGCTCTACCTGTTTCCTCAATGGCTTCTTTAATGATTTCAGAAGGGTTATTGTAATTATTTAATGCACTTGCAAAAATCTCACCTAGCATTGAATGGTTTTGTAAGGATTGAATAGCTTCTTTCTTTACGCCATCTTTTGTTATCATTCTTTGAACTTCTAAAAGTAAATTATCGGGAGCAATAATGCCTGCCCTTAATGCCCAAAGTCTTTCAAATATTATAGCTAAAGCCATAATTGAAGCAAAAATTAAAGGCCAAATTGGCCAACCTGCTGCATGAATAATATCTACCACTATGAGTATCTCCTATTTATGTGATTATATAGTTTCAATGATTATACTAGCCTACTCGAATTTTACCCTGGGTTAAATTATAAATTTTACTCATTTTTTTTGCTAGTGAAATATCATGAGTTACTAAGATAATAGATGTATTTAACTCTTCTGCCAGATCTAAAAAAATATCAAAAACTTTATTGGCATTTTTATTATCTAAATTTCCTGTTGGTTCATCAGCTAAAATGATATCTGGGGATGTAATTATTGCTCTGGCAATAGACACTCTTTGTCTTTCGCCGCCAGATAATTCATGAGGGTAATGATTAATTCTTTTTTCGAGCGATAATTTTTTAATGATTAAGGATAATTGAGCTTTATGTTCTTTAGTTAGCTCGCCTCTTATTATAAATGGCATCATCATATTCTCAAGAGCTGTAAAATCAGGCATTAAATGATGAAATTGATATACAAACCCTAAGTTATTATTTCGTAAAATGCATAACTCATTAGATTTTAAAGTTATTAAATCTTTATCTAGTATGGTAATTTGTCCGCTATCAGGCTTTTCAAGTCCTGCCATCAAATGAAGTAATGTGCTTTTTCCAGAACCCGAAACTCCTGTTATTGCAATCTTCTCTGCAGCCTTGACCGTCAAACTAATATTATTTAACACGGGCTGATCTAAGCCAGGGAAAGACTTTGTTAATTTATTAATATTTAATTTTATTTGATTATTCATATTTTAAGGCAGTTGCAGGCTCAATTCTTGTGGCTCTAATACTTGGATAAATTGTAGCAATAATAGATAAAAATAAACTCATAGTACCTATAAAGATTACATCACTTAAAAGAAGTTTTGATGGCAATACAGAAATATAGTAAATATCTTTAGATAAAAATTGAACTCCAAATAGGCGCTCAATAAAAGGAACGATAACGTCAATATTTAATGAGATTGTTGTGCCTAATGCTACCCCTAAGAAAGTTCCAACAATACCAATTAAAATTCCTTGCCACATAAAAATAAATAAAATACTTTTTTTTGTTGCTCCCAAAGTTCTCAAAATAGCAATATCAGATTTTTTTTCAGTCACACCCATAACAAGTGTAGAAACAATATTAAATGCAGCAACAGCAACAATTAAAGTTAGGATAATAAACATTACCTTTTTTTCCATTTGGATTGCAGCAAACAAATTCGCATGCTGTCTAGTCCAATCTGTTACAACAAGATTATCAGAATTTTCAAAAGTACCTGAAATTAATGATGCGGTTTTCCTTGTTTGATTTAAATCATTTAATTTAACTCTTAGCCCAGAAATAAGTGAATTCATTTGAAACAAAGTCTGTGCATCATTTAGATGAATCAAAACTAAACCGGCATCGTATTCATACATTCCAACCTCAAAAATACCTTTAATTTTGAATTGTTTTAGTCGAGGCAACATGCCTACTGGGGAATAGTTAGCTTGGGAGCTAATCAAAGAAATTTTATCACCAACCGATAATCCAAAATATCTAGCAATATCAGCACCTATTAATATCTCATATTTATCTTTAATGAGATTAAACTCGCCTCCCTCCTTAATCTTTAAATTTAAATCACTTACTTTGGGCTCTAAACTAGGGTCAATTCCTCTAACTATCACCCCCCGATTATATTTACCTAGGGATAGCATTGCTTGATTATTTGTAAATGGAGCAATGGCTGATATATTATCTAGGTTTTTAAGATTTAATCTTAACTGTCTCCAATCTTTTAGATTTGCACCTATCTTTACAACCTCAATATCTGAGGCAACACTTAATATTTTGCTTTGTAATTCAGACTTAAACCCATTCATGACTGAAAGCACGACAATTAAAGCCGTAACTCCTAAAGTAATCCCAATAATACTTGTTAAGGATATAAATGAAATAAAATTTCTACTTTTTAGACGTGTGTATCTTAAAGCTATCCAAAATTCGTAGAAATTATTTTTAAGAAAATTTATAATCATATTATTTTTAAACTTGACCTGAAGCATTCTGCTAGAATTATGTCATGTTTACTGGAATAATTGAATCTGTTGGTCAAATAACATCCCTTAATAGCAAACAAGGTGATTTTGAAATTGAAATTAAATACAAATCTTCATGTTTAAATGATATATCACTTGGGGATAGTATCTCTGTAAATGGCATATGCTTAACAGTTAAAAAGTTTAATAAAAGTTTTATCTATTTTGATCTTTCAAATGAAACAATATCAAGAATTTCAGAGCTTAGGGTAGGTGAAATGGTTAATCTTGAAAGCTCTTTAAGGGTAAACAGTAAAATATCAGGCCATTTTGTTTTTGGTCATATTGATGGAATAGCCAAATTAACAAAGAATGAGATAAAGAGTCGAAGTGAGGAATGGACAGTAAAGCCGCCAAAGAAACTTATGAGATATATCTCTGAAAAAGGATCGGTATCAATTAATGGGGTTAGTCTTACAGTTAATTCTGTTCAAGAAAGCTCATTTAAAATTAATTTAATACCGTATACACTTGAACATACAACACTTAAAAATTTTGATATTGGTAATAAAATGAATATTGAAGTTGATATGCTTGCCAGATATGTTGAAACTATTTTAAAGAAATCATAATAAGATGAATACAACAGAAGAAATTATAGAAGACCTTAAGAATGGAAAAATGGTTATCTTGGTTGATGATGAAGACAGAGAAAATGAAGGCGATTTAGTTTTGGCAGCTGAATTTACTACCTCCAATCATATTAATTTTATGTCTAAATTTGGAAGAGGCTTAATTTGTTTGACCCTCACCGAAGAAAGGTGCAAAAAGTTAAAGTTACCTTTAATGGTTCAAGAGAATGAAGGAAAATTAGGAACAAATTTTACAGTATCAATTGAAGCTGCTACAGGAGTTACAACCGGGATCTCAGCAAGCGATAGGGCTAAAACAATAACGGCTGCTATATCAAAAAATGCTGATCATAAAAGCATTGTTAGGCCTGGTCACATTTTTCCATTAATTTCTCATCCAGGTGGAGTTCTTTATAGAGCAGGACATACTGAAGCTGGTTGCGATCTTGCAGAACTTGCAGACTTAGCTCCTGCCTCTGTGATATGCGAGATACTAAATGAAGACGGAAGTATGGCTCGCTTGCCAGAACTAATTAAGTTTTCAAAAGAGCATAAGATAAAAATTGGAACAATTGCTGACTTAATAGAGTTTAGAAGTAGAAAAGAAAAACTTATACAAAAAATAAGTGAGCAAACAATTGATACAGATTACGGACAAATGCAGCTTTTACTTTATTCTGATTTACTATCTAAAAACTCTCATTTAGCTCTAGTGAAAGGGGAAATTAATTCTAGAGATGAAGTATTAGTTAGAGTTCATGCCCCCTTATCTATTCTTGATTTTATTGATAAAAATACACAGCATTCATGGCCCCCTTTGAAAGCTTTAGAAGAAATTAGCAAGTCCTCTACTGGAGTGATTATCTTTCTTAACTATCAAGAATCACAAAATAAAATTTCTGATATTTTAGAAACTATTAATACGCCTACAGACAACACAAATGATTTAAGAAATTATGGAATTGGGTCCCAAATACTCGTTGATATAGGCGTAAAGAAAATGAAATTACTAGCATCGCCAAGAAAAATGCCGAGTATGATAGGTTATGGTCTTCAAGTTACTGAATTTATTGAAAATAATTAGTAATATTTTATTTATTCCATGATAAAATAAATTGTTGATTACATTAAAATATAATTTAAATTATAAATTTTCTAAAAAAGGTTCTAACTTTTTTTTTAAGCCCATCTCTAATTCTAGCTTTCCATGCTTAACCAAAATAAAATACTAAAAAAATTAGAAGGAAATATTTTATCATTTGATTTTGGAGAAAAAAGGATTGGAATTGCAATCGGAAATAGTATTACCAAAAGCTCTCACCCACTAGAAACTATAAATACCCCAAAAAATACAGAAAGATATAAACTTATTGAATTGTTACTAAAAACTTGGAAGCCAGTTAAGCTGGTTATAGGCTACCCATTAAATGAGGATGGAACTCTTTCTAAAATGAGTTTGTTGGCAAAAAAATTTGCTATGAAATTAAGAAATAAATACAATATTCCAATAATAATGATAGATGAAAGGTTTACTTCTTCCGAAGCTGATTTAGAATTAAAAAAATTTGAAAAAAATTTTAAGAAAAGAAAAATTGTTGTTGATCAAGTGGCTGCAATGATCATACTAGACTCTTTTTTTCAAAATAATAATAATGAAAATTCTAATGTAAATTTTCAAGAGGCTTTATGATGAAAAATCAACAACAAAGTGAAAATAAAAAACTTCAACACCTTTTATCAATTAAAGGGCTAGATAAAAAAATTATTGAACAAATATTTCATGATGCAGATAAATTTCTCGAAAAAAAAGATATAAAATTAAATGATCGCATATCTTTGAATGGGAAAACAGTTTGCAACCTCTTCTTTGAAAATAGTACTCGAACTCAGACTACATTTGAAATTGCTGCAAAAAGATTATCAGCAAATGTTATAAATTTAGACATAGCAACATCATCACAATCTAAAGGTGAATCAATCCTTGATTTAATAAACAACTTAATTGCAATGAGTGTTGATATTTTTGTGATTAGGCACTCTCAGCCAGGAATGCCAGAATTAATTGCCAAAAATATTAAATCGAATGCTCACATAATTAATGCTGGTGACGGTAACAGGGAACATCCAACCCAAGGACTTTTAGATGCTTTTACAATAAGAAAATTTAAAAAAGATTTTTCAAACCTCAAAGTTGCAATAGTTGGTGACATTGAACATTCGAGAGTAGCAAAATCAGAAATTAATATTTTATCGACTCTTGGTGCTAAAGAAATTAGAGTGATAGGGCCTAAAACTCTAATGCCAAGCAATATTAAGGATATGAATGTTAATGTTTTCCACACAATAGAGGAGGGGTTAAAAGATGTTGATGTTGTGATGATGTTACGGATCCAAAAAGAACGTATGAATAATAAAACAGTACCGTCTGAAAATGAATATTTTAAAAGTTTTGGGCTCAATCAAGAACGCCTTAGAATTGCAAATAATGATGCTTTGGTTTTGCATCCAGGTCCAATAAATAGGGGTGTAGAAATTGAGTCTGAAGTTGCAGATGGAAAGCAGTCAGTAATTCTAAATCAAGTTAAGTATGGGATAGCAATAAGAATGGCAGTCATGGTAATGATGGCTGGTAAAAAATAAAAAGGCTTTAAAAATAAATACTTATTATTTTTATGTATTATAATATCGAAAGTAATTAAATTTGTTTCGATCAAAAGGGGAAAATTGATGTTAGAAAAACTAATTAATGCTCTGCTAGGTAGAGAGTCTAAAGCTACTCCAGTAGCTAAGAAAAAACCAGTAGCTAAGAAAAAACCAGTAGCTAAGAAAAAACCAGTAGCTAAGAAAAAACCAGTAGCTAAGAAAAAACCAGTAGCTAAGAAAAAACCAGTAGCTAAGAAAAAAC
>Ga0209192_10000862_pt1 | contig 26804 bp, 29 predicted proteins | sample ArcticOcean_MG_C_11_FD_187433 | JGI IMG/M metagenome (GOLD analysis project Ga0209192, IMG submission 187433) | Marine microbial communities from western Arctic Ocean - ArcticOcean_MG_CB2_154 (SPAdes) (version 2) | ecosystem: Environmental > Aquatic > Marine > Oceanic | place: Arctic Ocean... | reverse complement strand
GAGTCAGTTCTAAGTATTTTTACTTTATCGTCGGTTGGATTTATAATTTGGTCAGCAGATAAATACCTTTTTTTAAGCTTGGTTATAAAATCTATCTGGATTTCATTATTATATTCTCCCTCTTTTATTTCTCCCTCTTTTCTTTCTCCCTCTTTTCTTTCTCCGATAATCTGCTGCAACATATATAAATTGACGATATTATAATTTAATTAGTTTTACATTCAATTGATTACTAAAATGTTTAACTAAGCTATCATTTTTATAATCTTCTAAATATTTAATTTCGTTTATTCCTGCTGCTAATAAAAGACGCGTGCAAATAATACAAGGATAGTGAGTTACATATGCGGTTGAATCTCTACAACTTACCCCTCTTTTAGCACAATCACAAATAGCATTTTGTTCCGCATGAACCGTAGCTTGTTCGTGGTTGTTTTTAACAATAGATTCGTGAGGTGCTCCAGGTAAATGACCGTTATAACCTTGACTAATAATTCTATTATCTTTTACAAGCAAACACCCAACATGTAATCTTTCGCAAGAAGACCTTTCCGCGGTAACTTGAACTATTTTAGAGAAATATTCATCCCAGTTTAATCTTTTTGTTGTCATTTATTAAAAATATTAATTTAAGTTTAAATTAATTTCTCTCCAGTTATAATTTTTTATTTGTAAATTATATATGAATCTTATAGAACAACTGGAAAAATTTTCTCATATAACCGAATCCTTTGATACAATTTTAAAAGCTACACTTTTGTTAATTTTATCTGTATGTGGTAATTTTTTGGCAGAAACTTTGGGTTGTCAAAGTCAAAAAGTTTTAGAGAACATGTTTGTGAAACATTTATTACTTTTCTTTATGATTTACTTTACAATAAATTTTACACAGACCGGTATTGTTGTGAATCCAATTATTAATGTATTTAAAGCGTTTATAGTATGGATAATGTATCATTTTTTTACACATATGGATTTGGTTCCTACAATTATTGTTGGATTATTATTAATGATTTTATTTTTTATTTCAAATTACAGAACCTATATTAATGAAAGCACTAGTGTAAAAAAAGAAAAGGGAGAAAAAGTTGATAACGCGTTAAAATTTACACAAAAGATTTTATGGATTATTTTAGTCATAACAATATTAGTAGGAAGTTATCTTTATTATTTTGAAAAGAAGAAGGAGTATGGTTATAAATTTAAACCATTAAAATTTATATTTGGTGTCAAGAAATGCAAAGGTAATACAACAAAGGGTATTTTTTTCTAATATATAAAATATTATTAATTTATATATGACAAAAGTTCCTCAAAGATATGTACCCCAAAAATTATCAAAAAAAGATAAGAAAAAGCAAAAAAAGGAACTAAAAAAATCAAGAAAAGCCTATAAAAAAGGTAAATATTATACAAGAAAAAAAGTAAAATCATTTAAATCAAAGGTATCTCCACATATACTTAAGGCGCGTAAAATGTATAAGATAGATAAAATTCGTCCATCAAGAAAATTAGCAAAGGCGTCTAAGTGTAAATTAAAAGGATTAAAGAAAATGTTCCAAAAGGGACAGGGCGCATATTTTTCAAGTGGTAGTAGGCCAAATCAAACAGGTCATTCTTGGGGATATGCTAGAATGGCTAGTGCTATTACAGGGGGTAAAGCATCTGCTGTCGATTTCAAAATTATAGAAGAAAACTGTAAAAAGAATAGCAGAGCTTATAAATTAGCTAAGAAAGCAAGAAAAACTTATAAAAAAGGAATGAAAAGAGTCAAACAAGTAAAAATAGGAGGAAAATGGACAAAAAAAATTAATATTGTTGTCGATCGACCATGATCAAAGACATAGTAAATAAATATATCTTACACTAAATAACATATATAGATTGTAAATATAGTTTGTAAATATAGTTTGTAAATATAGTGTATAATATTCATAGGTCATTTGTTGTACATATTAAGTCTTTTTTTAGAGGAATATATTCAATTCCTCCGAAAAGCGCAGCTTCTTCACTAAATGATGATTTCCATGTTCCATAAATTTTTGTACATTTAGATAACGATAAAAATTCTAAAAAATCTATATCATTTACATCGTCAATGATATTAAATTTTGGAATAAGCACGTTTTTTAGATTTTTTCGGATTTCTCGTTCGAATATTTTATCATCACTGCAAAAATATATTTTACTATTTATATTTTCTATCCATTTAATTATTAATTTGTCATCTATTTGTGTTTCTGGAAAATATATATTAAAGTCTCCTTTTCTAATATGTATCCCAATTATATTTTCATCCATCATATTTATTTCATTAAGAAATTTATTTTTTGGTATAAAATATGTTTTATATATTCTATTTTTATCATTTTTTGTCATTTTTAAATTATTTATGTGTGATGATTCTATTAAAAAATTTTGTGAATTATCCATTTTATCATTTACTAAATCTAGATTTAGTAAAACGGATGTTTTAAGAAGTTTTTGTCCATAAGATTGAAATTGATACCAACCCCAGCCGGGTAACCATTCAGAATATACATTATTCACATTATTTATCATGTTTTTATAATCACACCGTTTAATGTTTTCTTCAAAATAATATTCAAATGATTTATTATGAATATTTTGAATATTATTATTTGCACAATGATATGGTGTCCCTAACCATAAATGTTCAATATTCATTTCTAATTTTTCAGCTAAATAAACAGCTGAAACCATAGTTCGCAATCTATTGCAAAAACCAGCATTTGGGGCAACTATTAATGTTTTTTTTAAGTTCATATAAATATATAATTATAAATATTTTGTTTATATATCGCATATATACTCTTCAAATACGTGAAAACTATGTAGATGTATTATTAAATATTTATTGTAATTGAATTGCTTATCTTTTGAGTGATTCCTGACAAAATTGTATTAATCACATTCTTTAAAGCAACGTTTTGAAATTAAAATGTATAGAAAAGATATAATAAAAAAAGCTATAGAAAAAACAACCCACGCAATACACTTAAAGATTTTGAAGGGCTATCGCGGACAACGGAAGAGGACAACAAGCGTCCCAAGAGAGACCGATAGACTTGCGCATCAAGAAACACAGCTAACAGAGGAGCAACCGAAATTACCCAGTAACAGAAAGAAGTGCCTGCACACGACCGAAATAATCATGTAAATGAAAATTATTAATTACATTAATTAAGTTATAATTAACAATATGAGTGAAAACAATTCAATCTTGGATTGTTTAAATACAATTCTACGAAACATAATCGTTTTGATACAAAATATAATTTATTGATATACATTATATAATGATACGTTCAATTATCACAAATAATTGTTATGGTACCCAGTATTACACCGATGAAAATTATGAATATAAAACTCCATTTATTGGTTTATTCCTATTTGCACCTTGTTACATAAACTTTTTAGAAAATTATAATAATTATATTAATAAAAAATTATTACAAATAAACAAAAGCAAGTATGGCGATTTTAACTATCCTATAGGGAAAATCGGTACTTCCGAAATTCATTTTCTCCATGAGAAGGATTTTGCAGAGGCAAAATCAAAATGGGATAGAAGAAAAAAAAGATTAGATGAATTTACAAAATGTATAATAAAAATGTGTGATAGAGATGTATTTGATGAAACTATACTTCAACGTTTTTTAAATTTGGATCACCCTCGTAAAATATTATTAATTTCTAAAAAATGGAACGATAGTAGGTATAAAATTACAGATGGTATTAAAATAGTGAAAACAGAATATCAGAATGAATGTTCAAGTGGATATCAGTTATACAGAAAGTATCCACTTTTACAGTATCTAAAAGATTCTAATGAGAAAAAATGAGTTGTGATGTTGTTTTGACAAGTATCTTTAATTTCAACGGTTCTGAGTCATTATATATTATAAGGGGTAAATGTCCGATGGTTAAAACAAGGCTACCAATAACTGTATCCAAATGTATAATTAGTAATAATATTATTTTTCCATATTCCTATTTCTTCCAAATAACCCCCACTATCATAACTAAATATACAACCTTTCCATCCACATATATTTCCATGAGTATCTATTTTATATTTTTTGTTATTTATTGTTATATCTTCCATAACCGATTCATTATATTCGCCACGACATAAACGAAATAACGGACCACATATTCTTGATGGATATCCATTTATATTTCCATGTTTATCTACTTGTGACATGTTTATTTTTGTTTATTTTTGTTTATTTTTGTTTATTTGTTATTAAATATTGGTTAATTATATTCAATTTTATTATACTTTTATACCAAAAATTTAAATCTATAATTATATTAATGAAAACAAGGAAAAGGCAAAGTAATAAGAACAATAAAACAAAAAAAAATAATAAGAAACATAAAAAGATAAAACCAAAAAGAGTAAATGGAGAGATTTTCTTTAAAGACCATCCTGAATTTCGTCCAAATTTATCTCCAAAACAAATATTTAAAATGGGTAGTTTTGGAGGAACATATTGGAGACCTATCAAGTCAAAATTTTTCAAAGAAACTCTTAAAAATAAACATAAAAAATATCCAAAATCCTGGTGGAAAACTATACCAGAAGAACATTTAACAACCCCATTTGATAAATATGATATAAAAATCAATAAATATGGTAAAAAAGTGGGGACAACTTTACAATTTTGGCAAGATAAAGGTTGGATAGATAAACAAGATCCATATGGATGGGTTCAATGGTATTGTGAATTTTATTTAGGTAGAAGAAGTAACGATGACAAGCGACAAATTAGTAGATTTAATAAATTAACAGGTCCAAAAGGAAGATTTAGAAAATGGTTAGTTACTCAAATCTTAAAAAAAGGCACTACAAAAGATTGGGATAATTATACCATTAGTCCGGCTATAAGACAAACATTACAACATTGGGGATATAAATTAAAAAAAAAAGATTTTGACAAAGAAGTTAAACAAAGAAAATAATAAATTACTACAATATATGCAAAATTTACCAATAGAAATGAATTATGAAATAGGAAAATATTTATTTTCTTGTAAAAAATATCCTCTGTATATTAACAAAGAATTTACAGATATATTTAAATATGTAACCAGAAAATGTACATTAATAAAAAACCCAATGTTCAAAAATAAAACAATATGTTGTCGCTGTGATGGAAGGCATGTGACCGGACACGAAGAAGGATGGAGGGTGATGGAAGGCATGGGAGCGGACACGAAGAAGGATGGAGGGAATACAAATATTATGAATAATTTATTAACAGGATAAAGTCTTGCTATATGTATATGGAGACAATTCAAAAAAGATTTTTGGCATTTTTGCTTTTATGCATACCTGTTAGAATAGCCTTTGTTTTTATAGCAACTATAATAGATAAAAAATATTTACCCTATTTAGGTTATCTAGCTATCTTACCCGCGTTAGGATTTGCTTATATATTTATATTTGGAAAACGTAAAACAGGAGGAGAAACATTCGGACAAAAAATTTGGTGGAATAATTTGCGTCCAATACATTCTATACTTTACTTTATATTTGCTTATCTAGCAATTAATAAAAGTAATAAATCTTATGTCCCTTTGTTGTTAGATGTACTTATAGGATTTTTTTCATTTATTCTTTACCATTATAGAGTTGGTTCATTTAAAAAATTGATATAATTTAATAACTTAAATTTGTTATTAAATTATGAAATAATGGGGTGTTTTGGTAAAACTCAAGACGAATGTCCGATTTGTTTACAACAAAAAAAATTAGAAATACAATGTAAAATATGTACGAATACTAAAATTTGTAAAAAATGCAATCTTGATTTATGTGAAAAAGGGTTATGTGGGAAATGTCCTGTCTGTAGACAACCAAATTGGAAAAAACACAAGAGTTCTCAAATTATACCTATATCAAAGATAAACCTGTTACCAAAAGAAAACAAAGTTATTACCGATATTATATTAACAAACCAAGATAATTGCACTAAATGTAAATATATGTTATTAAATCTGGTTGCTTGTATATCGCTGAGTTTGTTAATATATTCTATAGGTATGTTTACGTTGCTTATATTCACGACAAAGGAAGATTGGGACAGTTATTCTGCTTTATATTGGTTATCCCCTGTAATAGGATTAGTATGGTTATTACTTATTTGGAGTCCTTGTTGTTGTGGAAAGCATTTAAATAAAATATTTTGTAAAAAAAATAGATAATATATTTACACTATTATCAATGTGTTGCGTAAATAGAACATATTAACCTTTTTTTTCTTTCTTTCTCTCCACACTTGTATAAATAATCTTTAAATTTAGTATTACATAAATCAGAACCTTTGGAAAAAGCAGAAGCACCTTTATATTTGTTTCTACAATCTAACCATTTATCTCTCATTTTTTCACAATTATTTTTTTTTGAATGTGGTTTTAGTGGATTCATATTTATATTATAAATTAAATATTATATAAATATTCAATTTATTAATGTTGTTTTGCGTTTAGTTTTGCGAGTTTACTAAATTATAAATCATCTGTTAAGTTAATAAAAGGAAATAAATTTTTATCGGTTTTTACTTTTTCATATAACTTTGAATATATATTAGCTAGTTCAGTTAATTCTATCTGTGTATCGACGTGATACGACCTGATAGATGATTTTCCATCTAATCTAGATTGTTTATCTTTATATTGGTGTAATTGAGATGAAATATAATACACATCCTTTGTTTTTTGTTCTCTATATAAAGTTTCAGTTAAAATATTACCGGATGCGCTGATTGTTGTATTTCCAGATGCATCAACAATTTCCTTATTATAAGAAGTAGCATTTGGGTTTCCACTTACATCTTCTCGTGAGACATCTACATAATATTTAATACCTTGGTGTTTCCTTATACGTATCTCGTTATGTGCAAAAGAAGCATAAGTTTGATTCGATGTGAATCCTCGTGAATCTTCAAAAACATCATCAATAATAATTCCCATTATATAATTAGTTAATATAAAATCTTTAAATAATTAATTATTTAAATTAATAATTAATTATTTTTTTCTTTTTGTTTTTCTTTTTTTTCTACCACCAAATCCTAATCTACTTAAAATACCCTTTTTAGTTTTTCTTTTCTTTTTAGTTTTCCTCTTTTTCTTTTTATTACTGTTTTTAACCTTGTTTTTATATTTTTCAGCAGGGACATATCGTAAAAAATACCATTCATAATCTTTTGTATTTCTTTTATTTTTTAATTCTCTATATTTTTCTGCTTTTTTTTCACGCATTTTTTCTTTTGTTGCTTGGACGCCATAACAATCAGGACTAAATCTCCGTAATAACCCCTTTTGTCGTAATCTATTTTTTTGTTGTACCTTGAAAAGAAATTTACTCATACATAAAATACGATTGATGTCATAATATGGTCTATTTACATATATAAATGCTAAATAAAAACTTAACATAGTATCTAATGTGGCAACTCTTAATTTATTTGGACCTATATTTATAACATTATAACTATGACATGCTAACGGTTCATATATAAACGCAACTGTTTCAACACCAACAGAAACTTCATAATGAGGGGCAATAATTTCCCCAACGCCCGGTTTTTTTTTAATGCTTACCTTTTTAAGATTTAAATCGTCAAGTCTTTCTTTTAATATTCTTGAGGCTGTTTCGGGATCATCAGATAAAACATCAAAATCTGGAATTTTGGGTATTTTTTTTCTTTTCAAATATTCAAGATTTCTTAAATACATTCTATTAGCATATGCCCCAAAAAATACACAACCTTGACCCATTAATACATCCCGTACAGTATGAAAAATCTGTTCTTCTATATCCACCAATAATTCTTCTTCATCACTATAATCGTCAATAGGTTTTTTACCCCCAGACATCAAAGTTTTACTACCGTATTGAAATAATCTTTGGATATCTTCTACCTTACAGTTTTGACCCTTCATAGGGTAATGTTTATTTAATAATGTCAATCTTTTTAATACTTTCTCCCATCTACTAACATCACCGTCTGGACGACTTAATTCTAAATACATCGCCATTCTTAAATAATCTGGAGGACAATAAAAAATATTAGCAACCTGTATCGATTTTTTATGAATATTTTTATATAATTCAGGGACTAAATATGTAATATCAGCTATAGGTATAAAATTTACAAAAACTTTAAATGTTCCTCCGTGCATACCCGCTTTTGCTTCTACTTCTTCATATCCTTTTTTATAATAGATATCCGCTAATTTTTTAGCATCTTTTAACGGTTCAGGAGAAAAAAAATCATAATCTGGTAATTCAGTAGCTTTATCATAAAATTGGTCTTGTAAAGGCAAAATATTATTAATGGCTGTCCCCCCGTAACATATTCTTTTGTTTACTTTTAAAAAATCTTCTACGATTCTAATAATATCCTTGACATCGGGATTATTGATTTTTTTCTTTCCTGATTTTTTTTCCATTCTATCCACAGCAGAACGCAACACTGCCAATTCACATTCTTCAAATGTCATTTTTTTATCACAAACCATACTTAATATATAGTGTTATTAAAATATATTGAGTAGTAAATTATAATGGTGTTAAATTTATAATGAAGGTTTGTAAGCACCTCCAAGCATAGAAGTTTGTCTTGGTCCATAAGAAAGTTTGGGATCTTGTTTCTTTGGCGGAGCAATCTTTTTCTCCCAATATCTCAGATGATCTGGTTTTAATCTAAATGAAGCCCCTTTTTTATTAAAGAAATTTATATAGTAGGACATTTGTTCGTCCATAACTGAATAATTCATCATTACAAATTGACAACCATAACTATGATGAATAGGAGCGGGTGAGTTTGATGATATTTTTGTAAAATCGGGCATAGTTATGCCTAAAAACTTTTTATTTTCCTCTTTTATTGATTCCGGATCATATGCTTGGACTATATCTATATTTTTATAAACTTGGACGAATGGTAACCCTGTACCATCACTTCCTTTACCTGACATATTAACATACTCTTCAAATTCTGTTTGTCTATAATTATTTGTAGGGTCTTGAATTAATATAATTACTTTTCTTTTTAATTTTAATAATGGAATATTTGGTATTACATCTCTGCCAGACGTGTTATGCTTTCCATTATGACTATATTTTGGTCCTAAAAATTTGCCAGAAAAAGTTTTGGATATAGCATTTGCCATTATAGGATAAATATTGCGATTATTTGTCTTAATTCTAAAACTTAAAAATAGAGGATCATCGGGATTAGGACATTGTGATCCGTTAAATGCTAACATTCTAACATAACTCATAGCTTTTTTAAAAGGAATACTATTGTAAGTCCCCTTTAAACAATATTTGCCGTTTGTATTTGGCCCTGAACCAGCTGCTACAACTGGGGAGCCATTTACAGAATATATTTCAAAATCTAATAATCTAGCACCCTGTTTAATTACTGTTTTTAAGGGTATCATATCTACAAAATCTTTTTCAACATTACCACCACAACAAGAATTATAACTTGATGCCACGTAATAATCTCTTAATAAATGTTTATGATTAGGATTCCCTACCGCAATTCCTCCTATTTTTGTACCACCAAGCCTACTATAATCATCTAACATTCTTTCATTATTTGCGGATTTTAAACCTAACTTACCCCTTATATAAAGACTTAATAACCATATTAAAAATACTATAACTAAACATAAGTAAATAACACCCCATTTATTTTTGTTTTTTAAAATATTCATAAAATTTTGTTTTGCTTCATCGACTGTATTATTTACTCCTTCCATCGTTGAATTTGCCATACTACCTGCTTTATCCATTATGTGTATATATATATATCTTAATACTATAATAAATTTTAAAACGCTAAATTATAATTATATTTTTTTATTTAAAATAATTATATTATTATATATCAATATGACTGGAGGATTAATGAATTTAGTAGCATATGGAAGTGAAAATTTACTGTTTAATGGAAATCCTAAAAAAACATTTTTTAAAGCTACTTATCAAAAATATAGTAATTTTGGGCTTCAAAGATTCAGAATAGATTACGAAGGAACTAAAAGTTTAAATTTAAAAACAAATACCATATTGGATTTTAAAATACCACGCTATGCGGAAATGTTACACGATACATATCTTGTAATTAACTTACCAAATATATATAGCCCCTTTTATAATTATGATACAGAAACATCACCGCCTGATAAGAACGGTCATGAGTTTGCTCCATATGAATTTAAATGGATAGAAGAATTAGGAACAAATATGATTGAAGAAATTAACATATACAGCGGTGGAACCACATTAGCAAAATATAGCGGAGAATATTTGAACTGTTTAAAAGAAAGAGATTTTGACACAACAAAAAAAAATTTATGGAATAGAATGACTGGAAATATTAAAGAAATAAATGATCCAGATAATTCACATGGTAACATTAATACTTATCCAAATACACAACACACAGATGACTCGTTAGACCCAGAACCATCTATAAGAGGTAGACAATTATTTATACCAATTGACGCTTTTTTTTGCGATTCAAGTAAAATGGCATTACCACTGGTAGCATTACAATATCAAGAAATAAGTATAAGGATTGAACTAAAACCTGTTATGGATTTGTACACAATAAATAATGTTGAAGAAACGCCATCCAATAATGGATTATCATATAGAATGAGACCAAATAAAAATATTTTGCACCACGAAATGTGGCGATTTTTACAAGCCCCTAAAGATGAAAAAGCCACTACTAGTAAGTATAATCAAAATATTATAGATTGGAATGCCGATATTCATTTGATGGGTACATATATATTTTTAGGACAGGCTGAAAGAAGGATTTTCGCAGCACAAGAACACAAAATACTAATTAAACAAGTATATGAATATAATTTTTTAGATGTAAATGGTAGTAGAATTGTAGAGATTGAAAGTAAAGACATGGTTAATAATTATATGTGGAGATTTCGTAGAAGTGATGCGTATTTAAGAAATGAATGGTCTAATTATACAAATTGGCCTTATCAAAATATTATACCTCAATCATTACAGGTATTTAATATGCTTCCTAATCCAGCAAATCATTTTATTACTGGAAATATCGGTAATTCAACAAACAATTACCCTATTAATTTAAAAGAAATTATGATAGATTTAGGTATAACTATGGATGGAGTTTATAGGGAAAAAGTATTACCTTCTGGAGTTTATGAATATATGGAAAAATATATGAGAACTACTGGTGGAGCAAAAGATGGGTTATATGTATATAATTTTTGTTTGGATAGCAATAAAAGAACATATCAACCAAGTGGTGCTATGAATGTTAATAAATTTAAGAAGGTTTTTTTTGAGTTTAATACAATTGACGCTCCGTTAGATATTAGTGGTAGTAATATTGAATATATTTGTGATTTAAATGGAAATGCTATTGGTTTTAGAAAATCTGTAGCACAATTAAATGAATATAGTTATGATTTGAAAATATTTGAAGAACGCTATAACATTATGATGATTCAAGGAGGTAGGGTGGGACTAATGAACGCAAGGTAAGTTCATATAATTTTTAAACATTATATGAACAGAAAAATGTGGTGATGGAGAATGTTTAAAGTTAAATGTCCAAATTATAATGTAAAAATTGTATACCTCAAAGAGAGATTGTTGGGTCATTGTGCTTTTTGTGAAGTTTTTCTTGAAAAACCCAAATAGACCTATGACTAGACCTTGTACAAGATAATATATGATAACGTAGATTTACAACTTATGAAATTTAGAGAACACATTTTTTAATATATTTATTATTATATATATATATTAATGTCTAGTGCTGCTGGAAAAAGAACAAACTGGAATAATGAGATAATTCGCGCTATAACAAGGGGTGATGCACTTTTTGTCACATCACATGGAGGACCATTATCTATTAGTTTTGATACCGCAGAACAACCAATTATTGGGGTGGTGCCTAACAATATTTTATTAATTTTTCATACTCCTATGCAAGCAGTTATTCAATCTAATACAGTACAAGATACAGAAAATATGAGATTTTATTCTCAACGAAATTTCTTTAAAACAGGTATGCAACCGGGTTCATCTATTACCGGAGGACCTGAAAATTGCTATGGAACTGATAGATATGTCACTCCAAGTATAACTACTCCCGTTATATCACAAGATGAAATAGACGAGGAGGAAGCTGTTAGAAAAGCCGAAGATAAAAAGGAATCTGAGGACGAAGAAGAGGACGAAGAAGAGGACGAAGAAGAGGACGAAGAAGAGGACGAAGAAGAGCAATATATTTTACAAATAGCTAGGTTGAGATTAAATGCAATGGAGCCTGATAGCGAAAAAAATTGTCCTCGGAAAAATCTATTTTTAAAAACAGAAGAAATTAGCAACGGAGAAGGAAATGAAGATAGTGAAATGGATGTTAGTGATGACGATGATAGCGATGATGACGATGATGACGATGATGACGATGATGACGATGATTACGAACAAGATTATAAAAAGTTTATAAAGAGAGGTACTACTAATACGTCGGACTCTGGATTCGAGTTATTAAATCATATACAAGTATTTTTACCAGGAGACAAGTATTATAATCAAAACCAAGCATTTGATGAAGAATCTATGGATTTTGATGCGTATCTTATACCTCCGCCTAGACAAGACTATCGTGTTCCAGATGGAACATCAACTGCCAAGACTGAACAAGAATTACGTATACAGTTTATGAATGAAACTATACCTTACCCACTTGTTCAATATGAAGGAGACGATATTAAAATTACATATCAAAAACGAAACGGAGAAACAGGGTTAAGAAATATTTATCATGCGGGTGCTAGAAGGCATCCATATTTTAATAGAAAAATGTTTGGATTTTCACATATGAATTATAATAAAACTCCTCCTAGTAAAGATAACGGTAACCCATTAGCAGGAAAATCGATAAGAGAAGGAGGACTTACCGCATTACCCAGGACAACCGATCAAATGTTAAATTTTCTTTCACGAAAACATAGGGATTCTGGAACCAACGGGTTATTGATGGTTGTTTTCAATTCTTGTAGTCCTTCAAAGGAAATATCAACTTATCTTAAAACAGAATTAGATAATTTAACCGGCAAAGAAGATATATTATCAAGAAGGAGAAAGTCACAAATAGACAAAATGATAGAGAATATAAAATATAGAAATATTTGTTATTGGAAGGGTAGAAGTAATTTTTCTAATATAAGAGGTACTATTCCATGGATAACTCGCTCAAAACTATCTACAGATTATCCAACTACTGCGGTTGTTCTTCCAAACCCATTATTACCCCATTGGGAAAGTGGTAATGCACAATTTACAAGAATAGATAAAGAAGATAGATATTATACTCATGTATTTATTGGTAAATTAATAGCGATGGAAAGAGAACATAGACTAAAAGAGCTAGAAAAAGGAAACCCAAACCCACAATCTTTATATTTTTCTACACCTGAATTATTCTTTGCTTTATTTACTGTTGCATCTTGTGATAGAAGAGGAACTATAATGATACATTTGCGTAATGCATTAGGTGGATTATTTGATGTTAATTGGTGGAATTATCATGTAAATCAGTGGCAACAATTCGCAAGGATACAATTTGCTCCAATATGGTCTGGAGGATCAAAAAAGAAAAGAAAGAGAAAAACTAGAAAGAGAAGAAAAATTCGCCGAAAAAAACGCACTAGAAGACGTAAAAGATAAAATTGAATTCATATAAATACTTAATTATATGAATTAACTCACAATGGAAATCTGTAGATGTTTAAATGACATTATCACGGAAGTGGAAAAACGAACAAATCTTATTGTAAGAGGAAGAACCTGTCACGGAACTCTCGTCTTAATTGATTTATATAAATTAAAATATAATCCAAGATTGGAGGGCGCAGAAGTATTTAAAATGTTATTTGGAATTAGCGATAATAACCACTTTGGTAAATTTCCTATGGGAAAAGACGAAGAAGGTTGTATTACAATAATTAGAGATTTACAAATAAATTCAAGACAATGGTATATATTTACTATATTCTTAGATACAGGAAGTGTCCCAGGATATGATGATTATAAATTAGGAAAAGAATACAAATTTCATGAAGTGTCGAATAACATACAATCATTACAAGAAATTTGTTGTAAATTTGGAGGAGTTCCTTCCTTTGATGTATTTCGTGAAAACTTTTATAAGGAAGAAGAGGAAAAACAAAAAAATATCGCGTCTACACCTGAAAATGATAAAAATGGTAAATACCAATGGAGAAGAGTAAGAACTGAAGCAGCTCATTGTATTCATCCAGATGAAAATAATGGTTGGAGTTGCACATCTATCAGTGTTGTAGAAGAAGGGGTACATTTTATTGGTTACCATAATTATCGTAGAAATTGGGATTGGAACAAAGAAGTTCTTGATTATACATCAGATGATCCACTTGAAAATACTATTGGACCAAATGATGAACTTCCTCCCTGGGATTTACCTTAAATATCTAGTGTTATTTCTTGACTATTTTCAAGTCTAACAGGTATTAAACTTTTTATTTTTTCATAATCTATCGTTTCATTTAATAATAAATCCTTTGCTATAGATTCTACATATCTTTTATGTTTGGTTAATAATTTAATAGTTTGTTTTTCAATATCTTCAACAATATCTTTACATTTTACCATTATATTACTGGTAAGTTGTTTTATTGATGAAAATAAAAAATTATTTAGTCTTATGATAGCGTTCTATTACTGTGAAAAATATTTATCAGAACTTTGAATTTACTAAATTAGCCCAATATTCAAACTTTAATTTATCATAATTAAATTTTTTATTAGGATATTCTAATAAATAATTTTCTAATAATTTTTCATTTATATCTTCCCAATTATCTACTAATAATATAGGCAAATCTTCATAAATAATATCTAAAAATGATTTTTTCATAATAACTATACATCCTAAAGATAATGCTTCAAAAGTCCTAATACAGTCAAATCCATGTCCAAATGGACTCACTACAAATATATATTCACTCATTAATTTCCATGAATCGGTTCTTTTTAGTCGTTGAGTTTGATAAAAAGTAATATTTTTTGGTAAAATATTTAATAATTTTCTTCTACTACCACCATGTCTTTCATCACCAAAATTAAAATGAAAATTACAAAATATTTTTGGTATTCTATTTAAAAGTGGTTTATAGTTATTAACAATATGTATTAAACTATTATTTTGATCAGAAACATTTTGAATACCTTCACCAAACCATGGTTGTTTTAATAATGTCCAATAATTTAATCCATATGGTATACTTGTAAAATAGTTATCATTAGGAATTGTTTTATTTATAGAAAACCAATGTTTAAAATGTTTATTCGATTTAATTTTATTCATAAATTCATAGTCAATTTCCAATGGAAGTTGTGTATCCTCCATTGCAGATATTAAAATCCAAGGTTTATTTACTTTATCCATGAAAGGAATTAATTTATTTAAATAACCCATACAATGAATACCGTATACAATAATTTTATCTTTAGTATTTAAATCATCCATATTGTAATTACAATCATGATACGGAGTTAAATTAACATCAGCTATTTCTGAAAATAATATAGGAGAGTAATACATTTAAAATATAAATGCTTAAATATTTAAGTATTTATAATAATTATAAATGTCTAAAAAAATAATAATTTCACAACCATGGGGTGGTCTAGGTGATAATTTACAGTATTCAACCTTGCCAGAATTATTTAGTAAAAAAGGTTACGATGTCTATATATCAAATAACAATAAAGTAAGAAATAATGAAATATTTGACTTAATATGGAAGATGAATCCATATATAACCCGTTGAAGATTTTAAATGTCGTATTAAATGTAGGATAAAATCGTGAAAAAAATATCTAATTATAGTATACTAATATGAACGATTTAATAACATATGTTATTCATTACACTCCTCTCAAAGAAAGAAAACAATTTTTGTTAAATGAATTTAACAAACACTCTTTAATTTATCATTTCATAGAAGATTATGATCGAGAAAAATTATCAGATGAAGATTTGAAAATTTTCAATACTGATAAAGTGAAATTATCAATGTGTTCAAATATTAGGAAACACATAGATGCCTACAAAAATATTATGAATAATGAATATAAATATAGTTTAATTTTAGAAGATGATGTTATTTTGGATGATAAATTTGGAGATAAATTAAATAAAGGATTAGAACAACTTCCAGATGATTATGACATGTTATTTATCGGTAATGGTTGTGATTTACACATACCTTTAATTAAAAGAAGACCGTTTAAATTTATATACAAAAAATGTAGAGAACCAACTGTTTGGGGCGGAAATGGAGGCACTAGGTGTACTGATAGTTATTTGGTTAGTAAAAAGGGGGCTAAAAAATTAATAAATTATATTTCAAAGTTAAAAGAAGGAGCTATAAATATGCCGAGTGATTGGTGGTTAAATCAAGTAATACGAGATTTAAAATTGGAAATTTATTGGATGGAACCAACAATTGTTACACAAGGAACTCAAACAGGAAAATATAATTCTTCACATTAATCATTAAAAAAATATTATTCACATTATCTCCTTTAATTGGAATAAAGTTAAAATGACCGAAACAATTATTTAATGTTTGATCAAAATTAGTAAAATTATACTTTTCTATATCTATTCTTGTATCTTTTAATTGTGTATCATATGGTCGTGGAGCTATTCCACTACTTTTTTTATTATTTGCCACAATTTTATCATTGGATATTCCTATGATATCAGCAATTTTATTACATACTTCAAATTTAGTAAATTTATTATATGGATTATAAAAATGGTAAATTCCGTGATATGTATCTTCCAAACAATTGTAAATAAATACCAGTAGATTTACTTGAAAATACAATGGACCAAATGATGAACTTCCTCCATTTACCTTAAATGTCTAGTGTTATTTCTTGACTATTTTCAAATCTTGCGGGTATTAAACTTTTTATTTTTTCATAATCTATCGTTTCATTTAATAATAAATCCTTTGCTATAGATTCTACATATCTTTTATGTTTGGTTAATAATTTAATAGTTTGTTTTTCAATATCTTCAACAATATCTTTACATTTTACCATTATATTACTGGTAAGTTGTTTTCCAATTGTCCCCATTACTTCTGGATTAAGTGGTCCAATAGTCTCATTCATTCCCCATGAATTAGTATATCTTGTAATAAGTATTGATATCTTTTCAATATCATCACTAGCTCCGGTAGAGACATTACCGTATATTATTTTTTCTGCGCTACGACCTCCTAATAAAACACTTATTCTACACAAAACTTCATCCTTTGTCATTAACTTTTTATTGGTTGCTTTTTGTTGGCTATATCCAAGAGCTGCTTCTCCTCTTGGAATAATACTAACCTTAACCGGTTGTTCTGTATGTTTTAATAAATATCCCATTAAACAATGACCGGCTTCGTGATAACTAACCCTTTTTCTCTCTTCAGGTGTCATAGTTCTTTCTCGTTTTTCTCTACCTATCATAACTTCATCAATAGCTGATTGAATATCTATTTCTTTTAATGTATTTTTTTCATTATTATTTTGAATAGCCAATATTTTTGCTTGATTTGCTATATTTGCTATATCGGCACCTGATAATCCTGCTGTTCTTTCAGACATTACATCATAAGATATTTTTTTAGGAAGTATTATATTTTTTAAATATAATTCGCATAATTGTTTTCGTTCATCATTATTTGGTAAATCGAAATAAACTTTTTTATCAAATCTACCTGAACGAGTCAACGCAGGATCTAAAAATTTTACAAGATTTGTCGCTGCAAACACCATAATATTATTTTTCTCTTCAAATCCGTCCATTTCTGTTAATAATTGATTTACAGTAGAAGCTCTCTCAGAATTATTTCCTAGCTCTCTTTTTGTTCCAATTGCGTCAATTTCATCAATAAAAATAATACAATTTGGTTTTCCTTTTGCTTTGGCAAATAATTCTCTTACTCTTTTTGCGCCAACACCAACATACATTTCTATGAACTCAGATCCAGAGGCTGTAATCAACGGAATATCTAATTTTTTAGATAAAGTTTTAACCAACAAGGTTTTACCTGTTCCTGGAGGACCAGAAAGTAATATTCCTTTGGGTAATTTTACATCCCATTCTTTGTATTTTTCTTTATTTTTGATAAAATCCATATAATATCTTATTTCATCTTTCACAGATTCAAGACCAATAATTTTACACAACGAATCTGTTTTGGTTTCTTCTTTTTTTTCTTTTTTACCCCATCCTTGTTTATTGGCAGTATATATAAATAGAAAAAAAAATATTAATATTAGAAAGCCGTTATCGTTTTTAGGTTCCGGTGGAGGAGAACTAAACCAATTCATAATATATAATAAATAAGAGTTAATCTCTATTACTATTATGTAAATATTTTTTATCTATTTCACAGAATTGTCCCCATTCATCTTCAAATTGTTCTATTTTGTTATCTATTGCTCTAATCGATTTTTTTTTTGTAAAATATAACATAGTTGATAATATTTGTATAATCTTATCAATTAACGAACACATATTTATATAAAAAATATTTATTAGTTTTAAAGTCAATTTTATAAAAGTAACATAATATCCCAAGCATAATTGGCAATATAGTCAACTAATACTTCTGGTATTTTTTTATTATGTAGTTTCATTAATTCTTTTTTATATAAAGCATGACGCGCATTAGAGACAAGTATCTTTGCGTATTTGACAATATTTTTTCTTACCTCCAAAGCAAGACTTTCTCTTCTATGGTCAAATATTGGACGAAAAACTTTACATATATCATACCCAATACAAATGTAGGTTTTATTTACCCAGAAGGCTAAGCGTTTATTAACCAATGGGTGATTTTTTTTATGAAATCTATAATCTTGATCAGGATAAGAATTATATATATCCATTTCTAAAACCTGTTTTGAATTACTATTGTGGTTTTCGCCATCACGCATAACCAAGCCAAGAACATATTTTCTATATTGTAACACACCAACACCGTGGGTTTTAGCTTTATAATATTGATTATTTTTTGGCATTTTTGAATAATAAACATTAATTAAGATTTAAAATTTTCAATTTTCTAATCCCCATTGTCCCATCATTTGAACTTTATACTTGTTCTTGGGAGTAATATACCATCTTTTCTTACTCTTATCCCACTTTGCTCCTAATTTTTTTGCTTCATCTTTTTCATCAAATGGTACCTTTAAATAAATTTTATTTTTTGCTCGTTGATATGGACAGGATTTTACACCTATTGAAAGATTAGCAAGTCTGTCCGCGTGTTCATTACCAAGAGAATGTTCGTCTTCTAATCCAGTATGTGCTCTAATATGAATAAACTTGATATTATTATATTTTTTACAGAAATTATAAGCAACCTTCACAATTTCAACATTTGGTATATCTTTTCCTTTATTTGTCCAGCCTTTTTTTGACATTTTCTCTCCATAACTTGTACAACATCTCATAGAATAAGAAGAATCTGTATAAATATTTACAATTTGTCCTTGTTCTATTTCATCTCTTAAGATAGTCAACGCTTTTATAATAGCTAATAATTCAGCTCTGTTGTTTGTTTGTGGTCCTGTAAAAGATTCACTTGTATTTCTTTCATCATCAGTACCAAACCAAATTCCAAACCCTGCACGAGCATCACTTTTTCCATTATTAGAACAAGCACCGTCTGTGTATACATTTATTGGTTTTTCCTCGCTTAGTGGTTTTGTATTTTTCCTAATAACAAAATTATCCATTATTAATATAATAATTTTGTTTATACTTTTATATCAATTTAATTGCCGAACATATTCCAAATAGAATTATATGGGCTGGGGCGTTTTTTAGGATCTCGAGGAATGCCATTTTGAATTCTAACTTTTTCTGATATTTGTTTTTCATACATATCACTTGAACCACCCAATCTATTATTACTAGCTAATTCTTGTTCTGCTTCAGCAAACGCATATGAACCTTTTCCGGTGAGTTTTGTATTATCAATATCAAAAATACCACCTAGAGAATTAGTTTGAGAACTTATCCTTGAATTATTATTAATTTTGTTGTTTCTAGATATTGAACCCGTTGTCAAAATACCATTTATAAATCTGGTTATAAGATGATTTGATGAATCACTATTTTCTGTTTGGTGTTTATGAACTAATTTACCTACTGCTACAAATTCATCGGTTGAAATATTATTGGGTAATTCGAAATGTTTTATATCAGATAGCTGTTTCATAAAATTTTTTCCAATATTATAATAATCACCCTTATTGGTTTTTTTTGAATTTTTGATTGCCATTTCAACACTAATATTATCAAACAATCCTGGTCTTGTTCTTGCATACCCGTGTTGATTTTTTGGCATTAAAATAGAACCACATTGGTCGCAACCCAAGTTATTCATACCGTCTTTAACCCAAGGACATTTTCTATATGCTTTACCATCTAATATTTCATCGGAACAATCTTTATTATCATAATGGGGAACTTTACAATCATTTGGGCAAATTCCTTTACCAGGTCTTACTAAATAATTATTAGGAAGTTTGTATTCGGTTTCTTCATACTCCATCTTTAACCTATATTTTGGTTTGGATGGTGGAGGAGGGGGTGGCGGAATCGGGATTTCTGGGGGAGGAGGAATCCAAGTAGGAATTGTTACGGTTCCTGGTACCACAGATCCGTCTACACCTCCGTCTCCACCTCCGTCTCCACCTCCGTCTCCACCATCCTTTCCAGAAATACCATCCTTTCCAGAAATACCATCCTTTCCAGAAATACCATCCTTTCCAGAAATACCATCCTTTCCAGCTACTCCCTCCTTTCCGTGTTCGCCATCCTTACCTTCTAAACCATCCTTGCCAGGCGAACCATCCTTGCCATCCGCACCACTTTCACCAGCAGCTCCTGCAGGTCCAGCAGGTCCTGCTGGAGCTTTAAACTCTACCCAATTCTTGGAACTCTTCGGTATAGCAGCAGCTGTAAAAGGTTCTCTTGTAAATAATCCATTATATATATTTTTGAAACCAGAGGCTATCCACATGGATTGACCGTCCCCTTTAGAGGACTTTTGAAACACATAGTCTCCTTTTGTGTAGTCTTCGCCAATATTAAATTTACGAAGTTTCAAACCAACCCCGGCAGTCCCCTCAGCACCAGTTTGTCCTACAGCGCCAACAACACCCGCAGTTCCAGTTTCACCTTGGACACCTGGTGTTCCAATTTCACCTTTATCGCCAACAGCCCCTTTATTACCGTCTTGTCCCGGAATACCTATAGGACCAATTGGTCCAGTTTCACCTTGAATGCCTTTGTCTCCATCTTTTCCAGCAGGAGGTTTAAACTCGGTCCATTGAACACCTGCTGTAGGATTCGCGGTTGCTTTAAAGGGTACTTTTGCTATCCACATAGCATCGTTGGAAAATACATAGTCTCCGGGGGTGTAGCTTGTCCCAATCGCAAAGGTTTTCAATGTCAACCCCGTACCGTCGGTACCTGAATTACCTTTATCACCTTTATCACCTTTATCGCCTTTTCCACCCGCATCACCTTTATCACCTTTTCCACCTTTTCCACCTTTTCCACCAGTCGACCCACGACCACCAGTCGAACCAGTGTAACCTCTATACCCACGATAACCACGCGGACCCTGACTTCCAGAGAAGTAATGACTGTGGTTGGGCATGTTCCAGCGATTTTCGTTGGCAGTCCTGGCACCCTCTTGGAAACCCTCAATATTCTTTCCACGCCATGCGTCCATCAACATGTCATAACCATATAAATTTATAATGTCGGATTGTGAAACAAACCCTTCACCAAATTTACCTCCTGTATTCCAAGTGTCCCTAATATCATTCCAAAAATGATATAATGTGAATAATGCCATTATTATTAATATAAGAATTTGTAAAGGATTCATATATATATATAATTTAATAATATATTAATTTTACTAAATTATATTTTAGTACAAGCTATAAACTGAATCATAAGGTTTTCCCTTTTCATTTTTCTCACACCCTTTCCATAAACATAAACCATTTTCAGATTTTTCACTATGATGTTTTGTTGCTTTATCTCCGTAACCAAGCATAGAATTACCGTTATCATTATACATACCAGTTGTTGACATTTTAGCAGTTGTTCGTGGTGATTCCCAATCTACTTGACTATTTGAAATAGTAGTTCCTGCTAAAATATTATTAACAGAATTAATAAGTTGCTTTTTCATAACATCATTTTGGGGACCGGTAATCTGTTCGTTTTCTTGTATTTTAATTTTTGCTATTACTCTACCTAACAATTCAAAATCATTATTATCTATATTGGGTAAAGCCACATTTCTAATATTTGATAAATCTTGCATAAATCCCTTGGCAATTCTTATAAAATTACTTTGTTTATCAAGAGTAATATTTATATCAGATGGTATTAAATTTTTATTACCTAAAACAGTTGTCATTATTTTTTCATTAAATAAAGTATTATTTCCAGATTGTGTAGCCAACGATTGTGTAGATTGTATTCCATCTGTTTTAGTGCCCCAGGATGGGTTGTTAGGTTGAACTGATGTATTTACTTGACCGGCCTGAAATGTTGTGGCTTGAGGAGAACCATTAGGTATGTCAGCTTGTTGTCCTGCGAATGATGGTTGTTTTGGATCCATATATGGCTGTTCTGGAACCATATTTGGTTGTTTTGGTTCCATATTTGGTTCATCATCTGGATTAAATATTTTGATTCCACAAGCATTACAATCTTGTTCGTATTGGCATTTATTAGGTTCTAAAGTAGGATTAAAACAGGTATAAGGACAACTTTTTTTAGGTTGCCCTTCTTGAGTAATATTTTTACAATTAGCAAATGGACCGGTTGGTGCTATACATCCAGGCTTACAGTTACCCGCGACATCTATTTCCATAGGATTATTTATCCCTGATCTAGAATTAGTTGTTCGAGATAATACTTGGTCGCTGTTTAAATTATTTGCTGGTGCTGCTTGTACTGCTGGTGCTGCTTGTGCTGCTTGTGCTGCTGGTGCTGCTTGTGCTGGTGCTGCTTGTGCTGGTGCTGCTTGTGCTGGTGCTGCTTGTGCTGCTTGTGCTGCTGGTGCTGCTTGTGCTGCTGGTGCTGCTTGTGCTGCTGGTGCTGCTTGTGCTGCAGCACCAGCTTTGGAAACAGTGTTACCCAACACCTTCATTCCGCATATCGTCAGGTGTTGGTTGGTATCCTCAGTGGACACCTCTATCGTGTTTCCCACTGCTTCGGATGGACATATTACGGTCAGCCAGCCTTTGTTGCCCGTCGCAACAGCACCACACAGGTGCTTCTTTTCGCCATCCAGAACATAGACCTTAGCGTTCTTGATCCTATCCGAACAACAGTCGCGGCGGTTAAGAATCTGGACCTCCGTCACGTCGTATCGTCCATCAAGCTTGGCTCTCAACCAGCCTCCACCATTAGTATGTGTGCATTTCCCCGACCCCCAATTGTCGCTCCAACCACTGTCCCGTACAATCCTGTTCGCGTCGCCACCCCATCCAGTACTCGATTGTGATGCCGATACAATGGAGATGGGATTGCCCTTCCCGCTAGCAGTATTTGTCATACCTTCAGCAAATGTATTTCCTGTATTTGACCAATTGCTATAATCTATATAAAAATGATAAACTATAAAAATTACCATAGCTACCAAAAATAACATTACAAATAAACTTGATATCATTATATATAATTTATAAATATAATATTTATTTTACTAAATGTGTATTTAATTGTTGGCTTACAACTACAAAAGTAACACATTTACTGATATGTTTCATTTTATGAGCGTTGATATAAGCACACATCGACCTTATTCCACCTAAATAATCAAGAACAGTATCTTCTAATGCTCCTTTATATTTTACTTTTATCTCTCTTCCTTCACTTGACCTATATTTCGCCATTTTCCCATAATGTTTCTCCATAGCAAGTTGACTGCTCATTCCATAAAAAAGTTTAAATTTCTCTCCATTTCTTTCAACAACATCACCAGGATTTTCATCATGTCCGGCGAATACTCCCCCACACATAACAAAATCAGCACCCCCACCAAATGCCTTTGCCATATCTCCCGGACAAGTTATACCCCCATCTCCAATAATAAATCCACCACACCCGTGTGCTGCGTCGGCACAATCAATAATAGCGCTTAATTGTGGCACACCAACACCGGTCTTTAATCTTGTCAAACATGCGCTACCTGGACCAATACCCACTTTTACACCGTCAACCTTACCATTAATTATTAACTCTTCGACCATCTCTCTTGTAGCAACATTACCTGCGATGATAATTTTATCAGGAAATACAGCTCTTAATTTCTCACAATACGTTACCACTTGTTCCATATAACCATTTGCCACATCAACACATATCCATTTAGCATTAGAATATTCAACTAATTCGTGTAAGTTACTCATTTGACTTTCATCTATGCCTGTTGAAATCATAAAATAATCTGGATTAAGTGTCATATTTTTTTCATTTCTTTGAGAAAAGTCTTTTACATTATAAAATTTATTTAAACATGTAATCATTTTATGCTTACTCAAAACATCATATATTTCAAATGTACCCGTCGTATCCATATTTGCCGCGATAATAGGTACGCCTTTCCATTTCAAAGTTGAATGGACAAATGTGAATTCTCTTTCCAAATCAACTTCACTTCTTGATGAAATAGTAGTTCTTTTAGGACGAATTAAAACATTATGAAAGTCTAATTGGGGGGTTGTTTCTATCTTCATTATAAGTAATTAATTACTAAAATTTTAAGTTATTTATTATATTTAATTTATATATATATGCCAGGATTATTAGATAAAATGTATGAAGATGGTAAATACGCAGCAAAAAATAAACAGAAAAAAAACGAAGAAGAGGCAAAAAAGGCTGAAAGAGAAAAGAAAAGAGTAGAATCCGAAAATAGTAGGAAAAAAAAAGCACAGAAGGCGGGAAAAAATAAAAAGAAGAAAAAACCATTAACAACAAACCAAAAATTATCTTATTCTTGTTTAGCTATAATAATTGCCCCCCTATTACAATTATTTTTTATTTATCATCAAGGTAGTTGGTTAGATATTGTTTTAAAATCAACAAAAAAATCCACATTTTTAAAGGAATCGTTACCTGATGGAGAAGGAGCGCCATATGGAAAAGGCGAACAGGGCTCGGGAATTACTTGTAAGAAAATAAAAAAAATTTACAATCAAAATAACCCACAACAACCTATAGATGGAGTTACCAAGCCAAATCCACAAGAGGGTGGTAAAAAGAAGAGATATAAACAAAAAGGTGGATTCAATAAGGATGTTAATGAAAGGAAAGATTTCTTTGATTCTACTAAATATGGAATGCCTTATAATTTGATAGAAAATGATAATTTCTTAATGAGTGGTATTGGAGAATATTTCAAAACATTTTGGCAGTATCAACGTATGGCTTTTAAAATGCTTCTAGAAACTGTAAATGAATCTGTTTTTAAAGATCATAAGGAACCTACAAGTTTAGGAGAACAAGCCTATGATGTTCTTAAATTTGTTGTAGTACTTCCTATTGTAAATATATTAGCAATAATTGGTCAAAATATAGCGAGTACGGGATTATTATTTTGGGCGGCTTTCAATAATCAAACCTTTTTAATAATTCCGTTATTTATATTTGCGTTGTGTTGTATATTTTTTGGATGGATTGGTGGATTTTTCTGGCCTTGGGGTTTATTTTCAATATATTTAACAATATTCAATCTTAACCCAAATCCTGACAAATTATCTAATTTTAGAAACTATGGTAAAAAATATAAATGGTTGTGGTGTTTTTCAATAGCAGCAATGTGGGCTATTTCTATAGGAGCTATTTGGGATTGGCATAGAGATGCAATGATATTTATAGGTATAATTTGTGCTTTATTTGGTCTTGGTATGCTTGGTATTTCAAGTTTAGTTTAAATTTATATAATTAAATATAAAATTATATAAAACAATCACTCTAAATTTTAATATAATTTAGATGGGTAAAAAAAATAGAAAAAAGAAAACAGTAAGTCCTAACGGAAAACCATTCGTTAGTGTATGTACTCCAACATATAATAGAAGAAAATTTATACCACAATTAATAAGATGTTTCAAAGCACAAACATATCCAAAACAATTAATGGAATGGATCGTAATAGATGATGGTGAAGATAGCGTTGAAGATTTGTTTAAAGGTGTTGAGTGTGTGAAATATACACGAGTAGAAAAGAAAATGAAATTGGGTAGAAAAAGAAATTATATGCACGAAAAATCAAAGGGTGAGATAATTGTTTATATGGATGATGATGATTACTATCCCCCAGAAAGGGTAAATCACGCTGTAAATAGATTAAGAGCTGTACCTAGAGCATTAGCAGTAGGAAGTAGTATTGTTTATATTTATTTTAATGATTTAGATAAAATTTATCAATTCGGTCCATATGGGCCTATGCACGCTACAGCTGGTACATTTGCATTTAAACGAGAACTTTTAAAACAAACTAAATATGATGATGATGCTGAACTTGCGGAAGAAAAGGCATTTTTGAAAAATTATACAATACCTTTGGTTCAATTAGACCCCTTGAAA
>Ga0209192_10000855_pt1 | contig 26980 bp, 33 predicted proteins | sample ArcticOcean_MG_C_11_FD_187433 | JGI IMG/M metagenome (GOLD analysis project Ga0209192, IMG submission 187433) | Marine microbial communities from western Arctic Ocean - ArcticOcean_MG_CB2_154 (SPAdes) (version 2) | ecosystem: Environmental > Aquatic > Marine > Oceanic | place: Arctic Ocean... | reverse complement strand
GGCTGTACTACAAAAAATTCCCTTTTTTTGAAATAAAACCGAGTATATACATCTATACCCTTTACTTTATTTGTCAACTCTCTGTTTTCCTAGTCGTAGCAAGACATAGAGAGTTTTTTACAAGAGAAGTTGACAGAAGTTGACAGGAGTTGACAGGAAGTTGACAAGAAGTTGACAAATTTAAGTTCCTGGTTTTCAGAGAGTTATCCAATCAAAACCTCTCTCTTCTATCTTTTTATTTTATTTTAAAAAATATAAAGGGTGTTTTATATTGGTTCATATAACGGTATAGAGTTCAAAAAGTGTGTTAAGAGTTGACAATTGTTTTTTACGTCTAAGACCCTTTGTGTGCTTGAGTTTATGTGCTTTTACGGTAATTGACAAATTCGATTAGTAATTGACACTTTGGATTTTTTTTTACATTCACCCACCTTATTCACCCACCTGATAAGTAATGTTTAGTTAGTTTAAACCCGTTGTATCATTGGTTTTAAAAAAGTTTATTTTTTTTTTTACAATTAATTAGGTTTATATGTTATATAATACTATATTTGTATCTCAATATATCAGTGATCTAAAGCCGAGAAGTTCTCTTTCCTTACAGGTTGCTGATTTTTAATCAAATTTAAAATATGAAATCAGTAAAGTCAGAAGTAAAAGAAGTTACAACTCAATTAACAGACCAGGAGTCTCAGTCACTAAGTATTTTAATTCAAGCTGTAAAGATCGCTACAAAAGGAGGGGCTTTTGAAATCGAAGACGCAGTTGTTATTGGAACTGCTAAGAACAACTTAGAAAAATTAATAAAAAAATCATAATATGAAAAAGAATTTAGTATTGCCAAAGAAAGAAGGTGGAACGGTAGGGAGTTTTGTAAGGCTCCCAATTGACTTAAAAGAAGAAGCACAGATTTGGTGTATAAAGAATAAAAAGAGTTTAACTGATATCATTATTGAAGGTATCGAAAACGCTATTAATTAAAATGGGAAAGTTATCTTTAAAACACGCAAGGTTAGACCCAAGTGTTTCTGTCTCTTTAATTAAAGACGAGGATAGCGGTGTTATGAATTGGAGGTATCGTTTTCTTATACTAAGTAAAAATGGAACTTATAGGAAGCACGATCTAAGAGATTATGGTTATCACGAGTTTAGTAGCCTTGAGGAGTTTAAGTCTCGTATTGAGTATGAGATAGCATTAGAAAAACGAATGAACGAAAACGGATGAAATCAGAAGCCAGGATACAGCAGGAGATTGTAATGTTTTTCAATAATGAGTATCCTGAGTTAAGAGGTTGCCTATGTTACAATAACAATAATTCAGTAGGTGGCTTGAGGGGTAAGTTAAATAAATTCCTAGGAGTTGTAAAGGGACGTTCAGATATGGTTCTGTACTATAAAAGCTTTTCTGTGATGATAGAGTTAAAAACAGAAAAAGGAACACAGTCAGATCATCAAAGGGCTTGGCAGTATCTTATGAAACAACAAGGGTTCGAGTACTATATTATTCGTTCTATTGATGAATTTAAAGAATTAATAACTAAAATAATTATATAATGAGCGATAGTAAGGTATTCGTAGGGACTTGGGTAGATAAAAAAACAAGGATTAAATTTAAAATGAAATGTGCAGAACTAGAATTAAATCAAGGAGATGTTATAGATTTGCTTATAATTAATTGGTTAAATAAAAAACATATAAAAAATGGAAAATAATAAAAAAGAATCAGTAGCTTTAGGCTTTGTAGTTTTAACATCAATATTATTAATTGCAGCGTTAGGTATATTTCAATTGATACAATCAGTTGTAAATATTGTATATTGGGCTTTAGCAATATAAATAAAAAAGAATATGGCAAATAAAGAAAGAGAAAATGAATTAGAGAAACTTTTGACAAGTATGCAAACGGTTCACTCTAAACGTATGAATGCTTTGCTTTCAACAATGGAAGACGAAGATTTTATCGTAGCGTACTTTAAGACTTTAGAATATTCTGCTCCTAAATTACAAAGGAGAGAGATATCAGTAGAGTCTAAGGAAACTAAGATTATTATAGAACACGTTACAAGCGTTGCTGATTCTCAGGAATAATATATGGACGTAAGATTTAAGGTTACAAACGTATTTAAAAAGAATGAGGATTCTTACCACGATGACAAGTTGCGGTATATTGTAAATTCGGGAGGTTCTCGTTCAAGCAAGACTTATTCAATTCTTCAGTTGTTTGTTACCGTTCTTATGCAAAAAAAGAATTACAAGATATCCTGTTATCGTAATCTAAGAATAGATTGTATTGATACGGTGGGTCAGGATTTTAAGAATATAATCGAATACTCGGGTCTTTCGGATAGATTTGTACACAATATAAAAGACGCAAAATGGCTATGTAAAGAAACGGGTTCGGTTATATATTTTGCTGGAACTGAGAAAATTCACAAGGCTTTAGGTCAGCAGAACAATATTATATTCTTAAACGAGATTTCAGAGTTCTCCTTAGCTGTTTTTAATCAATTAGACCAAAGAACAAGGGATATGGTATTTATTGACTACAATCCTTCAAAAGACTTTTGGATTGAAAGTTATAGAGAAAATGAGTCAGCAATATTTTTACACTCAACTTACAAAGATAACCCATTTTTAACAAAGGGTATCACATTAAAACTAGAAAGCTATAATCCTTACGAGATTGGTAGTACTTACGTAGAAAACGGACAAGTCTTTTATAAAGGAAGTCCTGTATCAGAAAAAAACCAACCGCCTAAGAACTTAGTAAATATAAAAAACAATACCGCAGACAAGTATCTTTACGAGGTTTACTGTCTTGGTTTAGGTTCTGAAAAACCAAATAGGATTTATACGGGGTGGAAAACCTGTGATGATAGTTTCTTTGAAGCTTTACCTTACGAAAAGTTTTACGGACTTGATTTCGGTGTAAGTAGCCCTACGGCAGTTGTTGAGGTTTGTTTTGACGGAGATAGAACTTTCTACGTAAACGAAATATTATACAAGCCAATGAGTCAAATGGGTATGACTTTAGGTGAGTATCTTCAACAAAATAGAGCAAACGGTAAACCCCTTGTAGATAGAGAGAAAATAATGGTTTGTGATTCAGCTAAAAAATCTATGGTTTTAGATTTAGCAAAACAAGGATTAAACGCTGTTCCTGCATTAAAGGGTCAAGGTTCTGTATCAAGAACAATATCCTCTGTTCAATCATTTAATATAGTTTATACAAGTTCATCTTTAAATTTACGTGATGAATATTTTGAATACTCTTGGAAATTAGACCGCTATGGATTAGCTGACGAGTCTCCTGAGTTAAATAAGCCCGACCATTTAATGGATTCTACGGGTTACGTCATATCTTATATGATAAACTACTTAGCTATCGGTGTAGCTTAGTCAATTAAAACAAGTAAAATGAAAAAAACAAGATGGTTAAGTAAGTTAGAAGCAGAGTTTTTAGGTTTAAATCCAAAAAAAAACGATGGAAACAGAACTCAGAATAGGTATAACCTAACAAAAGACCAATGGGAAACTACTTTATCTAATAGAGTTAATGTTCCTAAAGTAAAAAACAATTTAGTTAGTAAAACAAGTCCTAACGACTACAAGGAAAAGAAGTTAATTCTTTCTGCTTGGAGCGATAAGGGGTTTATGATGGATATAGACGAATACTGTAATCACTATAAGTTACCTAGAAAAGATATTTCATCATATAAATTAGTAAGTCATACGGGAACACCTTTTTGGAATATTGTATTTAAAGACAAGGTAATAGAGGAGATAAGTAACTTTAACTTTGAAGATATCATTGCTAAGTACTTAAAACCTGTTTTTGTTGAAAAAACTAGAAAGATTTGGGGAGGAGAAGATGATTTTGACACTTTAACCTATACTGACGTACATATTGGAATGGAGTCTGACTCTGACAACAATACAATGTACAAAGCTGATTGGAATAAAAAGGAGTTAATGAAAACGGCTGACTTAATAATAGCTGAAACAATAAAAGAACAAGAGTGTAATACTCTATACGTTGATGATTTAGGTGACTTATTAGACGGTTTTAACGGTGTTACAACAAGGGGAGGGCATTTACTACCTCAGAATATGACAAATGAAGAATGTTTTGACGCAGGATTAGAGTTTAAGTTAAAAATATTGTACGGATTAGTAAATCACTATGATAAAATATACTTTAACAATATATGTAACGATAATCACTCAGGAGCATTTGGTTATTTTGTAAACAAGGCTTTTAAGGAAATAGCGGAACTTCAGTTTGAAAGCGTAAAGGTTATAAATCACAGAAAATTTATTAATCACTATTTTGTAAATAGGGTTTGTTTTGTAATAAGCCACGGTAAAGATGATAAAAGTTTAAAGTTTGGTTTTAAACCTCATTTAGATTTAAAGGGTGCTGATAAGATAGACCAATACTGTAAGCAAAACGGAATATATAGAAAGGCAGACTTAGTTGTATTTAAAAAGGGAGATAGTCACCAAGCTTTGTTTGATATCTGTACTTCAGATGACTTCTTTTACTATAACTACCCAGCTGCTTCACCAAGTAGTAATTGGATAAAAAATAACTTTAAATTAGGTCGTAGAGGGTTTGTAAACGAAACATTTAGAGGTTTAAAAAATTATATAAAACCTTATTTTATTTAATAATTAAAGGGGTTGGTTAATTAAGACTAACTCCTTTACTTTTTATTAATTGTAATATTTTTAGCAACCTTCTCTACACTTCTACCAACTACGTAACCACCTATACCTAATTGTAAAAGATTCCAAAACTCATTTTCTAAAGGTGGGATAGGTAATTGAAATAAAGGAGCAATAAATTTAACGTAAATAACTATAAAACCAAAAGAAAGCATTAGTATAGGTCTCCAGCTTCTTTGTAGCCAATTTCCGTTAGCTTCTGCTAATATTATTTCAGTTTGTAATTGTTGTAACTTTAGTTGTTGTTCTTGTAGTACTTTAAATACCTCGTTTTTGGCTTTTAAACGCTCCTCATCGGACGTAAATAAATTATCTATAACCTTACCTACCTCGGTAACTAAACCTCCCGTAAACCACTTTAAAATCTTATTCATATTTTATAAATTTTCTCCCCAACGGAATTGTATTTGTACAAAGAACAAAAAAACATTTAATTCTGAATACTTAAATTGTTCATCTTCTTCAAAGTACTGATAACCTAATATCATTGCATTAGGTATTAATAAAATTAAATTTATATCCATATTGTTTTTAATATCTAAAACTTATATTTTCGTATTCCTTTCTTGCATCAAAACTTGGGCAATCTTTATCGCTAAAATCTCTATGTCCAAAAACTTGACCCCCGTAAGTATCCTTCAACTCAGTAAGTAAGTTTACCAAAGATTCTTTTTGACACTCGGTTCTTGTATCTTTAGCTTTCATATCTAAATCAACACCTCCAATATAACAAACTCCTATACTATCGTAGTTGTTTCCTTTAGAGTGGGCACCTTTAATTTCAATCGGTCTTCCAATCCTCACAGAGCCGTCTAACTCAATAACAAAGTGATAACCAATATCAGACCAACCTCTTTCTTCTACGTGCCAACGTTTTACCTCAGATATTAAAACATTTCTACCTTCAGGAGTAGCTGAACAATGAAGTATTATTTTATTAATCTTCCTCATCTTTGTTTTTGTTTTTATTCATTAACCACCACTTTTGCAATGTATAACCAATAACAACAGCTGTAAGAACAATTTTCATACCTATTTCAACTTCAGAGTAATTTATAGCTAATGCAAATCCGTTTAGTCCGTATATCTTCAAATCAATTAATTTCATTTTTATTTATTTATTAATATCTATTTTTATGGGCATAATGAAACAAACTCAACCTCATCACTTACAATTTTTAAAACTGTACCGTTACCTATTCTGTAATAGTTGTCTGATAAAGAAGTACTATGGTCTTCATTATACCATACCCCGTCTCCCGAAATTGGGTAAGTACCTTGTCCGTTATGCCAAAAACTATTACCTAAGTAGGTACTATTACAGGCAGAAATCTCGGTAGTATAAGCACTACTAGATGAATATTGTGTATTACCTGTTGACGGTGAACAATTTTTAGCGTAACCGTACCATTCAGACATTTCGTGAGGAGTAGTTATAGACATACAGTTTTGGTTCACAGCAGGATACGAATTACCTGAACCCTGACTATTACCACCGTTTACTAAGTCATACATAGCAATCGGGTACGTTATTGAACCCGAACCATAAGTTCCGTATAATGCTTCCTGAGCCAATCCTAAAAGTGTTATTGTTCCTGAACTTGGTACCGCCATTATATATTACATTTACATTTGTTATTTTTTAACTCCTCTATCTCTAATTTTAATTCTTTTATTGCTTCTATTAGCAATCCTGATATATTCCCATAAGCAACAGCTTTCATTCCTTTTTCATCCGTCTCAACTACTTCAGGAACAACTTTTTCTATTTCTTGTGCTATTACACCTATTGACTTACTATCTTCTCCTATCTTGTTGTATTCAACTCCTCTAAGCTTTGTTACTTTGTCTAAAGCACTATCAATTGTTTTAACGTTTTCCTTAACCCTAATATCAGAATAAGCAATTATATTTCCAGTAGCCCTAATAGTTCCGTTTACATCTAGCGGATAACTTGGAGTTGTGTCCATAATTCCAATCCTACCACTATTATTTACAGTAAGAACATCAAGTTGTCCGCTTCCAGCACCTACTCTAAGATATATACCACTATTACCATCGTCTCTTCCCTGTATAACAAGTCCTCCATATTTAGTAAAAGCACCAGTTCCAGATGTGGGGTTGGTAGTATATATATGACAACCATCTACAAAACTAGCAGCTTCCGATTGTGAGGTATAAGACCTTATACTAATATCTCTCCAATTACTTGTTGTGTCAGTAGCGGATACTCTAATTCCATTATTTGTACCAGATATTACGTCTAGCCTATAATCAGGAGTTGTCGTTCCAATACCTACATTATCAGAACCCCTCCCAATAGATAATACAGAAACTCCTGCATCAGTACCATTGTGCCTAATAATTCCAAAAGTATTTGCAGGTAAGGAACCATAAGCGGAACCTGAACCATCATAAGCTAATGAAAATCCATATTTTTTAGAATTTGTAACTCCAGTCTCTCCTTCGTTAAGAAATATTCTTGAAGATATATTTGTACTTGTTTCACTTGCACCAACTATTAAAGTTGTTTCAGCTGTACTTCCTGAAGTTACCTGAAGTTTAGATTGTGGATTATCTGTTCCAATACCTACGTTACCACTTTTTAAAACAAGTAAATCTTCAAAACTTGGTACTTTAAAAGACATATAAGGACTTCCTCCTGAAGTTGATTTTATCTTAATACCCATATCAAATCCAGTATTATTATTCGCTCCCATTCTAAGAGCATAAGCATCTTGACTTGAAGAGTATATGATAGGCGTGGCATAAATAGAACCTTGTACTTCAAGTTTAGCCTGTGGGTCAATTGTTCCAATACCTAAGTCGCCATTGGATTTTATAGTTAAATGGTTTGTATAATTTATTTCATCAGTAGAATATCCGAAATACATTAAACTACCTTGAGCCCACCATTTCCATTGTTGTCCGTAATTACTTCTATTTAAAACAAAACCACCATTTGAGTAGTTAGTGTTTTTAAGTTCTATATTTGGACTTGCAGAACCCTGAACAGTAAGTTCGTGAGAAGGGTCATCAGTTCCAATACCTACATTACCATCATTATCTATATAAAGTCTACTTGTATAAGTACCATTTCTATTCTCTTGAATATTAAACGCAGTTTTTTGTGACCAATTTTCTGAGTTCAATCTATAACCATAATCCCCAGCATCTCCTAAGAAATCAATAATAGCATCTTCTTGCCCAGCATCTCCTGAATTATTGCTATCACCATTCAATATTAATCTAGCACTACCAGTATTTGATATAGTTAAATCTGAACTAAATATTTTTGAACCGCTTATTGTTTGCGTGGTATCTAAGGTTACAAAATTACCCGTTGCTTGTGTAGGTAAAGTTATACTATTTGTTCCTGAGATAGTTAAAACTTGACCGCTAATACTTAAACTTTGGTCTCCAGTGTTTGTTCCGATTAAATTAGAAGCTGCTAAAGTACCCGCAAAAACTGAGTTACCTGAAGTATCTACAATAAGAGCGTCTAAACCCGTTGCTGAGTTGTTATGCATTTTTAAAACAAACTTAGGTTGTCCCGAGGTTCCAAACCTCCAAGCGTTTAAACTAACACCGTAACTACTTGCGTCTGAAGTTGCTAAAGATAATGAAGAAAGACCTGTATTGTTTATAGGATTAGGAGCAAGTACCCTTAAAACAGAGTTGTTAAAATTGTTTGACATTCCCGTACTTGTTAAAAATGATTTAACTTGAAGTAAGTCAAAATTAGAAACAAGCGTATCTGCTGCGTCATTAAGTATCAATGAACCTCCAAATCCATTGCCTGTTTGAAGACTTAAAACATCACCCGTAGAAATAACCTTATCAGCTACTTTAAAATCAGAGGTAAAGCTTTTAATACCAGCTACCGTTTGGTCACCTGTTAATTTTACCGCTTCAGCAAGAGACGTAGTAAGACCCGATATATCTGTTATACCTAAAGTCACAACTCCTACCCTTCCCGCTACACTTATTACTTTATCACTATTATCTATTTTAGCCCAACCTGTTTCAGTTTTTACAGCCCAATCGTTTAGTTCCCAATCAGTTATTCCTCCAACGTCAGTAGAACCTGCTAAAGAAACTATCCAAAATTGACCCGTAGAAGCACCTGTTGCAATATCTGGGTCGTTTATATTAGCGTTCCAATTTCCTTGAGGTATTAACGCACCCGCTAAAGAATCTAAAGCTAACTGAAGACCTGCTATATCAGATATTTGATTTGGAGATATTTTTATCCAATTATCTTCAGAAAGATATATTAAGTCGCCTACAACATAATCAACTGAACCTGACCCAATATCAATATTACCACCGATACTTACTTTATAAATATCTCCAACAACACCTGAACTATTAGATAATACGGGATTATTTGTATCAGCTTCCCAATCACCCTTATAACCACGTAGAGTTTTTGGGTTAGCGTATTTAGCATCTAATGTTCCCTCTTGTATTATAACTTTTTGGTCAAGGCTAGTTATACTTAGCAACTCTGTTAGTTGAGAAGATAACTTACTATTTGTAATAACTGAATTAATCCAAGTTGAATTTCTTGCTACTGCTTCTTGCAAACTTTCTGAACTCATTTTTTTTAATTTTTAATTTTTAAGAAACCATCGGATTCTGTTTTTAATAAAATTGGTATTTCATAACTACCCGTAGTAAAGGTTTTGCCGATACCTCTTGAAGTATATACTGCGTTTGATTTAGTCATTTGTGCGTTTAATCTATACAAGTTTGAACCACTAAATCCTGTTATTTCAGGAGATTCTTCTTTAACGTATTGTACGTCATTCAAAAATACGAATTTATGTGATAACGCTTGTACAACTTTTCGCATCATTTGCTTAGGCATTAATTTAAAAGCAATATTGTCAGCTTCGTAACCTTCAGAACTTATTAAATACGTATCAATATCTGTTCTTTCAGACTCAGTTTCTCCAATAACAACCCCTCCAAAAAACTCTATTGGCATTCTTATTCTATTCTTTATTCCTGTTGCGTAAAAAATATCTGTATTATTATCATTGTAGTAATCAATACATACGGTTCCCTCTTGAGAATTAGCAACTTCTATTACTTCACTTAAATAAACCTGAGTAGGAAAAGAAACGTCAGAATCTGTTTGAGTAATATTTACTTGTATTTTTTTGTCTTGAAATAAAGACATATCAACCGTAAACTCAAATATATTGTAAGGCTCTAAATTATATATTGTACTAACTATAATACTTGAATCGCTACCAACGTAAGGTGAATCTATAAGTAATACGTAAGCAGAAACGGAATCATCATATATTATATTTGAAATTAAGAACCAAGCGTTATTATAATAAGCATAGTTACCTATCACACCCCAAGCAGGTAAGGCTCCGTTAAGATTATAGTCTCCTATATCAGCACCCGTGTACCAATCATACAAGTCACCTTCAGTAAAATAAATACCCGTCTGAAGACCCAATCCTGATATATTGTATATTCTTGCATCTCTTTTATCTCTTAGGTTTGTATAAAATGTTTTTTGAGTAACAGCTACCGTTGTCTCTACAAGTTGCTCATCTATAACCGTAGCTACAATATTTGAGTAATTTGTTTTAATCTGAGTTATAATATTATCACAATCCTGAAACAATTGTCTATACTCACAAGCATCTTGAACGTAAGGTAGTTGCCAACTTAAAGTATTCTCATCATTTTTATAATTACTACATACTCCCCAATCAACATACTTAGCGTATCTAATTGAATTTGACTTACTTGGTAAATCAGAGTAAGGTAGTCTTTCGCCAACACCTCCGTCATCAAAAGAAGGTATTGTTATAGGTATATTAGTTGAACAACCAAATTGGTCTTTTATATATATAGTATAATTTCCTGCAAGTATTCCTGAAAAAACAGAAGACGATTGAAAAGTAGTTCCGTCTAAAGAGTAAGTAAGAATTAATGGTGTGTTTTTAAAACTTTCCGTAGTAGAAGAACCTGAAACATCTGTAACCGTTATAGTTGCTCCGTTTGGCGAGTTTATATAAGATGATTCAAACTGAACACTTACGGGTATTCTCGGAGTTACAATATCTAAACTAACTTTATCTGTTCCTTTTTTTACTTTAAAAAAATAAGGAGTACTTCTATATAATTCAGGTATCGTAAATGGGTTTGTAGTTACAGTTATAATAGAACCATTATTAAGAGTATAACTATCAACTTGTTCACTTGTACCAACTACCGCTTGAACAACCTGACAACTATCAAAAGCACCACCTGGTGGTAAATAAGAAATTGAGTCTATTGTTAAATCAGCTACTACGGGTTGGTTCTCAACTGTAAAGGTAAAGTTATCACCAAAATCTTGCATATCCTCAAGGTCGAAAAATCCGTCAATCTCTGTTGATATTATTAACTCATAGGTTTCTCCCGTAGGAACAATATTATTAATTCTTGCAAAAAACTCACCACCTGCATTGTAGTCTGCGTTAAAGGCTTGTCTTAAAAATTCAAGAGTATCATTTTTTTGCTCATCAACAGTTCCTTGAGTTCCTATTGTAGATTGATAAACTGATTGTCTAAGAAACCTAAATGTTTCTATATAACTATTTGTATCAAACCTTTTAAACTTGATATAATCCCCTTGTGAGGGTACGGTATCAATTTTAATTGTTATTGCGCTTTGAGCCATTTTTTATCTATTAAACTTATTTAACGTCCATTTTCCAACACCGCTTGGTGATAGTTTTTCTAAGTAACCTTCTTCAATCTCCCCGTCCTCATTCATAAAAGCTACAAGACCATAGAAATTTTGAACTTCTTTTCCCAAAATTACGGTTTTTCCTTGAATTTTTTGTAATAAATCGTAATCAACATTAAATTCAAACTCAATTATTTCTCCGTCCATCCGAGCCGTCTCTAAATCTTTATTCTGTATATTACCGTTTTCTGAATGAGCAACACCTCCGTACTGAGGATAGTCAGCTAATTTTAGCTTAGTAGTTAATCCACTATTGGCAATAGAACTTCCGTATCTAATAAAGTCTAAAGGGTATTTTACAAGACCCGTACCAATCTTCCAACCGTGTCTCAAAAGAATATTAAAAGGAGATAACCTTAAATTTTGAGCAGTAGCTGGGCTAAATACACCCGTTGGTTCTTCTGAAAAATCATCTTGCCAAAGTCTTTGATTAAAAACCGCTGAGTTGGCATTTCTTATTAAATCAAATATCCAAATAGAATTATCATATTTAGTATCCTCAGTAGGAAATGTTACATAAGGTTTTCTACGAGCAAACTCTGCTCCGTATGAATCTGCTCTGTATCCTGAAACCGCTTTATAAGTCCCTTCAACTTTATCTATTATAGTCGTAAGCGTTGTTCTTGTATTATATTCATCAAGACCAATAGCTTCTTCGTAGTCACCACCTTGAGTATAACCAATATCTAAACCTGAAATAAAAGATTTTTTATCTAATTTTCTTGTAACGTTGTTTACTTGTACGTATTCAAATGTTCCGTTTACTACTTTACCTAATCTTATTAATATGTTCTTATTATAGAAGTAATCTAATTTTTCTATTCTAAAAGTTTCCTTAAACCCTAATTTCTCAATACCTGCTCCAAGATTCCATACGTCAAAATATGATTGATAAAATTCCTTAAAACTTGTAGTCATAGATTTGTACCTGTTTTCTTCAGTTATTTCTCCACCGTCATCTTTACTAAAACCTCTAATCCAAAATCCGTGAGCCATACCAATCAATGAAGCTTCACCGTCATTATCGTATCCGTCCTCTGTTTTACCTAAAACATTACTTACTACTAAATCGTCTTGTTCCGTAAAAAGTTTAAGAAATCTATTTGCTACGTTAAATGGAAAATGAATTTTACTAAGACTTGGGTCGTATTGACTATCTCTTATTATTTCTATTGAACCCGTCATTGCTTTAAAACTTGCTCTAAGGTTTCCGTAAGTAGTTAAAGAACCCCAATCTGTTGCAGTAGCATAAAATTGAAAGGAAGCACTTTCCCCTTCTAATAATTCTAAATCATACTCAAATTCCCCATTATAGTTTGTTTCACCACCTATAACACCGTTATTGTATATCATATTTGGAGTAATATTATCTATCTCTACGTTTTTAAAATTATATAAATCACCGTTTTCATAAATAGATAATCTTAAAAACATATTAGCCCCACTTAAATCACCAATATCTTTTTGATTACCAATACCGTAAGTAGTGTAAGCGTCAAATATATTAAAATCATATTTTACTTTTAATTGTAAGGTTGTATCTTTTTCACTTACAGCGTAAAACATAGCTTGTTGTCTACCAACCTCTGCGTCTCCTTGGGGTTGATCGGACATAGATAAATTACCTCCTACAAATTGATTAACACTTATATCAGAAACGTAGGTTACAGTCATTGGATATCCTATTGTTCCGTAATAATTATTATTGCTCTGATGTCTCATATTAAGCATTCTAAGCCCAGGAGATGTGGAAATAGTTGGTGTAGTATAAGCAAGTTCTTCATCTGTTTCCAATAAAGAGTTTAACTGAATGTTTCTACCGTTTAAAGAAACTGATCCTGGCTCCAAATAAGGTATCTCAGTCCCTTTTAAAGTATCTACCCTATCCAACTCTATCTTTTCGTTTTGCCTTGCCTTAATAACCCTTAAAAGACCGCTACTTATAAATTTAATAGAAACCCCGTCTTTCTTTCGAGAATAAGTTGATAAATCTAAAAATCCCGTATATACTTGTTCCCAAATATCTGTACTTGGATTCCTTTCTTCTTTTGTTAAAATTAAATCTGCGTTTATTCCAAATTGGTTATAAATATCTTTTATAAATAAAGCACCCTCGTTATAGAAAGTAAGGTTATTTGTCATCTGCGGAAATATACCGTGAAAAGATTTATCCCTTACAAACTCATTGTCATCATCTTTAAAACCTGAAGGCTCCTGAACTATCTGCTGACCCGTTGGATTTTGAGTTAATTTGTATCTTACTCTATCTGTGTATATTGGGTATATGTTACTCATTAATTTAAAAGATTAGATTTCCAAAGTTCGTGTGCTATATCTATTTTCTGCGTCTTAACAAAGGTATTGGATTTAGAGTTCTTAACCGCCTTTGTATTAAGTAACATTGCGTCTAATAATCTTTCATCTAATTCCTTTTGACCTGACATCATTCCGTTTATATTCTTTTGATTTAAACTTATACTTGCCAATAAACTTGCCGAATGTAACAAACCACTCATTTCATTAGGGTTTTGTTGATTAAACTTATCTACTGAAGAAAATATCTCAGTTCCTTTCTCTAAATTAACAACCGTATCAGTAGAGGGAGTTAAAGATACTTTTCCGTCAGGAGTTCTAATAACCTCTTGTTTGCCACCGTCTCCTACTACCGCCAAACCATCGTGACTCATAACCCCACCTTGAGCAAACTTAGGTAAAGGTTGTGCTAATACAGCAGCTATTTGTAACGCTCCAAGACCGTAAATAATAGGCAATAAAGGTATTCCTAATAAACCCGTATCAGCAGCAACCCTACTCGCTGCTATTGCAGTATTTAAAACAATTGATATAACTGCGTTTGCTTTTTCAAAAATAGCCTTTTGCCTTTGAAGTTTTTTCTTTTTCTTTTCTAATTTATCTAAATCCCTTGCTTCTTGTATTTGTAAAAGTCTTGTCTGTTTAGCGTCACCCTCAGCAAGTAAATACATTTCGTCATACTTAGCTTTTGTAGCTTCTATCTCTCTATCAATATCAGCTATTTTTCCGTCAATAATACCTGTTGCAATACCTGTAAGTGCGTCAGCGTACTGAGAAGCGTAACCTAATAACTCCCTAAACTCCTCTTTCTTTTTATTTACAACACTACTATCATCTTCCTCCCCTTCTACCTTAGGAACTTTTTTCTGACCCTCTAATATTGCTATTGTATCTGCTAAAGATTGTTTTTGAGCATCGGTAGCAGTTGTTAGCGCTGCTAAAGCCGTGACTTCAGCAATCATTAAATCCATAGTAAGGTTATGAGACTCAACTTCAGCCTTGTCTTTATCAGATAAATAGTCTTTGTTAATTTTCTTTTTTTCTCCCTGAGTTAAACCAAAAACAGCTATATCATTTTCATAATTTTCTCTTAGATTTGTTTTGCTTTTTCCTAATTTTGCTTTTTCTTCATTTATTTGAAAAGCAAAATCTTTTTTTACAAAATCTGAAGACCTCTTTGCGTAACCTTCATTTATATCCTCTATTTTTTGTCTTGTTTTCTCTGTTTCTATTATAGTCTTATCGCTTAGTTGCTTTTCTAATTCTGCAATATTTTTATTTCCTTCTGTTTTATTAATTACCCCATTATCAATACCTTTCTGTATTGCTTCTTGCTGACGTCTTATACCTTTTGTTAATATATCTATTTTATCTTCTTCAAGGATTTTAGCTATTAATGTTTGCTTTTGAGATGTTACCTTCATTAAACCCAAAATATTTTCATCCCCTGCTTCAGAGTTTTGTATTTTTAACTCATTAAATTTTATATAGGTAGCAAGTATTTCTGCTTGTTTTTTTCTTTCAAAATCAGCAATATCATTAAGACCTTTACGGCTATCAATTACTTCAACATCAGGGGATTTAGAACTCTCCGCTAATAACCTTGTAGCGTTCATTTTTCCCTCAACTTCATTAAGTACTTTAGTAGCTTCTGTTAATTTAACAACCTCTCTACGTCTTTCAAGATTAAATCCTGACCTACCAGCGGATTGACTTGGGTCATTTATTTTTACGTCAAGTTTTGCTATTTTTTCTTGATGTTCTTTTACAAGTTGTTCTTGTAATGCAAAAGCAGTATAAGTAGCATTGTATTTTTCTTTAGCTATTCTTTCCTCTATCTTATCAGTTTGGTCTGCGAAATCTAATAATGCCTTACTCGTTTCTTGAACTCTTGTATGTGCAGCATCGTCTTCTAACTTTCCTCTAGCTTCTATAAGTGCCTTTTGAACTTTTAATTGTAAATCTTTTAATTTCTCACCGTCTTTCTTTGTATCATTTAATTCTTTAAGTGCTGCTTCTTTAATTAGTTTAGTTTGGTCATCAAAACCTTTTGACATAGCTTCCGCATTACCTACCTCTACGCTATTAAACAATGCGTCAATTCCCTTAACAAACGCTTCAGCAGCACCGTATATACCTTTAAAGAAACCTTTTATAACACTTCCTTCACCCGTTAAATTCTTAACAAAATTTTGCCAAGACGTAGTAAGTCTATTTTGAGAAGCAACTAAAGTCTCTACCTTATCAACCGTATCTAATCCAAAAGCTAACTCAACGGCTCTTGCAAATCCTGGCAAAACTTCGGCTGAAAGTAATTTACCCGCTTTAAGTAATTTATCTAATTCAGGTAAAGTAACCCCTAAACTTGCTGCCATTATACCAAACGCACCTGGTAGTCTTTCACCTAATTGTCTTCTTAATTCTTCCGTAGTTACCTTACCTTTAGAAAGCATTTGCTCTAAAGCTAAAAACACACCCGACAATTCATCAGTACGCAAACCAAGAACGGCTCCCGCTTTTGCCATTGTACCAAAAATCTTTTGAACGTCTTTCATTGCAAGACCCGAATTACGGGCTGCTGCTGCAAATTTTATAAACCTCGTTGTAGTTGCAACTAAAGAAAGACCTAAGTCACTTGAAAGTTTTAACATAAAAGCCGAGTTCATTTTTGCTTCCGATAAACTTGATGATGTTCTTTCTAAAGCAAAACGAAGTGAATCAAATTGTTTAGCTAAATCAAAAATATTTTTAAAAAGAGCAACAGCTAAATCTTTTAATTTAATTAAACCAAAAAGAATACCACCTCCTGTAAGTAACTTTCCTATACCACCAAGACTTTTCATAAAACCACCTGAAGCTTTACTTGACTTTCTTGTAGCAATAGATACTTTATTTTGAGTTGCCATTAATTGTCTAAGGTTGCCTTGAACCTTCATAATACGCATTTCATACTCAAGCCAAGACCTATTTGATGTACTTAAAGTTTTTTGCTCTTTTTTTAATTGACTTATTTCTCTTACTAATGCTTGTGCTGTACCTTTAATTGATGCTGTAGCTTTTTTCTTATTTGATACTAAATTCTTTTGAGCTGCTATTAAAGCGTTGGTTTTTTGTATCTCTTCAACAATCTTGTCATTGTTTGATACTCCTTTAGTTTGAGAACCAGCTTTATTGACATCTAAAAGCTTTAACCTTAAAGTCTCTAATTTAGCGGTAGCGGAATCTATTTCCGCTATTGCTTGTTTTGAAATTATAATATCAACTTGACCCGCCATAATACTTTATCTTTTATTTTTTATTTTATCTAAATCTTTTTTAGCTTGAATGGATTTTTCTTCTGCTCTCATAATCATAGCACACCATTCAATCAAGGGACACTTATAAATATCTATTTTAATACTCAAAGATTCCTGTAAAAGTATCTTTTCTTTTACTATGTCAAAATTAGCGTTTTTAGAATTAATATCAGCAGGTTTTAAAATATCTGCGTAATTAGATTTTTTAACCGAAACTTTTGTTCTAAATCCCTTTATTTTTATACGTAACCACTCTATATAATTTAAAGCCGTCTCTTCATCTTCAACTTCTTTTGAGTAAACAAAACCTTCGTCTTCATTAAAATACGTTACGTATTCAAAAAACAAACTACTATCAACCTTCATATCAATCAAAACATCAAAAGCTGAGGTTATTCTAAATAGTTTAGTTTCAAGATCGCTTAACTCATTTAACTTTCTATAATATTCTAAAGACTTTACATCGTTTGTGTACTTAACTCTTTCATCATAAATATCTTTATACCTATTAGCTAATTCAAAAACCTCATCTTCAGATATTACAATATCTTTCTCGCTTCTAAATTTTTTGTAAAACCATCTCATATCAGATGTTTCAACTATTTTATAGAAATTATATACGGGTAAATCCTCGAAGTTTAAATATGTCTTGTTTTTACTCATTATTTTTTTATGTGACTTTTAAATAGTCTTCTTAGTATTGGAGTCAAAATAACTTCATTAATAACTTTACCTTGAACGTCAGACAATCCTAACAACTTCTTATTTATAATAAAATCTGTTTTTTTAGTATCACCCATTCCTTTGCTACTAAATTTTATTTTATAATCTTCGTAAGTTATGAAAATTCCGTTAATAAAAGAACCCGTCCAATCAAAGTTATATTTACTACCTGCTATTTTAGGTTTATTTGGTTTTAATTTTTTAGCCCAAGCAGCAGTAAATGAAGAGTATTTTCCTACTACATTGTTTTCGTAATTAAGTCCCTTATCTAAACTTATTTTATTTAGATTAGTTATTTCTTCAGAACTTTCTTTAACCGCCTTTTTAATATTAGATTCAACATTAAACGATTTTAGTCTTTTTTTATACTCAACAACGTTCATAATTGTATTTTTTATATTAAAAAAACCCTTCCTCGCATTGAGAAAGGGTTTAAAATTATTATTAAAATAATTATTAAGCTACCGTAGCACTTAACAAATTCGCTCTATATAATACAGAAGAATTTTTAATAACACTAACTCCTAAAGTAGCGTCTTTAGTTGTTACCGTAAGTAATCCTGCGGTTAAAGCATCTACCGTTAAAGTATAAAAACCGTTTCCGTCATCAACGATAGCAGATATTGTACCTGCTGAAGTAGAGAAATCAGCTAAAACAAGTCCTTCAATCTTAGTAATTCTATCAGAAGATAAAACCGCTTTAACTTTTAAGGCAACATCTCCTGAAGCTGGAACAACTGCTCCGTTTGCATCTTCAAAAGAAAACTCAATCCCGTTTACTCCCGATACTTCAGAAATTGGAAAAGCATTAGCTGCTTCAATAACTGCGTAAGTAGAATCAATCTGCTTTCTATCAGTTAATTGAAAAGTAAAAGTTTTCTTTTCAGTCTCAGTTGCCGTAGCAGGAGTTGTAATCGCTGCAAGAGTTTGTCCTGCTGTGAATCCTGTAAAATCTCCTGAAGAAGTTACTGCAAACTTCCAATTACCGTTTACGTCTCCAAGAATATAGTTAATGTTTCCAAAACCTGTCAACTTAGCCATTTCCTTGTAGTAGCTTTGACCTTTTTTCATTGTCAAAGAATACTTAGGAAGACCTTTAAGCGTTAAAGCTTCAACTCCTAATGGAGAAGTTTCTAAGGTATCTTCAGACATTGTTGGCTCAGAAGAAAATGCATCCATTAAAGGAATAACACTTCCCTTTTGAACTAAGTCTTCGATTACCGCTAATGTTAATTCTGTGTCTTTTGCTATTACAACTCCTTTAGATAAACCTAAAGCGTGAATAACAAGACCAAAGGATATATCACATCCTAATTCCCCTGTATTGATTGCTGCACCCCCGCAACCTGCGGATTTTGAAGCTATTGTATTAATTACTGCCATTTTATTAATTTTTTATTAATTAGTGAATTTTCTTCGTTTTGCTTACCATTAAAAGAATCTCCTATTTTATATAGTATTCCTCTAAAGGTAAACTGAACAATAGCGATAGCTACTATTCTTTTTTTAATAACCTTCTTTTTTTTAGTTACACTTTTAGTTACTGACATAGCTTATTGTATTTAAACATTTTAAATTAGAATTAAACCTTACGTCAATAGTAAGGCTAATTGCGTCCCATAAATCAATAGTACCGTTCTTCTCGCTTTCAGCAGAGTAGTTTGGGAGTTTTAGTATTTTCCAATTATCTCCAATCCTACTTGTTGCATTTGATACGGTAAGTCCGTGTATAAGATTTTCGGTCAAGGGTTGTAAAACAAGGTCGAAAGATGTTTTGTATCTCTCATTGTTAAACAACGACTGTCTCGTTTCTCTTGTTGCGATTATAAAAGAACATTCTTTTGTTAAGTCTTGACCCGTAGCACCTTCGTAATTATCAGGAGAGGGTAGTAACCATATTAAAGGGTACGAACCTTCCTTCATAACTTGAACGTATCTATTTAACTCATCAGCATCTCCCCAATGAAACTTTGGTTTAGAAAGAGTATTTGAGTTGATCTGAATAGCTGGAATAGTTGCTACAATATCTCTTATAGTATGTTCTGATACAATCATATACCAAATGAATTTTGTTCTGCGTAAAACTTAAAACTAAAGTCAGGAAAAGATGTACTGTCTAAGTCATTAGAATCAGTTAAAAATTGATATAATGAAACCGTTGCATTTTCTGAGCCGTACCAATCTATACCGTTAGTACCAAACCTGTTTACGTAAACTCTTGGGTTTGGCAAATTGTCGGATTGATATTGTTCGATGAATTTATTATACGCTTTAATATACTTTGGTGTTGAATCGTAATTAGTAGCGTTTTTAGAGTCATTACGAACTACTCCCGTAGTTGCAAATGTTTCATTGTAATTTCTAAGATATTGAGTATATACGTAACAAGCCACAAGACTTTGTTTATTAGCACCCCTTAAACCCTCCCAACGTTTTGTAACATTGGAGGGATTTACGTAGGTTTTTCCGTCTATCAAGTCAGTCCATTTTTGGTCAGCTTGATTTAGGTTATCTAGTGCTACTAAATATTCTTCGTATAAAACAATACCTAATGCGTTGATTAATAATTCTCGCTCATATTCTACAATATAGAAATCTAAGTCAGTTTGATTGGTTATACCAACCTCGCCAACATTTATATCAGTATTGTTTGGGATATATAAATCCCCTTTTTCAAAATACGATGAATTAATCAAATGCGCCATTACTTATCAGTTTTTACTTTTTTCTTATTTTGTGTATCAAGTTTTCCAGCTTTCTCTAAAGAGTCTTTGACCCCCTGTGAAACTCTCACAGTTCTACCGTTAAATTTTATTTCAACGGTAGTGTCTTTAAAGTGACCCATTATGCTTTAGCGATAGCTGCCTTATCTACTGCGAAGTCTCCTTTTACGAATGCTCCATAATGATTAGATTTAACTCTCTGAACTAATCTCGCTTCAGCTAAGATAGTTACAAAATTCTTTGTAAAGTCATCGTTCTCATAACCTATATCAAAACTTAAACCTTCTCTGAATCTTACTCCTGCTTTACTGAAATCACCTACTAAGTAATCTCCTTCAGTAACTCCTGTGTTAGCAATAACTGGAATACCTTTTACAACAGTATTTGCGTTTGTAGAAAATGGAGGTAAAATATAGTGACCGTCAGAACCTTTTGCTAAATCCATTGCTGCAACATCAGAAGGATTCATAACAATATAATTAGCTTCAAAAAGTGCAGTTGAAATTTGGTTAATAGCAACTCTTAATACATCAGCATTAATTGGAGTTATAACTTGATTAACTTGACCCGTAGCAAAAGAACCTGGAGCAAAAGCAGTAGCGTTAGCTAAAATACCTGTTAAGTTTTGTCCTGTTCCGTCTCCTGATAACAATTGAGCGTCAATAGTTAAATTGATTCTCTCAGAAAGTTCTTGATTGATTTCAGACTCCATTAAAGGAATATCATCTAACATTTCTTTAGATACCTTGATATAAGCGGTAACTTTACGTACTGCTGCACTTGCAAGTACTAATTCAAAATCAACTTGAGCCTTAGCTGCTCCTTCAGCAGTCATTGCAGGTGCTCCTTCAGGATTAGCCTGTTGTACCCACTCCCATAAGTTAGAACTAATTGTTCCAACGTTTACCAATTCTAAGATAAAAGGATTTCTTCTTACTATACGAGTAATACCTGATTCTCTTTCAGCTTGTGGTAATTGACCTGTTGTACTTCCAGCGATTGTCATATTTCCAACTGCCTTCATTGTCATACGAATATTCGTCTTAGAATCTCCGTTCTTCATTGATACTAACTTCTCTTTGTTAGCGTTTAGCAATTCAGTTACTTGTGCTTTAAAAGAAATGTTTTTGTTGTCGTTTGATTTATTTAACTTTTCAGTCAAACCTTCAATAACAGCACCTTGGCTTTTTTGTGCATCAACTAATGATACGTTATTAGCTTCTAAACTTTTTACTGTTTTCTTTAACTCCTCAGAGTTGTCAGAAATTGCCTTTAAAACTTGAGGATTTACTTCTCTAAAAGCATCCTTTAGCTTTGTGTCCATACTTGCACCGATAGAAGACTCTATCTTTAACATAAGTGCGTCAAATTCTTCTTTGTTCATCTTAACGTTTGTTTAAATTAAAAAATTGTTTTTATTAATCGCATCAATTATACTGAAAGTGCTTTCCGCGGCTTTCTCTTGAGTGTCTATTTTTCCAAGTAAATCAAGGAAAGACGGCTCTTTGTCAATGTTTGTTGTTGGAGTAATTGGGTTGCTTCCCATTGGTACTGCTGAACCTTCAATTACTTTTGCTTCGGTAACTACCCAAAAATACCCTAAATCTTCAGCATCTTTTTTGTTTATTACCTGTGAAATATATTTGTCATAAAAATTTTTCTCCTTTTCGTAGTCCTCATCGTTTATAGCCAATTCCATTTTAACGTATCTCATTCCTACTGAATGATTATTTACAAATCCTTGTTTGTATTGGTCGAACATATATTTGTTACGAGACTCCTTTACCTTTGACTCAAAAACTAAAGCTTGAGTTGTTCCAATAGCATTATACCCTAACTCTTTCCAAGTCATTGTTTCAGCCGTAGCTTTTAAATCGTCACCACTTGATATAATTTTATCAAAAGAACTTGATTTATGCTCCTGAACGTGCATTATTCTATTGTTCTCTTTTAAAGACTTGTTCCAAATACCAGGAATATGAACGTCTCCGTGTGAATCTAAAAAGTTGGTAGTATTTATAACCGCTTTTACCGTTATTTCGGTAACAGGCTCCGAGGAACCGTCTTGCGATTTGTTTGCTAACTTTTTTGCTTCGGTATGAATAGAACTTCCGCTAATACCGTCAGCTAACTTAATAACACTTTTTTTCTGAGATACAAGAGTTTCTTTGTTTAATACTAAGAACTCGAATAACTCTTTTTTTGTTTGGTAATTTGGAATATCTAATTTCATAGCTTTATTTACAAACAGATTTATTTATTACTTTTTTGTCGTTGAGTTGTTTGTTTTTTTTCTCTACTATTTTAAGTAACTGCTCCTTTGTTAGTTTAGTTTTCTCCATTTTGTTCTTCTATATTTTCTTCTTCATTTTCTTCTTCTACTTCAGAATCGCCTTGTGACTCATCAATAGAATCAGAATCATCTCCAATTATACTAATAGCTTCCAATTTAAGGTCTTTGTCAAATCCACACATTTCTAAGGCAACCTCTTTAGGTATTCCAGTGTTTAATAAATCATTAAGTGCTTTAGCTTTTTTGCTTATACCCTCATACCTTTCAATAAGAATGAATTGCATTATAGGTAAATGCTCATACGTACCTACAAGTTTGTAGTCAGTATCAGCTATTAATTGATTTAAAACATCAGTAAATGCGTTTGTATTAGCCTGCATTTCGTTTTGAATATACGAAACCATAGACTCCTTAAAGTTATTGTATGTAGTTTTTTTAGCTTCTAAAGAAATAATATCTTTAGGGATATGTAAAGCCGTATATATTAAATTACCATCTACTTTTACAGACTCATCAAGACCTAAATCTCTTAAAGCTATATGTAATGATTGATAATTGATACTTGCCTTTGTTACGATACCCCTTTTTCTGAACCAACCCAATCCGTAGTTGTTTTGTAGTAGGCTTTCAGCTTTTTCTTTATCATCCCCCGCAAGAGGAAAATGCTCGTTGTTACCCCCGCTTATTAACTCTTTCCCGTTTGTCTTTAGAATAATATTCTTAGCAATTAAAGAGTCATTAGTGTTAAGTAAGGTTTGTCTTAATCCGTCTAATCTTGAGTTTACCTCATAGAAGTTTTTTTGTAACATATTAGGCAAGTCGTAGAAAAATATTAAGTCTTTCATCTTAATAGTTAAATTCTCACCGTTCTTGTCGTATGTTATTTCTTCGTTGTCAGCAACAGATTGTAGTCTTGATGAAAACATACGTGAGCGAAAGTTTGCGTTGTTGTACTCATCAGGAAAATCAATTAAGTCTGAATCTAATAAATAGATTGAATCAATATCTTCCGCATCATTAAATCCTATTGGTCTTTTTAAGTAACCAACAGCTTTTCCTTGAGCAATCTGAATAAACTGCAAACTTTCTAAAAAATCTGATTTTGTTTGATATAAATTTGGCTTATTTAAAAGTTTGATTAGCCAATGATTTTTTTCCTCTTTACCTGTTTCTTTGTTTACGATCTTAAATTCGGCTTGACTAAATAATTTAGAGATAAATAATAATGCAGGTGTTAATATTGGATGATTTTGAGAAATCTCCAAGTTTGTCATATTTTCACCTGAACCAAAGCCGTTGCCATTGTTCTCTACGTACCAATTATTTCCTGAAGAATCCCTTGTCCAAGTAAGTTTTCTGAGTTTCTGAATAATATTCAATGCTATTAGTTTACAGATTTGCTCAAAAATACTAAAAAAAATCTACATAATATTGTTTTCTTTTTTTATAATTTTATTTGCTAAGAAAAAATATGTCTTAGAAATTGCGTTACTTGTGTCTAAACCCTCTCGTAATGGCTTTTCGTAACGGATTGGTTTATTGTTTTCTTTTTTTACTTCAATTCTCCAAGTAGCACCAACTTTTACGGGATATACTTTTATTCCGTTATTAAAACATATTTTACACGCTTCTCCAATATTCATTACTTTTTATCTGCTCCGTTAGTTATTAGTATTTTATCACTTATACTTGTAAGTCTTTTTTTATCTAAAGTATATGCTACAAAAACTTCTTGCAACTTACTAAAGTCACTAAAGTCAAATTTTAAAAATTCATCTATAAAATTTAAGTTATTGCAGATCATTTTTGAAGAAATATCTTTGTCATCTATTTTTTCTGCTTCATTATAAAAATCCTCCTCTATCTTTACCAAGTCTAAAAGAGTTCTTGATAGGTTTTTCTTAGTGCTTTGACGAAAAATACCAAGATGCTTTGACTCCTCTAAATAATGATTTGCTACGTAAGATGAAATTATTGCTCCACTAACAGTTCTTATTTCTTTACTATTCATTTTTTTCATCGTTTTTATATGGAAATCTTTTATTTAATATAATTTTTCTATTATTGCACCCGCAATCTTCTTTTCCCGCTAATTCTGCAATTTTATTAGCAACTTTGTCTATTCCCGTAGCCGATGTTATCTTAGCGATTGAATCTCCAAGACCAACTGATTTTTTTTTATTCAAAAGGTTCGTTTTTATTGTTGAATATTCTCATTGAAAAAATAAGAAACACAACTATTAATATTATTCTCATTATTCGTTTTTTAGCATTAGTTTTAAAACCAATTCGGTTTTTTCTATATCTTCTTTGAAGTTTCCTTTTTTATATGCTCTATCAATACGTTTAATCGCATCGAACTGATAAGGGTTCCAACCTCTCTCTAAACCTATTTTATACAAACTTCCGTTTTTATTTGAGTAATGGGGAGGAGACTCTAATTGTGTTGGAACATCTCTACTTAGGGTTGATACCCAATAATCTCCAAAAACATCTTCTAATACCTTTTTTTCATTATTTCTAAGACTTTTATTCTCAGTTAACTCGTTTTCCATTAATTCTTCAAACTTTACCTTACTATCGCTCATTATATAATTATTTTAGTTATTAATTCTTTAAATTCATCAATAGAACGAATAATATAGTACTCGAACCCTTGTTGTTTCATAAGATACTGCCAAGCCCTTTGATGATCTGACTGTGTTCCTTTTTCTGTTTTTAACTCTATCATCACAGAAAAGCTTTTATAGTACAGAACCATATCTGAACGTCCCTTTACAACTCCTAGGAATTTATTTAACTTACCCCTCAAGCCACCTACTGAATTATTGTTATTGTAACATAGGCAACCTCTTAACTCAGGATACTCATTATTGAAAAACATTACAATCTCCTGCTGTATCCTGGCTTCTGATTTCATCCGTTTTCGTTCATTCGTTTTTCTAATGCTATCTCATACTCAATACGAGACTTAAACTCCTCAAGGCTACTAAACTCGTGATAACCATAATCTCTTAGATCGTGCTTCCTATAAGTTCCATTTTTACTTAGTATAAGAAAACGATACCTCCAATTCATAACACCGCTATCCTCGTCTTTAATTAAAGAGACAGAAACACTTGGGTCTAACCTTGCGTGTTTTAAAGATAACTTTCCCATTTTAATTAATAGCGTTTTCGATACCTTCAATAATGATATCAGTTAAACTCTTTTTATTCTTTATACACCAAATCTGTGCTTCTTCTTTTAAGTCAATTGGGAGCCTTACAAAACTCCCTACCGTTCCACCTTCTTTCTTTGGCAATACTAAATTCTTTTTCATATTATGATTTTTTTATTAATTTTTCTAAGTTGTTCTTAGCAGTTCCAATAACAACTGCGTCTTCGATTTCAAAAGCCCCTCCTTTTGTAGCGATCTTTACAGCTTGAATTAAAATACTTAGTGACTGAGACTCCTGGTCTGTTAATTGAGTTGTAACTTCTTTTACTTCTGACTTTACTGATTTCATATTTTAAATTTGATTAAAAATCAGCAACCTGTAAGGAAAGAGAACTTCTCGGCTTTAGATCACTGATATATTGAGATACAAATATAGTATTATATAACATATAAACCTAATTAATTGTAAAAAAAAAAATAAACTTTTTTAAAACCAATGATACAACGGGTTTAAACTAACTAAACATTACTTATCAGGTGGGTGAATAAGGTGGGTGAATGTAAAAAAAAATCCAAAGTGTCAATTACTAATCGAATTTGTCAATTACCGTAAAAGCACATAAACTCAAGCACACAAAGGGTCTTAGACGTAAAAAACAATTGTCAACTCTTAACACACTTTTTGAACTCTATACCGTTATATGAACCAATATAAAACACCCTTTATATTTTTTAAAATAAAATAAAAAGATAGAAGAGAGAGGTTTTGATTGGATAACTCTCTGAAAACCAGGAACTTAAATTTGTCAACTTCTTGTCAACTTCCTGTCAACTCCTGTCAACTTCTGTCAACTTCTCTTGTAAAAAACTCTCTATGTCTTGCTACGACTAGGAAAACAGAGAGTTGACAAATAAAGTAAAGGGTATAGATGTATATACTCGGTTTTATTTCAAAAAAAGGGAATTTTTTGTAGTACAGCC
>Ga0209192_10000851_pt1 | contig 27068 bp, 34 predicted proteins | sample ArcticOcean_MG_C_11_FD_187433 | JGI IMG/M metagenome (GOLD analysis project Ga0209192, IMG submission 187433) | Marine microbial communities from western Arctic Ocean - ArcticOcean_MG_CB2_154 (SPAdes) (version 2) | ecosystem: Environmental > Aquatic > Marine > Oceanic | place: Arctic Ocean... | reverse complement strand
TTGGTTTCGCTAGTAGCTGCCGCACTTGCACTTGATGCCGCCGCCGTTGCTGATCCAGCAGATGCTGTGGCGCTGGTTGCGCTATCCGTAGCCGATGATGCACTTGCAGTCGCGCTTGTTGCTGCGTTAGTAGCCGAAGTCGCTGCATTAGTCTCAGAGGTAGCCGCCGCTGTAGCACTTGATGCCGCCGCCGTAGCAGAACCCGCAGCAGCAGTAGCACTTGCCGCAGCCGCCGCACTTGTGCCTACCCAATAAGCACCAGAGCTTGCAGGAACATTGCCTATATTAGAATTTTGCAAAGACGTATAGAGAATACCGTCTGTACCGACCACGTTCTCATTTATTGCGTAGGTTCTAGTCGAGAGCCAAGCAAACGCAAGAGAAACCCAATAAGCAGTCTGAGTAGATGGATTTTGATTAAGGTTAGTGTTCTGTAAAGATTGGTACTGTGTTGATCCGTAAGTGACAACATCTCCAACACTATAGGTAATGCCAGCATTCCATTCTACCGAGTACAGAAGCGTCCAGAATCCAGACGTAGTAGTGGGATTGTTGTTTTGATTACCGTTAGCTAGTGACCTGTAGTAAACACCATCACTACCTATAACCACTGAGTTTGCTGAGTATATGGTAGTCGCTACCCAAGCATCACCGAAGTTAGTGCCTGTCTCACCGATAGGATCTCTTACAAGGATCTGTACGTCATTCTTGTCAGCTAGTATGCCTTTGGCATTACCGTTAAAGAAGATGTTAGGCTGACGGCCTGCCGCAGTAAGGATAACAGGATTGGTATTAGGAATAGTTAAGTTGATATCAGCGTAGGTATTCTTGAGAGTAGTAGTGCCAGACTCATAGAAATACAGCTTGCCGCTGCCTAATGGAGCGCCAGCGTCATCAAAGTATTGTGCGTTAATTTCACCGAATCTAGCCATTACCTATTTCCTCGAATGTTTTCCATTTCTCGCTCGTAGCCTGATACGACTTGAGATCCTGCAGTAGAAGGCGTTGTTACAGGAGTATTCATTGGAGTTCTTCCTGTAGCCATTCTGGTTACAAGAGCCTCGCCAGATTCTCCGGTTGTTTGCTCCAATCCTCTCCGAGCAATTGCCGCTGGGATAGCAACAGCGGCTGTAGCTACAGGATCAGCTAAATAACTGCCAAAACCTAAAGCAGCCATCAATCCACCGGAGGTAGGATCTAGCTTTCCTAGAACTCTTGCTAACTGCTCTTGAGTGGTAAATTCAACAAAATTTCTCATTGCCTCTTCTTCTGCGGCATCAAAAAATCTCATTTCTTTTTCGCTGTTTAGTATGTTATTTACAACTTGTTTATACCTGTTAATGGTGTTTCCACCAGATCCAGCAGCCTCTGCCGATCTTCTTGCTTTATCAAAAGCAGCGTCAATAAGTTCTGCTTTCTTGTATCTTGAGTTAGCAAGACGAGCCGCTTTAATTATAGTTCCATCTCCAGTACCAAAGTTTTGAATAGTGTCATCAACTAAATCAACTAGATCTCTAATTGATTGGTCTGAGTACCCAGACTTTTTATAACGATCAAACATTGCTCTTCTTATCTTTTCTAACTGAATAAGATTCGATGGAGTCTTGCTGTTTCTTTTCAATATATTTAGCGCAGCAGTCATTTGATCATCAACTGTAGGATCGTAAGAAGCGCTATCAGCAACCAATCTTCTCGCTCTTCCGTATAAAGCCCTCATAGCCATAACATCATAAACAACACCAGAGTCTGTGGCTCTTTTATAAATGTCATTTTTTAATTGTCTTGCTGTTTCCACGGTAGGATTGGTATCAAACTGCTCCATTCTTCGACCAAAAGCTCTTCCTATTCCTCTAATTGCAGGAGCTGCAAAGTTCAAAGCTACTTGACCGCCGCCACCAAAAATAGCAGATGGTATTGCCAACTCGAAAGCAGACTCTAACCTTTCTCCTGTCTCTCCAGTGTTGAACCCATAAACAGCACCTCCAGTTCCAGATGCGGCTGCTGTCTTTGCTATGCTTGGAGATGTCCCAGCAGGAATTCTTGTTGCTGGAGACATAGCCGCAATAACTCTTGGCGCTCCAGTTGCTATAGCTCTTTCAAGTCCAATGCCAGAAGTAATTGCTGGCACAGCTTCCATAAAGAATGATTCAACTGGCTCTTCTTTTTGGTACTGTCCTATCATATCTCTAGTAAGACCTAGATAATCTTCATAAGCCTCACCAAAAGGACGTTGCTCTTCTCCAGTAAATAATCTTTTTACTTTCTCTCCTCCAGCAGCAGCTCCAGCAGCTATATTTTCTGCCGCTCCAAAGCTCATACCTCTAGCTGCTGTAGCTGCTCTTGCTCCTTCTGGAACAAATCCTTCAGCATAAGTAGATTCAGTAGGCTTGTATCCTTCCTGCTCTGAAAACTTTACCATTTCTTTAAAGTCATCATTAGACAGCCCGATGGAATCTGCATAAAGCCCCATTGGCATTTGATCTTTATAAGACTTATTCCAAAGACCAAAAGCTAACTGACCATTTGGAGTCCCCATGTAATCTGGGTATTCTTCTCTAAAAGCATTTAGTTTATCGCTCATTAAAATAATCCTAATGGGTCTGGGCCTTGAGATGACGGAATTATGATGCCGTATTTCTGCCTATCTTCTTCGGAGTAAGACGATGCTTTTTCCATTACAGTTGTATACAACTGTTCCAATCTGTTTAGGTTGTAAAGTAACTGATCATCAGATTGAGCCGCAGCAATGCTTCCAAGCGTGGCTCTTAAATCTCTTAACTCATTTTGCGTTATGCTTCCAAGAGCGCCGCCAGTTTTGCTTTCGTCTCGCATTTGTCCTAACGCTTCAAACTGAACATTTGCGCCAATAGTAGTAGAAAGCTCTCTTGCGTCAAACGCAGGAGTACCAGCAATTCTTCCAGCCAATTCTCCACGCACTCCTGTAACCGGAGTGAATATTCCTTGGTTGTTTATTAATGTTCTGTAGCGTCCTATGTCTTCTAGAACTATTCCACCAATAGTAGATCTTCTTCCAGCTTTTAATCCTTCTCGCGCAGCATCAGCATTTAGTCCTGCTTGAATTCCTGCTTCATCAGCAGCCGCTGGGCCTCCTGCAATTGCTTCTAACTGAATAAGATTACCATCAGCATCATAAATTCCTCTATAACCAGAAGGAATTGAGGCTGGGTTTCTGATATTAGTAGTGCTTGTAGCTCCACCCATGTACTCAGGCTTGTTCGTGTTTATGTTAAATCTGTAAGGAGCATCAGCAGGAAGTCTATAGGCTGCAAGCTCTTCAGGAGACATTGGCCTGTAGTTATCTTCACCTTCAGGTGTAAACCCAGCAACAGTCTGTGCTGTTGGATCACCACCCAATCTTTGAGTAACCATCTGACCTTGATCTGTAAGCATCTTCGGATCAATAGTTTGCTTAGGCAAAGAACTTAGGAAAGTGTTGATCTCTCCCATAACTATATCTGGCCTGCCGCTTACAAGAGCATCTCTGAGCATCTTTGTGTCAGAGGTATCTTCTCCCATTTGCTCTAGCAAGTTCATGCGGTCAACAAGAATGTCTACAGCTTTAGGCATATTCTCGCTTTGTATAGCTTCTTGAATAGATCTTGCATCTAAAGCAGTAGCCTGTAATAGCTTAGATTCTTTTTGCTTCCTTTTGTTTGTTAAAGACTCAATATATTCATCGCCTCTTCCAGCATAACCAGCTCCAAAACCTTGAGCAAAACGACCAGCTTTCTTAAAAAAACTATCTTCTGTTCTTTCAGGAATAGCTCTAAATGCTGGTCGCGAAGCAGAGCTTGCCACAGGCTGTCTTTCTTGAGCTTGTTGATTTCCTTCAGGAAGACCAGCAAGCATTCTTTCAAATTCTTCATCAGTCATTATCTTGCCTCTTTAGCCACCGCCAGCGGCAGCGGCAGCGCCACCAGTTGTAAATCCACTCAATGTTCTGCCTAAATCATTGACTATACCGCTAACCTGACTTGTCTGGCCTGTGGCATTAGGATTGTAAGCAGCACCAGTTCCTGTAGCTATTCCTGCAAGCTGACCAGCAGTGCCACCAATCATGCCAGACATTCCAGCACCTGCACCGCCTTGGATGCCTGCTAGTATATTTGCCTGCTGACCGATTAGATCAGACATACCAATACCTTGATTGCCTTGGTACTGAGCCAAAGCATTTATCTGGTTGGTTATGTTGCCAGCAATGTCACGGCCTGCTTGCATTCTGTTTTGAGCCAGAGCGCCACCAGTTCCATAGAGATAATCACCAACAGTCATTCCTCCGGTCATGCTTATGTCACCAAGGCCACGACCTGCTTGAGAAGCTAGCTGAGACTGCGCTAGAGACCTGCCACTAGCTATGTCAGCTAATTGAGAACCCGCACCTGTGAGAGTTTGCATTCCCAAAGTGCCGCCAGTAACGCCAAGATTTCCTAGCTGTTGCCCAACGCCTGTAAGTGTGTTGAGTCCTTGCTGTCCTGCCAGTGTGCCTAGTCCTGCGAGCTGTTGTCCTGTGCCTAGCTGAGACTGAGCAATCTGAGCGCGTTGTGCAGCAAGTTGCTGAGCAGCTTGAGTCTGTAAGTCTGCCTGAGCAGCGCCGCCTTGAGCAGCAAACTGAGCAGCACTTCCACTAGCGCCAAGACCTTGCGAGCCTAGTTGCTGAAGATTAGCTATTTGGTTCTGCAAGTCTTGAGAGGCTAGGCCAGTGTTGAACCTTGACAGTTCTTTCATGACGTTGCCGCCACCTACGCCGCCTCTAGCAGCCGCTGTGCGCAACGCCGCTCTTTCACCTTGTTCGCGCAAGAATTGCTGTTGTGGACTTGCTTGGAACGCCTGATTGAAAGCCTCTTGGCCTAACGCACCTGATAGCGCAGCCTGCTGCTGTAGAGCCGCAGTGCCTGCCTGACGGTACGGATCAAACATCTGACCAGCTTGACCAAAGGCTTGACCAACTTGCTGAGACGCAAGATCACGAGCCGCTGTGACATCGCCTAGTCCTTGTCCGTATTGTTGATTAGCTGCTTGTTGAGCTGCCTGAAGATCAGTCCTTGCACCGCCAAGACCTTGGTACAACGCGCCAAGTCCAGCTTGTGCGCCTCCCATAATATCTCTTCTCGCAGCACCAAGACCTGTGCCAAGAGCCTCTAATCCCAATCCAGTGCCTGACTGAATTAAACCGCCAGCTTCTTGAGCGCCTTGAGTTAAATCCTGACGAGCAATCTGAGTGCCGCCAAGAAGATCTGCTCTAGCTTGTCCAGCTCCTGACTCAATAGCTTGTGCAGCAGCCGTCACACCGCCTGCTAGCGCTCTTTCCGCTCCAGCTAAACCAGTTTGACCGCCTGCTCCTGCGCGTCCTCCTACGGCTGTTGAAGAAGCTACAGAGCCTGTTCCAGAGCTGACTCCTGCTCCAGTTCCACCAGCTACTTCAGTTCCTGCAACTATGTTTCCTGTACCGCCTGTGCCGCCAGTTCCATCGCCTGTGCCGCCAGTTACAGCGCCATCTTTTGCTTTGTTGTAAGCAGACTGAACATCAGCCAAAGGAATGCCAGTAGCGCGAGCCATATCATCAACAGAGACACCAAAGTTGTCCATGTTAGTAGCTATCTGTTCTATAGACTGATTAGTCTCAGAGGCGTAGCGCTTTAACAAATTATCTGGAATGCCGTTAGGAAAATCTATTTTTGCTTGCTCTAAACCGCCAGCAACAATGTTTTCTATGTCTACCATCTCTTGAGCGCGAGTATAACGAGTTGTAGCCTCGTCCATTGGCACGCCTAATGATTGAGCGACTTGCTCAACACCAACGCCTTGTTTAGTCATTTCACGGTAAACATCTTGATCGGTAGTTGCTTTACCTGAATTGATATAGTCAATGACGTTATCAAGACCAGTTTTCTCTGCTACAACAGTATCAACTACTTCTTCTTTGGCTGCTGTTGTTGCTGCTGCCTGAGCTTCATTAGCAGCAGTCTGAGCAGCGCTTTGGGCAGAGATGGCAGTATCAAAAGCTCTTTGAGCCTCAGCCATAGGAACGCCGAGAGTATTGGCTACAGAGCCTAGATTTGCGCCAGTGGATTGAATTAATGAAGCAATGTCCTCTAAGGAGGCGTTTGGATTGCCTTGAACAAATTGAACAACTATGTCCTCAGCGCTAGGTATATTAATTCCTATACCGCCAAGAGGGTCTGCCATTGCGCGTTCGTCATCTTGTCTAGCCATTATAATCGCCCCATTGCTTGCAGCTCAGCCAAAACCGATTCGTCTATACCCATGCCACCCAATGCGTTAGCCTGTCCACCCATTCCCATCATTTGTGCTTGTTGGCCTTGGTACTCAGGACTTAGATGCTGCATCACTGGGTCTATTGTCGTTGCTTCAGCTAAATAGGCAGGATTCGCTACCGCATCAGGTAACTGCTGCTGAGCAAAGGACATATCGTAACTGCCTTGATATGGCTGCAAAGCTGCGTAATTAACATTGCCGCCTCGTATTGCATCTTCAAACATTGGCATACCAGACAATAAAGCCTGCTGAGCAGCTACATTGCCACCAACAAAAGCATTGGCTTGTTGAGGCATAGATTGACCGTAAACATCTAATCCAGCCTGCTGGCCTGCTGTCATTGCAGCATACTGGCTTGGCATAGCCTTTCGGATGTCAGCTCTGCCCATAGCCTCTTGGCGAGCAAGGAAATCTCTCGTTAGCTGGTTGCTTTTCTCTGCGCGTTCGATGCCTTCATCAGACTCGCCGCCGAATAGTGATTTGACTAACTTACTCATATCTCGCCTCTAGTTCTTCTCTAGTGATGCCTAGTAACCATTGGTCATGTATTTCGCCGTTCTTCTTAAAAGACCGTCTGATTGTGCCTTCTAACTTCATGCCGCATTGTACCGCAAACATCTTAGCATTAGGAAAGCAAGTAGCGATCTCTGCGTTTACTTTCTCATACTTGGTGTTCTTTGTTATCCAAGTAAAAAACTCTTTAGCGCCTTTGTACGCCTTCTTTCCTCTGAACTCTTTCAAGATCATTGGATGGATCTCTATAGTAATGCTGTTTCGCATCTCAGCCATCCAGAGTCCGCAGACCTCATCATCTTCTGTATGAAGAAACCAGCCTGAGTGCATATCTGGATACCATTCATTTCGTGAGAAGTTATCCTCGCTGATCTCATCAAAAACATCAGATCCGGTAACGAATGATCTTATGAAGTCAGCGTCTACCGTTCTGGTAATCAAACAAGAATCCATCCCTGCTTTCTGTCACCGCCAATACTAGGAATCATCTTCCTGTATTGAATAGCTCCAGCAGAGCCTGTGCTATCTAAGTAGAGACTATACTGTACAGCCTCTATAACACCTTCTGGACTCCCGACTCCAACTATTGGAATGCTTAAGGTAGCCTCTTGCGTAAACTGTCTAAACGCCTGACTCATAGTCCCATTAGGCTCTATTATGGGTTGAGCAACATTTAATTTATAGCTCACTGAACACCTTCTATATCAGCAGTCATTTGGATAATCACAGGCTTTACAGGATCGCTCATTGTAAACCTGAATAATTCAAATCTAGCCGCTCTGCCGTTTCTGCGCCAAATAGGTCTATGGTTATACTCACCGACCTTACCAATGCTACGAAAGCGAGTGTCACTCCAAGTCTTAGCGTTACGACTGCGAGCCATGCCAATTTGAGGATCAGGAGCAGAGGCATTACCAACACCGCTTTCAACGGTTAGTTCTATCTCAGGAACTACAAACGATTCCATGTTGTTCTGGAAAGGCTGCGTTACTATAGAGCGCCTAATCTCTGTGCCGTATTCTGTATAAAAGTCAGGATCTAGGTTACCTATCCTGCCGTCTACTAAATCGCCTGCCCATATCTTGTTGTAAGCTCTTACCAAAGCGGTAACACGATAGCCGCCAAGATCACCTTCAATAACAGACTTTCTCTCATGCCAGCGCTTAGTAATGATGTCGTAAACTAACGTGCTACTAGGCAGTGCAAACCCAACAAAGTAAGCGCCTTTCTCGGCGTATCCCCACGAGTAAATAGAGGTCACTTGGTCTTGTGTGAGATTGCTTAGCTCTTTGTCTATCGCAGTTGTAGATATCTTAACCGCATCATTGCCTTCAAAAGCCCAGATTGCTGGCGATTCGTTCTGACCAGATCCAATAAATACAAACGTACCTTGCAAGGACTGAATACTAAACGGACTAGCAATACCTTTAGATAAGAACAGGCCAGTTCTCTGAAAAGGAAAGTCAGCGCCGCCAATGTTCTGAAATGCTTCTATCGTCTGCGAACCTCCTATAAATAGCTGATTCTTAAAAACAATAGGAGCAACAATCTCATCAGGATCAGACTCGGCAGTACCAAAATCTAAAGCGTTATAGCTAAGTCCGTCATTCAACGCGCTGACAATAAATTTCTTGCTGTCAGTCGTAAGACAGAAGAAGCCGTCAATATAAACAACCAGTTGAGGATTTCCGTTCGCAGTAAAGTCTGAATCTGTGATTTGGGCGAATGTGTCCGCAACGTGGTTGTATATGTATCCGTTCCCATTAGGAACTAAGACAAGAAGTTGTGTGCCGTTGTCAGCCATTGAGACTCTGGTATCACCAGCTATCTCACCAATGAAGGTCAGCGTAAAGTCAGCAGCCATGCTGTACAGTCTGCCTGCAATAACGAAGTAAGGCACACCATTCATTTCGTGTGCGCCTCTGTTACCAGTAAGGCTGTTGGCGTTTGCTACTTCTTCTAGTCCAGCCGTTCCGTATAGAGTCTCTTGATTTAGCGCTGGAGCTTGGGCGATATTCGGATAGAAGTTCACGCACTCTTGGGCAGAGATAGGCAAGCTATCGCTTTCGTAGAATCCATTCGCTATGGGCAGGACTACTTTAGGCATCTAAGATACTCCGAACAAGCAGTCCGTAACGGTTATATTGTTTGTGGTCGTAGCATTGGAAACAAAAACTTCAAGATAATCAGAGGTAGCCACGGAGACGTTATAAAACACTCCCACGTTTGCCGTATTGGATGCGGTCACTAATCTGGATATTTTAGCGGCAGAAATAACAGTGCCATTTTTTGCCAAATGAACAGTTAGATCCTGATTTGTCCCAACCACATCCAAAGTCACAGAAGCCGTCAAATGAACTGTAGTGGTCGTTGAACCTGTATAGGTCAACTTGCCTGTCGTATCCACTGTGAAACTAGCAACAGATCCCGCTACAAATGTACCTGCTACTTTTACAGGAGTGCTTGTTGTAGAAATCGTTGTGGCAGTTGAGTTGCCGTGCATAGATACTTGAGCGTTTATCTCATCAGCAATAGACGTTATCTGAATGCCGTTAGTATTAACCGCCGCCACACTAATACCGCTGCCTGCAACAATGCTTGCAATCGTGGGAGATGCTGCTGTTGTGTTGAGTAGGACAGGAAGACCATCAGCGTTAGCCGTAAAGTTGTGGCTTACTTTCACGCCGTTAGTAGGAGTGATTGAGGTAATAATGCCAGAACCGTTCTCTATGTTTCGGATCTTATTAACAGTGCCATCTATCTCAAGAACCGGAGAACCTGACACATCGCCTGTAGTGACGATTGACCCAGTAACACCTAGACCAGCAACCAAGCTCTGATAACTGATTCTGTAGTTGGTGTTGTTGACAAAGTAATCCATAAAGGAATTTGCCAGAACCGTGTCCTGAGCTACAAAGTCAGACTTTTTGCGTCCATCCGCTCGTTTAACCATTGGTGTTGGTCTCCAAGGCTATAGCGCCAGTTGTCTCTGCAAGGATTGCTGCTTCTTGATCTGGATAGAAATGACCATTCATGCCGAAGTCATTGTCTTCGTTGCCAGAGCCGATAGGAAGCGTACAAGGATATCTGCTTTTGCCCATGCTTTGACCAAGCATACGCATTGTGTTGAACCCATCACGAGCTGCTTTCTGCAAGCCGCCAGAGATGACTCCGTTGTAGTCTGGTGCGACTTCAATCGCCATGTTAGCGATAAGTCCGCGCAGTGCGCCTGTTGGGATAGTTACTTCATCACCAAGATCAGTCACAACTGTATAACCAAGCTGAACGCCTTGGGCATCTAGCTCAGCCATGTAATTATTCATTGAGAATATGAAGTCTTGGTACTCGTCAGGTTCTAGCGGAGCTTCACTAGCCTGTACCAGTATCCTCTGTAGTGAGGACTTTGCGACCTGAGCGACAGTAGCCATTATTCGTATGTACTCTTATTTTTTGAAGATTTTTTTGGAAGTTCTGCTTTATGGAAGACTCTAACACTTGCATTAGTATGAGTTGATCCGGTGTAAACCGTACCATCACCCATTACATGAGTTTTTCCATTGTAAGGCTTACCAGAAGATTTGAAGTGTTGTACGCCTTTAGCCATAACAAAACCTCTACTCGTAAGTTGCTTTAGCAGTCTTAGCCGAATTCTTAAACGCCGCAGAGGTAGGAGCGCCTTTAGATCCTACCTTACGCATTCTTTCAGGAGTCTTGCCAGAGGCTTTTTGAGACTTTATTCGCTTGCGCTTTTTGTGGATGTTAGCGTATAGACCTTCACTCATAAGTAGCACCTTTGATTAAAGTAAAAAAAAGCTGGGAGCCGAAGCTCCCAGAATCTCTCTACAAGGTTACTTACCGTAGCCTTGACCCGCAAACAGCGGATTAAAGCAGGCGTATGCAGGCAGAAGGTCAAAACGAATCTTCTGTTGGTTAGCATCACCGTCTGCGTACTTAGATACTCGGATAGACATACCATCGCTAGTAGTAGCGATTGTGTCTGTTGAGTAGAGCTTAGGTAGCTTAACAGTACCCATACCGAAGGCTTGCTTGGTATAGAACATATTAGGTTGGTACAGAGTAGCAGCAGCACCAAGGATAGTCACAACCGCGCCAGAAGCAGGAGCAGCAGTTACGTTGTTGTACTGACCATTAGCCTCGTAGATAGCAGCGCCCGAAACAGTAATTGTAGCAGCGTTAGCGGCAATCGTTACGTCAGCGAGTACAGTGCCTGTCCAAGGAATTTGTGCGCCAGCGCTGTCAAGGATAGCTTCACGAGTAGCTACGTTGAGGCGATTAACGCCTGCAATAGTTACCTGATCACCAGCTTTGATAGTACCAGTTCCCAAACCAGCAAGAACGAGAGTCTGCTGCATAGTGTCCTTAGCTGCGAGGTAAGTCGCATTAGGCGCACCATTCAAAGTGCCTGCACGGTCAGTAGTATCACCTGAAGTGTAGCTGCTTAGAGCGTTAGAAGTCAGAGCCATCATGCCACCAAAGTTCTGGCTGATTTGCGCTTTTTCCCATGCTGTACGGACAAGGCCGTCAGCCGCATTCAAACCGTTCTGAGCTGAAGACAGCGCAGTAGTCGTGAATGGGTTCATGAGGTAATACTTCTCATCTGCCATTGGGACACCAACAGAGTCCATCAACGCACCAGCACCAGCTACGTCTGACCAAGCATCAACAACAGTACCACGGTCACCGTAGTTCAATGAGGCGTTCTTACGCATGAACGCGCCGAGGTCTAACTCAAGATCAGTTACAATGCGGCGAGCCATAGGCTCAAGGATTTGATCTAGTTGGTCTAGCTCAAGAGCCTCTTCCACATTGCCCCATTCTGTAGCGGCTGTGAAGTAGTCTTGTACAGTACCAGTTGCTTTACCAGCAATGATGTCTGACTTATCAGAACCGCTGATGTCACCACCAGAAGTACGGATTGAGTTGTAATCGTGCGGACGCTTAAAGTCTACAGTTGTACCACTGGAAGGATTGAACTTGCCTGACAACAACTGAGTGTTGACAGTCTTTGTTACTACACGAGACGCTTCAAAAGCATCCAAGAAAACCCGCGCAACTTTGCGGGTGACGTTAGCTTGTAAATTATTAGCCATGATTGATTCACCTTATTCATTCAAAAGTAGCTCCTTTCGGGCCACCAGCCTTGGGACTTCTCCCAGCGCCTCTCGGCGTGTCTAGTGGATCAGGAGCGGCATTAACACTAGGTCTAAGTTTTCGAGCTTTTGGCATAACGATCTGATCTAAGTACAGCAGCGCCTGATTTGGCGGCATATTAGCTAATTTATCCAGCTCCATTAGATTGTCGCCAAGGTACAGCGTTCCAAGACTTCCATCATCCAAATCAATCAGATGATTAGCCAGCATTGAGTTAATCCCAAACTGACCTATCTTGTTTGCTGCGCTTTGGAGATTCTCACTTTGAACGCCGAGTTTCTTAGCTTTCTCTGCGTAACTAGCAATCTTCTCATTCTGCGCACTAATTGCCTGCGTCTGCTGCTGTCTCTGCAAATCAATCTGCTGGCTTTGCATAGCCTGCTGACGCGCATCATACTCAGCTCGCTTGGCAATCGCCTGATCGCGCTGTCGTAGCTGCTCCTGTATCTCTCTATCCGAGAGACTATAGAAGTCAGGCACGTTCGGCACTTCTGGCGGCTGTTCTTTAGGAATCTTAGCCTCAAGGTCTGCAAGGCGTTGACGGTAATCCTCGGCCTGACGCTCTGCTTCTCGCGCCTTCCAAGTCTTCTCGCTTATAGCCTTATCAAATACCTTCTGCTGTTCTTCGTTAAAAACAGGTCTAGTAGATTTCTCCTGACCTTCGTCAGTATCCGCTGATGAATCGGAATCAGTTTCCTGATCTACATCCTCTATGTCTTCAAACTCAATATCTAGAGTCTCATCGACCATATCGTCTGGTTGCATCTTATACCTATTGTAATGCCGTCAAATAAACGGTGACGTTCCGTGCCTCCATGAAAGCGTGGAGTGCGCTAGTGGTCAAATATACCACAATTTGGTAAAAAGCAATACTTTTATGCGATTCCTCTCAATGCTGACATTTGGCGCTCTGATTGCCTGCTTGATAACAGATCAGCGCTGTCAGCCTTGGTTGGATCAAACTCGGCGTTAATTGACCTAATCTTTTCAGGCTCAAATATCACTGCATTTTTTGACGGTTTAAAAGCATCTTGTCCTTTTTTTGCCGAAGGCCCAATATCTATAATGTCGTGGAATATAATGGAATCAGCTCCTTCATATTGCGCAAAATTAGATAAATCATTTGTATTCATGTAGTTGCCTTCTAAGCCGCCAAAAGACTCTGGAAACAATTCTTTTAGCGTTGTCCTAGATGCCTCTACTTGCCTGTTTGGCGGTATTCCTTGGCCTTTTAATTGGCTTAACAGCCTTTCACTTTCTGAAGGAGGCGCAATTCTTGATGGCAATTCAACTATTGTGTCGCCAGTTAATTTGTTCCAGTTAGCGCCATTTGCATAAATTTGCACAGGTCTTTCCGGTCTGATTCGCAGTGGCATAACATTCTTTTTGTTGGCGACCGTTGCATATGTAGAGGCGACTGCGGGATTGTCTGTTAAGAATATGGAGCCTCTCCTAGAGCCATCCGCTTTATTTGGGTCAAAAGAACCAAAATCTTCGTTAGTGCCGTGATAGTATATTTCAGAGAGAAAACCTTGATCTTGCGCTCTCTCCATCCTAGCGCCTTGATCCATCCAGCTTGGAGTCAGCTTGTCATTGACTCGCTTGGTGTCTACTAAGGAATCATCAAAAATGACGTAGTTGCTAGTGCGTTCTTGGTTGTTGCCTCTATTTCTACTGTTGGCATCAAAATACTTAGTACCTTTAATACCAATACCGCTGAGAATTTGGCTTACCTCTTGAGGATTATAGTCTTGGCTTAGCCATTTAAGCAGGTCTCCTCCTGTTGGATTGTCAGCCAAATCAAGATCAAGAGACTCTTCAGCAAACTCAAACCAATCTGTATCACGCAATTTGTTTAAAATTGCATCAGGCTGGTCTGAAAGTAGCTCATCGTAATCAAGCAAATCATCTACTGTTACATTTAGGTTGGCCTCGTAGCTATATCCTGCTGGCTTGAATTGAGGAGCTACTTCAGACCTAGCCCATTTTGCTACCTCTGGATTTTCAATACGACCAATTGATTCAGCAATATCATCTGTTAATTCCAAGTCTTCTAAAAAAGCTGCTTTATCATATTCTATTTGAGCAGCAGCAGGAGGCAGGCGGTCAGCTCTTTCAACAATCGAATTGTAGTCATCCATTATTGGCCTGCCGCCTATGCTTGCTCCACTTTGGCTCAACTGGTCTCTATATGATCTAGCGATTTCTGGGCTTTCGGCAAAATACAAACCATGACCGTAAGCCTGCGCTCCTTCTCCAGTGCCTATATTACCCATTGAGAAGTTTTCAAATTCGTAAGGCGAGCCGTGGAACACGCGAATTGCTGAGCCTCTGCCTCTCCTTATTCTTGGCGCGGAAGGAATCGAATTTCTTTCTCGGCGCAGCGCCATATATGACTGTCTTAACTCTTCGTTATTAGGGTCTAAACCATAAGCTGCTCTAGCTTCAGCAACTTCAGCATCAATGTCTCTTACAGGAATCATCCTGCCACCAGCAGCACCAAGCGTCATTGTGTTGGGAGGAGCATTGCGGACAGCTTGAATACCAGCAGGAGCGTTACTTAAAAGAACTTGAGTAGGATCAAACTCAGTTATCTGCCGAGTCTCAGGATCATAAGTAGTACCGCCTGCCATGCCTGCCTGATATTGATCAACGGCGTAATCTACTAGACCTCCTGCCACTCCACTGATAGCACTGACAGCTTTGCCAGCAGCCTCTGACTGCTCGTTAGCATCACCAAAGAAGATGTCATTAAGAAAAGAGCCAGTAGCTTTAGCGCCTCTGACTACAGGACTGTATGAGAAATCTACTTCAGACTCTCCGTACTTAGCAGGAATCGTCTGGCGAATTTCCCGACCACGATCATCGTATCCAATGAGCTGGTTCTGTATTTCTTCTCTAAGAATCTCTCGGCGCTCAGGAATAAGCGCACCTAAAGCCGTGTCTCCACCGTACTTGTAGTTCTTATCAACTTGATTAAGAGCTGATGATCCTGCGCTTGGTCTGCGTTCAGCCATTCTGCATTCTCGCTATCTCAGAGTCAGACATATACCTCATGGCCTTGCGTTGAGCTTCCTCGCGCATACGCTGAGTCTCTGCTCGCTGCCTTTCCATCATGTCAGCCATCTTCTCTTGGTTGTCTAGCTGCTCACCCATTGCCTGAGCGCTTGTCCTGTCAATCGTGGCATTGGACGCTTGAGCTTTGATCTGAGTCTCCATCCGCTTAGTCTCAGCGTTGAAGGAATCTATCTGCGTATCAGCCTGATCGCTCTGCATCTGCGTCTGAAGCTTCTGTGCTTCAATCTGTAGCTTCATCTGCTCAAGCTGTAGCTTCTGTTGATCCACCTGAGCCTTGATCATCTCGGCCTGAGCCTTCATCTGCTCAGCCTGCGCCAAGACCATATTCGGATCTTGTTGTGGCTCGCCTTGCTGCTGCTGAGCCTCAGTCAGCTCTTCCTCAGTCATCTGGTCTTGAGGTATCAGGCCAGCAGATATCATCTGTGCGCGTTTGCGGTCAGAGATTTGCTGAGCTGAGGCAGTGGCTACGTTGTCCAGCAGGACATCACCAGCGATCTGTAGGATGCTTGGATCGACCTTAGCAATCTCAATGATTGTTTCAATAGTCTCCTGTTGGCGATTCTTAAAGCTAGCACCTGCCTTGACCTGTACGTCATAGTTGCCGACCGACAGATCGTTCATGATCACCACATCGCCTGTCTGCTGGTCTATGACCTTCTGGTTGATGTCAGCAACGTCATAGGTGTTGTCTTCCTTCAGCAGCCTCACAGTACGCGCTGAGTCGTAGATCTCTGGAATAGCAGACACCAAGATGCGACCAGTGGCACGGATGCCGTACTCCAAGGCTTTGAAGTATTTGATCGTGGAGTTGTCGCCTTTGTTCTGGAGCGCATTGATCGCCACGCCAGATTGGTTCTGTGGATTGTCACCCATGTTGCTGGAGAACATCCCAGAGGCGTAAGTAATCATGCCTCGCATAGCTTCAGACATTGTGCGTAGCGCTGGGTTGATCTGTGCGCCGCCTTGCTGCTGAGGCACTTGCGGGTACTCAGGATCTACGTTGAAGAACTGAACCGGATCGTGGTTAGTATTCAAGGTCTGTAGTGAGCTTTCATGACCAGCAGCTTGGCTCATTGTCATCCAATACTTGGTGCGTGGCGCAAGGCTAGTCTCGGCTACCTCACGGCTGACTGAGTAGTTCAGCACTCGCTGTGAGTCCATTAGCTTCTCTACAAGTCCCCAGAAGATCGTCTTGTTCTCAAAGATCTTGTAGTTAGCGTAGATAGGCACAACCGGAATCATGCTGAAGACTGTCTCTTTCTTCTCTTCAAGCCAATCACTAGCGTCAAATAACCGTGAGCAGACTTCTTTCTTAACACGTTTTCGCCTACGGACTTCTGTCACTCCAATGGCCTCAAGCTCATCAGCTATCTTCTTGAAGTCATCATCAGCCTCATGAACCATGCCGTTAGACATCATGACTAGCTCGCGCTCTTCCTCTTCACAATAAAGCAGCTCACCAATGACTACGACCTCAGCCTTGTCATAGTAAGCCTCACCATCACGGCCTTCATCAACTGACTCGCCAGATGCTTCAGGCCAGCGCCTGTCATACTCATCCTTGCCAATCGCGTGAAGGACAAAGCAATAGCGGCTGTCAGACTTGTCTTGCTTCTCTGCCGCAGGATCAAACCATACACGGTCTATGGAGTTGCCAATCGGCTCAATGAATAGATCTTGGTCAAAGCTATCCTGACTCACATACTTATGCACAACACGCCAAGCACCGAAGCCAGTAGTCACCATGTTGCGAGCAGCGTGGTTGTACACCTCACTGGCATCAGACATAGACTCTATGTTCCTGACAATGCCTGAGTAGGTGTTTGCTATGTCCTTGGTGCTATTGCCGCCAGCAGGCGAGACAGAGACATCAAACGATGCTTGGTCAATCTCGGAGCAGACCTGATCAATGATCGGATTTACCATGTCAAAGCTGTAGCGTGGAGACTTGCTCTCAGCAGCATTGTTGTACCAGTACGGCTCCCATTGACCATCTCGCTTATCAACGAACAACGCCGCCTCACGAGCATTGTCGCGCAGGTCTCCGTCTGCTTCCTGAGAAGATGATAGAAGGTTTACAACGTACTCGTGGTCATCGTACTTGCTAGAGTCATAGACATCTTCGCCGTACTCTTTCTTGGAGTCTTTCTCGTATTCGTAATCGTCTTTATCCATGATGCTTCCAGCCGCTGAAGTTGAGGACAACTTTCTGTTTATTTAGTGCTTTAGGTGAGTGCAGCGACATCATCAGCGCATCACCCATGTTTGGACTCGGTAACCGATACGGAGGCTTAGCCATCTCCGCTTTGCTTAATATCTGTATCTTACCAGCATTGTTGCGCTTGAGTGGTATGCGGCAGACCTCAGCTCTAAGCTGATCCAGTACCGCTATCTCAGAAGACAGGCTAATCATCTCCTCTGGATTCACATACTCGCCTTTCTCAACTGCACGGTAGGTAGCCTCGAACCTGTCTCTTAGCTTCCACCAGAACTGCGCTCTCTTATTCCTGAAAGTCTCACGGTTAGTCTTGTTACGCTCAGTTCCACCAGTGGTGTACGGCATCTCTGGGTCTTCTGCTGCCTCTGAGCCTTTGAACATTGAGTAAGTGATACCGTTCTTTCCTTCCAGCGCCTGATCTACCTGACGCTTGAGAGAGACACCTAAGCCGTCCGCATCCCATAGGAAGTGGTCAGCGTTAGCTTTCAGCGCCTTGTCCAGCGCCCAATCCATGCCTTCGCCAGCGTCACCTGTTACCATTTCACACACATCTAAGATCACGTTTCCATGCCTAAGCACAAAGCCTTTGCTATCACCACCTTCATCAGAAGGATCGTGAGACGCAATGATAGTGCCTTCAGCCTTCCAGCCGAGCTTTATGTGTGCGTCCACGGCTGACAAGAACCATTCAACAGGAATGATTGAGTCTTCGTTCTCGTCATACGTCTCGCCTTCCCAGACATGAGAGTACAGAGCTGCTGACATATGAGCTTGGTCATAGGCTCGCTCTTGCTCTAACACCTCTGGGAATGCTGGATTGTCATCGTGGTTCATCCAGACAATCGTGTGATGCTCATCCTCGTACACACCATCACGCCGCAGTTCTTTCTCAAACGGCTTAACGAATCGTAGGAAGAATGGATCAGCGGCAGACCTTGGGTTAGCTGCCATCCAGATCTCTGAGCCTGCCGTCCTGAGCGTAGGAGTCAGCGCCTTGAGGCTGGCCTCGGATATTGTCTGGCTCTCATCCACGAACACTCTGGAGAAGCCGTGATAGGACTTTACGCTCTCTGGCGATCTGGCAAGACCGATGTACTTGAACGCAGTCTCGCCGCCGTAGCGAATCTCATTACGCTGAACCTCAAAGCCTTTCAGGTCTAGCCGTTCGATCTCAGCACACAGCAGCGTATGAATGGAGTCATCTATTGATGCTTGGAACTCACGAGCGCAAAGAGTCTTGATGCCTTGCGTCTGAGCTGCCAGTAGACACAGATCACCCATTGTCATGCTCTTGCCTGAGCCACGGCCTCCGATGCATATCTTGTAGCGCTTAGGCTGCAAGAACGGAAGCATCTTCTTGGGTATCTGCATCTTGGGCATTAGTCGTAGCTCGCTTTATTCAAAGTCAGCTTTGTCTGAAGCTGGCGGCCTGAAGGCTTTAAACTTTTTTGTCTTGTAGCCGCCAGACGCATACCGCAACGCTTCTGCTTTATCTTTCATCTTGAGAAAGTTGTTGGTCTTCAAAGCAGAATCCATAGCTTTGCTATTGTCTTCAAACTCCTTCAGCTTACCGTCAATCAGTTGAATGGTAGGAAAGACATACCAGTTGCCGTCTTCATCCGTCTCAGCAGCCATCCGATGAGATGACACACTACCATCCGAGTTCCGAATGTACGGATAGTTCTCAGGATTATTAATCCTATCAATAAACTCTGGCTCTGCCATTATTCGTACTTCACAGTATTCTTTTTCTGCTTGGCCTTAGCCATTGCTATAGCTATCGCCTGATTCTGTGGCTTGCCTGCCGCCATCTCTGTCTTGATGTTCTTGGAGACCGTCTTCTTAGACTTGCCTTTTTGTAGTGGCATTATTCCATAACCTCTATTGTCCAGTGAGTATCAACGTCCATCTGAATTGGTGCGCCATTAGCGCCTGTATGCTCTGTCCTGCTCTTCTCTGTCCATCCTAGCGTCTGGCTGAGATAGAGCTTCAGGCTTGGGAAATCCTTATCAAGAATAGCCTTGTCACGCAGTGTCTTAGCAGCCAGTACACCATCCTTGTATCTGGCTCTAGTATAAGCGGTAAAAACTCGCTCATCTCTTTTGAAGATGTCTCGTAAGGTCTTGGAAGTTATAGAGAAATATTCAGCAAGCTGATCCTGAGTTATTACCGGAGCCAGCTCTTTGATCTCTTCTATCTCTTCGTCTGTAAACACTCTTTCTGGTCTAGCCATTACAAGAAACCGTCCGCTTCTATTTCAATGATTGTCTGTGGAATGTCCAGCGCGGCCCTCAGCTCTCTGCGAGCTTTCGCTGCTACATACTCCTTGTGATCCTTGTACCGGATCTTGCGGCCTTTGGCCTTATCTGTCTCGTATATCAAAATAGTAAAATCGTCAACATCTACAGTCTTTTGCAGTAGATAATGACGATCTGGAGTAAATTCTTTGCTGCGCTCAAACAGGTCTCCTATTTTGAGTCCTATAGATTCTACCACACTATCACCTTTTGCGTTGCAAGCAAAACAATAGAATAGGAGCTTCTGGCCTTCAGGCGTGTCCGCTACAGTGACTGACATAGAAGGATTGGAGTCATCATGCACCGGACAGCAGGCAGTCCACTTGTTCGTGCCTAGCTGCCTTACCTTGTCTAGCCTATCTAATACTGGTTGATACCATTCAATCATGCTCGCTTACTCCATGCTATTTGACGGCTCTTGATCCAGCTCAGCGCTTCTGGGATTGGCTGTCGGCCTATTTGCTTGAGGCCGTTAGGAGCGCATGAGAAGCACTCAATGTACTTATGGTACGCCCAGCCTTTCTTGTAGTTGTGCTGATAGCCGTAATGCAAGAGAGACGAGTACCACTCCTGCTTCTGCTCCTTGGTCAGCGTCTTGCGCCTTGTCTCAGCAGGCGACAGGTTCTCTGCCTTGACGAGCTGTGTGCCGTCATCCTTGAGCGTTGGAGTGCCTATAGGAAGCTCCCATCCACATTTGCAACGGAGTCCTGTAAACGCACCGCTGCACTGCTTGCAGTTGTGAAGGATAGGCTCTTTAGGCTCGCTTTTGGTTTGCTTACGCTCTTGGTAGTTCCTGTCACCAGAGTGCAGCTCTGAAGGCACAAAAGACTCTGGATAAGCGCCGAAGTGAGAGAGATTGCCTGCATGATCAAGTACAACAGCTCGCTCCTTGTCAGGATGGATGCGCCATATGCGGCCTATGCGTTGAATCCAAGTAGTAAGGCTGCGAGTCCTGAATGTGTCTATGAGGATTTTTACGCCAGAATCGTCCCAACCTGTATTCAGGATGCGGCTATTAATCATCACCTTGTACACGCCATCCTCAAAGTCTTGATACTTCAGTTCTCTGGTAGCTTGATCGTCATAACCGTCAATGTGGACAGCTATCTCTTGGCCTAGCGTTTGATTGAATCGCTCTACGAGACTCTTGCTGTAGGCTATTGATGGCGCAAAGCATACAGCTCGCTTGGTCAGGCCATTGGAGTGCTTGACGTAGTTATTCACAATATCACCAGCCAACGTGTCATCTTCCTGCATACGCTTGCCTAAGTCTTCAGCATCATAATCATGATCGCCTGTGTGTGACTTCTTCAGCTTCAGGTCAGAAACATCAACAGTCCTGCCGTGATAATAGTCAGTCGGGCAAAGCCAGCCAGCGTCTATCAAATCTTGCGGAGTGGTAGTGACTATCAGGTCTTCCCATAAGCCTTCAGAGGCCATAGAGCGGCTGTAAGGCGTGGCTGTTAAGCCTATAAAAGTTAGATTGTTAAAACGCCGCATCTGGTCTAGCAAGCCTTTATACATATTATGAGCCTCATCTATGATTGCTAAATCATAAGTGAAGTGGTTGCGCCTAACGGCTGTGGCTGTGCTGACTATCTGAATGTTTTCATTTGGATCGTACTTAGGACTATCGCCTTGAAGCACTGAGTAGCTTGCACCAAGGCTCTTGAAGGTTTCTTCAGTCTGAGTCAAGAGCTTCAGCCTATCGCAAAAGAACGCCACTCTGACATTTGGGTTCTTCTTGACGGCCTTCATAGCTATGTAACAGGCGATTATCGTCTTGCCCATGCTACAAGGCGCACTGAGGATGACTCGCTTGTTGCCAGCTCTGAGACTGTCACGCAGCGCGTCAATAGCTACTATCTGGTGAGGTCTAAGGCTGATCATGAGGCTCAAGCTCCTTGCAGACATCATCATAGATGCCTTTGTAGTCAGGATGACCGTAGCGGCTTGAGCCGTCAGCCATCTGGTAAGTGCGCCAGAGCGCAACATCTGAGCAGTAGCGGAACTCCGCAGCCTTGGCTTCTTCAAAGTCAGAACCTGAAACCATAAGAAATCCTACGATAACAAGTAGTCCAGCACCTATACTAATTAGATTCCGCATCGTGCGTCCTCCTGTGCCGCCAGAGCATACATCTTGGCGCGATACGCAGGATAAGTTGCCTGCCAGACTTCTTCTTTGAGGCGATCCCAATCACGGCTAAACATACGTCCTAGCTTCTGGTCAGCAACTTCGTGACCGTAAGACTCAACGAACTCAGGATAGTTAGCTACCATGCTCCCCATAACCAATGCGTCTAGCAGCTCGTTTGTTTGGTCTAAGTTAAATTCCATCATGTTACTTCTCCAACTGATAATGTTTGCGAACGGCTGTTCTGAGATAGCCAGCGGCTGTGTCCATCAAGGTTTTTTGCAAGACCTTCTGAGCTTTGCCTACTTCTTCGAGGTTGCCATAGGCGAGAGAGACAATCATGCGAGCAGCGTCAGAGCCGTCCATGAACGTAAACAGCGCAGCGTCAAGGTTATCAGCCGCATCACAAGCTAGGAAAAGATGATCAAGGATGTCATCACGGTCGGATTCAGGCAAAGAGTCCATGTCGTAGTAAGGATCTAGGCCAAGCTCTTCTACTTTAGAAACGATCTGGTTGTAGCTAAAAGACATACGTTTTCTCCGTCAGGACAAATTAGTGGTTTTTTTTGGTCAATCTGTCCGTAAACCATCTACGGACAAATTCACAGATTTTTTCGGCTGATTTGTCCTTGACTAAAGGAACATCAACCATTCATCAGGATGCTTGCTGAACTTCATGCCAGCCTTGATTAGCTCCATGCGATCTGGAGTCTCTACCACAGGCCGTGTGCAGATAGCTGGAACGGCTTGGAACATACCGCAGCCATTGGCTCGGAACAGAGCAGCAGAAGCCTCGTAGCTGCCTTCTGGCGCATCGTAAGCCTCTGGCTCGTGGAATACGTCTTGGTCATAAGGTTCGCCGCAATGTGGACAATAGACATCAAACATAATTTTTCTCCGTCAAAAATGTTATTAAATTGAAACACCGTTAAGATCCATCCAGCTTCTTTCTAAAACTTCGTGGCTTTCAAGGATTTCATTGCCAAACATACCGCCGAAAGAAATACGGCTATCAATTTTCTTAGCCTTGTTCTGAGCCTTTCTTTTAGTATCAGCTTCAACCGTTAAAGTAATGAACTCTTCAGTCTTCGGGCAATCACCAAAACCATGCTCTCCAGTGTTGCTGTTAATGCGCCTAGTGTTGATTACATAAAAAGTTGTCATTCCGTATCTCCTGTTGTGAAAAGCACCGCGCCTCTCCATGAACACCATCTTACAGTAATCACACTTGCCGTCAACTACTTTCACACTTATTTAGAGAAAAAAGTCATTTAGATGGTTTGGGACACCTTAGTATCCTACAGGAGCATGATCCACAGGTTTCTATTGCCAGAACGCTTCATCATTCCATGATTGCTGCGTCAAGCCACCATCGTGTCCGCTAAACTGGTTTGTCGCCATCACTCTGCTGCTCAGGCGCGATCCCATCAATCTCGGAAACCTTGTGCTATCTGGGCGTTTCAGGCTGCCCATAGGCCATATCACTGAGTTACGGTCAGGATTTATCACACCGGATTGCCAGTGTACTCCACTTTGCTAGTGAGATACAATACCCATATGTGCAGGCAGTATGTAGTGAATGCCACTATATCTTGTCCTCCGTCAGCAAGCCGTTTCTCCTTCGGGCTGCCTGCACACCTACTTTGTTGACACCTGTAAATAACCTCTGTACACTTCTAGTCTCATTCATTCTTGACGGAATCTTAAAATGGACAAGCAGCAATTCTGGACGGCTTTTTTTGCCGCACAATCAAACTTCACCTCTCCCAAGAAATCAGGCATTAACGGCTTTGCCAATGGTCACAAGTACCACAAGCTAGAAGACCTATTGCCTGCTGTACACAGCGTCTTATCTGAGCAAGATATATTCTTCCACTTTGAGGACATTAACTGTGATGAAACCGCTGGAACTAGAATATGGATGCACCATATGCCTAGCGGTCAGCAGTTCACTCAGGACTGCGTGGTAGATAAGAAAGCGCGTGACGCTCAATCCTGTGGCGGCTGTTATACCTACGCTAAACGCTACCTCCTGTGCAGCCTGTTTCTAGTATCAGACCCTAAGCTAGATGATGATGCTGACCGCGCCACTAACGGTGACCGCAAGCAAAAGCCAAAGATCGCTTCTGATTCTCGTATAGCTAAGATTAAGAAAGACCTCGCAGAGATTAAGATTACTGAAGAGCGAGCGTTAAAACTTGTCGGAGCTGAGACTTGGATACTGAGTCTTGATCAGGCTGACCAGCTTGAAATGGCTATCATCAACAAGAAGTCTCAATGAACAAGACCGAAACTACTTGCGATGTCTGCGCGAAGTCTAAGCCGCGCAGCAATCGCTGGTGCAAAGAGTGTATAGCTTTGCATTGTTTCGCTAATTCCTTATGGAGAATAAATTATGACCAGAGTGACCTATTGCGTTCAAGGAAGTCCCGAATGGCATCAAGCGCGGTGCGGTATTATCAGCGCCTCAAATATGAAATCTTTGTTTACGAGTCGAGGCGAGAAGACAGCATCGGGCGTGAGAGAGACTTACCTGAATCAGGTGATAGCTGAGCGCCTTATGCAAAAGCCTATGGATACGTTTCAGAGCTACGATATGGAGCGTGGTACTTTGCTTGAAGATCAGGCCAGAGCTAACTTTGAGATGTACTTGGACGTTACCGTTCAAGAAGTTGGTTTCCATATGCACGATGATCATGACATCGGATGCTCTCCAGACGGCCTATTTGCCGACACAGGCGTTGAAATCAAATGTCCCAAGGCAAACACTCACGTTAGGTATATGCGCTCTAAAAAGCTGCCTTCTGAGTATTTGCAGCAGGTTCAAGGCACGATGTACGTCATGAACCTAGAACGGTATTACTTCATGTCTTACCACCCAGACCTGAAGCCAATAATTATTGAAGTAAAACGCGATAATGAACTGATAGATAAAGCTGCCGAAATACTTATAGCAGCAGCCAACATTGTTAAAACTGAAACGGAGAAGTTAAATGAGCAACGCATTCACCACACTAACTAGCGTAAATAAGTCTACCTATGATGACGGATACTACGGTCAGATTGATCCAGCCGTCCTACGAGAGCTTTTAGCAGCTCTGGATAACGGTCAGGTATCTTTAAACAAAGGCGGCAAGATAGCCTTGAAAGGATGGAAGAACACTCCTGAAGGCGGCGGTGAGCCGTACATCTCAATGAAGTGGTCTAAGCCTATGGACAGCGCTCCAGCAGCAGCAGCTCCAGCCAGCTTTGAGGACATCCCATTCTAATGAAGGTCATTAACCTTAAAGAAGAAGGTATCAAGAGAGTAGCATCGCGCAGCAAATATGTTGTGCGGTGGCTTGATATGGACGAAACCGAAGCTCTGTCGTTTGATGACTACGATGACATGAGGACTGCTTATCATTCCATTAACAGCTTCTTGCGAAAGAATGATGATATGTACAAGGTGAAACAGTTCTCAGATCAAGGAGCAAGACGCTACTTAGTCTTGAAGGTCAGAGCATGAAGATAACTGCGGCAGATACTATGTTCAGTAAATGCGTCAGATCCAGAACTAACTGGTGCTGCGAAGCCTGCGGCACACAGTATGAGGAAGGATCGCAAGGATTGCATTGCAGTCACTACTTTGGACGCAGAGCATACGCTGTGCGCTTTGATCCCATGAACGCTTTTGCCCATTGTTTTGGCTGTCACCAGAAGCTAGGTAGCAATCCTGATGACTTCCAGCGCTGGGCAGAGGCTCATCTTGGCGAACAGGCCATTGGAATATTGCGTGAGAAGCGTGAAAACATTGGTCTCGCTAAAGACTATAAGAAGAACCTTAAAGACGTTGCTAAGCACTACCGTGAGCAATTTGCACAAATCCAAGCAGCGCGAGCAGAAGGCAATGACGGAAGAATCGAATTTATTGGGTATATTTGATATGAGTATAAACGAAGGCCAGCACTGGATAGTTAATTCAGACCACGCAATGAAGATGTTCAAGGAGCATATGGACGAGCTGTATGCCAAGGACAAGTACCTAGTAATCAAATGGGCAACTGGCAAGCAACGCTCACTCAAACAGAACTCAGCTCTGCACGTTTGGTGTCAGCTCATGGCTGACGAGCTGAACTCTGCTGGCTTGGGAATGGAGAAGGTTTTAGAGCATAAAGCATCCATTGATTGGACGATGGCAGGCGTTAAAGAACACCTGTGGAAGCCAGTTCAGGAAGCTATGACAGGCAAAGACTCTACAGCGGAGGCCGAGAAAGTGGACTACGTTAAAGTCTATGAGACCTTAAACCGTCACTTTGGTGACAAGATGGGCATTCATGTGCCTTGGCCTGTGAATGAAAAAAGCAATCCTTGAGATAGATCCGCTATGGCGAGAGATTGCCGATGACAGCCCTGAGTTACTTAATGGACGGTCTGTTAATAAGAACTCCTATGCTACTGGAGTTATAGGCGAATTGGCTGTATCTCAGGCACTAGCAAGCCTTGGTATAGCTCACAGCCATGATGACACCTATGACTATGACTTCCTTGCTGAAGGTATACGAATAGACGTAAAGAGCAGCAATTCTAGGTTTGCCAGAGTAGGAGACAACAATCAAGCCATGCTTACTGATTATCTAAGAAACCAGAATTGCGATGCGTACATTTTTGCTTCAGTCTGCCATACGGATAACTTGGTATATGTGATGGGTTGTTGCGCCAAGTTCTGGTTTTGGGAAACAGATTGCGGTCAGGACTACAAAGCTGGCGAGAAGATATCCGTAAGAAAGATAAAACAAGATGCTAGAATGTTAAAATACAAACACTTGACCAGTATCTACGGTTTGCCACTTCTTTTGGAAGCGTTGAAATGAAAAGAATAGAATTTGATATAAAAAGCCAAGAACAAATAGAAGAATGGCTTGAGGAAGTCGAAGGCAGAATGTCTGAGAATGACTTGAACTACATAGCTACCATTGCTTTTAACCTCGCGAATATGGATGAGTTCATATTCAGCAATGATGAGGTCTGTGATAAATTTCTAAACTATCAAACAACTCATTACTATGGAGGCGCTTTGCACTAAGTATTATACATACTTTCCGGTCTCGATCATCTCAGCCAGTTCCGTAGCTCGGTTTCCTGTTTGCTCTGCAAAGCGACTATCTAAAAGCTGAGTTGCAGCTTCCTTATAATCAGCTCTTTCAAACGCCTCTATCATTTTGTGGAAACCACGAAACCTTGTCGCACCTAGACAAAAAAATGCGTTTATAACTGCTTCAGTTCTAACCTCATCAAGATCGCCAAACCACAGGTACTCTTTGTTGATCTCTTTAACACATCTTACAATATCATTAGACAGAAGGTAGTCTATTTCATC